>Ga0070671_100004949_pt1 | contig 10600 bp, 10 predicted proteins | sample KBSS73metaG_FD_65341 | JGI IMG/M metagenome (GOLD analysis project Ga0070671, IMG submission 65341) | Switchgrass rhizosphere microbial communities from Kellogg Biological Station, Michigan, USA - KBS S7-3 metaG | ecosystem: Host-associated > Plants > Roots > Rhizosphere > Soil ... | reverse complement strand
CTCCTTGCGCAGCTGCTCGAAGCGCGGAATGACCACGGTCAGCAGCTGCACGATGATGCTCGCAGTGATGTAGGGCATTACGCCGACCGCGAACACCGTCAGGTGCAGCAAGGCACCGCCGGAGAACAGGTTGATCAGCGAGTAGATCTGCGCCGAGTCACCGCCGCTGACCTGCTCGACGCACTTCTGCACGTTCGGGTAGTTGACGCCCGGCGATGGGATCGACGCGCCAACCCGGTACAGAATCACGATGCCGAGCGTGAACAGGATCTTCCGCCTCAGGTCGACGGTCCGCAGCGATGAGATGAAAGCCGAGAGCACTCTTCCTCCTGCGCAGCCGACCCGTAGATCCCGGCGTGCGAATGGGGCTGGTTTCACCAGCGTCTTGGTTTAAGTCCTGCGCGTACTCCTGTCAGGCTCGTAGCCTGCGAAGTCACGCGTCAAACAGTCTACGAGACTAACAGTTGAGGTTGTTCCGCCCCGCATCCATCGTGGGCAACCGCGGCACGGACTGCATTCAGAATCCGAGCGTACAGTCGGCGACGGGTCATTACATCACCTAAGTAACGGCCTTGAACGACAGCGATACGTGGAATAAGGGGTTTTGCGGAATGGCACGCACGGACAACGACTCGTGGGATCTGGCATCGAGCGTGGGGGCGACGGCCACCATGGTGGCAGCGGCCCGCGCGATGGCCACCGCAGCCGAGGATCCGTTGATCGACGATCCATTCGCCGACCCGCTCGTACAGGCAGTGGGCGTGGACTTCTTCACCCGCCTCGTCACCGGTGAGTTGCGCCCCGAGGACCTCGACATCGACAGCCAGTCGGTCGGCATGCAACGGATGGCCGACAACATGGCGGTGCGGACCAAGTTCTTCGACGACTTCTTTCTTGACGCCGGGGCAGCCGGCGTCCGTCAAGCGGTGATCCTTGCGTCGGGACTGGATTCCCGTGCATACCGGCTCGCGTGGCCGGCAGGGACGACGGTCTATGAGATCGACCAGCCCGAGGTGATCGAGTTCAAGACCCGGGTGCTCGCCGACCTTGGCTCCGAACCGACCGCGAAGCGGCGAACCGTCGCGAGGGACCTGCGCTACGACTGGCCCGCCGCGCTCATCGAGGAGGGTTTCGACCCGAACCAGCCGACGGCATGGAGCGCAGAGGGCCTGCTCGGATACCTGCCGCCCGATGCGCAGGACCGGCTGCTGGACACCATCACCGAACTCAGCGCGCCCGGCAGCTGGGTGGCGGTGGAAAGCGTGCCGAACATCAACCCGGACGATCACGAGAAGGCGATCCAGCGCATGCAAGCCGCTTCGGCGCGGTGGCGCGACCACGGCTTCGACCTCGATTTCGCCGAACTCGTCTACCTCGGTGACCGCAACGAGGCAGCCGCCTATCTCGGTGAGCACGGCTGGCAGTTGAGCCGAAACAGCGTCACGGAGCTGTTCGCCGCCTACGGGATGCCGCCTCTCGAAGTCGAGGAAGAGGGCAACTTCGGCGAACTGCAGTACGTCAGGGGCGTGCTGAAAGGAGCGCACTGATGACCCGATCCGATGCCGACAGTTGGGATCTGGCGTCGAGCGTAGGGGCGACGGCCACCATGGTCGCCGCGGCGCGCGCGCTGGCCAGCCTCGAACCCGAGCCGTTGATCAATGACCCGTTCGCCGCGGATCTGGTGCGGGCGGTCGGCGTCGACTTCTTCACCCGGCTGGTGAACGGCGAGATCCCGCTGCCCGAGGGGGACGGTCCTCGGCTGATGGCGAACGTGATCGCGGTGCGCACCCGGTTTTTCGACGACTTCTTCGTCGACGCGGGCGCGGCCGGGATCACACAGGCGGTGATTCTGGCCAGTGGATTGGACTCCCGGCCGTACCGGTTGCCGTGGGCGCCGGGCACCGTCGTCTACGAGATCGACCAGCCGCAGGTGATCGAATTCAAGACCACGACGATGACGGCAATCGGTGCGACGCCGACCGCGCAGCGCCGCACCGTCGCCGTCGACCTGCGCGAGGACTGGCCGGCTGCGTTGCGCGCCTGTGGTTTTGACGATGGTCAGCCCACCGCGTGGAGCGCGGAAGGCCTGTTGCCGTATCTGCCGCCGGATGCGCAGGACCGGCTGTTCGACAACATCACCGCGCTCAGCGCGCTGGGCAGTCAACTCGCCACCGAATATCACCCCGACGCGGGTGCTGCGGTCGCGGAGCGGACGAAACGCTTGGGCGGACAGTGGCGCGAGCATGGGTTCGACCTCGACTTGTCGCAGCTCTTCATTCCCGGCGAGCGCAGTCATGTGGGCGAATACCTGACCGGACACGGCTGGCGGGTGTCGACGCGGACGCGACGGGAAGTGTTCGCCGGCTACGGCAGGGAATTTCCCGTTACCGACGACGTGGTGCCGCTCAGTACTTCACTGGCGGTCATAGCGACACGAAAGTAGGAGACTCATGGCCCGAACCGAGGGTGACACCTGGGATCTGGCGTCCAGCGTGGGTGCGACCGCAACCGGCGTGGCCGCCTCCCGCGCGTTGGCGTCCAAACAGCCCAATCCGCTTATCAACGATCCGTACGCCGACGCGCTCGTCAAGGCCGTTGGTCTCGAACATCTCAACAAGTTCGCCGACGGCGAACTGGAGTATGGTGACGATCCGCTGTTCAACCGCCAGCAGATATGTGAGCAGATCGCTGTACGCACACGGTTTTTCGATGACTTTTTCATCGGTGCCGTGTCCGCAGGTATTCGGCAGGCGGTGATTCTGGCATCGGGGTTGGACACCCGCGCCTATCGGCTGCCGTGGCCGCGGGAAGCGGTGGTGTTCGAGGTCGATCAGCCACAAGTGATCGAGTTCAAGTCCCGTGTGCTCGAAGGTTTGGGCGCGCAACCCGCGGCCACCCGGCGGACGGTTTCCATCGATCTGCGCGATGACTGGCCGGCGGCGTTGCGGGACAGCGGATTCGACCCTCGGCTGCCCACCGCGTGGATTGCCGAGGGCCTGCTGATCTACTTGCCGCCCGACGCTCAGGACCGGTTGTTCGACAACGTCACCGCGCTCAGCGCGCCGGGCAGCCGGCTGGCGACCGAGCACATGGACATTCAGGGGTCGCCTGACGAGTGGGTCGACAGGCTCTCCGAGAGGTCGCGCCGCATGGGCTCCGGCCTCAACCTCGCCGAGCTGTTCTACACGGCCGATCGCAACCCGGCAGAGCAGTACCTGATCTCGAAGGGCTGGGACGTCACGATCCGGCCGAACCGAAAAGCCTATGCAATCAATGGTTTCAAGTATCCCGAAGATGAGCTGACCGCCTTCGCCGGCGACAGCGGTTATCTCTCGGCAATCCTCGACTAGGAGACTCACGTGCCACGTACAGAAGGTGATACCTGGGATCTGGCGTCCAGCGTGGGCGCCACAGCCACGATGGTTGCCGCGCAGCGGGCGCTCGCAAATCGAGAGGGCCTGATCGACGACCCGTTCGCCGAGCCGCTGGTGCGCGCCGTCGGATTGGACCTCTTCATCCGGGCGCTCGAGGGTGACATCGTTTTCGAAGATGTGGATCCGCAATTCAACATGCGCCGGGCGGCCGAAGGCATGGCGGTGCGCACCCGCTGGTTCGACAAGCTGTTCACCGACCCGACCGACGTCAGTGTGCGCCAGGCAGTGATCCTTGCCGCCGGCCTGGATGCGCGGGCTTATCGATTGGACTGGCCTGACGGCACGACTGTCTACGAACTCGACCAGCCTGAGGTCATCGACTTCAAAACGAATACGCTGGCAGGGCTGGACGCCAAGCCCAAAGCGAACCGCGTCACCATCGCGATCGATCTGCGCAACGACTGGCCGAAAGCGCTGCTGGACAACGGCTTCGACCCAGCCCAGCCTACCGCTTGGATCGCCGAGGGCCTGCTGATCTACCTTCCACCCGAGGCGCAGGACCTGTTGTTCGACCGGATCAACGAGCTCAGCGCGCCGGGCAGTCGGGTCGCAACCGAGCACATCCCGGATGTCAGCATGTTCGCCGATGAGCGCGCACAGCAGATCAGAGAGCGGATGAAGAAGTACGGCAGCGATATCGAGATGGGCGACCTCATCTACCACGGCGAGCGCAGCCACGTGATCGAATACCTGACAGTCCGCGGCTGGGACGTGAAGGCAAAGACCATGCGGGAGTCATACGCCGCCAACGGATTCGAGTTCCCGGACAACGAGACCATCGGGTTCTTCTCCAACCTCAGTTACGTCGCGGCGGTGAAGCGCTAGGGACCGCGCTTCATCGAGCACGTTTCATGGTCCACCCAGTTCGCGGAACCGGACGTAGCGGTCCTGCATCGCGTTAGACCACAGCGGATCCGGTTCGACTACGTGTTCCGTCGATGCCCACCGGGCCGCGTCCGTGATCGAGGTCTCCAGGCCCGCAGCCACTCTTCCGATGAAGGCCGCGCCAAGGGCCGCACCCTCCGGAACGGCGGACACCTCGACGGGTAGGCCGGTGGCGTCGGCGATCGCCTGCATCCACGGTTGGACTCGCGTGCCTCCCCCGGTGGTCACGATCCGCGTGGCGGGTGCCCCGCTCAACTCGATCAGTTGACGCACAACGAAACCCGACGCCTCGTAGCCCGCGCGGCGCACTGCTGCTCCGCCGTGCATCAGGTTCAACCCGTCGAGCGCCGCCCGACGATCCGGGTCGTGATACGGCGCCCGCTCGCCCCGCACATACGGCGACCATATCGGCACCCGCCCGGGATCGACCGTCGAATCATCATCGGCCACAAGCCGATCCACCCAACTGAGGAACAGGCCGCCGGCGTTACTCGGCCCGCCGATCTGAAACTTGCCCGGCCGCGAGTGCGGCACCGTCCACAGCCCTGGCACCTCACGGTATTCGGGCATGGTGATCCACACGATCAGGGTGGTGCCGCAGAGCACGACGACATCGCCATCCCGATCAGCGCCTGCGACCAGTTGCTCGCACAGCGCGTCGACCGAACCCGCGGCCAGCACAGCGTCACCGCCGCGCAGGTGCCCGATCGCGGCGCCCGTCGGCGCGACTTTCGGCATGCGGTCGGCCGTCGCCCCGCACTTCGCGCAACCTTCCCCGTTCCAGCCGGTGCCGTCGAACAACGGGTAGGCCGTGCTCGCGGTGGCGTTGTCGACGACTGCCTCACCGGCCAACGCATGGTTCGCGACCGCACTTGCCGGCCAGTACCCCTTGGCATTGGGTGCCTCTCGCGCCGTCCAGCGCAGGAATCTGGTGGTCTCGCCCGAGAACATCGACGCGTCGCCCAACGCGGCTCCCCTGCCCCGGCTGTCGCCGTACAGCAGCCCGGGCGTCAGCGGCCTGCCGAGGTCGTCGACGGCGGTCAGCGAGGGCACCATCGCCGTGACGGCAACGGCGGCGGCGCCCGGTCTGGCCAGCTGCTCGAGTGCGGCCAACGGCCCGCGCCGCCACGCCTCATCGGCATCGTGCTCGAGACAATCGGGAGCGGGCACCCGGAGTTGATGGGGAATTCGTGTCCTGGCGACCACTCGGCCGTCCCCGTCGGCGGCCACGGCTTTGACGGCGGTCGTGCCGATGTCGATGCCGATTGTGACCGCTTTTGCTGACACCCGGGCCACCGTACGCCAGCATGATCATTCGTGACGCGACTTCGGGCCCTCGTGACAGCTCCTTTGCGCGGGCCGGGTTTCGAGAAGCTGCGCGAGCTGGCTGACGTCGTCTACGACCCGTGGATCGACCAGACACCGCTGCGGATCTACTCCGCCGAACAACTAGCCGAGCGGGCGTCGGCCGAGCACGCGGATGTGCTTGTGGTCGAGAGCGATTCGGTCAGCGGGCCAGTGTTCGACCGGCCCCTGCGGGTGGTCGCCTCGACGCGCGGCGACCCGAACAACGTCGATGTCTCAGCCGCCACGCAGGCCGGTGTCCCGGTGCTCTATACCCCGGGCCGCAATGCCGACGCCGTTGCCGAGATGACGATCGCGCTGCTGTTCGGCGTCACCCGTCACCTGATCACCGCCGACGCGGATGTCAGGGCGGGCCAGGCGTTTCGCGACGGCACAATCCCCTACCAGCGATTCCGGGCGTGGGAGGTGGCGGGGCAGACCGTGGGTTTGGTCGGGCTCGGCGCCGTGGCGCGGGCCCTGAAGTGGCGGCTGGAAGGGCTCGGTGCCAATGTCATCGCCTACGACCCCTACAACGACGACGCCAGCCACAGTCTCGACGACCTGCTCGCCGAATCGGACATCGTGTCGCTGCACGCGCCGGTGACCGACGAGACCGCCGGCATGATCGGAGCGGCGCAGTTCGGGGCTATGCGCGACGGTGTCGTCTTCCTCAACAGCGCGAGGGCCCAGCTGCACGACAGCGACGCCCTTGTCGACGCGCTGCGCAGTGGCAAGGTGGCCGCCGCGGGGCTCGACCACTTCGTCGGTGAGTGGCTGCCGACGGATCACCCATTTGTTGGCATGGCCAACGTTGTCCTGACGCCGCATATCGGTGGGGCTACGTGGAACACTGAGGCCCGGCAGGCTCAGGTCGTCGCGGATGGTCTCGAGTCGCTCCTGTCCGGACGCACGCCCGCGCACATCGTCAACCCGGAGGTGCTGGATCGATGAGGTTCGTCGACAACGCGGCAGACGCGGTGCTCGCCGCGGCCAAGGACATGTTGCGGCGCGGATTGATCGAGGGCACCGCGGGCAACATCTCGGCACGCAGGGAGGACGGCAATCTCGTCATCACGCCGTCGTCGGTCGACTACGCCGACATGACGCTGGAAGACCTTGTCGTGGTCGACTCCGACGGTGCGGTGGTAGAGGCCAAGGAGGGCCGGGCACCGTCGTCGGAGATGAAGCTGCACCTGTCGTGCTACCAAGCTTTTGACGACATTGGCAGTGTGATCCACAGCCATCCGGTGTGGGCCACCATGTTCGCCGTCGCCCATCAACCCATTCCTGCGGCCGTCGATGAGTTCGCGGTGTACTGCGGCGGCGAGATTCGCTGCGCCGACTACGCGGCGTCGGGCACACCGGACGTGGGAACCAACGCGGTGAAGGCGTTGGAGGGCCGCGCGGCGGCATTGATCGCCAACCATGGACTGGTCGCGGTGGGCCCGCGCCCCGACAAGGTCCTGCACGTAACGGCACTGGTCGAGCGGACAGCCCAAATTGTTTGGGGCGCACGAGCTCTCGGCGGACCTGTGCCTATTCCCGATGAGGTCAACCAGAACTTCGGCGCGGTGTACGGCTACCTGCGCCAAAACCCGATGTAGCTCGACTAAGCGGGACGGACGGCGCGGTAGAACGTCAACCGTCCGATGAAGCGCTGCGGCCGAGAAGCCACCACGCTCGCGTCGAACCCCACTGACCGCAATAACCGCGGAATCGCGTCGCCGAGGCTGCCGACGATGTGCGGATTGCGGAGCATGCGGCGTGCCATGAATCCATCGCTAGCCGTCATCGGACCGCCGATATCGACAATGTGCACAATGCCCCCTGGCCGCAGGACGCGATACATCTCCGCTGCCGCAGCAGCTTTCGTGTCGTTGTCCAGATGATGCAGCATCATCGACGACAGCACCCGGTCGAATTCACCGTCTGCGAACGGCAACTCCTGCGCATAGGCGCGCTCGAACCGGACACCGGACAGCCCTCTGAGTTTCCGCTGCGCCCGCGCGAGAGCGAGCGGGTCGGGATCGGTCGCCACCACGTCCGCGCTCGGTGCGGCCCGCTTGGCGCGGAGGGTGACGTTGCCCGTTCCGCACCCGATCTCCAGGACCCGCAACCCGGCGGTGAGATCGGCCTGTGCGACAAGTGCGTCGTAACCCTTGTGCATGCCGAGTGCCCGGGTCAGCAGGTCATAGCCGGGTAGGAACGCATCGCGACCGGCGGCGGGAATGTAGTCATGTTCGGTGGCCGTATGTGGACGATGTTCGGTCATATGACCCATCGTTGCCTGAAGTTGCACAATGGTGTTAGGCGATCATCGGCAATAGTTGGACTATCTTGGGTCATATGCCCTCGCCGTCCCGGGTGGTCCGTCATCGCGACGGAGTGCCGGTCTATCAGTATCGGGCCGACTCCGACACGCCTCCGGTCTCGGTCATCCGAGCCGACGGCATCCTCGAGCACGAAGTGCACATCCACGATTTCCCGGTGCTCTGGTACGCCGATGCGGCTGGGGTGGTGTACGTGGTGGCCCCGGGCGCGGCCGTCGACCCCAACCGGGTTCCGCACCGGGACAGCGGGCTAGGCGTGTTCTTTGATCCTGCCGCGCTCGACGGCGACGGACGATCGCCGTGGCCGTCGTGGCGTGCACACCCACTGCTGTTCCCGTTCGTCCATGGCCAGCCCAGCGGACTGCTCCAGCTGACGGTGCCCTCGGCACGAAAACCGGTGTGGTCCGCGGCAATCGCGTCGATCGAGACCGAACTGGCCGCCCGCGACGAGGGCTACCGGCAGGCGGCGCTGGCACATCTGACGCTTCTGCTGATCGACGTCGCACGCCTGGCCAGTGACGTGGTAGGCGATCTCAGACGAAGCGGCGAACCCCTACTGGCAGAAGTGTTCACGGTGATCGACCGACACCTCAGCGAGCCGCTGTCGCTACGCGACGTCGCAGGAGAATTGGGCGTGACGCCAGGCCATTTGACCACTGTCGTGCGCCGGCGTACCGGACGCACCGTACAGGAATGGATCATCGAACGTCGCATGGCCGAAGCCCGCAGCCTGCTGTCTGAGACCGAACTATCCGTCGCGGAAATCGCTCGGCGCGTGGGGATCTCCGATCCTGGATACTTCAGCAGGCAGTTCCGCCGCACGCACGGCGCATCGCCACGGCAATGGCGTGTTCGACCCTAGCGGGACAACCACGCCGAAATGAAGTTCATCAGCGAAAATCGAAGGCCACTTTGACTGCGCCGCTCTCCCCCTGATTCGCGAGTGCAAGGAATGCCTCTCGCCACTGCTCGAGCCGGAAGGTGTGAGTCAGCATGGGGCGCAGGTCAACTCGGTTGTCGACGACAAGATCGAGGTAATGCGCAATGGCGTGCTTACGCCTGCCTTCGACTTCCTCGACACCGAACGCGTTGGAGCCCACCCAACTGATCTCCTTGAAGTACAGCGGGCTCCACTCCCACCGCCCCGGCGCGTGCACACCCATCTTCACCAGCGTTCCTCGCGCCCTGAGCACGCGCACGCCCACTTCGAACGTCTCCGGCTTGCCGACCGTGTCATAGACGACGTCGACCGCACCGGGATATGCCATCGGCAGGCCCTGCAGCGGCTGGCGCAGCCGTCCCCCGCCCCACGCCGCGACTTCCTCAACGACGGCCAGTCGGGGTTCGTGCGCCAGGACGAGGTCCGCGCCCATCCGGCGCGCCAATGACGCCTGCGCGTCGAACCGCGCCACCACCGCGACCGCCACCTGCGGGTACAGCGCCCGCAACACCGCGACCGCGGATAGCCCGAGTGAGCCCGCCCCGTACACGATGACTCGGCCCGACGGCGGGGGCGGATGTCGCGTGATCGCATGCAGCGACACCGAAAACGGGTCTGCGAACACCGCCACCTCGTCGGGCACCGAATCCGGCACCGCGAACAGCATGCTGTCGTGGGCAGGCATCAACTCGGCGTAGCCGCCGGTTGCATCGGCGGATACGCCGGTGTGGATGCCCGGCTTGATGTCGCCATCGGTGAAGCTCCAGCACAGGCTGTAGTCGCCGACTTCGCATGCCGGACAACGGGGTTCGATGCCCCGCGGGCCACACGACAGCCACGGGTTGAGCACGACGCGCTGCCCTATCTCGAGTGCACGGGCCGCGGGGCCCAGCGCGACCACGTCGGCGACGACCTCGTGGCCCATCACTTGCGGAAACGAACAGAAGGCCGCCAACGCGTTGTCGGCGTCACCCTCGCCGAAGTCGAGCAGGATCTGCTTGGAGTCCGAGCCGCAGATACCCGTCAGCCGCGGCCGGGTGATCACCCAATCATCATGCAACAGAACAGGATCCGGCACATCCCGCAATCCGACCGGCGAGTGCGCAAGAGCGTCGGGCACCTCGACCGGTTCAGGAGGCACGCCGAACACCAACGCCCTCATGCCATGCCCGCCGCTCGGGCGATGTAGGTGTCGATATCAGAGTTCTTCAGGTCGACTACCGCCTTCATGTCAGGGACGTAATGCTCGAACCCGTCGCTGCCCAGCGCGGCGATGATGCCGGCGGCGACCTCATCCGGGCTGAACTTGGGTCCGTCGTAGATCGGATCGTCGTTGTCGGGCTGGTCCCATATCTCGGTGTCGACGGGCCCAGGCTCGATCAGCTTCACCGCTATCCCTGAGCCGTGCAGATCGACCGCAAGAGACTCGCTCCAGCCGCACAACGCGAATTTGCTTGCACAGTAAGCAGATTCATGGATGATGCCAAGTCGGCCGCCGACACTTGACACATTCACGATCATCCCCGAACCGCGTCCGAGCATTCGTGGCAGCACCGCCAACGTCAACCGCATCGGGGCGAAGAAGTTCACCCGCATCACGGCTTCCACCTCGGCGGGCGTCAACGCAGAAACGGCCCGGCGCTTCGGCACCGCCGCATTGTTGACCA
>Ga0070671_100004948_pt1 | contig 10600 bp, 10 predicted proteins | sample KBSS73metaG_FD_65341 | JGI IMG/M metagenome (GOLD analysis project Ga0070671, IMG submission 65341) | Switchgrass rhizosphere microbial communities from Kellogg Biological Station, Michigan, USA - KBS S7-3 metaG | ecosystem: Host-associated > Plants > Roots > Rhizosphere > Soil ... | reverse complement strand
ATCATCGTGATCGTCGCCCCTTTCGCGTGCGGCGTGCGACGGCCCTAGTGCTTCGGCTTCCGCTCCAGGTCCGCCTCGTGCACGTAGTCCTCGTCGTGATCCTCGTGGTCGAACGTCTCGAGCTCGTGGTGGTGCAGCTCGCGCGAGAGGGTGATCTCCGCAAGACGGGGCGAGATCATCGGGAAGGTCCGCGCGAAGAGCGCATAGGTCAGCAGGAAGAGGCCGAGCATGAGCGCCGTCGGCGCGAGCTCGGCAACGCCCAGATGCGGCCCGCTCTCCTCGGTGACCGAGGGCAGGATCAGCAGGTACCGCTCGAGCCATAGCGACACGAGGCTCACCACCGCGATGCCGCCAAGGATGACGCGGCTCTTCTTGGGCTCGACACCGAGCAGCACGGCGAACGGGATGACGAACATGCCCAGCAGCACGGCACGCGCCACCGGGATCCAGGGTCCCCACAGGCGCGAGAAGACGAACCCGGTCTCCTCCGGCAGGTTGGCGTACCAGATCACCTGGAACTGCGCCCACATCAGGTACGCCCAGAACACCGTGAACCCGAAGCAGAGCTTGCCGAGATCGTGCCGCTGCTTGGGGCTGATCAGGTCGTCGACGTCGAGGTGCTTGCCGGCGTGGATCATGTGCAGCGCGAGCAGCATGTGCGCGCCGAGGAACGCGCCCATGAAGTACCAGCCGCCAAGCAGGTTGGAGAACCAGTGCGGCTGCAGCGCCATGATGCCGTCGAACGCCACCAGCGTGAACACGATGGCATACACCACCACGTAGACCGGCCCGAGCACCCGCAGTCGGCCTTCCAGCCGCTCGAGCGCCCCTTCGCTGCCATCGAAGTCGCGCGTCCAGCGCTCGGCGAGCGCCCGGCGGCCGCCGGTGGCCACGCCCTTGGTGGCCGCGAGATCCGGCGTCAGGTCGGTGCGCACCAGCTTCCAGCCCAGCCAGTACAGCAGCGACAGGCCGATGAAGAGCCGGCCGAACATGAAGTGCCGCGAAAGCCACAGCGCCTTGCCATGGGAGAGGGCGTGCAGCTGCGCGTGCATGGGGCCGTACACGTGCTCGTAGCCCACCGTGAAGATGAGCACCAGGCCGAGCAGCGAGATGGGGGCGAAGAACACCGTCGCCTCGGCCAGCCGCACCAGCATGCCCGCCCACTTGGCGTTGGTGACCTTGTGCACGGCGGCAAGTGCGAGGCTGCCTCCGCACAGGCCGGTGAAGTACACCCAGTTCACGTGGAACAGCTGCCAGGCCCGGTCGGCGCCCTCGCCCCGCAGCGAGAGCATGAACAGGATCGTGCCGAGTGCGGCGAGGCCGAGACCGGCACCGAGGTGCAGGTCGTAGCGGCCGGCCAGCGACGCCTCGGCGAGGCGCTGGCGAAGGTTGCGCGAGGCCATCAGTTCCGCCCTCCGGTCGTCGTCGGCGCGGCGGGTGTCCCGGCCTGCAGGGCCCGCACGTGGTTCACGATGGCCCAACGGTCGAGCTGGTCGGGCAGCTTGTCGCCGTACTTGGGCATGAGGCCGCGGCCATAGCGGATGATGCTGTACACGTAGCCGTCGGTGTAGCCGCGTGCCCGGTCGGTAAGCAGCGACGGAATGCCCACCAGCTTGGTGGACACGGGACCGTTGCCCGCGCCGCCGATGCCGTGGCACGTGGCGCAATAGGTGGCGAAGAGCGTGTCGCCACGCGCGGTCAGCTCGCGCGGGATGCGCGGCATGGCCGGGCCCGGCACCGGCTCGGTCGTACCCGAGACCGTGGTCGGGTTCACCAGCTTGTCCGCCGTGGGCGCATCGAAGGCATAGGCCAGGTTCGCTGCGTCGCCGATGTCCCAGTCGGCCTCGCCGCCGCCCACCGGCACGGTTCCCTTGATGACGTAGCGCGGCACGTCGGCCCGCTGGTAGGGACTCACCTGCTGGGTGTGGATCATGTGGTCGAACCACGAGATGCGGTACCACAGCTGGTCGGGCGAGGGCACCTTGTCGTACCAGAAATCGCAGGCCCCGAGCGCAAGCGGCAGGAGCGCCGCGACGAGCGCGCGCTTACGCAGCGGCATGCTTCACCTCCACGGCACCCGCGTCGCGCAGCAGCTTCTCGATCCCGGCCGCATCGGCGGCGCCGGCCGGCACGAAGACGCCGATGCGGTCGTCGGTGTAGCGCTCGTCGTAGATCACGCCCTTGTTGCGCATCCCCACCGAGAGCAGGAAGACGCCCAGCAGCGTCGCCAGCGAGCCGATCAGCACGGTGAGCTCGAAGCCGATCACCACGAAGGCGGGGATGGCCACGATGGACTTGCCGCCGACCAGCAGCGGCCAGTCGCGGTTCATCCAGATCTGCATCGAGAACGCCGCCGTCGTGCCGGTGAGCCCGCCGATCAGGGTGAAGAGCCGCACGGGACTGGACTGGTGCCCGCACGCCTCCTCGATCTCGTGGTTCGGATGCGAGTAGTACACCGTGAGCTTCCGGTGTCCCCTGGCCCTGAGCGCCTTGATGGTGTCGCAGGCGGCGTCGATGTGCTCGAACGAGGCGAGCACGCCCGAGGTGACCTTGGCCATCAGTGATGTCCCCCCGCACGCTGGCGCGGCATCGGGATGAACTCCTTGATCTCCTGGATCGCCACCACCGGGAAGTTCTTGGCGAACAGCAGGAACCACATGCCGAACCACCCGAACGAGCCCGCCAGGATGCCCCAGTCGGCCCACGTGGGAGTCATCTGGTCCCACGCGTAGGGGATGTAGTCGCTGGTGAGCGAGTTGATGATCACGTAGCGCTCGAACCACATGCCGATGTTGATGAAGATCGAGAGCACGAACAGCGACGTCAGGTTCGTGCGGACCTTCCGGAACCACAGCAGCTGCGACAGGACGGCGTTCGGGATGATCATCGACCAGCCCGCCCACCAGCCCGGGCCGAAGGCGCGCCGGAAGAACGTCGTCTGCTCGAAGGTGTTGCCGCTGTACCAGGCGACGAAGTACTCCATCCCGTACGCGTAGAACAGGATGGTGCCTGTGAACAGCGTCAGCTTCGCCATGTTGTCGAAGTGATAGTCGGTGATCATGTGCTCGAGCTTCAGGTACTTCCGAAGCGGGATGAGCAGCGTGAACACCATGCCGACGCCCGAATAGATCGCGCCCGCCACGAAGTACGGCGCGAAGATGGTGCCGTGCCAGCCGGGGATGAGCGCGCTGGCGAAGTCCCACGACACCACCGAGTGCACCGAGAGCACCAGCGGGGCGGCCAGCGCGGCCAGGTACAGGTAGGCGCGCGAGTAGTGGCGCCACTGGTTGTCGGTGCCCTGCCAGTTCATCGACAGCATCGAGTAGACGGTCTTCCGCCAGCCCGTCGCCTTGTCGCGCACCGCGGCCACGTCGGGGATCAGGCCGAAGATCAGGAACGACGTCGACACCGTGAAGTACGTGCCGATCGCGAACACGTCCCACAACAGCGGCGACTTGAAGTTGGGCCAGAGGTAGCGCTGGTTCGGGTACGGCAGCAGCCAGTAGAACAGCCACTGGCGCCCGATGTGGATGATCGGGAACAGCGCCGCCGTCATGACCGCGAACACCGTCATCGCCTCCGTGGCCCGGTACACCGCGGTGCGCCAGGGTGAGCGGAAGAGGAACAGGATCGCGCTGATCAGCGTGCCGGCGTGGCCGATGCCGACCCAGAACACGAAGGTCGTGATGAACACCGACCAGAACACCGGCGGGTTGTAGCCGGCGAGGCCAAGGCCTTCCTTCACGATCAGCAGCAGCGTCGACGCCCCGATCAGGAAGAGGCCGACCGCCCCCGCCAGCAGCAGGTAGTAGCCCTTCGTCGCGGGCGCCAGCGTCGCGACCACGTCGCGGGTGACGTCCGCGTGCGTCTGCGCCGGCTGCCCCGGCGCGTTCTGCACGGCCACGGCCATCAGTGAGACTCCTCGCCGCCCGGGGCGGCGTGCGCGGGCTCGCGGTGGACCACCTTCGCCAGGTAGGTGATCGCGGGCCGCACGTTGATGTCCTCGAGGATGTGGTAGCCGCGCGGATCCTGCGCGCGCTGCCGCACGCGGCTCTCGGGATCGTTCAGGTCGCCGAACGTGATCGCGCCCGACGGGCACGCCTGCGCGCAGGCGGTCGTGAGCTCACCGTCCTTGATCACGCCGTCGGCGACGCGCGCCGCGTGCTGCGCGCCGCGGATCCGCTGCACGCAGAACGTGCACTTCTCCATGACGCCACGGGCGCGGACCACCACGTCCGGGTTGAGCTGCAGGTCGAACGGCGCCACGAACGCCTTGCGGGCGTACGCGTGCCAGTTGAAGTAGCGCACCTTGTACGGGCAGTTGTTGGCGCAGTAGCGCGTGCCCACGCAGCGGTTGTAGACCTGGCCGTTGAGGCCGTCCGGCGTGTGGTACGCGGCGTACACCGGGCAGACCGGCTCGCACGGCGCGTTGTCGCAGTGCTGGCACGGCATGGGCACGAAGCGCGCCTCGATCGGCTCGCCGTCCGTACCGCCTTCCCAGTAGCGCTCGATGCGGATCCAACTCAGCTCGCGGCCGCGCAGGATCTGGTCCTCGCCCACCCACGGGATGTTGTTCTCGGCGTAGCACGCCGTGGAACACGCAGAGCAGCCGGTGCAGCGGGCGAGGTCGATGGTCATGCCCCACATCGGGTGCTCGCCGGGGTAGTTGCCGAGTCGGCGACCCCGGCCTTCCTCGCGGCCCACCTGGCCCTCGCGCCAGCCCTTGAGCGCCTGGACCTCACGCTCGGTGTTGATCTCGTGCGCCGGATGGCCCGCCGCCTTGGCGGCCTCCTCGATCGTCAGCCCCTTCGCCGCGAACGCCACCGGCATTGCCTCGGCGATGCCACGGCCGAGCTGGCGGGTGGTGCCCTCCGTCTTGGCCACCTTGCGATACTCGCGGGTGCGCTCGACGGTCACCTTCGTGCCGACATAGGCCACCACGTCGCCCGTCGTCGGACCGAGGAGATCGAGGTAGTTCACCCCGCGATCCTTCGCGTACTCGCCGTACTCCGCGTGACCGAAGCCCATCGGGATGGCCACCACGTCCGGGCGGAGGCCCGGATAGATGTACGCCGGCGCTTCGACGCTGCCATGCGCCGACGTCACGCGAAGGATCTCGCCTTCGCGCACGTCCAGCCGCGCCGCCGCGTCGGGATGCAGCTCCACCCAGGCGTGCCACGTGATCTTCGTCACCGGATCGGGCGTCTCGAGCAGCCACGGCTTGTTGGTGCCACGGCCGTCGTAGAGCAGCGACGAGGCGTACGGCAGGAGCGTGAACTCGCCGGAGCCTTCGAACGTCGGCGCCTTCGAATCCACCGTCATGGACACCGGTGCGCCCACGCTCGCGGTCGCCGCGGGCGCGTAGACGCCGCCGCGTGCGAGGGCCGCGCGCCACGCATCGCCCGCCGCGCGGCTCGTCCACTGAGCCTTCAGGTGCGCTTCCCAGTTCGCCGCGGTGAACTTCGCGAATGGGCCGCCGGCCTTCTGCGAGGCGGCGAGCAGCACGTCGCCAGGATGGCGATTGGGATAGACGGGCTCCATGACCGGCTGCATCAGGCCCCAGACGCCGGCACGCGGGTTCGCGTCGTCCCATCGCTCGAGCGCGTGCAGGCCCGGCAGCACGAGGTCGCATTGCACGGTGGTCTCGTCGACCACGAGCGAGGTGCTCACCTTGAACGGCACCTTCGCGAACGCCTCCACGAACTTGCCCGCCTTCGGCGTCGCGTAGACGGGATTGGCCTCGTGCACCACGAGCACCTTGACCTGTCCCGCGTCCATCGCCTGCTGCAGGGCGGCGAAGGCGGCCTGCCCGTCGCCGTGGTCGAGGTCGCCGCCGAAGAGCACCGTCTGCCCGATGTTGCCGGCCGCCTGGTTGAGCAGGTGCACCGCGGCACACAGCTCCACCGCCCCGGCGTGCTGGCTCGGGATGCCGCCGGCCACCGCGAGGCTCGGCTTCGCGGCCGCAAACTCCTTGGCGAGCCGCACGATCTCCTCGGCCTTCAGGCCCGTGGCCTCGGCGGCCTGCGCCGGCGTGACGCCGGTGCTGGCACCCAGGGCCGAGGCCATCGCCAGCGCGAGCGCCGTCTCGGAGCCCGGGGCCACGGCGTGCCACTCGTCGGCGTTGAGGCCGGTGAGCGAGGCGCGCGGCGCGAAGTACACGTGCTTCGCCATGCCGCCCTCGCGCGAGAAGCCGTGCGACTCCGCGAACTGGCGCTGGTACTCGACGGTGGGACCCCACGTGTCGAGGAAGTCGGCGCCGAACGAGACGATGTACCTGGCCTTGGCGAAGTCGTGCGCCGGGACCTCGTCGCGCCCGAAGACGCGCTTGCTCGCGAGCCGGAGCGTCGACTGGTCGAACGGCTCCCACCGCACCAGGCGGCCGCCGGCGGCACCGGTCCAGTCGGCGAGGAAATTCGAGAACGAGCCGCGCGGCGCGCCCGAAAGCACGGCAAGCCCGCTGCCCGCCGCGCCCACCTGCTGTGCCAGCAGCGCGATGGCGTCGTCCCATTTGATCTGCCGCCAGGTGTCCCCGGTGCGCTGCATCGGGCCCTTGATGCGGCCGGGGTTGTACAGGCTCTGCAGGCCGGCCTGGCCGCGGGCGCAGAGGCGGCCCGCGTTCACCGGGTGCTCGGGATTGCCCTCGAGCTTCACCGCGCGACCCTCGCGCGTGCGCACGTGCAGGCCGCAGCCCGCGTTGCACTCCGCGCAGGTGCTCGCGTAGATCGTCGCGATGCCCGGGACCTGGTCCTCGGACTGCACGAGGTACGGGATGAGCTTCTCGACCTTCTCCGTCGAGCAGCCGGAGAGCACCGCCGCGCCCGCGCTCGTGGTGCCGAGCACGGACAGGAACCTGCGGCGCGAGACCGACTTCTGGTCGTTATCGGACATTCGTGTTGCCGCCTAGTAGTGGCACGCGGTGCAGTCGCGGTTGATCTTCCGCTCGAGGTGGCAGTTGATGCACCACCCCATGTTGTTCACGTTGTTCACCTTCCAGACCTGCGGCATGCGGGCCACGTCGCCGTGGCAGGTGGCGCACGCGGCGGGGCCCATGCCCTTCACGTGACGCTGGTGCGGAAAGTGGACGTGGCGCGCCACGTAGTGCACGCGAACCCACTCCACCGGCTTCTTCGCGTTCCATGCCTCGCGCAGCTTGCCGATTTCCTTCTGGTTGGCGCTGTCGCTGCCGGCCACGATGAGGTGGCAGCCCATGCACGTCTGCATCGACGGAATGCCGGGCTCCGATGAATAGGCCACCGAGTAGTGGCAGTATTGGCAGGTGATCTGGTACTGGCCGGCGTGGATGTCGTGCCGGAAGAAGATGGGCTGCCTCGGGCCCTTGAAGCTCGCCGAATCGCCCGCGGCGATCACGTACGCCGCGGGAGCATTGGCCGCAGGCCCGTTGGCCGCCGGCGCCGCCGGGCCCTGCGGTTCGAGCCTGCTGGAGAAGCCGCTCAGGATCGCCGCGGCCAGACCGGTCGCCACTGCCCCGCCAAGAAGCCATGCCGACTTCCGCATCGTTGCATCCACCAGAGGAGGAGATCCGTCTGCAGTCACCGGCGCGCCGCGCGTGCGCACGTGGCCGCCAGTCATGTGAAATGTTTCACGAGGGTGGGCGAATGTCCACCGACAGGAAGCGCCGCCAAGCTACTGCCGAGGCGCCCTTAAGACAACGGGCGTGCGGCGTTACGCCATCCAAGGTATTCGCGGAACGGGCCGCCTGTCAGCCCTCCACCGGACGCCCCGCATCCCGGATCGGGGGCCGGCCAAGGTCGTCGGCCGACTCGCCCGGCGGACGCTCCGGCGTGAGCCCCTTCCGCTCCAGGAAGCGCACCATCTCGATCCCTATGGCACGCAGCAGTTTGGACTCCCGCTGGTCGAGCGTCGCGCGAAACCCGATTTCGCGCAGCCCGCGCATCACGTTCGCTTCCTGCCGGGTCTTGAAGAACTCGATCGCCCAGAGCCCTCGACGGAAGTCGGCCACGGTCTGGTCCAGCTCGTCGAGCGTCGCGAGTGGCGCCCGGCGACGGGGCCGCTTGAACGGCTTGGCATCGCCGCCCGCGGCGGTCCACAGCTCGTACGCCATCACCGCGATCGCCTGCGCCAGGTTGAGCGAGGTGTACGCCGGGTCGGTGGAGATGGTCACGAGGGTCTGGCAGGCATCGAGCTCCTCGTTGGTGAGTCCGCTCGCCTCGCGTCCCGCGACGAGCGCCACCGGCCCCTCGGCGCCGTAGGCCAGTAGCTCGGGCGCCGCCTGGCGCGGCCGGAGGATGCGCCGCTTCGCGGCCCGTTCCCGGCCGGTGAGCACCTGCGCATGCACGCAGTCGGCCATCGCGTCCTCCAGGCGGTCGAACACCCGGATGCGCGAGATGAACTCCGCCGTGTTGTGCGCCATGCCCTCGATGCGATACGCATCGATCTCCACTTCCGGCTGCACGATCCGCATGCTCGCCATGCCGAAGTTGCGACAGATGCGCACCGCGCTGGCCACGTTGTAGAGATCCTGCGGGGCGATCAGGACGAGGTGCACCGGAACCGGGAGCATCGTGACGTCTATCAGGCCGACGGACGGACGGGCGGACGGCGCGCCAGTGCGGCGATCGCATCGCCCTCGAGGCGGAACGTGCGCCACTCCTCGAGTGTCCGCGCACCCAGGCGTTCGTAGAAGCCGATCGCCAGGCGGTTCCAGGTGAGTGCCGCCCACTCCATGCGCCCGCAGCCCTCGCGCAGCGCCGTCTCCGCGAGCGCGGCCAGCAACGCGCCGCCCATGCCATGCTCCCGCGCGTCGGGCCGCACGAAGAGATCCTCGAGGTACAGCGTCGGTCGGGCGAGGAACGTCGAGTAGGTATGGAAGTAGATCGCGTAGGCCACGACCTGCCCGTCCAGCTCGCCCAGCAGGAGCTGGAATCGTGGCGACGGCCCGAACCCGTCGCGCACCAGGCGCTCGCGGGCACCCGCGTCCGGACGCGGCAGCTTCTCGTAGTCGGCGAGCGCCGTGACGAGGTCGAGCAGGGCCGGCCCGTCCGACGGCGCGGCGCGGCGCACCGTCACGCTCACCCGCGGATCTCCACGCCGGCCTGCCGCTCGATGACCTTGATCGCCTCCAGATAGTCGGCGTCCTCGCCCAGCGCCGCGCGCGCCTCGCCATAGAGACGATGTGCCAGCGCCAGCATCGGACCGTTCACGCCCATGTCCCGCGCGAGTTCGGTCGCGATGCCGACGTCCTTCTGCAGCAGTGCCAGGCGGAAGGTGTTGGGAAACGCCCCGGTGAGCACCCGCTCGACCACGAGGTTCTCGCTCACGAACGAGCGGCCGCTCGACACGTTGAGCACCTCCAGTGCCGTGCGGGCCGGGACACCCGCCTTGACGAGTGCCGCGATGCCCTCGCCCACGGCGAGGATGTTCACCGCCAGCAGCGCGTTGTTCACCGACTTCATGGCGTGCCCGGTGCCCACCGGACCCATGAGCACGATGGTCTTCCCGAAGGACTCGAGCGCGGGCCGCGCGCGCTCGAGTCCTTCGGCGGTGCCGCCCACCATGACCGTGAGCGTGCCCGCCTCCGCCCCGTTCGTGCCACCGCTCACCGGCGCGTCCAGGAAGCCGATGCCCGCCTCGGCGAGACGCGCCGCGATGCGTCGCGACGACGCGGGATCGCCCGAGGTGCAGTCCGCGAGCGTCGCGCCCTTCCGCATGCCGGCGAGGAGCCCGTCGGCTCCGGGGAGCAGCGCCTCGACCTCCTTCGACGTGGGCAAGCAGGTGATGACGACGTCGGCATCGAGCACCGCATCGCGCGGCGTCTCGGCCAGGCGCGCTCCGGTCTCGCGTGCCACCTCCGCCGCGCGTTCGCCGGTGCGATTCCACACCACCGTGGGGTGACGTGCGGCGACGCGGACGGCCATGGGGCGCCCGATGGCGCCGAGTCCGAGAAAGGCGACGCGCATCACTTGCTCCGCCGGAAGGTCATGGTGCCCGCGTCCGCCTGCATCGTGAGGCGCAAGGTGTCGGGCGTGCTGAACGCATAGCTGCGCACCAGGCCCAGGTCGTGGGCGAAACGATCGCCGAGCGAACCGGGCGGGCACGCCATCCGGGTGGTGGCCATCGCGCTGAGCGTCAGTCGCTCCGCGTCGGCCTGGTAGGCCCCCGTCATGCGATTGCAATCCGCCTTGCCGCTCACGCGTCCATCCGTGCCGAAGGCCAGGACGTAATTCGCGGGCTCCGGCGCGGCGACCTTCTCGCCCGGCGCCTGCGTGAAGAGCCACGCCCAGCTGCTGCCGGCGAGCACGTCGCCGGTCGCGAGCGCGGCGTTCACCGCAGGTGCGCCCCGTTCGAGCAGCGGCGTCGCCTTCTCCGCCGCCGGCGCCGAGTCCATCAGCGGAACGGTGCTCTCGGCGGCCACCACCTTCCTGCCGCCGGGCTCCTTCGGTGAGCACGCCGTCACGATCGCCAGCGACGCCAGCAGCAACGTGGCACGCGTCATCGTCAGCTCACTCCCTTCTCTTCCTTCTCCGACTCTCCCTGACGCTGCCCCAGCTCCCGGTCGAGCTGCAGGAGCGCCGGCCGGTCCGCCCCGACCATCTTGAGCTGCTCCACCACCAGCTCGGCC
>Ga0070671_100004947_pt1 | contig 10601 bp, 9 predicted proteins | sample KBSS73metaG_FD_65341 | JGI IMG/M metagenome (GOLD analysis project Ga0070671, IMG submission 65341) | Switchgrass rhizosphere microbial communities from Kellogg Biological Station, Michigan, USA - KBS S7-3 metaG | ecosystem: Host-associated > Plants > Roots > Rhizosphere > Soil ... | reverse complement strand
AAGCCAAGGTGTCTAATTCGGGCTGTCCGCTAGATTTTATGACCCGGCAGTCCGAAGGGACGCCATCCAACCCGACGTTGTAATTCACGCTCACCGCAAGAGTCTGGCGCTGCAGAGCTAGGTGACGGGGCAAATCCGAATAAAACAGTCGACCCCTCAGTAGTTTGGGCGCGGTGAGACCTGCAACAGCGTCGGGAGGTGATGGTTCAGTCGCTTGTGTTTCGTCGATTGGCGGCGACGCCAAGGCCGCTTGGCTGAACGACGAAACTACGGCGAATGTTAGGACGGCAGTTGAAAGAGACTTGCCGATCTGTCGCATCAAAACCCCTGTATCACTCCGGCTTCCTTGGCACCGGCTTGTGCTTCACCAACGTGCCTAGCTTCTCACCGCTGTTCGTCAGAGACGTAAGCCAATGTAACGGCCCGAGCAACGTCCGCACTGTTGGAGATTTCTGCCGTTCCGCTGTTCACCTACTGAACCCTTATGGGTTCAGCGAAGTACCTTGGCGCGATTATGGATTGAGGCGACCGAGAGGCGACTAGGCCTTCTTGATCCGCCATGTTGGGATTACGGCTCTACGCCTCATCCTGTTCAATTGCGCTTGGCGATGTGAACTCCGGCTTATCCATGGGAGGCGTAATTCGACGGTGATCGACCATCGGCGGCCGTTTACCTGGCAAGATGGTGGAAAACGCAACCAAGCAGCCCAATAAGCCCGTTAGAGGAATAACAATGCCAATGACAAACGTGATGGGGTGATCAGCGTAGGAAACGTACTTATGGGCAGCGCTGGAATACGCCTCACCCTTCGTAGTCGCTCTAAAGAGTAGGTAAGTGCACTCGACTTGCAATAATCCGACAGCGATCCACTTCAGCCCCCGAAAAACCCGCTCCTCGACCGCACCTCGTCTCATCATTCCACCTTCCTTTGAGCCAACATCCTACATCAAGATGACCGCCGCAAATCCAACCTTGCCCACCGATTAAGAATGTCCGCAATGTGGTCGTGTCCGGACGGTCTGCTTTCCCCGTCCAGGCGGTCTCCCGCCGCCGCCTGAACTCTCCCACACTGTTGATCCACAACGCATCCGTGCGGATGGGCGCTTTTGCGCGCGCCGCCCCGTCTGCTCAAATGTCTGGGGGGTGTCGGGGATCGCCTAACATTCATTACATCGGCAGATTTCTGCGGGTTTGCGGCATTACATTCCGCATTACATCGACCTCACATGGTAAGGTATTTCGAACCTCACATTTCAAAACGGAAGAATGGCGGATTTCTGCTGTTTTCCGAAAAGGTTAGGTCCGATGTTAGGTGATGTGATGTTGGCAACCTCACCTCGTAAACGGCAGATTTCTGCGGGTTAGCGAGCTGGTTTCGGGCGAGGTTAGGAATGTAACGCGTTTCCCGACACCCCTACCCTCCCTGCGCTGAAAGCCGCTGGTCGCGCCTGACTGCACGGCCTCCGGCTTTTCGCGTGCCGGTGCGTCGGCCGGAGATCGTCGTCGGCGCCCCGCAATACCGCCAGCTCCGGTAGGATCGGGACGCGCTGCACGGCCCCGGTCTGCGTAAAAAACAGGCAAAAAGCCCGAGGGCGGGGCGTGGGGGCAAGCGCGGCGCGCTGGGGCTGGGAGGCGCCCTCGCCCCTTCAGGGGCTCATCCGGCCGCCGCGCATGCGAAAGGGGGCCGAAGCGCGTGCTCCGACCCCCTGCTGGCGCCGAGGGCGCCGGTCAGTGGCTCGTGATCAGGTCTGCTGGGCCGCCGCGATCAGCACGAGCGTGCGCGGGTCTGTCGATGTTCTCAGGTACGTGAGAACCCGGCCTTCCGCGGGCGAGACGGTGCGCTGGCCCGAGAGTATGTAGAGCACGTCGAGGCCAGCCAGCGTCAGCATCTCGATGCGTCTGCCCTTACGAAGGCCGCCCAAGTCGCGCTCGATCGCGCTGATCACGGGTTTGGTGAAGCCGGGGACCTCGTGAAGGCCCACTCCGCTGGTCTTCTCCCAACGCAAGCGTTCCTCGCGGAACCGATCCGGGAGGGACCTGTCAGCACCTTCATGCCAATCTGGCTCCGGCAGCTCAGCCATGGCGGGCGGCGGATAGGTGCCGAACCTGCGGATGGATGGGAGCACTTCCGTGAACAGCCATCGCGCGAACGCCTTGGCCTCCGGCTTCCGGCTGTTCAGGGTTAGTGCGTAGACGCCGGCTTCATTCACCGCCAACATGCGCCGCATCTGGCCCGAGCTGCTATCAGCAATGCTTAGGTCAGCCTTTTGATATGGCTCCAGACGGCCGGCGAGCATTGAAGGGTTGCTCAGGGCGAGTGCCGCGGCGACGTCCGCCAGAACCCACCACGGCTCGCCATCGCGGACGATCATGCGCACGTCGCTTTTCTCGAAATGAAGTGGCACTAGCTGGGTCATCGAATCACCTCTGCGATAGGCCCGGGGAATGCCCGAAACCTCGAAGCGCTCCTTGAGCGAGTACTTCCGCTACAACGCGACTGCCATCGATATCGATCTTGCAGAAGCCGAGCGCCGGTACGACGGATGGCTGGATCGACGCATCCGGTCGAACGAGCGGCTGATCACTGGCGCGGCCGCGGCGAACGCTGTCTCGGCCACTGCCCTGTTCACCGCCTTGCAGTCGGGCCAAGCGGCGCTCTCGAACCTCGGCATCACCCTCGAAAGCGCGGCGGCCTCGCTGGGCTGCTTTGCTATGGGGGTAATTGCGGCAGGGCTGGCGATCTGGGTCGAGAGCGTCATCATTCCCCGTCTTGCCGCTGAGCAATACGAGCGCCTTGTCGCCCTTCGCCAGCAAAAGGCTACGCTCGAGGTCGAGATGACCACCCGCTCGGTTGACCAGCTCAACCGGGGCCTCGAGAAGATCACCAGCTTGCCGCCCGCGGACTTCAGGTTCTCGAAAACGATGATGATCCTGACAAATGCGTCCGGAGCCTGCTGGCTCACCGGCGTCGGATATGCGGCTTGGCCACTGTGGAAGAAAATGGCTGCGATGCCGCTGTGGTGGCAATGAGCAAAGGGTAGCCGCGGCCCCCTGCGGCGGACCTGTGGGAAAGTGGATGACGATCTTTGCCGCGTGGGCGCGGCGCCTCTAGTCCGCCACTTACATGGCTGATCTTCCCTTTCACCCTTCACCCGGCGATATCCTCGTGTGCGACTACACCACTGGGTTTCGCGAGCCCGAGATGATCAAGAGGCGGCTGTGTGTGGTGGTCTCACCCAAGCTGAAGCGGCGCGACAATCTGGTCAGCGTCGTTCCTCTCTCGGAGTCCGCGCCGGAGCCAGAACAAGCTTGGCACTTCAAGGTGGACCTGGTGAGCAAGTCGTGGGGTAACGGGCCTCGCTGGGCGAAATGCGACATGATAGCCACGGTGGGCTACCGCCGGCTGAGCCGCCCGCACTACCGACACGAGGTGACCGGAGCACGGATGTTCGAACGGCTTGCCCTCAGCCCCCCTGATCTTGCCGCGCTGAAAGCCGGAGTGGCGGTCGCGCTCGGGATCGGCAGTTGAATTTTAGGAGTTCGTACCCTAGGTGAGTCGCGATCCTGCGCTGCCCTAGGGTATCAGGCCTAAGTCCACAGAGATGTGGCAACGCTGCCCGCGATAACAAGCAGGAAGCGCCGGGGCTCCGAAGCAACCGCTTCGGGGCCCCTTTTCTTGGGGACAAGCGCGACGCCGCTGGAGATGCTCGCTCGCCAGCTCGAACGCTCCGAAGATCTGGCGCACCTCCGGATGATCGTTGAGGGGCAGGGCGAACTGCCCCTTACCATCAGCCATGCCGATCACCATATTCAGCAGCACCGAACGCAGCGTTCAGGCTGCAGCCAAATGCTTCCGGAGAAGCATCCTCTTCGACCGGACCATCCTTGGCATAATCGGCCACAAGGATGCCTCGAAATGATCGACTACGACGCAATGGCACCTGCCTCGCCCGGGCCATTCCGGTTCGAGGTATACCGCGATGAACAGATCAGGGTCTCGTCCACGCAGTTTTGCGGAGGTGCTTGGTCCTGGCGGCTCTGCACCGCGACGGGAGAGGTTGTAGCGCAAAGCCGCGCCTATGAGCGCGAGCAAGATTGTCGTGCAGCCTTGTCTCTCGTCCGGCGCCACGCTGCCGATGCAGTTACTACAGCAGCTGCCAGGAATCCTGTGCAATGAACCAGGTCGAGATTATCGCACGATACCTCTGTCGGTTCGCTGGAGAGGATCCTGACGCGGCCATGAACCCTGAAATAGGCTTCCGGCAATCGGCAGCGGAGGAGCGCACCCCTGAGGACAATCGGCCACGGTGGCGCGGCTTCACCCGGTCGGCCGAAGAACTGTGGGCTCAGATTCAGTCGGCAAACCGGACCGAGGACAGCCCGGCGCCGCCGTGAGCAAATTGCTGCGAGCTGCAACTATCTGCCTCCGCCGCGACTACTTAGGCGCCAAGCGGGGCCGGAGCGTGCCCCGACCCTGCCGGCGCGCTAAACCCGGTCAGTTGCTGATGATCACCTCGCTGAAGGGGCGCGCCTTGTCCCCGCCGCCGACCGAGTAGGTCACGTCACGCACCTCGATCGCGAACGGCGCGAAGATCTGGCGCACCTCGGGGTGATCGTTGAGCGAGAGCAGGAAGCGCCCACGGACCCGCCCCAGCACGTTGGCCATCTCAGCGAACTGCCCGCGATCGAACAGCGCCTGGCCATAGTCGCCCTCGCAGCCAAAGTAGGGCGGATCGAGGTAGAACAGCGTGCCGGGCCGGTCGTAGCGCTCGATGAACGCGCGCCACGGCAGCCGCTCGATCACCACCCCGGCGAGCCGCTCGTGCGCGGCCTCGATCATCGGCCCGAGCTTCGTCACGTCGAACCGCGCGGGGGCCGGCGGGTTCACGCCGAAGTTGCGACCCGCAACCTTCCCGCCGAATGCCAGGCGCTGGAGGTAGAGGAACCGAGCCGAGCGCTGAAGGTCGGTGAGGCCGGCCGGATCCAGCGCCTGCAGCTTCTCGAACCCGGCCCGGCTCGTGACCTGGTGGCGCATGTACTCGAGGAATGGCACGTAGTGGTGCTGCACGACCCGGAAGAACGTCGAGACGTCCTCGCTCCAGTCGTTGATGACCTCGGCTTTGGGGCGTTGATCGCGCCGGAAGAACACGCCGCCCATGCCGACAAAGACCTCGGCATAGGTGACGTGCTCGATGGCCGCGATGCGGGCGCACAGGTGCTTGGCAAGGTTCCGCTTGCCGCCGATGTAAGGCGCCAGCGGCTTGATCGGGGGCACCGGGTCGAGATCGGCGCAGCGCGCCGCAGCACTGTTAGACATGAGACTGGACTCCTCACGTTTGTTCTTTATCTGTTCCGCTCCCGGACGGGAGGCGGGACGGCACCGATTCGGCGCCGCATCGGGGCGTGGCGGGTCCAGACCGCCGGTGAGGGCCGTTGGCGCGGCCCTTGCCCCCGCCTTTACCGGGCGGGAGAATTGCTCCCAGCAGTGGCGCTGAGCACCGCCTGCAGCATGTCGTTTTCGGCCATCGGCTTGAATGCGACGGCCTCAAGGCCGAGCCAGTCGTTGACCTCTTCCATGCGGCGCATGATCGGCACGATCTCCATGCCGTAGAAGGTCTTCGCCGCGTCGATTACGTTGCCGAACCCGCCGGTATTCTTCGGCACCACGCCGAGGAGCTGCGGCGGCACGCGGTGCGCGGCGAGCACGTCGTCGCGGGTCACTTCCTTGATGTTGAGGAACTCGTCCTTCGCGGCCACCTCGGAGACGGGCATCAGCTGCACGCCGTCCTTCTTCCCGTTGGGGATGTGCAGGTAGAGGTTGCGGAAGTTGCCCACGCCCTTCGACTGGCGCAGCTGGTCCTTCAGCCGGTCGCTGTCCTTCTGGCTGAACCCGGCCTCGCTCACGTAGAGAATGAACCCGGCGTGACTGCCGTTCTTGTAGTAGCGCCGGCGGAAGATCGTCGCCGCCTCATTCAGCAGCCCGGCCTGCAGCGCGGAGAGGTACTCGGGCATGCCGTAGACCTCCTGGAGCGGGTCGGGCTCCATCAGATGGTGCACGCTGTCAGTCCGAAACTCGTGCGCCTGGCTGAGCACCAGGCCGGGCGGGGCGAACCAGAACTGGCCGGGCTTCACGCCCACGCGGGTGTAGGCGGCGAGGCTGGGCGCCAGCTTGGCCGGCCGGCCAGCGAGGTTGTCCTGCCGCTCGAGGTAGGCATTGCCCATCACCAGCCAGTCAAGCGCCCACCGGGCGAAATCCTGCCGGGCAAACCACCGGCTCGGCACGAAGCTGCCGACCAACAGGTTGCGCTTGAGCAGGATGGCGCTCTGGTGGTGCGGGGCCATGCGGTAGGTCTTGCCCAGCGCCACCGGCGGCACTGGCGGCTCGTACCACTTGCTGTTGCAGACGGTCTCGAACAGGTCGAACAGCTCGCGCCGATCGAGCACCGCCTCCGGCTCGCCGAAGGTGAACAGGTTGGCGCCGCTGCCTTCGTCGGCTGCTTCGGTTGCGGCGGGGGCATCGGCCAAGGCCGGCAGAGTCTGGTCAGTCATCGTCACCGAAGATCTCCATGGAAGAGCCGCCGTCGGTCAGCTCGGTGATGTCGAAGGGTTCGAAGAACAGGGCGTGCATCACCGCCCAGGCAAGGTCGGCATGGCCCACGCCGCCGCCGCGGCCGGACACGTAGGAGACACCTTGGGTGGTCACCTTGGGGCGGATCGCCATGAAGCTCTGCGCGACGTCGAGCCACCCCGCGTCGAACTGCAGGCGCCCGCTGGTGATCACGTTTTTGGCCTTCAGCACCATCTGGCTCTTGGTCAGCGGCGAGTATGTGATCGCGGCCACCGTGGGGAACCACTTGCGCACCAGCTGCTCGACCGCCTTGCCGACGCCGGTGACATCGATCGCGATCTTGGTGACCTGGTACTTGGCCGCCATGTCGCGGATCGCGCGGTCCTGGCCGGCAAAGTCGAGCCCCTTGAGGCGCTGCTTTTCCAGCAGGCGGAACTTGCCACCGACCTCGGCCGGGGCGGCCAGCGCCACCAGCCCGGCATCGTCACCCGTGCCATTCTCGTCGGCGTTGGGATCGTAGCCGAGCCACACCTCGCCCGCGTAGGGCCGCGGATGGTAGGGCTGGAAGTCGCGCCAGACTTCCCAGCTGTCGACCATGCAGCGCCGCATGATCTCGAACGGGAACATCGACTGCCCGTCGTCCATGAACAGGCAGCGGAAGAGCATGTCGAACTCGTCGACCGCGTATTCCCGCTCGAGCTCGGCGACGTCGACCAGGTCGAACCCCTTCTCGACCGCATCGAACACGGTGACGATCTGCCGCCAGATCCCGTCCGGACCCTCAACGCCGTCCTTCAGCGCCTGGTGCGTCACCTCGATGGCGACCTTGTCAGCCTTGGCGCGGCGCTTGTTGAACCGCTCGCCGGTCCACATCGGGTAGGCTTCGTGAGCCATGGTCGAGGGCGTGGAGAACAGCGTGCGGGTGTAGATCTTGTGGGTCGACATCGCCGAGGCGACCTTGAACAGCTCCTCGAAGCCGTAGATCCAAAAGGACTCGTCGATGACCACGTCGCCATGGTAACCCTGCGCCGTGCGGTAGTTGGTGCCGAGGAAGTAGAGCTCGACCGGATCAAGGTCAGAGCACCCTCCTTCGGGGCCGGCATCACTACCGCCGCGCTGGATGACGATGGGGTCGCCCTTCAGCTGCACCCCGCAGATCTTCTGCACCCAGTGGACGATGTAGTTGCGGAAGATGTTGGCCTGGGCGCGGCTTGCCGAGAGGAAGATCTGGTTCTTGCCCTCCTCCAGTGCGACCAGCAGCCGCTCGCGGGCGAAGTACCAGGTCGCGCCGATCTGGCGGCTCTTGATGATGAACCGGGTCCGCAGGCTGGTGGTCGCCAGCCAGCTCTCCTGGTGGCCGAACAGGCTCTCCTCGAAATCCTCACGCAGCTGGGCGACCATCTCAGGCGTGATGCGGTTCTTCGCGGCGTCTTTCTTCGCCTGCGCGGCCGGCCCGGTGCGGTTCTTCACCTTGGGGTTGAGGTCGGCCTCGTTCCCGCCCTCGCCCAGATACTTATGCTGGCGGGCAATGCGCTCCATCTGCCGGCCGAGCAGGTCGATTTCCTTGAAGTCGCTCCCGCTCTTCTGCTCCTTCCAGATCAGCCCGAGGTAGCGGCACAGCGTCTCGTTCTCGGCGCGCTGCAGGGGGCTTGCCTCGTCCCACCCGTCGCGCTCCTTCCACGAGCTCACCGTCGAATACGGGAGATTGAGCTCCTCATGGATCTGCTTGACCGACCAGAACCGCCAATAGAGCGAGCGCGCGAGGATCCGCATCGGCACGTCGGGGGGTAGCCGGTCCGCGGCGCCTGCAGGCGGGGCAAGATCGATCTCGGCAGCTTCGCTCATCGCACCCGACGCTATGGCCGCCTGTGCCCCGGCCCGAAGTCCGCGCGCTTGTAAGCTCCGGCCTCACAACGCGCCCGCGTTGTCAAAGCGGGCGCCGGATTGCTCATTCAGGCCTGCTGTGACGCCGTCCCTCCCCGCAACCGGGGCCGGCCACCCACCTGGACGGAGCATCGCTCGATGAAGACCAAGTTTTTCCGCGTCGCGGTTGAAGGCGCCACCACCGACGGGCGCACGATCGACAAGCAGTGGCTGCTCGACGCCGCCGCTACCTACAACCGCGAAACCTACGCGGCCCGGGTCAACATGGAGCACATCCGCGGCATCACCGCCGATAAGCCGTTCAAGGCCTATGGCGACGTGCTCAGCCTGAAGACCGAGGACGTCACCATCGAGCTCGCCGGCAAGGCCGAGCAGCGCCTCGCGCTGTTCGCCGAGCTCGACGTCACCGACGAGCTGGTCGCGATCAACCGCGACAAGCAGAAGCTCTACACCTCGATCGAGATCAGCCCGAATTTCGCGGGCAGCGGCAAGGCCTACCTCGTCGGCCTCGCCGTGACCGACAGCCCGGCCAGCCTCGGCACCGAGCTGCTCGCCTTCGCTGCGGCCCAGGCTCCCGAGCTCAACCCCTTCGCCTCGCGCAAGCAGGATCCGGCGAACCTGTTCACCGCCGCCGAGGAAGTGACGCTCGAATTCGTCAGCGAGGCAGCGACCAACCCCGACCCGACCGGCATCTTCGCCTCGATCAAGGGCCTGCTCGACAAGTTTACCACGCCCGCCCCGGCCGCAGCAGCACCGCCGGCGGCCGCTGCCCCCGGCGCGGCTGCCGACGGCGACGCCGCGGCGGCCGCCGAGACCGGCGACGCGGCCGGCTTCGCGGCGATCGGCGCCATGGTCGGCCAGATGGCCACGGCAATGGACAGCTTCACCCGCGCAACCACCGCCCAGCTCGCCACGCTGACGGCCGACGTTACCGGCCTGAAGAACCAGCAGGAAGGCACCCCTGCCCCGGGCTTCACCCAGCGCCCGGTCGCGACCGGGGGCGCGAACGAAGCCCGCACCGACTGCTGATCCGGCCCACCCGGTAACGCGCCCCACCCGCCCGCTCCACGCCCTCCCAATCTGAGGACCGACACATGAAGAACGCAACCCGGGCCAAGTTCAACGCGATGGTCTCGCAGATCGCGCTGCTCAACGGCATCGATCCGACCGTCGTCACGACCTCGAAGTTCACCGCGACCCCCTCGGTCCAGCAGAAGCTGGAGCAGCGGGTGCAGGAATCGAGCGATTTCCTCTCCAAGATCAACGTCGTCCCCGTCGATGAGATGTCGGGCGAGCTGATCGGCCTTGGCGTCGGCAGCCCGATCGCGAGCCGCACCGACACCGCGGGCGGCAACCGCCGCCTAGGCCGCGACGTGTCCGCGCTCGATAACCGGACCTACACCTGCAAGCAGACGAACTTCGACGTCGCCCTGGGCTACGCCAAGCTCGACATGTGGGCGAAGTTCCCGAACTTCGAGACGGTCTGGCGCGACAACAACGTCAAGCGCATCGCGCTCGATCGCATCCTGATCGGCTTCAACGGCACGAGCGCCGCCGCGGCGACCGACCCGGGCACCACGCCGACCCTGTCGAATGTCAACATCGGCTGGCTCCAGAAGATGCGCACCGAGAACGCCGCGCGCGTACTCTCCGACGGCGCCGACACTGCCACTGGCTTCACCGGCAAGGTGACCTACGGCAGCGCTGCCACGGCAGACTACAAGACCCTCGATGCGCTGGTCTGGGACGCCAAGGAATCGCTGCTCGCCGCCTGGGCGAAGGACGACACCCAGCTGGTAGTCATTGTCTCGGGCGACCTGCTGCACGACAAGTACTTCCCGCTGATCAACAGCGACGAGGCACCGACCGAGCAGCTCGCCCGCGACGTGATCATGTCGACCAAGCGCCTCGGCGGCCTGCCCGCCCTTCGGGTGCCCGGTTTCCCCACCGGCACGGTGTTCATCACCCGGCTCGATAACCTGTCGATCTACTACCAGGACGGCAAGCTGCGCCGGAACATCAAGGATGAGCCGGAATACGATCGGGTCACCGATTACCAGTCCTCGAACGAGGCCTACGTGATCGAGAACCTCGAGGTCGCCTGCCTCGTCGAGAATATCGCCGAGAACAACGGCTAAGCCCGCAAGG
>Ga0070671_100004945_pt1 | contig 10604 bp, 8 predicted proteins | sample KBSS73metaG_FD_65341 | JGI IMG/M metagenome (GOLD analysis project Ga0070671, IMG submission 65341) | Switchgrass rhizosphere microbial communities from Kellogg Biological Station, Michigan, USA - KBS S7-3 metaG | ecosystem: Host-associated > Plants > Roots > Rhizosphere > Soil ... | reverse complement strand
ATTTTCCCACCGAAAAGAGATACGACTTTCTTATGTTGGACTGGCGGTCATTCTTTGCGTGGCCCCATCGATTCCCTTCAGCCTTTTTCTGTACAGACAAACAGGCAGTCCTCTCTTCCCTTTCTATAACTCATTCTTCAAATCTCCCTACGTAGCTTTTAAGAACTATGACGATGCGGCTCACGGTCCTAAGAAATGGTGGGAAATAATCGTGTGGCCCATTATGGTCGTCTTCTACCCCGAACGACTTTCAGAGATGAGCGGGTTGATTTCCGGTTACACAGGGCGCATTGCCGTCGCTTACGTGGTTTCTATTCTAGGTGTCGCAACACGCACGATTGATAAAAAGCTAAGAACGATCTGCTTCATAACTTTGATCTCGTCAGTGTTGTGGAGCATTACCAACGGAAATGGACGTTATGGCTTATACCTGGAATTGATCGGTGGTGTTGCGGCGATTGGCGTTCTGGTCTCTGTTTACCAATCCCAAATGAAGCTGGCCGTAACGAGTGGCTTAGCGAGTGTCCGAGCCAAGGCACGGGTCGTGGTAATACTCTTCGGTGGCTTGCTGCTGGTCCAATCCGGGGTTGCTTATCATCACGTCTACATACAAAGTTTCTTCCGGGCGCCACAAGGAAACGTCAGGTACGGATTTGAAGAGGAAGCTAAACTTACCTACCGCGAAGCTTTCAACGTTTTTCGTGACCACTCGGCCACCAGTTTCCTTTCGAACGATCAACGCCAGGCACTAAGCGCTGTTGATGTATGGGTCAACAGTTGCTCTACTACAAGTGCAATTCAAGTATTACTTAAGCCCGCGATACCCATAATTTCAGTGACCGACTATCTCGGCGTTTTCGATTTGCTCGAACCAAAGGAATCAAAACTGCTCTTGATTCGAACGCTATCCGAGTTAAACGGAAAACGAATGTTCACGATCGTCCCTGAAAAGCGGATGCCTGAAGCTACCAAGTTCATCAAAAGAGCCGGACTGAGAATGGGCCAACCCACGCTGATACGGTTGCCCTTCTTTTCCAATCAAATCCATAAACCATTTTTCCTAATCGAGGTCACCCCGGCAAATACAGAATCTTCGTTCTTAACGAGGTAGACGAATACCGAGTAACAAATCTTTTCGTCGACGCTCTTTTTTTTGTAAAGTGTTGGCCGCAACCACTCCGGAAACCTACGTACGCCACAAATGATTGAAGCTTCTAGTCTCACCCAACAACCGGTTGCTGAAAATCGCGCGTCCTGGTCGTGGCGAATTGCGGCTATCGCTCGCAACGCTTTTCGCGAGGCTGTGCGCGATCGTGTTCTCTACAACCTGGTCCTCTTTGTTTTATTACTCACTGCGGCCGCGATCTTCATTGGCGAACTTTCCGGAGGGCAGGAACGAAAAATTATCGTGGATCTTGGGCTAAGCGCCATGCTGTTGTTTGGCGTTTTCATCGCAATCTTCGTAGGCGTCGGACTCGTCTACAAAGAAATCGAACGGCGCACAATCTATGCAATTTTTTCGAAACCAGTGGGGCGCGGCGAGTTCCTCGTCGGTAAGTATTTGGGTCTCTGTTTGACGCTCCTGGTGAATGTGGTCGTGATGGGACTCGGGGTTTCTATAGCGTTACTTTACGTAAGTCACGGATGGGATCCGTTAATCCCTACGCTCTGGCCGGCAGTATTGTTGATCTATTTGGAATTGATGATTCTGACGGGCGTCGCGCTGCTATTTTCGTCGTTCTCATCACCTGCACTTTCTGCACTATTGACCTTCTTCGTCTTCCTCATCGGACACTTCAGCGCTGATCTCAAGAACCTGGCCAATTCGATGAACAGCACGGGCGCTCGCTGGTTATTCGGCGTCCTGTACTACCTGTTGCCTAATCTCGCGAACTACAGTTTTATTGCGCCCGCCGCACATGGACGCGCTCCTGAGCCAGGCTTTCTTTTGGCGTCCGTCCTCTACGCGATTGTTTACATCACCGTCATCCTTGGTGTGGCGACACTGGTATTTAGCAAACGGAATTTCAAATGATTCAGAGCGCGGCCACCAACTCGAACAATGAAAGAACGAAGACGATCGGACTCTCGATGGTTGTCGTGCTGGGAATAGTCGCCACTGTAATGCTGGCTCGATGGATCGATGCCAGGCGTCCACCTGTAAATCCAAACGCCGTCGATGAAAGTCTTTATTTGAGTGGGAAGACTGCGCGGAGATTGAGTCTCGGGTTTAATGGCCTGGCCGCTGACTGGTACTGGATGCGATCGCTCCAATACGTAGGTGGAAAAGTAATCAACGCACCTGACAACGTTGTGCTCGATAATCTCAATCAGCTAAATCTAAAACTACTTCCATCTTTGCTCGACACGGCAACGACACTAGATCCGCAGTTTCTGGATCCCTACGAATACGCAGCCATAGTCTTACCCGCCGTCGACATAGACCAAGCAATTCGCCTCACGAAAAAAGGCATTGAAGCCAATCCCCAGGCGTGGCGACTCTATCAACATCTTGGCTACATCTACTGGCAACAGCATGACTACCAAGCAGCTGGTGATACCTATGGGCGCGGCGCACAAATTCCCGGCGCTCCGAACTGGATGGAAGCGATGAAAGCGAGAATGGCAGCCGAAGGAGGAAGTCGATCAACTGCTCGAGAGATCTATGGACGAATGTTTGAGCAGTCTACCGATGCAAAAATTAAAGACATGGCCCGCCTTCGTCTGATGCAGCTTGACGCGCTCGATCAGATTGATGGGTTGCAGAAGATTCTTGTGGCGTACCAGTCACGCATTGGCCGGTGTCCAGCAAACTGGAAAGAGGTTGAACCGATTTTCAAGGCAGTTCGGATTCGGTTTGATGCATCAGTCACTCCGCTCGATCCTTCGGGCACTCCCTATGAATTTGGAAAGACACATTGCGAAGTTCAACTGAGCCCGAAATCAGAAATACCGGTCAGGTGAATTTCGAATTGCGGAATTTGAACTCCGCCAAGCGCAAGTAAGTTGTCCTGTTGGACAGAACGAATCCGCAGTTCTTAACACAATGCCAATTGTCGAAATCAACAATTTGACGAAAGACTACGAAGTCGGTTTCTGGCGTAAGCGAAAGGCACGCGCACTCGACGGTCTGTCACTGTCCGTCGAAGCTAATCAAATCTTTGGGTTCCTGGGAGCAAATGGCGCTGGAAAGACGACCACTCTGAAACTCCTCATGCGCCTCATTTTTCCCAGTAGCGGGTCAGCTCGCATTTTGGGCCACGATATTAGCGATATAAGGATGCACCAACGCATTGGCTACGTTCCCGAGAATCCTTATTTCTACGATTACCTGACCGCGCGTGAACTCCTCGAATACTGCGGACAGATATTTGGTCAGTCTGCAACCGAACGTAAGCGTCGTGCGACAACACTACTTGAAAGAGTCAGGCTGGATGAAAAGCGCTGGGACACGCAATTGCGAAAGTTTTCAAAAGGCATGCTTCAACGGGTCGGCCTTGCGCAATCGCTCATAAATGATCCCGAGATAGTCTTTCTTGACGAACCGATGAGCGGACTTGATCCGGTGGGCCGCAGAGAAGTTAGGGACTTGATTGCTTCGCTTCGTGATGAAGGAAAAACAGTTTTCATGTGCTCACACATTCTTTCTGACATTGAGGTGTTGTGTGATCAGGTAGCGATATTGAAGCGCGGCAAGCTCTCCCAGGTCGGGTATCTGGACGAATTGCGTCAGCGAACTAAAGATCCAAATCGTTTAGAGGTGTTAGCGGCAGGTACCGATGCCATCACGCTAAAGCAACATCTGCCAGACATGGAAATCACGCCGACCCCGAGAGGCCTGCGGATTGAAATCAGTGCTGAAGATAAAATAGAAAAGGTCGTGGCGGCGCTACGCAAGGTTGGCGGAAAGTTGGTTTCAGTTCAGCCGGTGAAGCAATCACTTGAAGAACTATTTCTGGACGAGCCAACTAATTGAGCTGATCGATCTTTCGCTAAATAGTCGGACTCAGACGAGTAAGTCTCTACTGCTTAAATTTAAATCCCGTAAGCTCCATTTTGATGTTGGCCCGATCGTCTGTATCGCTCATACCTTCAAGCATCATGTTCACTTTGATCGTCTTGTTTGGTTCGAGTTCCGGTTGACGAGTTGGAACAATGATCACCGTTCGCTCCTTAACTGCCTTACCTTGATGGTCCACAACTGCAGCCCGCATTTCAATACCATCGAGAGTCTTGCCGGTTAAATTACGAACAGTTGTATGTAAGGTCATGACGATGTCGCCCAGGGCTCGCTTTGCCTCTTCCGCTTCAGGTTCGTCGACCACGATGTTTGCTTTGTTTTGCTCAAACTCGGCCGTCCCAGGTCTGATTGCACTTTGCAGAGTAGGCTCAACGCCGGGAGTACTTCTGGTTGTTCGCATCAAGATGTAAAAGAATCCCGCAATCACTAGTGCGGCGCCCACAGCGACGATGATAATCAAGGTGCTACGCGACTCAGCTGGTGCTTCCTGTCGACGTTCATAAGTTGTCATAGTATTTGGGATTTTAGGGACGGAAAAATCGTTTTGCAATGTAGTGGAATCACCTCCGCAAATTTTTTTAAAGGTGATTAGACACTCCTCCAAGTTGATAGTTCCCACTCGGCAACATCACTCACTTTCCAATCAATTTCGCGATCAGTTTTTCGAGTACACCGAAATCAATCGGCTTTGTGATGTAACTGTTGCACCCAGCACTTAGCGCATCCTGTTGAAAGTCCGCAGTGTCATGTGCGGACACGGCAATTATGGGCGTGTTTTGAAGATCCGGAATTTTACGAATTAGCCGGGTAGCAGCCAGACCATCAATCACGGGCAAACTTAAATCCATAAGGATTAGGTTGGGCTTTTCAGTTTGAGCCGCTTTCACTGCTTCCTCACCATTGCGGGCTTCGACGACTCGGTAACCCTCCATCTCGAGAAGACGCCTCATCATGAATCGATTGTCTTCGGTATCCTCGACCAGGAGAACAGTACATTCCGTGTTTTGCGAGTCCATGTTTAGCCTTCTGCCAATTCTAACTAGTATTCAGGTAGGAATTAGTTCCGCCAAGTTATTGATTCTACTGTATCACTAGAATACGCCACAGTTTTTTGCTAACATCCCGCACCGAAATACAACACATCGGAGTGAGCGTTTAGCTTTCAATTCATACACTCACCCGATAACTGCGGGATCCCCAACCCGACGGTGGCCCCAAGAGCTAAGGAAGAGTCGCACTAATGAACCCTTTATCGACGAGGATAGCCGACGGAAGTACGCTCCAGGACTTGGGAAGAGCCTCGATTCAGATTGTGCATGATCTTAAGAATCAACTAAATGGTCTCAAACTGTATGCCACCTTTCTTCGCCGCCGGCTTGAGAAGAGTGAGCGACCCGAAGATGAGCAGCAAACGATTGTTAAATTGATCATGGGCTTGGATCGAGCGGCAAACGATCTCTCAACCATAGTGCAGTATGGCCGGCAGATCGAACTAAAAAAGAAGCCAGGATTCGACATTCAGAAGGCGATGCGTTCTGTATGTTCACAGTTGAACGACACGACTGTACCAGTTGTTTGTGAGTCAGATCCCGATCCGCTGGTTGGAGATCTTGACCCGACACAACTAACTGACGCTTTGAATTGGATTTCAACTGGTGCACTTAAGTATTGCTGCAGCGGCGACGAGACTGACTCAATGAAGGTGTCGATCAAAAAGGATTTGGAGAACCCCGCTCAGGCCCGAATCGAGTGGTCGGGACTAGCTCCAATTGATCATGATCCATTTCGTTCATTTGCCGGAAGCGATGAAATCAGAATGTCTCTCGCATCGAAAATCGTAGAGGCCCATGGTGGCTCGGCACGATATGAAGATGGTCGCTTTCTGGTTACTCTCCCGCTAACTCAGTAATTAACTAAGTTCATTAATGATTTGACGAAGGAGTTGCAGTACTCATGAGCCCTCAAAGCGCAGTAACTTCGATGGAGGAGAAAAAGGTGGAGAACAAAGAAATAAGGATTCTGGTTGTAGACGACGAGCCAATGATGGCTGATTCGTTAAGACAGAATTTTATCGAAGAAGGATATTCCGTTGATACGGCCGCGACGGGAGCGGCGGCGATCGAACTCTTCGATCAGGGTGGTCACCACTTGGCTATCTGCGATCTACAGTTGCCCGATATGGATGGGCTTGAAGTTATGCGTCACATGAAAGACGCCAGACCCACGACTGAAGTGATCGTGGTAACTGGCTACGGCACCGTGCAAAAAGCGGTAGAAGCAACAAAGGCCGGCGCTTTTTACTTCGTCGAAAAACCTTTCGATTTCGAAGAGCTTCAACCATTAGTTGAGAAGGCATTGGAGCGGCGTGAATTAGTAGCGGAAACAGTAAACATGCGACGCCAGCTTTCGACTCGTGCTGAATACTTCAACATCATTGGCGCGTCGAAGCCGATGCAAACGATTTATGAAACGATTGAGTCCGTAGCGAAGTCTGATGCAAACGTTTTGATTGTTGGAGAATCCGGTACTGGTAAGGAACTGATCGCGAACGCGATTCACTACAACTCGCTCCGGTCCAAGAAACCGTTCATCAAAGTAAATTGCGCCGCGCTACCCAAAGAACTCATCGAGTCGGAGCTTTTTGGTCACACGAAGGGCGCGTTCACTGGCGCGCATGCTGACAAGGAAGGTTTGGTCCAACATGCTGCCGGTGGGTCGCTGATGCTCGACGAAATAGCGGAGATGCCAGTCGAATTGCAACCCAAGCTACTTCGCGTTCTTCAGGAAAGAAGTTATCGAAAAATCGGTTCCGAAAAAACGTATGCAGTCGACTTTCGCCTGATTTGTTCAACCAATCGTCCACCAGCTGACGCGATCCGCGACGGTCTCTTAAGAGACGATCTGTTTTACCGTATTTCCACTATCACGATTCATGTACCGCCGCTTCGAGAAAGAAATGAAGACATTCAGTTATTAACTGAACACTTTCTTCAGATGTATGCTCAGAAATATGAGCGTCCAATCACTGGCGTCTCACAAGCCGCCTATCAACGACTGTTCGGACAATCCTGGCCAGGCAACGTTCGCGAGCTACAGAACGTTATAGAACGTGCTGTTCTCCTCGCTAAGGAAGTGAAGATTGAACCTATCGATCTACCTTTCGATAACGGCACGCTTCCCGAGGCGAGCTCGGCAAATTCAGATTGGGATATCCCGCCCAACATGACGCTCGAAGACATTGAGAAATTGGTGATCGAGCGAACGTTGCAAAGAACCGGCGGCAATAAGCAAGCTGCCGCGAATTTGTTGGGTATCTACCGACCCCGGCTTTACAGCAAGATTCGTAAATACAATATCGACGTCACGGCTCGCGCTTCTGCGTAGCACGTGTATGGACCTGCTTGAAAAGAGTGGCCCACTATCCATGGGCCACTTAATTTTTTGAACAGCTGAAATGAAGGCCCTCTCAACGACGCGACTGAGAAGCATCGACGCGCTGCGTGGTATTGCTGCGCTGGGAGTGGTTTTCTATCACGTCATTGAACAGGGCGATAAAGTCCTCCCGAACAACCCGCTGAAGTATCCAGTCAAACTCCTCCAATTTGGAAGTTCATTTGGCTACATCGGAGTGTTTCTGTTTTTTGTCATTTCCGGTTTCTGCATTCATCTTCAATGGGCTCGCGGTCGCGCAAATAATGAGGCGCCTCGAATTTCATTCGGAAGTTTTTGGAAGCGCAGAATCCGACGTCTGTATCCGCCGTACTCGATCGCCATCGCGCTCTTTCTTGGTCTTTCAGCTGCTTCGATCGGGGTGAAGGTCACACACTTTTTTATCTACGACGTTGTGCTTCACCTCCTAATGCTGCACAACCTTGACCCCCACACTTGCTATAGCATCAACGGGGTCTTTTGGACCTTAGCGATTGAAGAACAGCTTTACCTCGCCTATTTCGTCTTGCTCTTTTTGCGAAAGCGCGGCGGCTGGGCCATAACGTTGACAATCTGTTTGTTGGCCCGGCTCTCCTGGATGATCTTTAGTCATGTGGTGTGGTTGAAAACCGGCATCGGTGTCCCGGTACCTGAGGCCGCGGCTTCGCATTGGTTCACATGGGCACTCGGGGCGATCGCCGTCGAAGCCTGGTTCGGTATTATCAAACTTCCTCGTTGGACCAACAGTCTCACTCTGGCGGCGACGTTGATTGTTGGCGCTTCGGCGATCTCACAGTTTCTACCGTCAATTCCGAAAGACACGATCTGGCACGATTTTTGTTGGTTCGTGATGCATCCGATGTGGGGCGTCGGATTCTTTATCGTGGTGAACCGAACGGTAGTCGCGGAAGACAGTTGGCTTCGAAAGCAAAAGCTGCCGTCCGTCATCTCGCTTTTTGCCACCCTCGGGGTCTTCTCGTATTCAATTTATCTCACCCACGAATTGACGATCATGCAATCGTGGCGCTGGAGCATTTCCGGGATGGGGCAGATCCAAAATGTGTTTCTGATTGTAATTCCGGCGACGATTTTGTTCGCATGGATCTTCTTCTGGTTTTGTGAACGTCCATTCATCACGCGGAAGCCTACGACAGGACTCAGACAGTCCTCAGTTAAATCACACGAGCCCATCTCCCTGCTAGTCAACGCAATCGAACCACAAGTTAGTGCTCTAAATAACCGTCTCACGCCGGAAGCCTGAAATCAGCACCGCAACGGGGTACTGTAGACACAGTATCGATCGGCATGCTCTGAAAATTCCTCGGCCGAACCTCGTTCCTGTTAACACTGGCTTGTCGCGCCACGTCAATACACTTGAGCGTCCAAAAATCTGAGCAGCTCTACTCGAGACAGCCGGACCTGGACATGCAGTGAGTCTCATTCAACCGGCCTAAAGAAAAACTATGAAAAGTCGTAGCAAATTTTTTATCGCGACGATCGTGTTCGCGGCGCAGTTGGGGGTTCCTCGTCTTCCCAACGAACTAGCGTCGGCTCAAACGGTGAATGACCCAGCTTATGAGAAGACGTTTTCTCAAAAGTTTAGCGCCATCAACATCGAAAACTCTGACGGCAGAACAGATGTTGAGACCTGGAACAGCAACCGTGTCCGCATTAGCGCTTCGCGCGAGCGCTCGGCTCCCGATACTGCACCGCTTCATAGTCGGATCCGTTTTCAGATCACCGATACCGATCTAAGAATCGTCGTACGTGGTGATAGGGCAGATGGACCAATCAATCTATCGGTTTTCGTTCCACGGCAAGTCAATCTGGCGGTCCGAGGAGATTCCGAGGCCATCGCCATTAAAGGAATCACTAATTCGCTCTCAGTAGAAACCGCGTCTGGAGGTATCTCACTCTCCTTGCCGACGGCCGCCAACACTGACTTGTCGTTGAGAGCCATTGAAGGGATCATTAAATCAGAACTTGAGATGCGGGTTTTTGGACCGGTCAACGCTCATAACCTCGACGGACGTACCGGGAAAGGTGGTACACCCGTGATCTTGCGAAGCATGAGTGGACCGGTCTCATTGTTGACGGACGACCCCAGTCGAATCGCTAGAGCAGACTCACAGGCTACAAAGGACATGAACGGAATCGGCGCTGCTCCACTAATGAACGCGTCGTCGTTTGCGAAGAGAGACAATGCGCCAATTGACTCTGGAACACTCGTCAGTTCATCACCAACTGCTCCTGTTGTCCAAGCGACATATTCAAATGATCCTCCAGTCGCCGACATCATCAAGATCGACAGTCGCCTGGTAAATCTCAATGTTCAAGTCACAGACAGTGCCGGCAAATTAATTCCTAATTTGACGAAGGCTGACTTTCAAGTATTTGAAGATAACGTCCCGCAGGAAGTCGTCCGGTTCGAACCGGTATCGTCTCCCGTTAGTGTTGTTCTACTGCTTGACGCGAGTGGCAGCACAAAGGAGCGTTGGAAGGTAATCAAGAAGGCTGCTAAGACTTTCGTCGACACACTCAGTCCTACTACGCCAATAGCTGTAGCTGCCTTCACTCGGAGGTTCCTGGTGATTTGTGACTTCTCTTGTGATCGAAAAACCATGAAGGAGCGAATCGACGACACCAAGAACCTGCAATCCGGCACGGCGTTTTATGATGCCACATGGTCTGCGCTGAATCTGTTTAAGGAAGTCAAAGAACAGCGCAAAGCGATAGTCGTCATGACTGATGGTGTCGATAACTCTCTGTCCTCCGAAGATTATGAGCCGAAGCATCCCTTCGACGAATTATTCGCGCGCATTGGTCAGGAGGAGGTCACAATTTATCCAATCTACTTCGACACTGAATTTCAGGTAGTCGTTAAGGAGCGGGGCAGTGATACGCATGAGTCGTACGTCACGGCGCGACTGCAACTGCAAAAGATCGCGGATGAAACTGGCGGAACACTTTTCAGGGCTGACAAGGCCGAAGATCTTGACGGCGTTTACCAAAGAGTCACCTCAGAATTGCAGACGCTTTACAGCGTGTCTTACAACCCTTCTGATAAGAACTACAACGGGAACTGGCGAAATGTTGGAGTGAAAGTTAAGAACGGTCTGGCGGTCACGAAAACGAAGCGCGGATTCTATGCGAG
>Ga0070671_100004944_pt1 | contig 10604 bp, 10 predicted proteins | sample KBSS73metaG_FD_65341 | JGI IMG/M metagenome (GOLD analysis project Ga0070671, IMG submission 65341) | Switchgrass rhizosphere microbial communities from Kellogg Biological Station, Michigan, USA - KBS S7-3 metaG | ecosystem: Host-associated > Plants > Roots > Rhizosphere > Soil ... | reverse complement strand
CATGTTGAGCGCGAGCGACGCGCTCCACGCATCCTCGTCGCAGTCCAGGATCGTGCCCGAATGGACCATCCCGGCAACGTTGAACAAAACGTCGATCGGACCCAGTTCTTCGGCTAGCGCCAGTATCGCGCGCCCGTCGGTCGCGTCGAGCACGTGGCAATCGCAATTGTCGAGGCCGTCGAGCACGCTCGCAAGGCGATCGGTCGCGATCACGCGCGCACCTTCCGCCGCGAACAAAGCCGCGGATGCGCGGCCGATCCCCTGGCCGGCCGCCGTGATCACGGCAGTCTTCCCAGCGAGGCGTCCGGTCATTCATTCACTCCTTGGTCGATTTCAGTCAGCGTCGCCCAGAGCCCTTCCGGAACGGGCGCTTCGGCGCGGGCAATCAGCTCGCGGACCTCGCCGGGATTTGCGACGCCCGCGATTACGGTCGCCACGCGTGAATCGCGCAGCGGAAATTGCAACGCGGCCGCGGGTAACGCCACGCCGAAGCGCGCGCATTGCGCGGCCAGGGCGCGGGCCCGCGCGATCAGGTCGTCGGGCGCGCGCGCATAATCGTAACGCAGCGCGTGCGCTCCGCTCAGATCGCTCTGCGCGAGAATGCCGCTATTATAAGGGCCGCCGATGATGAGCTGGACACCGCGGCGCGCGCATTCGGGGACCAGGCTCGCCGCCGCGCTGCGATCGAGCAGGGTATAGCGTCCCGCCAGCAGGATGACGTCGAGCTCGACTTCACGCATCAGTTCAAGGCAGATGTCGATCTCGTTTACGCCAATGCCGATGGCGTCGATCGCGCCGGCATCTTTGAGGTCGCGCATCGCGCGATAGCCGCCGTCGAGGAAGGCGCGCGCGTGGCGGGGATGGTCTTCCCCATGGGTCAGCCGCCCCAGATCATGAGCCAGCAGGATGTCGACACGATCGCGGCGCAGCCGGGTCAGGCTCGATTGATGGGATCGCAGGATGCCGTCGGCGCTGTAATCGAAACGCGGCTCGAAAGGGTCCGCATCGACGAAGCCGTGGCGTTCGCCACCGGCCTGCGTTGGTTCGAGCAGCCGGCCCACCTTGGTGGACAGCAGCACGGGAGCGTCGCCCAGCGCCTCACCCAGCCGTCGCTCGGCAAGGCCGAAGCCATAATGAGGGGCGGTATCGAAATAGGTAATGCCTGCATCGAGCGCTTCGCGGATCGTGGCACGCGCCACCGCGTCCGAGACCGGCTTATAGAGATTACCGATCGCGGCGGTGCCGATGCCGAGCGGAGGCAGCGCAACGCCGCTCATGCGCCGATCCGATAGAAGGCGCGGGCGTTGCCGCCGAACACCGCCGCATGATGGGATGCGGGAATCACATTGCGAGCGAGATCGAGCCAGTCCCGATAAGTGCCATTCAAGTTGATCACCGGCCAATCGCTACCCCAGATCAGTCGCTCAGGCCCGAACAGCCCTAGCGCAGCCTCCATATACGGCGCGAGGGCCTCCATCGCCTCGCCCGGCGCGGCTTCAGTGATCAGCCCGGACAATTTGCACAGCACGTTGCCGCGCCCTGCCACCGGCGCCATCGCCTCGCGCCACGCCGCCAGACCGTCATGCGCAATCGCCGGCTTGGCGCAATGATCAATCACCATCGGAAGTTGCGGAAAGCGCGCCGCCAGCCGGGCAGACGCCTCGAGATGCTGCGGGCGGACCAACAGGTCGAGCGCGACGCCCGCCTCCGTCATGCAGTCGAGCTGTGCGTCCAGCGCGGGCTGGGTGAGCCATTCGGGCGCGCGATCCTGTGCCATCACCCTCAATCCCACTAATGGCCCCTGGCTCCGGAGCCGCGCAATGCGGACGCCCACATCGATCGCGGCGGGATCGATCCAGCCGACTACGCCGGCGACGATCGGAGACGCGGCCGTCTCGCCCAGGAGCCACGCGGTATCGTCTTCGCTCTCCTGGCTCTGGACGAGCACGACCTGTTCGACGCCGGTGGCATCAATGACGCGCTGAACGTCGCCGAGATCATAGTCGCGATGGATCGGGGCCAGATCCGGCGTAGGCCAAGTGCAGCCGTTGCGGCCGAGCCGCCAGACATGGACGTGCGCGTCGATCACTGCGCGAAACGGTCGCGCAGATGCGAGGCCGCGAACAGCGCGACGATGGCGAAGCAGCCTGCCGGTACCAACATCGCGGTCGCGATCGAATGCGTGATGTCCGATATCAGGCCCATCAGCGCGGTGAAGGCGGCCCCGCCGATGATTGCCATCACGATCAGCGCCGCCCCGCTCTTGGTGAGGGGCCCCAATCCGCGCAGCGTAAGCACGAAGATGGTGGGGAACATGATCGACATGAAGAAGCTGGTTGCGACGAGCGCCCCCACGCCTACCGACCCGCCGACCAATGCGCCGATCAGGCAAAGCAAGGTGCCGATCGCACCATAGACCATCATCAGCGGCCCGCCCCGCATGCGGGTGAGCAGGGCAGTGCCGCTGAAACGTCCCAGGATGAACAGCACGAGCGAGACGATCACCAGTTTGGCGGCGTCGCGCTGGCTCAGATGGGGCAGGGCCGATCCGATATAACGGATGAGGAAGCTCCACACGCCGACCTGCGCGCCGACATAGGCGAATTGGGCGAACACGCCGAAAAGGTAAGCGGGGCGGCGGAGCAGCGCGCCGAAGTCGGACAGCGGATGCGTCTCCCGCTCCTCTGTGGCAACGGCCGGGAATCGGGTCCTCGCCAGCAACAACGCCCAGACGAGCACGATCAGTGCGATGATGCTATACGGCACAAGTACGTTGCGCACCGCCTCCGTCCCGCCACCCGCGGTGGCCGGCAAGATCAGATAGGTGCCCATTGCCAGGCCGGTGATGGAGCCCAGCGGATTGAAAGATTGTGCGAAGTTCAGCCTCCGCTCGGCATCCTCGGGCCGGCCGAGGCTCGCGATCATCGGGTTGGCTGAGGTTTCGAGAAAGGCCAGCCCGCTTGCGATGACGAACAGCGCCAGCAGAAACATCGGGTAGCTGATCGCGAGCGCCGCGGGCCAGAACAAGGCCGCGCCGGTGGCGAACAGGCCGAGCCCGGTAATCACCGCAGCCTTGTAGCCGAAGCGGATCATGGTCAGTGACGCGGGGATCGCGAAGCAGAAATAGCCGAGATAAAATGCCGACTGCACCAGCCCGGACTGAAGGTCGCTGAGGCGGAAGACGTTTCGGAAATGGGGAATGAGGATGTCGTTGAGATTGTTGGCGACCCCCCACAGAAAGAACAACCCCGTGACTAGAATCAGCGCCTTTTTGCTCGAGCCGGTTGAGGGCGGGGCGTCAGCCATTGCGATACCGGTCACGTTCATGTCCTCTCTCATTCGTCGTGTGTTCGATCACCGACGCTGCGGCATGGATAGCCGAGCAGATTGGCCTTGTGAAATATAAAAGGTGTTTTCATTGGTACATCCAGGCGCCTGCCATTATGGTGCCGTACGACAAGAAACTCTGCAGGGGAGACATATTGGATGAGCGAATTTTCGAGAAGGTCGGTGCTGGGCATGGGCTCGGCGATGGCGCTGGCGGCCGGTGTTGCGCGCGCCGCCGATATCGCGCCCGCGTCCGACACGATTGCGCCCGCGGCCGACACGATCGCGCTCTGGCCGGGCAAGGCGCCGGGGGACATCGGTACGGTCATTACCCGCCGGATCGAAGAAAGGTCGCACGATCCGTCCTCGCATGATCGCTGGATCTTCGGCGTAGCTCGTCCCGAACTGGTGGTTTTCCGGCCGGCCCGGCCGAACGGTTCGGCGGCACTCGTCATTCCGGGGGGGAGCTATGTTTTCGTCGCTTATGACAATGAAGGTGCGGAGCAGGCGCGCTGGCTCAACGCGCTCGGGGTTACGGTGTTCGTACTATTCTATCGGCTGCCATCCGAGGGGTGGGCTCGTCGCGAGGACGTGCCGCTGCAGGACGCGCAACGCGCGATGCGGATCATTCGCCGTGACGCACAACGCTTCGGCGTCGATCCGACGAAGATCGCCGTACTAGGCTTCTCCGCGGGCGGGCATCTCGCCGGATCGCTGGCGACACGCCATGCCGAGCAAGTCTATCGACCGGTCGATGCAGCCGACAAATTGTCCGCGCGGCCCGACGTGGCCGGCCTCGTCTATCCGGTGGCGACGCTTGCCGGACCCGCGACGCATGGCGGCTCGCGCGACGCTCTCCTCGGCGCCGACGCGCCGCAACAGGTACGGGAGTTGCGTTCGGTCGAACGGCGGGTGGATGCGACCACGCCGCCACTGTTCCTCGTTCACGCGTCCGACGACGGGCTCGTACCGGTCGCCAACAGCATCAATCTATACCAGGCGCTGCTCGACCAGCATCGCCCTGGCGAGATGCACATCTTCGACGAAGGCGGCCACGGCTTTGGCACGCGGCTTCCGGCGGCCACGCCCGGGTCCGAATGGCCCCGCCTGTTCGCGCGCTACGCTGCGCGCAAGGGGGTATTCGCAGCGCCGTCCGCATGATCGCGCTGCTTCTCGCGGCCGCCGCCGTTCCCGATCATTATCAGAGCTCGCCCGACCGCCGCACCGTGGTCCAGCAACGCGTCTATGATCATTGGGAAGCAGATTATCTCGCCAAGCTGCAGCCGAGCATGATGCAGGATTTCGGCGAGAAATATCTCTACGCGCCCGCCGACAAGACGCTCCCGCCGCCCAGGCCGGGCGAACGGCGCGTGGTCTTCATCGGCGATTCCATCACCGATCTTTGGGATCTGGCCCGCTTCTTCCCGGGCCAGCCCTATATCAACCGTGGTATCGGTGGGCAGGTCACGGCGCAGATGGTCTTGCGCTTCCAGCAGGATGTGGTCTCGCTTCGACCCGCGGCGGTCGTGATTCTGGCGGGCATTAATGATCTGCACGGCGCGCTCCAGCGGGAGAGCGACGAGGGCATACAGGCGAATTGGCAGGCCATGGCCGACATGGCGGACGCGCATGGCATCAAGGTGGTGTTTGGCGCTATCCTGCCGGTCAACAATTACACCGACAACGCGAAGTGGATGCTGGAGGATCGTGATCCGAAGCGCATTCGTGCGCTCAACGCCTGGCTAAGGGATTTCTGCCGCAGGCGGGGATACGAATTTGCCGATTATTATGGCGCAATGGTCGACGGGAATGGTCTGCTCGAAGCCGGCTTGACGCGCGACGGCATCCATCCGCTCGCGGCCGGCTACGAGCGGATGGCACGAACGGCGGATATGGCGGTCGAGAAGGCGTTTTCGGCCGCGCAGCGCCGCCGATGAGCGCCTCTCGTCCGCATCGCGCATATTGCCTGACCCGCCGAGACGAGCCGATGGCGCTATTTGTCGATATTGCAAGCCATGCGGGTCGCGATCGCGAAAGCTGCTCAGGTGATGCCGGCGCAGCCGCGTTTCCTGGCCCAATATCGCAGCGGCATATCCGCGTGGGTTCAGGGGCCAGGGGCCCGCAAACCGCTCGAACTGATGGTGAAATTTGCTGGGCGGTCACGCGGATCCGGCGGCGTTTGCCGCCTCGGCCGGCTTGTGCCTTGTGGCACATGAGCTATCGTCGATGTCGGGCAACAGCCCGGTTTGGTTTGCCGTCAGCTTCGTCGGTCGCCAAACTGAGAACGGGGAGCGGTGTATGAGCGAAGCGGAAAGCATGGAGGACGATCGGCGCTACAAGGCGCCGGCACTGGAAAAGGGGCTCGACATTCTCGAGCTGCTTTCAACCACGTCTTCGCCGATGACGCTGACGCATATGGCCAACCAGCTCGGCCGGTCGCACGGCGAGTTGTTTCGCATGGTTCAGGTGCTCGAATTCCGCGGCTATATCGAACAGGAAGCCTCAGCAGAAGGCTATGAACTGACCGATAGGCTCTTCTCGCTCGGTATGCAGCGGCCGAAGACGCACAGCCTGGTCCAGGTCGCGTTGCCCGTGATGCGGCAACTGGCGCTCGAAATCGATCAGTCCTGCCATCTGGCGATGCCCTCGCGCGGCGAGATGGTGGTCGTGGCGCGTATGGAGTCCAGCGAGCAGCTCGGATTCTCCGTGCGTGTCGGCTATCGCCGGTCGCTGGCGAAATCGGCGTCGGGCGCGATCCTCTATGCCTTCCAGCCCGACGATATTCGGCGTCGTTGGGAAAAATTGTTCGACCCGCCGATGAGCGAAGCGGAACTCGCCGTCTGGCGCGCCCACGCCGATAAGATCCGCGAGCGGCGGGTGGAGCTTACCCCGAGCCGCTTCGTCAGCGGCGTGACCGATATTTCCGCGCCGGTCATGCGGGGAGGGGCCGCAGCAGCCGCGTTGACCGTGCCGTTCCTGGAGAAACTCGGCGGCCAGCTTCCGAAGAAGGACGTGGCCATCCGCGTTCAGGAAGCCGCGCAGCGCATTTCCGATCAGTTGATCGAAAGCGACAGCCGTATCTAGCGGCGATTAGGAAAGCACCCCGGCACCAACGTGCAAGGTTCGAATGTAAGAGATTCCATACGGCTCATTGCAAGCTCAACCGGCGCTTCGGCGAGCCCTGTGGGCGTTGCCGAGAGATGAAATGCCCGATAGCCTGCGACGCAAGATCGACCTGATCATTGCCCGGGCGGGCATATCGCTCAATGATGAAGAGACTTCTTTGAACATGCCGACGATTGACGAATTTTTCGGCATCGGTCAGCCGGCCGACCAGGTGGGCGCAAACTGATGCATCAAGTGAGAGATATAGTGATCGTCGGTGGCGGCACAGCCGGCTGGATGGCCGCCGCCGCTTTCGCCAAGGTGTTCGGCACCCAGGCTCATTCGATCACGCTTATCGAGTCCGAGGAAATCGGCACCGTCGGGGTGGGCGAAGCAACGATCCCGCCAATCATGCAATATAACGCCCTGCTCGGCATCGACGAAGACGAATTCGTCCGGGAGACAAACGCGACCTTCAAGCTCGGCATCGAATTCATCGATTGGCGGAAACCCGGCAGCAGCTACTTTCACCCGTTCGGCGTGTTCGGCGCCAATATCAAAGGCGGCGTCGGCTTCATGAACTATTGGCTGCGATGGGTGCAGTCCGGAGGCGATCCGGATTACACGCATTTCGTCGCGGAGGGTGAGGCGGCCCGCGAGGGGCGGTTCGCGCGCGTTTCGGCCTCTCCCGACGGACAGTCGCCGCGTCTAAATTATGCCTATCAATTCGATGCAGCCACTTACGCGGCTTATTTGCGCCGCTATGCCGAACGTCGTGGCGCCGTCCGCCGTGAGGGTAAGATGGTCGACGTCGAGCAGAATCCCGAGACCGGCTATATCGAAGCGGTCAAGCTCGCCGATGGCACCCGTGTCGCCGGCGACTTCTTCATCGACTGCTCGGGCTTTCGCGCACTGCTGGTCGAGGGCGTGTTCAAGGCGGGTTTCGACGACTGGAGCCACTGGCTTCCCAACAATCGTGCTGCCGCTGTCCCGTGCGAGCGCGTCGAAGATCCGACGCCGTTCACCCGCTCGACCGCGCGCGAGTCCGGCTGGCAATGGCGCATTCCGCTGCAGCATCGAACCGGCAACGGCTATGTCTTCTGCGATTCCTATATCTCCGAAGACGAGGCGTCACAGCGCCTGCTCGATCGGCTCGATGGCAAGCCTTTGGCCGATCCGAAAATCCTCCGCTTCACCGCCGGCAAGCGGCGACGGGGCTGGGTTAAGAATTGCCTCGCGGTCGGCCTTTCATCTGGCTTTCTTGAGCCGCTCGAATCGACCAGCATCCACCTGATCCAGATCGCAATCATGAAGCTGTTCGAATTGTTCCCGCTGCGGGAGGTCAACCCGGTCCTGATCGACACGTATAATCGCGAGATGGACGTGCTTTACGACCATGTTCGCGACTTCATCATCGGCCATTACAAGGTGACGGACCGGGATGACACGCCATATTGGCAATATTGTCGGAGCATGACTGTTCCGGATTCGCTCGCGGCAAAGATGGAGCTGTTCAGCGAACGCGGGGAGACGCGCTGGTTGCCCAGCGATTTGTTCGGTGAAACCAGCTGGTTCGCGGTTCTCTACGGCCAAGGCCTCATACCCCGATCCTACCATCCGGTCGCCAACGCGCTGCCCGAAGACGAACTGCAACTGGCACTGGCGAGAATCAGGGGGGCGATCAGGAATCGCGTCGATGCCCTTCCCTCGCATGCCGACTTCATCGCGCGCTGCTGCGCCGCCCGGCCCGCCGCGACGGCGGCATGAGCAGCACCAGCAGCCCTAGGGTTAGCCCGCGCGCCTGCGGGGTCTTCGTCTCATCTGCGCGGGAATAGGACGTGCTGCCTCAGCTTCACCGCGTTGGCATCGAGAAGACGCCGATCATCGTGATCGACGACATCATCGATAATCCTGACGCGCTGGTCGACTATGCCGCCTCGCTGGCACCGTTTCCGCCCGAGGTCGGGACCTATTATCCCGGCCTACGGCTGCAGCTGCCCAACGAGCCGATCGTGGTTGACTATGTGACCGCCGTCTGCCGGACCCTCGCCAGCCTCATGGGAAGCGCCTACGGTCTCCGCAATTTCGTGCTGCAAAGCGCGGCCTTTTCGATCGTCACCAGTCGGCCATCGGAGCTACAACCGATGCAGACGATCCCCCATATCGATGGGGCAGACCCGCTGCACTTTGCCGTGCTGCATTATCTTTCGCATCATGAAGGCAGCGCGACGGCCTTCTTCCGCCATGTGCGAACGGGCTTCGAAACCCTGACCCCTCAACGCGCCGCCCCGTTCGGTCAGGCGCGTGACAAGGACAAGGCGATCTACGGCGCGGCCAGCGGTTATGTTCGCGGCTCCGTGAACGGCTTCGATGAGATTGGCCGCGTCGAAGCACGCTTCAATCGCCTCGTCGTCTATCCGAGCAACCTGTTCCATTCGGGCATTCTGCCCGACGATTATGATTTTAACCCCGATCCCCGCCGCGGCCGGCTCACCACCAACATCTTCCTGGACGGAGAACGGTGATCCGGCCCTGTGCTGTCAGCATGATCGGCCTGGGTGATCCTCCACCGAAAGCGTAAACTGCATTCGTGGCGCTTCCACCGATGACGATCAGGACCCGGCGGCGATCATCCGCTCGATATAGTCGCTCGCCAGCGGGAGCTTGAGCGCGGTCTGTTCGTAGCCGTTGCGCTGCTCGGCCATTGCGCGGAGCACATCAGCCTCCGGCAGCGCGTCGGCGAGCGGGTCGGCGTACGTCGGCATGATGCCTTGCCCGAGCATCACCGCGACCCAGCTCGGAACGTCGAACAGCTCATTATTGTAGCGGAACACGCGGCCATGCTCGCGGAACAGCTCGAACTTGTGCTTGAGCGTGTCGGGCACGTCCATATTTCGCACATGATCCCAGAAGGACCCCGCCCGCCGCGTCGCATGATAATGCAGGATGATGAAGTCGCGCACCGGCTCGTAACTGTTGACCATCGCGCGGTTGAACTCGTCGCGCTCCACGGGGCTGAACCCGCGTCCCGGGAACAAGGCGAGCAGCTTCTGAATGGCGTGCTGGATCAGGTGGATGCTGGTCGATTCGAGCGGCTCGAGGAAACCGGCGGAAAGGCCGATCGCGACGACATTCTTCTCCCAGGATTTGGACCGTCTCCCGGCCTTGAACTTGATCAGCCGCGGCTCGGCGATGGCCTTTGAATCCAGCGTCTTGAGCAAGATGCGCCCGGCCTCATCATCGGACATGTGAGCACTGCTATAGACATGACCATTGCCCGTCCGGTGCTGGAGGGGGATGCGCCATTGCCAGCCCGCCTGATGCGCGGTCGCGCGCGTGTAGGGGAGGAGGGGTTCGTTGCGCTCGGAGGGAACGGCCAGCGCGCGGTCGCACGGGAGCCAGTGGCTCCAATCCTCGAACTTCACACCGAGCTTGTCGCCGAGCAATAGACTGCGGAAGCCCGAGCAGTCGATAAACAAATCGCCACGGACGCGGCGGTCGTCGTCGAGCTTGAGTGCGGTCACATGTCCCGTTTCGTCGTCCTGCTCGACCTCGACGATGCGGCCTTCGATCCGTTGCGCACCCAGCTTTTCGGCATGGCCGCGCAGATACTGCCCATAAGCCGCGGCGTCGAAATGAAAAGCGTAGGCAAGCTGTGAAAGCGGGCTTTCGGGATCCCTTGCCGAATGCGCGAAGCGATGCTTCGCTGCTGCGGCCCCCGACATCGAATAAAGGTCGAGCGGCCCGACCGAGGGACGATCTCGAAATTTGAGCCAGGCCTGGTGCAGGGACAGGCCGTTCAGGGGCCGTCCGATCTCGCCGAACTGATGGAAGTAGCGCTGCCCCTCTTGGGCCCAGCCCACGAATTCGATGCCGAGCTTGTACGTCGCATGGGTGGCGCGGAGATATTCGGCTTCGTCGAGCCCGAGCTGATGGTTGAACTCGAGGATCGGCGGGATCGTGCCTTCGCCGACGCCGACCGTGCCGATCGCTTCGGATTCCACCAGCACGATGCGTCGGCCATTGCCGCCGACGAAGCGCGCCAGCGCGGCCGCTACCATCCAGCCCGCCGTCCCGCCGCCGACGATCACTATGCGCCGGATCGGCGCCCCCTCGCTCATGCGCCCAGCCGATAAGTGAGATCGGCCGCTCCGTCTAGCAGGCCGCCGTAG
>Ga0070671_100004940_pt1 | contig 10606 bp, 7 predicted proteins | sample KBSS73metaG_FD_65341 | JGI IMG/M metagenome (GOLD analysis project Ga0070671, IMG submission 65341) | Switchgrass rhizosphere microbial communities from Kellogg Biological Station, Michigan, USA - KBS S7-3 metaG | ecosystem: Host-associated > Plants > Roots > Rhizosphere > Soil ... | reverse complement strand
CTTTGATGCTCCCGATACAATTACCGAGCGCGAAGTATTAGACGCTTTACGCCAGGCTGTTTTGGATGCCAAGATCGTTCCTATGGTTTGCGGTTCATCTTTCAAAAATAAAGGTGTGCAAACCATGCTTGATTATGTGATGGAATTATTGCCTTCACCTTTGGATAATGAAGGTATTGTTGGTCATAACCCTGAAACAGGCGACGAGATCATCCGTAAGCCATCAGAAAAAGAGCCGTTTGCTGCATTAGCGTTTAAAATTGCAACCGACCCGTTTGTAGGCCGTTTGTGCTTTATCCGTGTATACTCAGGTAATTTGGAAGCAGGTTCGTACATCTACAACATGCGTTCAGAAAATAAAGAGCGTATCAGCCGTATATTCCAGATGCATGCTAACAAGCAAAACCCTATCCCTAACGTAGGTGCAGGTGATATTGCTGCGGTAGTAGGCTTTAAGGATATAAAAACAGGTGATACCCTGTGTGATGAGAAACACCCGATCGTGCTGGAGTCAATGAACTTTCCTGAGCCGGTTATCGGTTTAGCTATTGAGCCTAAAACACAGGCCGACGTAGATAAATTAGGTATGGCTTTAGGTAAATTGGCCGAAGAAGATCCAACGTTCCGTGTAAATTCAGACGAAGAAACCGGCCAGACTGTAATTTCAGGTATGGGCGAGCTTCACCTGGACATCATCATGGACCGCCTGCGTCGTGAGTTTAAAGTGGAAGTTAACCAGGGGGCTCCGCAAGTAGCATACAAGGAAGCTATCACAGGTACTATACAACACCGTGAAACATACAAGAAACAAACCGGTGGTCGTGGTAAATTTGCCGATATACAAGTTATTCTTTCGCCTAATGATGAAGGTAAAGAAGGCTTACAGTTTGTGAACGAAATTAGCGGTGGTTCTATCCCACGTGAGTTTATTCCATCTGTTGAAAAAGGCTTCAAAGCATCAATGGACAATGGCGTATTAGCCGGATATCCATTAACCAGCCTGAAAGTTCGTTTGATCGATGGTTCGTTCCACGCAGTCGATTCAGATGCGCTGTCTTTCGAGTTAGCTGCAAAAATGGCTTACCGCGAGGCATTGCCAAAATGTAAACCAGTATTGCTTGAGCCGATCATGAAGATCGAGATATTGACCCCGGAAGAAAACATGGGTGATGTTATCGGTGACATGAACCGTCGTCGTGGCCAGCTTTTAGGTATGGATTCACGTGCAGGTGCACAGGTAATTAAAGCTACTGTACCACTTTCTGAAATGTTTGGTTATGTAACCCAGTTACGTACCATCACTTCGGGCCGTGCTACTTCAACCATGGAGTTTGATCACTATGCTGAAGCGCCACGTAACGTACAGGAAGAAGTAGTTGCCAAAGCAAAAGGCAAAAAAGCTGCTGCGAATGCGTAAATAGTTTTTGGTTGATTGGGTTAGATTGAGTTGATTAAGTTCGACGCGTTTTAACCTAATCAACTAATCAACATAGTAAACTTAATCAACTAACTCTAATAAATAGCTCTTAGGGTTGGTTTAATCAAAAACAAGATGAGCCAAAGAATCAGAATCAAATTAAAATCGTACGATTACAACCTGGTTGATAAATCAGCTGAGAAGATCGTAAAGACAGTAAAGCCTACAGGCGCTGTAGTAAGCGGACCGCTTCCGCTGCCAACTGAAAAGAAAATTTTCACTGTACTGCGTTCACCGCACGTAAACAAAAAGGCACGTGAGCAATTCCAATTATGCTCTTACAAGAGATTATTGGATATCTACAGTTCAAACTCAAAAACTGTTGACGCTTTAATGAAGCTTGAATTGCCAAGCGGTGTTGAAGTAGAGATCAAGGTGTGATAGTACCGGAAGATCGGATATTAGAATCAAGAGTCAAGATATAAGAATCAAGATTCTGAAAAGAAGAAGCCATTCGGAAACGAGTGGTTTTTTATTTTGCAAGAATATTAAACGAACCGTCCTTGCGAGGAACGAAGCCATCCCCGATAGGCAGAGCAGCTATGCAAGTTCTACACGTTTCCCTTAACCCTATATAGTCCCGACAGCTATCGGGAGGGATTGCTTCTCTATCGTTCGCAATGACGAGTGAAAAATTAGGTGTTTCGCCTTACCTGTTACACAAAATAAAGAACGAAACAAAACATCCACCTAATTACAATTCCTTTTTTCATTTTTCCTGCAACGATTTAAAATTCAAGGCGTCTTTTAGTAAGTAAATTTTAAACTTAGGGAAGATGCTTAAAAATTACTTCAAAATCGCCTGGCGCAACCTGCTTAAAAGCAAGGTTTATTCATCAATTAATATATTGGGTTTGGCATGCGGTATGGCGGTGGCCATGCTCATCGGCTTTTGGATGTTTGATGAATTGACGTATAACCACTACCACGCCAATCATAAAAAGATAGCGCAGGTGATGATCACCCAGACTTTTAATAACGAGACGGGCACCGGACAGGCTATGGCCATTCCTCTTGGTGTAGAATTGCGCAACAAGTACGGCTCTGATTTTAAGTATGTAACCCTCACTTCATGGAACTTTGGGTTCGTTGTTGGCGCTGGTGAAAAGAAGTTATCCAAGTCAGGCATGTGGGTTCAACCTGAGTTTCCGCTTATGATGGGCCTGGAGAAATTGAGCGGCAGCATGAAGGGATTAACCGACCTTTCATCGGTGTTGATAGATCATTCGCTGGCTGTAGCATTATTCGGTAGCGATGACGTGGTTGGTAAAACCGTCCGCATGAACAATAAATATGATTTTAAGGTGGCCGGTGTTTACAAGGACATTCCTAAGAACTCATCATTTAATGATACGCATTTCCTTTTATCGTGGGATAAATACATGACGACTGAAAAATGGCTTCAGCGTTCATCAACGCAATGGGACAACCATAGCTTCCAGATATTTTTGCAGATGAACGACAATGTGGATATAGCCAAAACATCGGCCAAGATCGAACTCATCACGCAGAAGTATGTGAAGAAAGAAGAAGGTAACGAACACCTGCTGCTGCACCCGATGGATAAATGGCGACTGTACAGCGACTTTGAGAATGGTAAGATCAAAGGCGGACGCATCCAGTATGTTTGGCTTTTCGGTATTATTGGGGTATTCGTATTGCTGCTGGCTTGTATCAACTTTATGAACCTGAGCACGGCAAGGTCAGAAAAACGTGCAAAAGAGGTAGGCATACGTAAAGCGATAGGTTCGGTACGAAAGCAGCTTATCGTTCAGTTTTTGAGTGAGTCGGTGTTGATGGCTTGCCTGGCATTGATATTTGCGGTACTGATTGTGCTTGGCTCGTTACCATTTTTCAATATTATAGCCGATAAATCCATGTCCGTTCCCTGGGCTAATGCGATCTTCTGGTTAGTGATCATTCTTTTCACGGCCTTCACGGGTTTTGTATCAGGTAGTTATCCTGCATTTTATCTGTCGGGTTTTAATACCGTAAAAGTTTTAAAAGGGACTTTTCGTGCAGGTCGTTTTGCAGCTATTCCGCGTAAAATATTAGTAGTGCTGCAATTTACCATATCCGTTACGCTGATTATTGGAACGATCATAGTTTTCAGGCAGATAAATTATGCAAAAGACAGGCCGGTAGGATATTCACGTGAAGGGTTGATCTCCATAGATATGAGCACCCCCGACCTGTATGGCCATTATGATGCTATAAGAAACGACCTGATCAATACTGGCGTGGTGGAGAATATGGCCGAATCATCAAGCCCCACTACAGAAGTGTATAGCAACCAGATTGGATATGAATGGGATGGAAAACAACCGGGGACCAACCCGCTTTTTGGTACTATAGCGGTAACCAGGGATTTTGGGAAAACCATTGGCTGGCACGTACGTCAGGGCAGGGATTTTTCACGGGATTTTGCAAGCGACACCAGCGCTATGATCCTCAACGAGAGTGCGGTGAAGCTCACTGGCTTTAAGGATCCAATAGGTAAGATCATCCGCAAGGATAAGAAGGCCTATACCGTTGTCGGCGTGATAGACAATATGGTGATGCAATCGCCATACATGCCAGTGCAGCCTACCATCTTTTTTGTAGATAATAATTGGGCAAATATTATCACAGTAAAAATGAAGCCTTCTGCCCGCATGCAGGATGCACTGGCTAAAATAGGAGGGGTTTTCAAAAAATATAATCCGGCCAGCCCGTTCGATTACCACTTTACGGATGAAACTTATGCCAAAAAGTTTTCCGACGAGGAACGTATAGGCAAGCTGGCGTCAATCTTTGCTATTTTGGCTATATTTATTTCGTCGTTAGGTTTGTTCGGACTGGCTTCCTTTGTAGCCGAGCAACGTACGAAAGAGATAGGTGTGCGTAAAGTATTAGGTGCATCAGTATTCAACCTATGGGGAATGCTTTCAAAAGATTTTGTGACGCTGGTAATAATATCCTGCGTGATTGCTACGCCGATAGCCTGGTATTTCCTTAGCGGATGGCTCAAGGGATATCAATACCACACTACGGTTTCCTGGTGGATATTCATTGTATCATGCATTGGCGCCCTGCTAATTACGCTGTTAACGGTAAGTTTTCAAGCCATAAAGGCTGCGGTAGCAAACCCGGTGAAGAGTTTGAGGTCTGAGTGACGATATTTCGACATCAATAGATTATCCTCTGCCTAACAACTCATCCAGCTTGTTGCGTTCAGTTTGCAATTCGCGCGCAAGTTTCAGTTCTTTTTCGCTGGCTTTGGCTTTATAGGTTTTGAATTCTTCCTCAATTTCTTCGTAAAGCTCAGTACGATGCCGCGCTTCGTATTTGTGTTTGGCAGTAGTTAGGATTACTATGGTTAGTGCAATAGCAAGGCCAACTACCAAACTAACCATTACCATATTATAAGTGGATTTTGATAAGACAATTCCAAACATACTAATGGTATCAGACGGCGTGCCGGCGGATGTAGAAGTTTCTTTCGTTGTATTATTAGTTGCAGCGGTTTTTAAACTGTCTATCATTTTAGCATCGGCACTGAGTTTTGCCTGCATTGCCCTCGTATTACTGCGCTCTTTAGCGAGCGTATCGCTCACGTTTTTCCATAAAGCCGCCAATAAAGGCTGCTGAAAACGCAAGGTCTTGCTTAACATGTATTGATACTGATTGCTGAGGCTTTTAGCATTCAACTGACTGGGATCAGCTGGCGTTTTTAAGTCAGGCTGCGTCGTATCATTTGTAGCTGACTGGGTAGTTTTTGGAATCTGCTGTGCGGGAACTGTTGTTGTAGCAGGCGGGTGGACAGCAGGCGATATCGTATGACGGCGGTAAAGAGGCTTTACCGTTGGCTGTGTAGCGGGTTTTGTAACCGTTTGTTGTGTTGCAGGTTCAATCTTTTTTTCAGGCTCAGCCTTTTTTGTGGTATCCTGGGCCTTTGCCGCATTGCACACATAAAAACAAAGAAAGAAGAACAGGAACCCGGGCAACAGAAAGCGTTTAGTCATTAGTAACATAATTTGAATATCAAGTTAATTAATATGTAAATAACTTTTATGAAAATGTTTTGTTCCCTTTTATACTGATTTTCTTAGATAAAGGATATACTAATTTAAAGAAAAAAATGGGCGATAATATCAAGCAATAATTAAGCTTTGATTATAAATTAAATAATGCATACTTATATTAGCAACATGAATATAGGTATCATTGGTTTGGGCGACATGGGAAAGCTATATGCAAAGGCCTTTGCGAAAGCGGGTTATGCAGTTTGCGGCTGTGATTTGCCTGAAAACCGGAGCAGATTGGAAGATGAGCTTAATCCGCTGGGCATTAAGATGATGGATAACGGCAGCGATGTGGCCCGTGCAAATGATCTGATTATTTATTCTGTTGAAGCCGACCGCCTTGCCGAAGTTGTTGCTGCTTACGGCCCATCGACCAAATATGGGGCTATAGTGGCCGGACAAACCTCTGTAAAACATCCCGAAATAGCCATATTTGAAAAATACTTACCTGTTGATTCGCAGATAATCACATTCCATGCCATGCACGGACCGGGATTTGAGCCAAAAGGGCAGAAGCTAATACTGATCAGGCATCGATCAGATGATGCTGCTTATCAGCGGATGCTTGATCTGTTTACCGCAGTTGAAACGGATATTGTCGAGATACCGGATTACCATGAACACGATAAAATAGTTGCGGATACGCAGGCCGTAACTCACGTAGGTTTTGAAAGTATGGGCACCGCCTGGAAGGAGGCCGGTTTTTTTCCCTGGGAAAATGGCTCATACGTGGGTGGTATCGATAACGTGAAAATATTAACTACTCTGCGCATTTTCAGCTATAAAGCGCACGTGTATGCAGGTTTGGCTATTCTTAACCCTTATGCGCGGCAACAGGTGAAGCGGTACGCTGTATCTGAGTCGGAATTATTTAAGCTGATGATCAAAGAGCAGGGAAAAGCTTTTCGTGAAAGATTGTACCGTGCCCGCGACTTTGTTTTTCACGAAAGCCGAAAGCCTATTATGCTTAGTGATAAAGTGATGAAGGAGTTTTCACTTTCACAGCACCACGAATTGCAAAAACCGAATTCCCACCTGAGCATATTAAGCATGGTCGACGCCTGGTACCATTTGGGAGTAAATCCTTATGATAACCTGATTTGCCAGACGCCGCCCTTTCGTTTACGTTTAGGCATCGCCGAATATCTATTCAAGAATGAAGAGCTTTTAGAGGAATCTATAGAGACTGCACTGTACGATAAAACTATTCGAGGAGATGATCTGGAGTTCCATTCTGCAGTGAGGGAATGGTCCGCTATCATCGGTTACGGCGATATGGAAGGCTACAAAAAACACTTTAACGAAGTGCAAGCATTTTTCAGCGACAGGCTGGAAGAGGGAAAGGCCCAAAGTGCTGAGTTAATCAGAAGACTGATGATGGAATAGTAATCTGTCTGAATCAGAATTGAATTAGAAAAATTCCCTGAATCAGATGGCATCATAAATGCATTCTGATGATCCTTTAATTCTGTAAATTCTGATTCAGACTACTTGGCACTAAACAAAGTCCACGGATAAGCCTTCATATCACGCAAATATTTACTTTGTGTTTTAACATATTCAGGGTGTTTTTTAAGAAAAGGTGCGGCTAAAAAGTCGGCCCCGCCCGGATGACCCATGTGTGCCCAGAATTGCATTTTCCCGGCTTGGTCGGCTGTTGCTACTTTCCCTTGCACGGCACCCATCGGGAAGAATGGCCCTTCGTTAAATTCCCTGCAGCCCAGAGGGTCTTCGTCAACATGCCCGTCAATCACGCAACGGTTTGGTACATTTTTATTGTTAAGGGCGTCATAAGTGTCGCCTTCGATGGTTTTGCCTGTAGCGTCATCCAGCTTGCCTTTATAATTAACATACACTAATTGCTCCATCCGTTTACGGCGTGCATTTGGAGAGGTTGTTTTATCATTTACGTCAAAAGTTGTTTCCTCTTTGATCAGTTTTGGATCTATGGCAAAGTTGGAGCCGATAATAGCCGTGTCCTTCGAGCGCCAAACCCTGTAATTTTTCAGGCCGAGTTCCAGTTTGGCCACTTCATTGGTCTTGGTATCGCCAATTAGCCAGTCGTTTGCATAACCGCCGTTGTTATCGGTGGTCATTATTTTCACGACGTCATCAATACTATTAGCATATTGCGCCGCGCGGCGTGCCCTTACAAACTCTGGCGTTTTGGTAGTATCATATCCTTTAAACTGGGTAATAGTGGTTTCGGTAATCACGATGCCGCTTTTGGTGACTAAAAAATCATCCCCGCTATGAATAAATCCCGGCCCGGTATCCATCAATATCTGGTTGCCTTTTTCAGGTTTAATATCTGCTATTACGTTCCAGCGTTCACCTATAATGTAGTCGGTCCAGTTATTATGGGCAATCACTATTTTGTGATCTTTAGTAAAACTGCCGGTGGCAATAAATGCGCTGCAATTACCCGGCGCCCGGTTATCCCCACTGCCCGGTTTCTCTTTGTTCATTAAAGTAGGAACATAGTATCCGGGCAATTCATAATAGGCATTCATGGCGGTAATATCCAATGTGTCGTATTTCATGCCATGGGCTTGCAAACCGCTGACGATGCCCTTTATTTCATCCTGGTATTCCTTATCTATTTTTTTCCATAAAAAGCGTTGAGCGGCGCCGCGGTAAAAGGCCCAATCCTTACCGCTTGTGCTGGGCAGGTAATATTGCAACACCTTTAGCATAGTATCGATCTCTTTTGAAACCAGGTACCCATGCTGGTAGCCTATATCATGAGGGGAACCTTGCAGATGCACATAGATCCAACCGTTTTTATCTTCACGACTGGAGCCGGTCAGTGGATCGTGAGGTTTGGGTTTACAGGAAAATACAGTCAGGGATACGATAACGATCGCGAGTGGGGTAAGTGCTCTTTTCATGTTAATATATTGATTGGCTGAATATAAGAAATTCTGATCATAATAATTATTTGTCGTTTTTCATCACCACTAAATAAGTCTCCTGTTTTTCAGGTACATTGAATTTAGGGTCATCAAAATTTTCTACAGTTTCTATTGTAGCCGGGTTAAATGATTTGCCAAGTATTTTTTGTGCATCATCAAGTGAATAGGTTTGGCCCTTAATAAAGAAAGCAAAACCGTATTCTGAGTTTCGCAGGTTTTTCATCAAAGTTTTATCGGGGTTTACCCTGTCTCCATTTTCTGATTCAAGAGAAAATGTTATAGGCATGGTATACTGCACCCTCACTGGTCGCCCTTTCTGTATCCCCGGCGACCATTTGGGAGACATGGAAACTACCCTCACCGCCTCTGATTCACAGCCAGCGCCAAGGCATCTTACCGGTTTAACGTCGGTAACGGTGCCATCTTTATCTATGACAAACCTCAGGTAAACCTTCCCGGTAAGACCAAGGATTCTGGCTACCCTGGGATATTTTAGACTGGAACCGATATACTTATAAAATGCCGGTAGGCCGCCCGGAAAAGTGGGTACTTGTTCGACAGCTACAAAAATACTTGGTTGGGTTTTAATGGTATCCTGTGCGTGTACGCCTACAGCGAATGCCATGCATATAGATAATGCAATAAGAGTTTTAGGTTTGTTCATGAAGTAAATATAATTATTTCCTTTTAACCGGAGTAACATGCCCTCTGTTACGAACAGCGTATGGCATCACCATATGCCAAACATATTTAATTAAGCGCTATCTACCACTCACTTAATCGACCATTTCAACCCCCACAAATAAATTATAAAAAATAATTGCGCAAGTATTTGACAGTTAATCTAAAATATCTATCTTTGCCGTCCCTTTCGGGGGAATAATATGCCTTGAACGAAGCCCTACTGCTTCGATGGGCACAAACAAAATAAGAAAATGTCAGGAATAATTGGTAAAAAAGTAGGAATGACCAGCATTTTCGACGAAACAGGGAAGAACATTCCTTGCACAGTAATCGAAGCTGGCCCTTGTGTGGTAACACAAGTTCGTTCTGTTGAAACAGACGGCTACGCCGCAGTTCAGCTGGCGTATGGTGAGAAAAAAGAAAAAAACACCCCTGCTCCCTTAAAAGGTCATTTCCAGAAAGCCGGTACTACGCCAAAACGCAGACTGGTAGAATTCAAAACTTTCGAAGATGAAAAATCACTTGGTGACACTGTTACTGTAGAGATTTTCGCTGCCGGAGATTTTGTTGATGTGGTTGGTACCTCAAAAGGTAAAGGTTTTCAGGGTGTGGTAAAACGTCACGGTTTTGGTGGTGTGGGTATGCAAACTCACGGTCAGCATAATCGTTTACGTGCGCCAGGTTCTTTGGGTGCTTCATCATGGCCTTCACGTGTATTTAAAGGTATGCGCATGGCTGGTCAAACTGGTAATGTTCGTGTTAAAATTCAGAACCTTGAAGTTTTGAAAGTTTATCCTGAGCAAAACCTGATGGTTGTTAAAGGTTCCATCCCCGGAGCTAAGGGTTCATTTGTAATAGTGGATAAATAAGATGGAAGTTAAAGTATTAAACGTATCAGGTAAAGAAACAGGTGCCAAGGTGCAACTTCCTGACTCCGTATTCGGAATCGAACCAAACGATCATGCTATCTATCTTGACGTAAAGCAATATTTGGCTAATCAGCGTCAGGGTACTCATAAAGCAAAACAGCGTAACGAAATTGCAGGTTCAACCCGCAAATTATATAAACAAAAAGGTACAGGCGGTGCCCGTGCCGGTAGCATCAAATCACCATTGTTTAATGGTGGTGGCCGTGTGTTCGGTCCGCAGCCACGCGATTACAGCTTTAAATTAAACAAGAAACTGAAATCACTGGCCCGTAAATCAGCTTTATCATACAAAGCAAAAGATAACAGCATTGTAGTATTGGAAGATTTCAGTTTCGACTCAATCAAAACCAAAAACTATGTAAAGCTGGTAGCAGACCTTAACGTAAGTGATGTAAAAACACTTTTAGTATTACCTGCTGCAAATAACAATGTTTATTTATCAAGCCGTAACCTGAAGAAAAGCAAAGTGATCACTGCCGATCAGTTAAGCACATATGATGTGTTAAACGCCGGTACACTTTTACTGACTACAGGTTC
>Ga0070671_100004939_pt1 | contig 10607 bp, 12 predicted proteins | sample KBSS73metaG_FD_65341 | JGI IMG/M metagenome (GOLD analysis project Ga0070671, IMG submission 65341) | Switchgrass rhizosphere microbial communities from Kellogg Biological Station, Michigan, USA - KBS S7-3 metaG | ecosystem: Host-associated > Plants > Roots > Rhizosphere > Soil ... | reverse complement strand
GTTGCTGCGCGCCACCGGGTGCCAGCACCGGCGCAGCGCAGGGTCGTCGTTGGCGAGCATGCGGCCGGTCATGAGCTCAAGGGTGCATCAGCGACGATGCTCTCCGCCTCGGCGAGCTCGCGCAGCCAGCGCCGGTACTCGATGGAGACGCGGTCGGTGCGGACCGACACCTCCACGCCGGGATCGAGTGGGATCTCGGGCGGGTCCTGGGCGCACACGACGGGCTCGTCCTCGGCGAGCACGATGCGCTGGAAGGCGAAGTGCTCCTCGTCGCGCGCCTCGTCGAGATCGTCGTCGCGGCAGATGAACCAGAACGAGCGGCACGAACCCGAGTCGACCGGCGACGCCGTCATCCAGAGCACGCGGCGGGCGCCGGTGTCGAGCGTGAAGTCGATGTCGACCGTGAGCGGCATCGGCATGCGATAGCGCGACGACCCGAACATGGCCGTCTCGGCGACGGGCTGGTCGGGCGGCCGGTAATCGAAGCGCAGCTCGCCGTCCTCGCGGCGGATCTCCGGCAGCTGCGGCACGGGCTCGTCGCGCCGGCCGAGCGTGCCGTCGTGCACCCAGGCGAAGTGGGCGAGGTCGACGAAGTTCTCGACGCGGCGGGGCGCCGACGTCGGCCACGTGTACGGGTCGCCGGCGAGCACCCGCATCGCCGGGTCGCTCCACGCGTCGAACGCCGGGATGCGACTCCCGCTCGACGGGTCGAGCCGCACCCACACCAGCCCGTACGCGACCTCGACCTCGAAGGACTCGACGCACGCCCGGCTCGGGATCGGGCCGTCGGGCAGGGCAGGGAGGTCGTCGCAGCGGCCGTCGGCGCCGTAGCGCCAGCCGTGGTAGGCGCAACGGATGCCGTCCGGTTCGATGAAGCCGACGGAGAGCCTCGTCGACCGGTGGGGGCAGCGATCGGTCATGGCCACGACGGGCCCGCCGAGGTCGGCGACGGCGAGACGACGGCCGAGGAGCGTGACGGCGACTGGGTGCGGCGCGTTGGCGGCGAGCTCGTCGAGCGTGGCGACCGGGTGCCAGAACCGCTCGAGCGCGCGCTCGAGCGTCATGCCGTGAAGGCGTACCGGCTGTCGGAGTGGAGCGGACCGGCGGGCACCCCGTTGCCCTCGGCGGTCCACGCCCAGACCCGCCAGAGGAACCGTTCGCCGGCGTAGCCGTCGCGGCCGTGCAGCACGCGGTAGTTGTCGGCCACGAGCGCTTCGCCGGGCTGCAGCCGGAAGCGAGGCACGCGCCCGGACAGGTCGGCGGTGAGCTGCTTCCACTGCGCGATGCGGGCGGCGTCGGCAGCGGGGTTCGTGCTCGCCGGGCCGGGCTGCGCGTAGAGCGGCTGGCGCACGGCGACGCGCCGGTTCGGCAGCGTCAGCACGATCGGCGCGATGTTCGGGCGGGCGCCGGGCTCGGTCTGGTCGACGTCGACCTCGGTGAGGAAGTGGCGCAGGCCGCGGTCCATGTGCTCGAGCAGGGCGTAGCCGTCGGCGAGGAACGACTCGCCGCCGTCGCTGCCGTCCTGCACGCAGAGGAGGGCCATGACGTCGGGGGCGCGGTCGCCGTAAGCGAACCCGTCGGTGTGGAGGTCGAGGCGGACCTCGCGCTCGACCTTCACCCGGTCCTGGTCGCCTCCTTCGCGGACGGCGGCCGGTGGGGGCACCGCGATCGTGCGCTCGCGCCAGACGGCGCGGGCGACGTCCTGGGCATCGGCCTCGGTGGGGCCGACGCCGGTGAGGATGGCGGCGCCGCGCTCGGCGACGAGGGCGAGGGCGTGCTGAGGGTCGGCGGTGCGAGGCGGGACGATGCCGACCATCAGGCCTTCTCGGCCGTCTCCCCGGCGGCGCCGCGCTTCAGCTCGCGCTGGGCCTCGCCGAGGGAACGGGCCAGGCTCGGCAGCTTGGCGCCACCGAAGAGCACGAGCACGACGACGAGGATGATCAGCAGTTCGGGGGCTCCGAGATCCATGCCCGCACCGTACGGAGGTCAGATGGGCGTGAGGTTTCCCTCGCGTAAACAGGATGTTGCAAGGCAGGTACTAGCGGGCGGCGTTCTTCACGAAGTCGTGCAGGTGCTCGTCGGCCGGGTCGAGCGGGTTGCCGCAGAACCAGCCGCCCCGGAGGTGCCGGCGCTTCGTCGCGTCGTCGGTGGCGCGAGCGGCCGAGTGCCACAGGTAGGCGTCGTGGAAGATGACGTCGCCGCGGTCGCAGTAGACGGCCACCTCGCCGGGCACCTTCTCGAAGCCGAGGGGCATGGGGAAGGGCGGGGGCTCGTCGGTGTGGCCACCGGCCGGCGCCGAGCCCTCGGGCACCGGCGCGTCGTTGATGTTGCGATACGGCGCCGGGGTGGCCCAGCGGTGGCTGCCCGGCACGGCCCGGAGGAAGCCGTTGGCGGGGCTCGTCTCGTCGAGGTGGATGGTGAACGCGGTCGAGGGCCACACGTCGAGGTTGGGGCCGCTCTGCCAGTCCGAGTGCCAGCCGATGCGGGTGTAGGCCGACTCCCGGCCGGGGCGGGCGTCCTGGTAGACGACGCCGAAGCGGGTCGACTCCTGCAACCAGCAGCCGGGCCCGAGGACGCGGCGCGCCACCGCGGCGAGCGTGGGGTGGTGCACGGCGTCGCGGATGACGGGCGACAGCTCGGTCGTGTACTGGACGTAGTTCGTGAAGCGGTCGGAGCGCTCGCCGCCGTCGTCGACGAGGATCGAGGTGCCGTAGCGCTCGCCGAGGGCGCCGGCGAGCAGCTGGCGCTGCACCGACTCGCACGCCTCCTCGATGGCCTCCAGCGCTGCATCGTCCCAGAGGCCGCGCAGGATGGCGAAGCCGTCGCGCTCGTAGGCCGTGTGGAGATCGTCCAGCCGGTGAGCGCCGAACGCCGTCATGGGATCGCGTACTCCTCGTCGACGCGCACCTTGTAGGCCTCCTGGCGCCGAAGCAGGTGCTCTCGGCACTCGAGGCCGTTCACCACGGTATCGAGGGCCGGGTAGTGGAAGTAGACGAGCGCCAGCCGCGAGGCGGTGGCCGCGACCGCGCGCGGCGGGTTGACCACCCGGTGGACGTTGGCCGGGATGCGACGGTCGCTCCACCGGGCCAGCAGGTCGCCCGCCTGGAGGACGTACGCATCGGGCGGGATCACCACCGGCATCCATTCGCGCCCGGCGAGGCGCACCTCGAGGCCGCCCGGCGCCTCGTCGGCGGCGAGGATCGTCACCCCGCCGCGATCGGTGTGGGCGCCGACGCGGGTCTGTCCCGGGAGCGGCGGTTCGGGCTGCGGGAGGTAGTGGTTGGCGACCAGGTTGGCGAACTGCCGGTCCGTCCATGCCGGCAGCTCGTCGGCCGGCAGGTCCAGCTCGGTGGCCACGAGCGTGATCAGCCTCGACGCCAGCGCGGCGCAGGCCTCGTAGTACGCCTGCCACGTATCGCGGAACCCCGGCACGTCCGGCCACGACGCGAAGGTCTCGATCTCGTGCACCTCGAAGCGCTCGACGAGGTCCGGCGTGCGCGTCCCGATGAGCTCGGGCGCGCCCTCGTGCACCGGTTGCCACCCGAACCACGCTCCCGTCCCCGGCCAGCGCACGTCCTCCTTCATCGCGCGCGGCAGGGCGAAGAACGCCCGCGACCGATCGACCATGGCCGCCCGCAGGTCCAGGTCGACACCGTGCCCGACGATGATCGCCGACGACGCCTCCTCCAGCGCGCGCACCAGTTCGGCCCCGGCGCCCGCGCCGCCGACATCCACCACCGGCACCGACTTCAACATGCTGTTGAACCTACGACAGGCCTCCCCGCCGTGGGTCACAGGCGTGTGAACGTTCCCTTCGCGGCACCCGTCACCACGAACCGCCACCACCCCCGCCGAAGCCCCCACCGGCGAAGCCTCCACCGCCGCCGCCCCCCGGGGTCGACGCGATGATCCCGGCCGCACTGGTGGTGAACGCGTGCATCGAGCTGTCGAAGCCGGACACGGTGAACGGCTGCGGCGAGATGAAGAACGCCGGTTGGGGAACCTCGCCGTTCAGTCCGGCGAACGCGCTGGCCCACTTCTCGGTGGCGCCGAAGACGACCGCGTACGGGAGGTACTGCGTGAACAGGTTCTCCTGTTCGGCGAACTTGGCGCGGTCGGTTTCGGCCTGCTCGATGTAGTGGCGGAAGCCGATCGCCCGCCGGCGCACTGCGGTTCCCTTCGCGGTGCGTTGCGGCATCCAGTTCGCGCTGACGAGCAGCGCCGCACCGGCGATGGGAACCGCGAGGGCCGGCAGCGCGGCGTGGGTCCTCGCGGCGAGGATGGCGGTGAGAAGACCGCCGGCGACGACGGTCGCGATGCCCACGCCGACCCACAGCGCGCGGACGCGGTCGGGGCGCCGGTGATACCAACCACGCTCGACCATGTCGCGGTAGAGCAGGTGCTGGACCTCGTGCAGGTGCGCCGCGAACTTGTTGCGGAGTCGGGAGAGCCTGACCTCGTTCCCCGTCTCGAAGAGCGCGTTGAGCAACGACGCCTCGTACGGGAGGATCTCGCCGTCGGCCGCCTTGCGTCGAGTGAGCGTCCAGTCGGTCCGGTGCAACAAGCCGTGCCCCGGGACCTCGGTGATGACGAGGTAGCCACGAGCAGCGAGGTCGATGATCGTGGCGGTCACGTCCAGCGGGTTGGCTCGATCGTCGATGAGCGTCCCGATCTGACCGGGTCGCAGTCCGTCGGGGGGGACGAACTCCACCGGCACCAGGTCGCGTCGCAGGAGGGGCACGGGCGCCTCCTCCCCCGACTCGTTGCCGAGCGAGGCATCGACCGGCGATCCGACGTAGCTGCGGTCGCGCCCGGCACGCCATGCGAGCAGCGCGACGCCACCGACCAGCAGGACGAGCAGCGCGCCGAACAGGCCAAGCGTCGCGGGCGTGCGGGCGAAGGCCCGTCCGAGGCTGAAGCGCTCCTCGAGCATCGGTGGCGCGACGGCAACGGCGCCCCGCGGCAGACCCACGGCGACCGTGAAGGAGCTGTAGGGAGGCAGGTTCGCGTGCCGGAACGAGGCCGCCGGGCCGTTGCCGTCGCTCGCCTCGCACGGCAGCCGCGAGCCGGCCGCCCCGGCGTAGCAGGCGTGGCTCGTGAGGTCGACGGGCCCGTCGACCCGGACCGTCGCCGCCTCGATCGGCACCTGCCACTCGTTGCCGACGGCGTTCCACACCAGCTCGTCGTGATCGCCGAACCGGTTCAAGGCGCCGGTCACCGAGTACGAGATCGTGTAGGTGTGCTCCCCCGTGACGAGGTGATCGGGGTCGCCGATGCGGAGGTGCTCGACGGCCGCCCCGCTGACCTCGACGTTCGCCGGCGTCCCGTCGGTCGCGGTGACGCGGATGTCGCTCAGCTCGATGACGCGGTCGTGGCGGTCGTCGTAGCGGACCCGGACCGGCACGTCACGGTAGATCCCGTGACGCTCGTTCGTGCCGAAGTCGTAGTCGATGGTCTCGACCACGTCGACGGTGCCCGACCGCTCGATGCGGATGGCGACGTCGTAGCGGACGACGCGCTCCCCGCCCGGCACCTGGGCCGCGGCGGTCGCCGTGCCGAGACGAGCCAGGGCCAGCACCGCCAACCCGAGCACCCACGCCACGCGCCGCATGGCGCGCAGCATCCCACGTGCGGGCGACGGCGGCGGTGACGCCTACAGCGGCTTCCACACCGCGGGGCGGCGCTCCCGGAACGCCTCGAAGGCCTCGGTGAGCTCACCGGTGGCGGTGCACATGATCTGCGTGCGGTTCTCGATGTCGATGGCGTGACGGAGGCTCGGCGAGTCGACGGTCTGCCACATCGTCTCCTTCGTCATCCAGACGGCGAGCGGCCCGTTCGACGCGATCTCCCGCGCCGTGCGCAGTGAGCGCTCGACCACCTCACCGTCGGGAACCACGTCGAGCACGAGGCCCATCTCCCGCGCCTCGGCGGCGTCGAACACGCGCCCCGTCAGCAGCAGCTCGGCCGACCGCGACGCGCCGACGAGGCGCGGCAGGTGGTAGCTGGTGCCCATGTCGCACGCCGACACGCCGCGCTTGATGAAGACGGCGCCGAACGTGGCGCGCTCCGACGCGAACCGGATGTCGCACGCCAGCGCGAGCGCGAACCCACCGCCGTGGGCGTCACCGTTCACGGCCGCGATCACCGGTTGGCGCAACCGGTGGATCTTCTCGAACAGGCTCGCCATGTTCTCCTGGGCCGCGAACGTGATGGCCGTGTGGTTCTGCATGCGGCTCTGGAGCACACCGATCGGGGCACCTCCCGGATCGTCGGCGTCCTCCGGACCCGCCTTCATGTCGGCGCCGGCGCAGAACCCGACGCCCTCGCCGGTGATGATCACCACGCGCAGGCGCGGGTCGGCGTAGAGACGGTCGACCTCGCGGTGCATGGCGGCGAGGGTGTTCGAGCTCAGCGCGTTGCGGCGCTCGGGGCGGGTGATGGTGAGGAGGACGATCCCGTCCTCGACTTCCTCGGTGGTCAGCAGTGGCATCTACAGAGGATCGCCGATCCGGGCGTAGGAGTCCGCGATCGTGCCGCTCAGGCCTGCGCTCGTTCTTTGTCGCGTTGTGGTCGCCCAGCGACCACAACGCGACAAAGAACCGCCGCGGGTCCGCGGCGGGTCCGCCCCGGCCCCTTGAGTCGAAGGCCATCAGTCTCTAGTCTGAGGGTGTTCGTCTTGCGGGGAGGCTCAGTGACGACGTACCAACCGGAGCTCGTCGAGGTCGCCGACGAGTCGGCGGAGACGCTGCTCGAGCTGCTCGACGGGCGGGGGCTCGGCGACGGCTTGCCCGTGGTGGCTCCCACCGAAGCACGGGTGGCGGCGATGCTCCAGCACGCAACCGGCGACGCCGACGAGGTGCTCTTCACGTTGCAGCCCCGCGCCGGGATCGTCACCCGCCGCGTGGTGGCCATCAACGCGGTGCTGGCCGGCTGCCCACCCGAGGTGTTCCCGGTCGTCCTCACCGCGCTCCGCGCCCTCGCCCAGCCCGAGGTGAACATCCGCGGCGTCAACGCCACCACCCACCTCGTCGCCCCCCTGATCCTCGTGCACGGCGACGTCGCCAAGCGCGCCGGCTTCAACGCCGGCGTCGGGTGCTTCGGGCCCGGCAACCGCGCCAACGCCACCGTGGGCCGCGCCGTGCGTCTGGCCATGCTGCACGTCGCCGGCGCCAAGCCCGGCTTCGGCGACGCCGCCACGCACGGGCAACCGGCGAAGTACACGTTCTGCGCCGCCGAGAACATCGACGAGTGCCCGTGGGAGAGCTACCCCCGCTCGCGCGGCATCGACGCGCCGAGCGCGGTCACCGTGCACTGCGGCGAGGGCCCCCACAACGTGCACGACGCCGAGGCCGCCGGCGACCCGTCGCTGATCCTCGACAAGATCGCGTCGGCCATGACGTCGCTCGGCATGAACAACGCCCCGATCAGCCAGGCCGAGTTCTTCATCATCCTCGGACCCGAGCACGCGCAGAGCCTCGCCCAACGGTTGCTCACCCGGAAGGACGTGTCGTCGTATCTCTTCGACCACGCCCGCATCCCGGCCCACGTGTTCAAGCGCCACTTCGAGGAGCGGGCGTGGACGCAGTGGATGAAGATCGTGGACGACGACCACCTGCTCCCGATGACGGCCGAGCCCGACAACATCCGCGTCGTCGTAGCCGGCGGTCCCGGCAAGCACTCGCTGGTGATCCCGTCGTGGGGCATGACCCGGAGCGTGACGCTCCCCGTGGAAGGGTGACGACACCATGACGATGATCTACCTGCCCGACTCGGAGCCGGGACCCGAGATCACGACGCTCACGCGATCGCCCAGCTCGTTGGCCGGCTTGCGCATCGCCGTGCTCGACAACGGCAAGCCCAACGCCGCGGTCGTCATGACGCGCGCGGCGGAGACGCTGGCCGCGCGCACCGGCGCCACCGTGGCGCTGGTAACGAAGAAGGGACCGCAGGGCGAGTCGGCCAACGCCGCCATCCCGATGGCGTCCGATCGGTTCGAGCGGCTCATGGCGGAGTCCGACATCGTCATCACCGGCGCCGCCGATTGCGGCTCGTGCACGGCGTACTCCGTGCACGATGCCATCGAGCTGGAGAAGGCGGGCCGGCCCGCCGTCGTCGTGACCACGACGAGGTTCGAGCCGGTGGCCAAGACGCTCTCCGCCAGCTTCGGCCTCCCCGAGACGCGGTTGCTCGTGCTCCCCCATCCCCTGGGCGGCACCGACGAGGCCACGTTGCACGAGTGGGCCGACGCCGCCGCCGACCGCCTCATCTCGCTGTTCACGACGGGCACGTGAGCATCGCGATCGACCTGACCGGCAAGGGCGCGCTCGTCACCGGCTCGGGCGCCGGCATCGGGCGCGAGATCGCGCGGTGGTTGGCGCGCGCCGGCGCGTCGGTGGTCGTGCACGACGTCCGCGCCGACAAGGCGGATGCCGTCGTCGCCGAGATCACCGGCGAAGGCGGCGTGGCGTTCCCCGTGCTCGCCGACGCCCGCGACGACGTCGCGCTGCAACGCCTCGTCGACGAATCGGTCCAACGGCTCGGTCAGCTCGACATCGCCGTGAACAACGTCGGCAACTACGGCAACGCCAAGCCCGGGCCGCTCACCACGCTCGACGGCGAGCACTGGCGCGAGCTGCTGAACCAGAACACGGTGATCACGGCGCTGGCCGGCGCCGCCGAGGCCCGAGCGATGACGAACGGCGGCGTGATCATCAACGTGTCGTCGGGCGAGACCACTCGCCCGTCGCCGACCATGTCCGCCTACGGGGCGGCGAAGGCGGCCATCAACCACCTCACCCAGTCGATGGCCGTCGAGCTCGGCCCGCTCGGGATACGGGTGATCGCCATCGCGCCGGGCACGACGATCACCGAGACGGTTGCGCCCGTGTACGACGAGGCGCGCATCGCCGCGATCGTCGAGTCCACCCCGCTGCGCCGCATGACCGAGCACGACGAGCTCGCCCGCCTCACGGTCTTCCTCGCCAGCGACCTCGCCCGTTGCATCACCGGCCAGCTCATCCTCGCCGACGCCGGCGCCCACCTGTCCCGCACGCGTCCGCCCAACCTGTCCGCCCCCACCTGAACCAGGTCACGGGGCGCGCACGACCAGCCGGACCGCGCGCTCGAGGATGTCACCGGCCTCCGACGCGGTGATCGACTCGGTGACCCACTGCGCCATGACGCTGTTGAGCACGAGACCGAGGACCTCGATGGCGGCGGGGCGGTCGACCACCTTCTCGTCCCCGATGGCAGCGTCGATGATCGAGTCGTAGGTCGCGCTCACGACCCGGCGGCTGCGCTGCACCGCCGGCTCGGGCGAGTAGAGCGCCCGCAGGATCGTCGCCGTCAGCTCGGGGTTGCGGTCGAGCGAGCGGGCGATGCGCCGCAGCACGGTGACCACGCGCTCGGCCGCCGTGTCGCCCTTCGGTGGACGGCGCAGGAGGTCGTCGCGGAACGTGCCGATCCAGTCGACGTGCGCCTCGGCGATCAGGTGATCCTTCGAGGAGCAGAACTGGTAGATCGTCTGCAGCGACATGTGCGCCGATGACGCCAGGTCGCGCATCTGCACGGCGTCGTATCCGCGCTGCGCCGCCTCCCGGGTCGCCACCAGCAGCCGGTGGTAGCGCGGGTCGTCGCTCATCGCCGCGGAGCTTACGGTCGGCGCTTGCGCCGACCGTTCCCCGCCACCTCGATCTCGAGCTGGTGCACGAACGCGTCGACCATGTGCGCCAGCGACTCCTCCGGATCGCCCGGCATGGTGAGCAGGCCGTCGCGGCGCAGCATGGCGAAGCCGTGCACGCCGGCGAACACGATGCGGTACCAGTGGACGGCGGCCCGCTCGTCGAGCCCGTACGAGGCGAACACGAGGTTGAGGGGGCGGGTCACGCCGGCGATGGCGCGACCGAGCTCCTCGTCGTCCCCGGGCGGCTGCAACGTGGCGTCGTACAGACCCGGCCGGTCGACCGCGAAGCGGTAGTAGGCGTGCACGATGGCGGCGACCGCGTCGCCGCCGGAGCGACCGATGGCCGCCGCGGTCAGCACGTCGGTGAGGGCCTCGAGGCCGGCGAGGGCGAGGGCGTGGCGCAGCCCGTCGGCCCCGTCGACGTGGGCGTACAGCGACTGGGTGCGGACACCCAACCGGCCGGCGACCTCGCGGAGCGACACGGCGTCGAGCCGGCCGCGCTCGTCGAGCACCTCGAGGGCGGCGGCGACGACCTGCTCGGGGTCCAGACCCACCGGGGCGGCCATGGACTGACGCTATCAGGCTAGGGTCTGAGCACCTTCGACTTGGGGAGAGACGATGGGACGAGCGGTGGGACGAGGGGTGGGACGAACGATGGCCGCCACGTGCCGCGCCGCCGTGTTCCTCGGCGACGGCACCTACGAGATCCGCGAGCTGCCGATCCCGGCACCCCCGCCCGGCGGCGCCGTGCTACGAGTCGAGGCCGTCGGCTTGTGCGGCAGCGACGTCGCCCAGTTCCACGGCGTGCAGCTCGTGCCGGGCGGCAGCGCGTTCCCCGTCGTGCCGGGCCACGAGACGGTGGGCCGCGTCGTCGCGCTCGCGGCCGACGCGCAGCTCGGCGTGGCCGAAGGCGACCGCGTCGCTG
>Ga0070671_100004937_pt1 | contig 10610 bp, 9 predicted proteins | sample KBSS73metaG_FD_65341 | JGI IMG/M metagenome (GOLD analysis project Ga0070671, IMG submission 65341) | Switchgrass rhizosphere microbial communities from Kellogg Biological Station, Michigan, USA - KBS S7-3 metaG | ecosystem: Host-associated > Plants > Roots > Rhizosphere > Soil ... | reverse complement strand
GCCAAGCCCGCGGCGCAGCAGCCCAGCTGGGACGCCGAATCGGCCAAGGTGATGCGGACCGTGCTGGAGAGCGTCCCGCCGGTGACGGTGCCCGCCGAGATCGATCGGTTGCGGGGTCTCTTGGCCGACGTCGCCCGCGGCGAGGCGTTCCTGCTGCAGGGCGGCGACTGCGCGGAGACGTTCGTCGACAACACCGAACCCCACATCCGGGCCAACATCCGGACGCTGCTGCAGATGGCGGTGGTGCTCACCTACGGCGCCAGCATGCCGGTGGTCAAGGTGGCGCGCATCGCGGGCCAGTACGCCAAGCCGCGGTCGTCGGACATCGACGCGCTTGGCCTGAAGTCCTATCGCGGCGACATGATCAACGGCTTCGCCCCTGATGCGGCGGCCCGCGAGCACGACGCGTCCCGTCTGGTGCGGGCCTACGCCAACGCCAGCGCGGCGATGAACCTGGTGCGCGCGCTGACCGCGTCCGGCCTGGCTTCGCTGCATCAGGTGCACGACTGGAACCGCGAGTTCGTGCGCACCTCGCCCGCCGGTGCGCGCTACGAGGCTCTCGCCAGCGAGATCGACCGCGGTCTGACGTTCATGAGCGCCTGCGGTGTTGCCGACCACAACCTGCAAACGGCCGAAATCTATGCCAGCCATGAGGCTTTGGTGCTCGACTACGAGCGGGCCATGCTGCGGCTGTCGACCGACTTCCCGGTCGAGGCACCCGAGCCGCGGCTGTACGACCTGTCGGCGCACTACGTGTGGATCGGGGAGCGCACCCGTCAGCTCGACGGCGCACACGTCGCGTTCGCAGAAGTGATCGCCAACCCGATCGGGGTGAAGATCGGCCCGACCATGTCGCCCGAGCTCGCCGTCGAGTACGTCGAGCGCCTTGATCCGCACAACCAGCCGGGCCGGCTGACGCTGGTGAGCAGGCTCGGCAACAACAAGGTGCGCGACGTGCTGCCGCCGATCATCGAGAAGGTGCAGGCCACCGGGCATCAGGTGATCTGGCAGTGCGACCCGATGCACGGCAACACCCACGAGAGCTCGACCGGCTACAAGACCCGCCACTTCGACCGCATCGTCGACGAGGTGCAGGGCTTCTTCGAGGTGCACCGGGCGCTCGGCACGCATCCCGGCGGCATCCACGTCGAGATCACCGGCGAGAACGTCACCGAGTGCCTCGGTGGAGCGCAGGACATTTCGGACTCGGACCTGGCGGGCCGCTACGAGACGGCTTGCGATCCCCGGCTCAACACTCAGCAGTCGCTGGAGCTGGCGTTCCTGGTCGCGGAGATGCTCCGCGACTGACGCGCCGCGCCAGGTCGGACATCAGGCGCTCGGCGTCGACGGGACGGCCGCGATAGCCGATGTACTTGTCGGGCCGGACGACGAATGCGCTGGCTGCGGCGACCCCGTACTGGCGGTGTGCCGACCGGGTCGAATCACCAAGTGCCGCAGGATGATCCGCGAACCGCTCGGCGGTGATCACGTGGGCTTTCACCATCCCCGGATACGTCTGCTCGAGCTGTTCGGCGATGCGGCACAACTCAACCGCCGGCCTCGCATCATCGTCGAGTCCGGTGAACAGCAGCACGGTGTGATGGGTGCCGCGGAACACCTCGTAAAGGTGGCTCTGCCGCCCGTCGATGGTCACGTCGGCTTCCCGTGCCCTGTCGCCGGGGGCGGGCGCGTCCCGCCAGCCTGAACCGTCCTGCGCGTTGAGCGCGCTGTCCGGATAGCGAAGGCGCAGTTGGGCAAGCAGACCGATGAACCGCCTGCGCAGCCAGGACCGGGTCAGCAGGTGGCCGGCCAGCACGGGCGCCACTCGGCCGCGGGCCAGCCGGGCCAGTGGATTCTGCCCGCCGAACACGGAGAAGAGTCGATCGGTGGTCTTGAGCAACTGAACGCCGATCGGGTGCCGCTCCGCCTCATAGGTGTCCAGCAGCGATTCGTCGGCAACTCCGCGCTCGACGTGCGCGAGCTTCCAGCCCAGGTTGTAGGCGTCCTGAATCCCGGTGTTCATGCCCTGCGCGCCTGCGGGGCTGTGCACGTGGGCGGCGTCGCCGACGAGAAACACCCTCCCCTCGCGATAGTGAGGGACAGTGCGGCTGTGCACCCGATATCGAGTCACCCAGTGTTCCTTGACGACTGTGGCCGGGAAGGGAACCCGCTCGTCGACCATTGCCTGAAACTCTTCGTGGGTGGGTTCGCTGTATTCGGCGCTCGGGCCCTCCGGTCCGGGCGGGAAGTTGCCGAAGATCCGGTAGCGGTTGTCGCCAGGCATTGAGAAGGCCGCGAAAATGCCTGCGGGACTGGGGAATCCGTATAGTCCGCCGTGCGGCAGTTTCCAGTCGAGCTCGGCGTCGGCCATGATGAACTCGTCGCGGTAGGTGGATCCGGCGAACGGGATGCCTGCCGCCTTACGGACTGCGCTGTGCGCGCCGTCGCAGCCGATCACCCAACGGCATTGCAGTGTTTCGATCGTGCCGTCCTCGCCGCGCAGCGATACGGTCACCGTCTGGCCGTCCTGTGTCAGATCCGTCAGTGCCCGTCCCCGCTCGATCTCGACGCCCTGCTCGCTCAACCGTTCGGTGAGGATGCGCTCGGTGTCTTGCTGTGCGACGGTGCGCGGTTCGGGGTAGGCGGTGTAGTTCTGCGGCCCGATCAGCTGGTCTGCGAAATCCAGATCGACAGTCTTTTCGGCGAAGGTGATGGTCAGGTTGGACGCCGACGTGCCTGCCGCGATCGCTTGGTCGACCACTCCCATGTCGTCGAGGATCTCCAACGTTCTCGGCTGCACGACCAGCGCGCGGGACGTCGTCGCGGGCGCGGGGCCGCGATCGATGATCCGTGGCCGCACGCCATGCCGCGCGAGCTCATTGGCCAGCGTCAAACCGGTCGGTCCTGCGCCGACTACCAGCACTGGAACCACGGATTCGGTCATCACAATCACCTCAGTGGGATCTCATCGTTCGTTGAATTATTCCACTACGACTGTAGTGCTACGAACGTTCCGATGCAACCCCGCCCGAAGGCATAGGGAAACACCCGATTTCTAACTGTCACCCTTGTAAATAATCTGAACGTGGCTGCCGGGGCGTGGTAGCCGTCGAAGATCATCGGGGGAGTAGTCGTGGGCACCGCAGTCCTGGGTTATCTGAACGAGTCAGTCGAAGCGACGCTGTCGGGTGTGGTCACGGTGGTCCATCGAACCCCTGGATGCACCTGCGGATGGGTGGGACGTCGACGCATCGCATTGTTCCTGGCCCGCCACGACGCCTGGATGCACGCCGTCACCAGGGGCTGCCTGCCCGGTGTGCCGTTCGTGACGTCGCGCTAGATCAACGTCCCGATGTTGCCGCCGAGCGTCCACGCCGCGGCCGCGATCAACCCGGTGAGAGTGAGCACGGCGACCACCCAGAAGACCAACGCCCGCTTGGAGCGTTGGCGCGCCCAATAGAACTCGTCGAGATCGATCCCGGCGAATTGTCCTGAGACAGGCTCGTATTCGGGCTCCTGCGGCTGCCAGGCGTCGCGGGTGAGTTCGCGTGTGTGCTGCCGCGGCGCGAGCATGGGCTGAGCCTGGGGCCGTGCCGTTTTCGTGGTCGCGGCCTCTTGCTGGGGCGGCAGGTGGCTGTGATGCAGGGCAGCCGACAGATGCTGAGCCGAATTACGCGGCGCAGGCACCCGGAATTGGGGCAGCCCCAGCTCCTCGACGATCGAGTCGAGTTCGGCGGCCATGTCATGGGCGTCGGCGTAGCGGTTGGCGGGTTCGCGTGCGGCGGCGTGGAGCACCAGATCGTCGAATTGCGCTGGCACACCGGCGATCATTCGGCTCGGGGGCAAGACGTCGTTGTCGATCCGTTGGTATGCGATCGCCAGTGCCGAGTCGCCGGTGAACGGCGTGTCGCCGGTCAGCAGTTCGTAGGCCATGATCCCGACGGAGTACACATCGCTGCGCGGACCGGCATCGCCGGTGCTGACCTGCTCGGGGGACAGGTATGCGGCGGTGCCCAAAATCACGCTGGTGGAGGTGATCTTGGCTTCGGCGACTGCCCGCACCAACCCGAAATCGGCGATCTTCACCTCGCCGTCGTCGGAGATGAGCACGTTCTCCGGTTTGATGTCGCGGTGCACCAGCCCGGCGCGGTGGGCGACCGCGAGCCCGCCGAGCACCGGACGCAACACCGCCGCGACGGCGTGCGGAGGCATCGGGCCGCGCTCGCGCAGTAGCTCGCGCAGAGTGCCACCCTCGATAAGTTCCATCACCAGAAATGGGTGCTGACCGTCGATGCCCTGGTCGTAGACCGCGACCAGGCCGGGATCCTTCAACCGCGCCACGGCCCGCGCCTCACGCTGAAACCGGGTCAGGAACTGGTTGTCACCGGCGTACCGCGATTCCATGATCTTCAGCGCGACAGGACGGTCCAGCCGGAGATCGAGCCCGCGGTACACGGCGGACATGCCGCCCGTCGCGATCAACACCTCGACGCGGTATCGGCCGTCCAGCACGGCGCCCACGAGCGGGTCAGATTGCTGGTAGGCCTCCACCGAACACATGTTACGAGTCGCCCCTCACGTCCTAGACTCAGTGCGGTGAGCAGCATTCCGGCCGCCGACGATGTGCTAGACCCCGGCGAGGACGTTTACGACTTGCCTGCCGTTGCGGATTTGCTCGGCATACCCGTGACGAAAGTGCACCAGCAGCTGCGCGAAGGGCACCTGGTCGGGGTGCGGCGCGAAGGCGCGGTGGTGATACCCAAGGCGTTCTTCGACAACACCGGCCACGTGGTCAAGACCCTTCCTGGGCTGCTCGTGGTGCTACACGACGGCGGCTACCGCGAAACCGAGATCGTGCGCTGGTTGTTCACGCCCGACCCCTCGCTCACGATCCGTCGTGACGGCAGCACAGAACGGCAGGCTAATGCGCGTCCTGTGGACGCTCTGCATTCTCATCAGGCCCGCGAAGTGGTGCGCCGGGCTCAGGCGATGGCGTGTTGACCGCTCGCGGTCGTGGCGTGTTGACCGCTCCCGGTCGTGGCTTGCTAGGCGCGTAAAACAGCGAATACCACGCCGCCGCAGCGCATGCCGTGGCGAGCAGCACGTGGATCCATGAGTACATGCCGTGTGCGCCGTCGGGTTTCCAGATCACGGTGATCCACGTCGACAGGCCCGCGATCACGGCGATCGCCTGGCGCGACTGCGTCAGCGCGGCCGCCACCGCCAGCGGCCAGGTGTAGTACCACGGCAGGGCGGCAGGGACGAAGAGCACCACGACGACCATCACCAGCGCGATGCCGATCAGCGCCTGGCGGTCGGTATGCCGAAACCGCCACCACAGCAACGGAAGTGAGATCGCGATGATCGCGATCCCGATGATCCGGGTGGTGTCGAGCACGGCGTAGAAGTTCACCGGGAACAGCAGGCTGCCGAACACGTTGACCAGATTCGCCGCGGCGGTCGGCACGGTCAGCCAGTTGATGATCTTCACCGAACCTGCCAAGGCGGTCAGCCAGCCGAGGCCGACCCCGGCCAACCACGACAACACGGCGAACACCGCGACGAATATCACAGCCGACGCCGCGGTCGCGACGGTGAAGGCCTTCACCGGTTGGTATCCGCGCGCGTCGCGGAGGTGCCGCATCCAGACCCACACCATGAACGGAAGTGCCAGCCCCGCCGTGGCTTTCACGGCCACCGCGACCGCGATGAGTCCGACCCCCCAGATATGTCGACCAGAGAACGTCAACGCGATGCCGGCCATCATCAAGCCGACCATCAGCATCTCGTTGTGCACCCCACCCATCAGATGGATGATCACCAACGGGTTCAGCACGCAGATCCACAGCGCCGCGGCGCCGTCGGCGCCGACATGGCGCGCCACCCGCGGCGCCGCCCAGATCAACAGCGCAAGGCCTGGCAGCATGCACAGCCGCAACAGCATCGTCCCGGCCACCACGTCGTTGCCAACCAACATCGTGACGAACTTGGCGACCAGAATGAACGCGGGCCCGTACGGGGCGGTCGTCGTGGTCCAGATCGGACTCACGTTGTCCAGCAACGAGTTCGGGTTGTCGATCGGACCGACAACGTAGGGGTCGAAGCCGTCGCGCAGCAGCGCGCCTTGCGCCAGATAGGAATAGGTATCGCGACTGAACACCGGAACGCTCAGCAGCAATGGCGCCAGCCAGAATCCCGTCGTCGCCACCATGGTGTATTCGGTTGCGGTGCGATCGATTACCCGACGGCCCAGCCACAGCCAGGCGCTCAGCATCAGCGTCACGCCGATCCACAGCAGCACCGACGAAAGCACCAGACCGTGACCGAACCGAAGCCAGGAGATGTGCAGTGACTCCAGAAGCGGATCGTGTAGCCGGGTGCTACCGGCGCCGAGCCCACCCGCGGTGATCAAAACGGCGCCGATCGCACCCAGCCGCGCGGGCCGCGCCTGCGGCGACGCCGCGAAGGCCGTCAGCTTCCAAAGGTGGTGCGCCGGCCCGGCTTTCGGGGCCCGCGTCGACGTCGGGGTTGTCATGCTCCTAGGCGGACCGGTTCGCGGCCAATCTGGCCAGCTCGGCAAGGCCGACCTTGGCCCGAGCGTCGATCGGCGCGGCGGTCAGGATCTCCAGTGACCGACGGGTCAGCGAGTCGATCCGACCTTCGACCGCGGCCAGCGCCCCGACCGATTCGATGACCAGACACAGCTCCTTGACCTGCGTATCGGACAGCTCGGTTCCGATCGAGGTGCGCAGGAGCTTGGCCGCGACGGGGTCGACCTTCTCGGCCCGCTCGACGGCCTCGGCCAATAGCACGGTGCGCTTACCGGAGCGCAGGTCGTCGCCGGACGGCTTGCCCGTCACCGCCGGATCACCGAAAACGCCGAGGACGTCGTCGCGCAGCTGGAACGCAACGCCAAGGCTGGTTCCGAGCTCGTGGAACGCGGCGAGCACATCGGGTCGGTCGGCGGCTGCCGCGGCGCCGAACTGCAGCGGCCGGGAGATCGTGTAGGACGCGGTCTTGTAGATGTTGACCGTCATCGCTGAGGCCACCGATTCGGCGCCGCTGGATTCGGCGACGATGTCGAGGTACTGGCCCCCGAGCACTTCGGTCCGGATCGCCGACCAGACCCGGCGCACCCGCGCCTGCGCGTCGGCGGGCAGATCGGACGTGGCGACGATGTCGTCGGCCCACACCAGCGCCAGGTCGCCCAGCAGGATCGCAGCGGAAATCCCGAACTGCTCGCTGCTGCCATGCCACTTGCTGCTGCCGTGCTTCTCGGAGAACAGCCGGTGCACGGTCGGTAGCCCGCGGCGGGTGGCCGACGCATCGATCACATCGTCATGCACCAGCGCACACGCATGCAGCAATTCCAGGGCCGAGAACAGCCGCAGCATTGCTGGATCGGCGGGATTCGCGTCGTCGTCGGCCACTGCACGCCAGCCCCAATAGGCGAACGCGGGACGCAGCCGCTTACCGCCACGCAGCACGAATTCTTCAAGGGCGGCGGTCAATTCGGCGTAGTCGGGGCCGATGTAGGCGGCGTCACTGCGGCGATCGCGGAGATACTCCCGCAATTGATCGGTGACGGCGCCTGCCAGTTCGACGGCTGACGGTGCCGCTGCGTCCACGCTCAGCGGGCGCCCCTTTCTGCCAAAGCCGGTCTGTCGTACTCGCCCCGAGTGCATTCAGAGTAGAGCGTGCGACGGGTTTTGTACCAAGCCAGGGCCCCGACTCACCAGGGCCATTGGCTGAACATTCGAAGTTTCAGGAAGGACGCGTTGAGCGGTCGCGGCTGTAGTACGCCACCCCGCCGATGATCCCGGCCACCAGGAACGACGCAATACCGAGCCAGATCGCCGCGCCGGTGAACGACCGGGCACTGGGATCGGTGTAGCGGGCCTGCGCGTTCATCGTGCTGACCACGCCGGGCCGCAGCTTCCACTCGACGACCTCCGACGACACCTGCGAGCCGTTGGTCGACGTCACCTCGCCCGGGAACGCGACGGACAGCGACACGTCGGCCTCGGGGTCGTTGAGCGAGGTGAGGTCCGCGCGGCCCTCGAGGATGACCAGGTCGCCGGCGCGCCGCAGCGAGATGTCGACGCCTGCGGCGTCCCGGTTCATGTTCGCCAGCTGGGGCAGTTCGGCGAAGGTCAGGTCGGAGAAGACGGCCTGCGAGCCGACGTAATCGTCTCGGGTGTAGTCGGAGATGGCGACTTTCTGCGCGAACGGCAGGTTGTTCAGCAGCTGCGGGCCCTTGTCGTCGGCGTTGCGGGGTTTGGCCGCCGCGACGATCTGTCCCGAAACCCGGTCGTCCGGCGAGACCGTGATCGACGCCCGCACTCGCACGCAGCCAACCGCCATCGGCAGGACTAGTAGCAGCAGCAACATGACGGCGAGCTTGCGGAACCGGCGTGAGCGGGCGGGCACCTGGTCATCGTGCCAGACCCGACCCGCTCAGAGTGGCAGTGCCCGGCCGAGGATTGCGAAGGCGCGCGGATCGCCGGCGAAGTGGTAGCCGCGGATGATGTCGGTGAAGCCGAGCCGACGGTAGAGCCGCCAAGCCCGGTTGGCTTCGCCGTTGATCTCCGGCGTGGACAGCAGCACGTGCGCCTCGCCTCGGCCTGCGAGCAGCCTGCGCGCCAGCGCCTCGCCCAGGCCGCGGCCCTGCGCGTGGGGTGCGATGTGCAGCTCGGTCAGCTCGAAGTAGCTCGTCATCAGCTCCGCGATCCTCGTTCTGTCGGCGCCGACCCGATGCAGACCGGCCACCACCTGCTGCTGCCACCACTGGTCCGGCGCGCCGCAGTACCCGTACGCGACGCCGAGCAGGGGAGCCGCGGCCAACGCCGGTGCCGAGTGGTCGGTGATGTCCCCGATCTCGCCGTGATCCGGCACCTCGACGGCTGCGACGCCCTTCCAGCCGTGTCTGCGGGTGTGCTCGAGCCACATCGACGCCCGCTGATCCTCGGTGCCGCGCGGGTAGCGCATGGCGTCGACGTACACCGAGAGCGCGTCACCGAGCCGCCGTTGCATATCGCCCGGCGACAGATCGATGAGAAATGTCGCCAACTTCTGGTTGCCTCTTTCGGTGTCGAGCGGTTCGTCCACACCATTATTGGATGGGAGAGGTCCTAGCTCACAGTCACCGCGCTCGTCATAGAATCGTGCGTCAACTAGGTGGTACGGCTCAGATTGACCTCGTATCATGACTGTTAGGTGCCCGTGAACGCGAGCACACACGAGTTTGAACGTTTTAGACGGCAGGGCCGGCAAGGAGGGACGAATGCCACTCTCCGATCATGAGCAGCGCATGCTCGACCAGATCGAGAGCGCGCTCTATGCCGAGGACCCCAAATTCGCCTCGAGCGTTCGTGGTGGGACTCTGCGCGCACCTTCTGCCCGGCGCCGTCTGCAGGGCGCCGCGCTATTCGTGATCGGCCTGGCCATGCTGATTTGTGGTGTCGCGTTCAAAGCCACCATGATTGGCAGCTTCCCGATCCTGTCCGTCATCGGGTTCTTGGTGATGTTCGGCGGCGTGATCTTCGCCATCACAGGGCCGCGGGTGTCCGGGGGTCGTGCTTCGGGAGCTGAGCAGGGTGCCCGCCAGAAGCGAGCCAAGGGCTCGGGCGGATCCTTCACCAGCCGGATGGAAGACCGCTTCCGCCGCCGCTTCGACGAGTAGTTCAACCCGAGCCGAGGGGTAGCCCGCAGGGGGCTACCCCTTTTTTGTGCGCGTGGACACGCCGCAGCGACACGACGTTCATGATTTGCCGCGCCATTCCACGGATGCCGGGCGCCAACCACCGAAACGGCGCCCCACAACGCCCCACTGGCACCGGCGGCCCTTCTACCTGCACCTTTGTCCGCCACCCGGCTAGCCCGCGCGCAGGGACAGCATGCTGATCTGCTCCTCCGGCGGGGCTGAGTGGGGACAAGCGAGAATCAGAGACGCGCAGCGGGAGCAAAGTGGGGGATTGTGGGGTAAAGTGGCGGACAACGGAGCGACCGGGGCTCCGGACGGTGGCAGGGAGGTGGCCAGATGTTTCTGGGCACCTACACGCCGAAGCTCGACGACAAGGGGCGGCTCACGCTGCCCGCCAAGTTCCGCGACGCGCTGGCAGGAGGGTTGATGGTCACCAAGAGCCAAGATCACAGCCTCGCCGTGTACCCGCGCGCCGAGTTCGAAAAGCTCGCTCGACGGGCGTCGCAGGCTTCCCGGAGCAATCCGGAGGCCCGGGCGTTCCTACGAAACCTGGCCGCCGCCACCGATGAGCAACACCCCGACGCACAAGGCCGGATCACCTTGTCGGCCGATCATCGCCGCTACGCGAACCTGTCCAAGGACTGCGTGGTGATCGGATCGGTTGACTACCTGGAGATCTGGGACTCGGCGGCATGGCAGTCATACCAGGAGACCCACGAAGAAAACTTCTCCGCGGCCACCGATGAAGCTCTACACGACATCATCTAACCGGACCGTTGATGCGGCCCATGCCCGTGCAGCGTGGCCTCTGCCCGAACCGGCCCTGGCGTACTTCCCCAACGCCAGGTCCGTACTCTCGGGCAGGGACCTCGGTGCAGGGGCCTTCATCAAAGAGGTTGCGATGGGC
>Ga0070671_100004935_pt1 | contig 10611 bp, 9 predicted proteins | sample KBSS73metaG_FD_65341 | JGI IMG/M metagenome (GOLD analysis project Ga0070671, IMG submission 65341) | Switchgrass rhizosphere microbial communities from Kellogg Biological Station, Michigan, USA - KBS S7-3 metaG | ecosystem: Host-associated > Plants > Roots > Rhizosphere > Soil ... | reverse complement strand
CGCCCCGTAAAGCCGCTTGAGCGCCAGTTCGAAAGCGTCGCTGCAACCTCGCCGATCACCCATTCGCCGATGTCGGCAATGAGGCCCGTTCGCTCGGCAACCGGTATGAAGGTCGAGGGAAGCCTCAGGCCTTCGCGCGGGTGGTCCCATCGAAGGAGCGCCTCGGCACCGCAGAGTTCGCCGGTGACGAGGCTCATCTGCGGCTGGAAGGCGAGCACGAACTCGTCGCGCTGCATCGCCTCCGTCAGCGCCTTCTCGGTATCGATCCGCGCCTGGTGCTCGGAAGCAAGAGCCGTGTTGAACACGCAATGCTGACCGCCACCGACCGATTTTGCGCGGTACATCGCAATATCGGCCGATCGCATCAGCCCTTCGATGCTCGTTCCATGCTCCGGCGACAGAGCAACGCCCACCGAAGCCCCGATATCGACGCTGTGCGAGCAAAGCTCGAACGATTCCGAGATGGCGATGACGATGCGCCGCGAGATCCGCTCGATCTCCTCGATCGACCCGATTTCGGGAAAGAAGATCGTGAACTCGTCGCCGGCAAGCCGCGCAAGCAGCGGCCGGGCGCGGGAATTGCCGGAAAACTCGGCGTTGACGACCACCCGAAGTCGGTTCGCGACCATGATGAGGAGCTGGTCGCCCCGCGCGTGCCCGAGGCTGTCATTGACCATCTTGAAGCGGTCGAGATCGACGAACAGCATCGCCGACTTGGCGCCTTCCGGAACCTCGCTGATCAGCTTGTCCGCCTCTGAGCGGAAGTGCAGCCGGTTAGGCAGCGACGTGACCGGATCGTACATGCCGAGCGCATGGGCATTCTCGATGGAGGCGCGAACCTCCGAAAAGAGGCTGTCCACGGCCTGTGCGAGCTTCGGCATGTTCCGCTGCACGGAAGCCGGTGCGGGCGACACGAGGTCACCATCCTCGACGGCAAGCAGGCGCTCGCTCAGCGCCGACAAGGCGCGAGCGCTTTCGCTATTGGGCCGCTCGGCCGAGAAATAGCTGATGAGCAGGCAGAAAGCCCCGGCGACCAGCGCCGCGACGATCTTCTGATCGAACTCCGTCAGATAAAGGAGGGCGGTCAGCGAGAAGAGGAATGAAGCTAGGCCTGCGGCGCACGACAGGATCGCATTGCTGATCTTTTGTGTCGTGCCCGCTGTCATTTCGCCTGGTGCGCCTCGCATGGCGGAAAGTCTTCGCCTACGCACTCGCGGTAATGATTCGAGGTTAAGAAACTGTCATCGCGCCCGGGCGATCTTTCGTCTCAAAACGAGATAAAGACTGCCGCCGCCGCCATGGCGCCTGTGTGCTCCACGAACCGCAGCGATTTCGGAAGAGTGTCGGTGCACCGCGAGCCAGTCGTGAATCGCAGCGCGAATCCGCCCGCGCTGGACGGGCGGATCTCCCGGGCGATGGTGACCGGTGATCAGCAGGACAACACGCTCATGATTTGCAATGGCCTGATCGAGAGTGCGGTCGATGGCCGCCCAGGCCCGATCCAGGCTCATGCCGTGGAGGTCGAGAGTTCGATCCGGCTGCAGGCTGCCGCTGCGAATCTTCTTGTCCCAGCTGCCATCCAGAGTCTGGTCGGCAATCGGAACCGGCTTCTGGCGAGAGGCTGGCTGAACGATCGCCGGCGATCGAATCGCTCTCGGTTTCGCGGAAGGCGTTGCGAATTGCTCAGCAGCCGATGGAGCGATTTTCTCTCGCGAGAGTGGGCGGATCGTCGCCGCCACGCGGCTCCAGAGCTCCGCTTCTTCAGGGCTGAGGGAGCGCACGCGACGCACTGCCCTTGGGGACCAGGATCAGCGCCTCGCCGTTCGCGGACATTCCGCCGGCAGTCGCCACGGCCTCCGGGCCCGCACCCCAGAAGGTATCGAAGCGGTTCGGTCCTTTGATCGCGCCGCCGGTGTCCTGCGCCACCCACAGGCCGATGACCTCCGGCCTGTCGGCTGCGGCGATGTAGATCGGCGCGCCAAGCGGCACATAATTGGGGTCGGCTGCGACGCTCGCTCGCGGCGTCACCGGCACGGCCAGCGCGCCCAGCGGGCCCGGGCCGGTCAACTCCTTGAAGAAAACGTAGGACAGATTCTCCCGCATCAGCGCCTTGCCCTGGTCGGGATTGGCGCGGATCCAGTCCTTGATCGTCTGCATATTCGCCCCGCCCGGAGGCAGGATGCCACGGTCGCGAAGAAGGCGGCCGATCGCGACATATTCGCGTCCGTTCTGACCGGCATAGCCGACCCGCATCACCGTTCCGTCGTCGAAGTGGATCTGACCGGAGCCCTGGATCTCCAGGAAGAAGAGCTCGACCGGGTCCTTGGCCCAGGCGACCTCAAGACCCCTCCCCGCCAGCGCGCCGTCCTCAATCTCCCCGCGCGTATAATAAAGGACGCAGGATCCGCTTTGATCGACACGGCCGCGGCCCGTCGAGCCGTCCGCCTTCGTACAGCGAACGAGATCGGAAGGTAGGCGGTAGATCGGGATGTAGCCCGGCTGGGCAGTCCGGGAGCCCTCGATCTCGGGCTCGTAATAGCCGGTTGCGAAGGCACGGCCGTCGCCGACCTTCACCCAGTCGAATCCATAATAGAAGAAGCCCGGCGCAAAGCTCGGATCGAGCGACGAAGCCTGCAAGCAAAGCGGCCTCCAATCGTCGCCCCGCGTCAGCCCTGACACATCATTCCGGTTCATGACCGATGCGCAGCTGATCCTGAACGCCGTGAGCGCTTTTGCGGCTTCCTCTTGCTTGAGGATGCGCGGCTGATCGACCTTAACCCCCGTTTCGACGGCATTGCGTCCCACCGGAACGGGCGGTGATGGGATTACCGGCGCCGGCGGCGTGGGCGGAGCCGGTTGCGGAGCCGGCGCCGGAGGCTGAGGTGCCGGAGCGGGATTACTGGCGCAGGCGGCGAGGAAAACGAGAGAGGCGAGCGTTAGCGCCCGTGAGAGCGGCCTCACTCTTCCTCGTCGGTTTCGATCAGCAACCAGTTGGGATCGGACGAGCCCGTATCGCGGCGGAAGGCCCACAGGTCGCGGGTCTGCACCGCGTCGCTCAGAGAGCCGGCAACGACCTGGCCCTCGGCGTTCCGAGTGACGGCGGCAATATCCGCTTCGAATCGGACGGTCACGACCGCGACTCCACGATCGAGAGTCGCTTCGGAGATGACGGCCTGCTCGACGGCAACGAGGCGATTATCGAGCGTGAGGCCATCCGTCTTCCGTTGCTCCACGGCGGACGCGAAGGCTTCGTAGACATGGCCGTCGACGTGGCTCCGGAGCGCATCGAGGTCGCCCTTCCAGAAGGCCTCGAGGATCATCTTATAGGCGCCCTTTGCGCCTTCGAGGAAACGCGCGACGTCGAAGTTTGAGTCCGCAGCAAGAATCGCGCGAACGCCGGGTCCGGCAGTCGGAACGAAAGCCATATCCGCGCTGTCGGCTGGCACCGGCTGCGCGACAGGAGGGTGTGCCACCGGCGGAGTCGTGCGCGCTTCAGCCGGCTTCGGGATCGGCTGCTGCTCATGCCCCGTCCTCTCGCCGAGCACGCTGTAGAGGCGCAACCCGATGAACAGAGCAACAAGAGCGAGGATGACAATGACGGTCAACGTTGAATCCTATGTGTCTTTCCCGCCAACATAGTGCGCTTATCGTAAATATTCCAACACCGCCCGACGCGCGAGGGTGGCATTGCACCTCATAAAGCCGACTGCTAGGCGCGCACTCCTGTAACGCCGCTCCAAGCAGGCGGCTCCAGCAACAGCACAAACATTTTGTAAGGACAGCAGTTCATGGCGGACCAGGACCCCAGCGCGGGCGGCAACGGCGCAGACGACAACAGCCAGCCCCAGGTTTCGATTCTCGCGCAATATGTGAAGGATCTCTCGGTCGAAAATCCGAGTGCGCCGCAGGTCTATTCCTGGCAGGTCCAGCCCGGCCTCGACGTTCAGTTCAACCTGAATGTCGAAAACGCCGGCGAAGGCACGCATGAGGTCACGCTGAAGTTCGACATTTCCGCGCGTTCCGACAATGGCGTCCATTTCGTCGTCGACCTAAGCTACGCCGGCCTCTTTGCACTCCGGAACGTCCCGCAGGAAGCACTGCCGGTGTTCCTGATGGTCGAGGCTCCCCGCCTGCTCTTCCCGTTCGCGCGCCAGGTGATCTCCGACGCCGTCTCCAGCACGGGCTTCCCGCCGCTCATGCTCGATCCGATCGATTTCGCATCGGCCTACATGGCGCAGATGGAAGCGGCGCAGCAGCAGGCGCTCAGCGGAACCGAACAGGCGCCGACCGAAGCCTGACGCCCTCCAGGCCGGATCGGGGCGATGAACCTCCTCAAGTCCACGGGTACGATCGGCGGGCTGACGATGGTCAGCCGCGTCGCCGGTTTCGCGCGCGAGATGTTGATGTCGCGCATTTTGGGCGCGGGCATCTACACGGACGCTTTCTACGTCGCGTTCCGCCTGCCGAACACGTTTCGCCGGCTCTTTGGCGAGGGTGCGTTCTCGGCGGGCTTCGTTCCGCTTTACAGCCAGCGCTTGCAATCGGGCGGCGAAGAGGAGGCAAGGACCTTCTCTGAAGAGGTGCTGGCGGTCTTCCTCCCCACCCTCATCATCTTCACCGTCCTGTTCGAAATCGCGATGCCGCTCTTCATCTGGGCGATCACCGGATGGCAGGGCGACAAGCTCGCGTTCGGTACCTTCCTTACGCGGATCACCTTCCCTTATCTGCTGCTGATCAGCCTGGTCTCGCTCTTCTCGGGCATCCTCAACAGCATCGCGAGGTTCACGGCGGCCGCGTTCGCGCCGGCGCTGCTGAACGTCGCGATGCTTTGCGCGCTGATTCTCTTTCCTCAGGGGGGATGGGTCAGCGCCACTGCGGTGGCGGCGGCGGTTACGGTCGGCGGCGTCCTGCAGCTCGGCCTCCTGCTCGCGGCCTGCAAGCGCGCCGGCATTGTCCTGAAGGTCCGCCGTCCGCGCATCACGCCCGGCGTGCGCCAATTCATCCGTGTCGTGATCCCGGCAACCCTGGGCGCCGGTGTCTACCAGGTGAGCGTGTTCATCGACACATTCTTCCTGACCCGGATCGGCACGGGTGCGGTCAGCTGGTTCAACTATGCAGACCGCCTCAACCAATTACCGCTCGGCGTGATCGGCGCCGCAATCGGAACCGCGATCCTTCCGCAGGTCAGCCGCCACGTCGACATTGGCGAGGCCGACAAGGCGGCGAAGGTCCAAGGCCAGGCGGCCGAGCTCGCCATGCTCCTGTGCCTGCCCGCCGCGCTCGCGCTGGCGGTAAGCGCCCTGCCCCTGGTGTCGGCCATTTTCGAAGCGGGCAAGTTCAATGCCCGCGACGCGCATTATACGGCGCTGACACTGTCAATCGTCGCGCTGGGCCTACCCGCCTACGTCCTAGTCAAGGTCCTCACCCCGGGCTTCTATGCCCGGCGCGATACGGCGACTCCGGTCAAGGTCGCGATCGGGGTGCTGATCGCCAACGTGATCCTCAATTTCGCGCTCATTCCTTCGTTCGGGATCGGCGGCCTCGCCGCCGCAGTCGCCGTAAGCTCATGGCTCAACTGCATCGTGCTTTATGTGCTGCTTCATCGTCGCGGGCATTTCCGGATCGAAGCCTGGCTTGCGTCGCGGCTATTTCGACAGCTGATCGCTGCAGCTGGAATGGTCGTGGCTCTGATCGCCGTCCGGACAGCATTGAGCGGCTGGTTCGTGGGCTCCACGGGCCATCGCCTCGCAGGCGTGATCGCCATCGTCGGCGCCGGCATGATCGTCTATTTCCCGCTGGTCTGGGTCCTTGGCGGAACGGACCGCGAGGAGCTGAAATCGCTGCTTCGCCGCAGGAGGCCCTATACCGATGCCGGCTAGGATGCGCGTTGTCTCCGGAATCCAGCCGACGGGCGGACTCCACCTCGGCAATCTCCTCGGCGCGATCCTGCGCTGGGTACGGATGCAGGACGAGGCCGAGTGCCTCTTCTTCCTCGCCGACCTGCACGCGCTGACGGTCGAGGTCGACCCGGCCGAGCTCCACGCAAACGTCCGCGAGATGGCGGCGGCTCTGATTGCCAGCGGCATCGATCCAGCCAAATCGATCCTCTATCGGCAGAGTGCCATTCCCGCTCACGCGGAACTCGCCTGGATCCTCCAGGGCACGGCGCGCTTCGGCTGGCTCAATCGCATGACGCAGTGGAAGGACAAGGCGGGCAAGAACCGTGAAGGCTCATCCGCGGGACTGTTCACCTACCCCGTGCTCCAGGCGGCCGACATCCTGCTCTACCAGGCGACGCACGTCCCGGTCGGCGAAGACCAGAAACAGCATGTCGAGCTGACGCGCGATATCGCCATCAAATTCAACAACGACTTCGACGTCGAGCTCTTCATCCCGCCGGAGCCCTTCATCGGCGGTGGCACCGCGGCGCGCGTCATGAGCCTTCGCGACGGCAAGGCGAAGATGTCGAAAAGCGATCCCTCGGACATGAGCCGGATCCACCTCACCGACAGCAACGACGAGATCGCCCAAAAAATCCGCAAGGCGAAGACGGACCCGGAACCGCTCCCGGCAGATCCGTCCGGGCTGGAAGGCCGCCCCGAGGCGAAGAATCTTGTCGGGATCTACGGCGCTGTCACCGGGGAGTCGGTCGAACAGGTCCTGGGCCGTTTCGCCGGCCAGGGCTTCGGGGTGTTCAAGCCGGCTCTAGCCGAGGTGCTGATCACCTTGATCGAACCGTTGCGGACGCGACTCGACCAGTTCCGTGCCGACCCCGCGGAACTCGACAGGCTGCTCGCGGAAGGTTCGGCGCGAGCTGCCGAGCTGGGTGCTCCCACGCTTGCGGCAGCTTACAAGGCAGTCGGGCTGGCGCAGTAAGCGCTCGCTTCATCGCGTGTTCACGCCCTGTTATGCTATAACGGGGCCACTCATTAGCGTTCCACCCAGTCCCGACCGAAGGGTTGTACTTATGCGTATCCGCAAATTTTCCGCCGCTCTCGCCCTTGGCGTGTCGGCGCTCGGGCTCTCGGCCTGCGCCGAGTCCATCAACACGACCGTGTCCCGCTACCAGGCAATGCCTGCTCCCCAAGGCCAGACATTCTTCGTCGTGCCTGCTGGCGGCATGGCCAATAACGGCGGCCTTGAGTTCCAGCATTATGCCGCGATCGTCGCGCAGCAATTGCAGGCGCGAGGCTATCAGCCGGCGACGAACCCGCAGGGCGCAAACATGATCGTGCAGTTCGCCTACGGCATGGATCAGGGCCAGGTGCGCCACACCTCATACGGTCCCTCCTACGGCGGTTTCTACGGTCCCGGCTGGGGCTGGGGCGGCGGCTATTACGGTCGGGGCCTCTATCGGCCCCGCTACGGCTGGGGCTGGGGCGGCGGCTATTCCTGGGGCTGGGACGATCCCTTCTGGTACGGCGGCGGGATCGACAGCTACATCGAATATCATAGCCAGATCGACCTCCACATCCGGCAGTCGGGGACCAGCGCCCCGCTGTTCGACGGCCGCGCCCAGGCGCGTTCCTACACGAACCGACTCGATGTCGTGATTCCGAGCCTGGTCGACGCCATGTTCACCGGCTTCCCTGGACATAGCGGCGAGACGGTCAAGATCACGATCCCGCCGAAGCAGCAGCCGAAGGCGTAATCGGATCAGAGACAAGAAAGGGCCCGCCGGAGCTGATCCGGCGGGCCCCTTTTTATGTCAGGAGTTGCTGATCAGCCCTCGAGCTGGCGCGTCAGCAATCGAATGTCGGCGTCGAGCTCGGCGTCGCTTGCGCGGAGCTTCTCGATCTGCCGGACCGCGTGGATCACGGTCGTGTGATCGCGTCCACCGAAGCGGCGGCCGATATCCGGCAGGGACTTCGGCGTCAGCTGCTTGGACAGGTACATGGCGACCTGGCGCGGACGGGCGACCTCGCGGGCGCGGCGCGCCGACGTCATCTCCGCCTTGCGGATCCGATAATGTTCGGCGACCTGCGTCTGGATTTCGTCGATCGAGATGCGGCGCTGGTTGGCGCGCAGGACGTTGGCGAGCACTTCCTCGACGAAGGCGACGTCGATCTGGCGACCCGTCATCATCGCATAAGCGCCGATGCGGTTGAGCGCTCCTTCCAGCTCGCGGATCGAACTGGTTACGCGGCGGGCGAGGAAATCGATCACCGGCCGCGGCATCTCCACGCCGGGAAGCGATTCCAGCTTCGACACGATGATGTTGAAGCGGAGTTCGTAATCGGCCGAATTGATGTCGGCGACGAGGCCCCAGGACAAGCGCGACAGGATGCGCGGCGCGATGCCGTCGAGGTCCTGCGGAGCGCGGTCCGACGTGATCACCAGGCGCCGACCGGCCGTGATGATCTCGTTCATCGTGTGGAAGAATTCCTCCTGCGTGGAATCCTTGCCGGCGATGAACTGAACGTCGTCGATCAGCAGCAGGTCGGCGTTGCGAAGCCGCTGCTTGAAACCGATCGTATCATTGTCCTTCAGCGCCCGGATGAACTCGACCATGAACTTCTCGGCCGACATCGACACGACTCGCGCGCCGCGATTGCGGGCGAGGAAAGCGTGGCCGATCGCGTGCAGGAGGTGCGTCTTGCCGCGTCCGGTGCCGCCATGGATGAAGAGCGGATTGAAGCTGACGGTCGGCGATGTCGCGAGCGTGCGGGCTGCCGTCGCCGCCACTTCATTGGCCTTGCCGACCACGAAAGTCTCGAAGCGGTAGCGCGGATCGAAATTCGGTGCGTTGGGATCGCGCTCGGCCGGAGCTGGGCTTTCCTCGAGGATCAGAAGCGGCGCAGGCCGGGGCGCGTCGGCGGCCGCGATGACGCGCACTTCGCGAACGACCGGCAGAACGGTTTTCCAAGCGAGCGTCAGACGCTCACCGAAATGGGAGCGTACCCAATCCGCCATGAACTGGCTGGGCATGACGATGTCGAGCGATCCGCCATCCGGCTCGAAGGAGCCGAGTTCGGCCGGCTTCAGCCAGCCGTCAAAGGTCCGTGCGCCAAGATCGCGGCGGAGTCCGTTCCGGATCGATTCCCAGGCCGCTTCCAACGGCGCTGCAACCGGCGCTACGGCCAATTCAGCAGACGAATTCGCCCCTCCTGCGTGCACCGACCCGCGCCTCCCTCGTCCAAGCCCCCGGCAAGAGACAAAGCTTCCCCCCTGCCGGCGATGCGAGTCGCGGCGGTGGGCCCTTTTTCTCTCTTGCCCCCGGCGCGGATTCGCGCCCGGAAAGTCCTTTTTGTGACTGTTGAAGGCCGCGTGCAAGTGCCCATTTTTCACAGAAGTGAAATAATCAGCCTTGACATAGGAATATGGCCGAAAACTATGAGAAATGGCGGAAAACAGCCATTTTCATGGTTAGCGGAGAGTTAACACCTGCGCGAATCGCGGGAATTACTGCATTTTTTTGACGGTCCAGAAACGGGACGAGCCGCCGGTTACCCGACGGCTCGAATTGATCGTCTTCTCGGACGGCTTTTTAGCCGAGCGACGCAACCCTCTTGGACAGGCGGGAAAATTTCCTTGAGGCCGTGTTCTTGTGGATAACTCCACGAGCGACACCGCGCGCCATTTCCGGCTGGACCTTCTTCAGGGCTTCGGCTGCGTCAGCCTTCTTGCCCGACTCGATCGCCGACTCGACGGCCTTGATGAAGGTCCGGATACGGCTCACGCGCGAGTGGTTGATCGTCTGGCGCGTCGCGTTACGACGGATGCGCTTTTTGGCCTGCGGCGTATTCGCCATTGTCTACCTCTAGCAAAATGAAAAACGGCGCGGCCCACAGGCTCGCACCGAAGCGGCGCGTCCCCTAGCCCGAAGAGCACCCAACGTCAACGCTGGCACTTCGGGCAAAAGAAGGTCGACCGGCCGCCCTGGACGATGCGCTTGACCGTGCTGCCGCAGCCGCAAGGCAGGCCTTCGCGATCATAGACTGCGAAGCTCTTCGAGAAGTAGCCGAGCTCGCCGTCGGGTGACGCGAAGTCGCGGAGCGTGGAGCCGCCGGCCGCGATCGCTTCCTCGAGTACATCATGGATAGCGGGCACCAGGCGCTTCAGGCGTTCGACAGATATCGAGCCCCCTGCCCGCGCCGGATGAATGCCGGCGCGATAGAGCGCCTCGCAAACATAGATATTGCCGAGCCCGGCGATGATGCTCTGATCGAGCAGGAGCAATTTAATCGAGGCGCGGCGTCCGGCGAGCCGCCGCTTCAGTTCGGCGACGGTGATATCGAGAGGTTCCGGCCCCAGCGCCTTGAAGGGCGGCCACTCGCCGAGCCCATCCGTCCGAACCAGGTCGAGCGATCCGAACCGCCGCGCATCGTTCAGAGCCAGTCGTCGGTCGTCGTCGGTTTCGATCAGCAGATGATCATGCTTGCCGATCTCGCTCGGATCAATCCGCCAGTGCCCGGACATGCCGAGGTGGAACACGAGCGTGTCCCCGCGATCGGTATCGATCAGGCCATATTTCGCCCGGCGGCCGAGGCCGACCACCTTGGCGCCTGTGAGCCTCTGTCCGAGGTCCACCGGCATCGCGCGCCGGAGGTCGGGCCGCCGCGCCTCGATGCGGGCGATGCGGCGGCCCTTGAGGACGTGCTCAAGGCCACG
>Ga0070671_100004930_pt1 | contig 10617 bp, 13 predicted proteins | sample KBSS73metaG_FD_65341 | JGI IMG/M metagenome (GOLD analysis project Ga0070671, IMG submission 65341) | Switchgrass rhizosphere microbial communities from Kellogg Biological Station, Michigan, USA - KBS S7-3 metaG | ecosystem: Host-associated > Plants > Roots > Rhizosphere > Soil ... | reverse complement strand
CCTCAAACGTCTGTCGGGCAGTTTGCTCCGCCGCGACGGCTGCCTCGCGCCCGTGGAGCATTGTCGTGGTTTTGGTCGCGAGCACGATCTTAGCCTGGTTGATCTCGGCCCCCTCCAAACCCTCCAGCCGGGCGATCTCATCGAGCGGCAGGTCGGTGAATAGCCGCAGGAAACGGCCGACATCTTCATCCGCCGTGTTCCGCCAGAATTGCCAGTAATCGTACGGACTGAGTAGCTCGGCGTTCAACCACACCGCGCCAGACGCCGTCTTGCCCATCTTCGCGCCGTCGGCGGTCGTGATCAGCGGGCTGGTGACGCCGAACACTTCGGTGCCGTCGACCCGCCGCGTAAGCTCGATCCCGTTGACGATATTGCCCCACTGGTCCGAACCGCCGAGCTGCATCCGGCAGCCGACACGACGCGAGAGTTCAAGAAAGTCGTAAGCCTGCAGGATCATGTAGTTGAATTCGAGGAACGTGAGCGGCTGCTCGCGGTCGAGCCGAAGCCGGACGCTGTCGAAAGTCAGCATCCGGTTGATGGTGAAGTGCTTCCCCACTTCACGCAGGAACGAGACGTACTCGAGCGCATCGAGCCAATCGGCATTGTTGACCAGGATCGCGTCGGTTGGACCATCGCCAAACGTCAGGAACCGTTCGAACACCCTCCGGATGCCGGCGATGTTCGCGTCGATCTCTTCAGGCGTGAGGAGCTTGCGGCTCTCGTCCTTGCCGGAGGGATCGCCGACCTTCGTCGTTCCGCCGCCCATCAAAACGATCGGCTTGTGGCCAGCTTGCTGCATACGTCGCAGCAGCATGATCTGGACTAGGCTGCCGACGTGCAGGCTCGGTGCTGTCGCGTCGAAACCGATGTAGCCGGGCACGACCTGCTTCGCCGCAAGCGCGTCCAGCGCCGCCGCATCAGTCAGCTGATGGATGTAGCCGCGCTCGTTGAGCAGCTTCAGCAGAGAGGAACGATACTCGGTCATGAATGCCGCTTAGCGTCAGGAACGCGGTGCTGCTACTGTATGGCGATGCAGCTGAATCTCGTGGCGCATCCGGCCGCGCCGTCCGCGAAACCCGAATTCAAAGTCTGGGCGAGCGTGGAACATGCAGCGTCGCTTGCTGCCGTCGCGACTACGAACGTCTGGTTCGGCGTGGGTGCACCAGCGGAGCGCTTCGTCATCCCGGAGGGGACAGAGCCGACCCGCGCCGACGAGCTCTGGCAGACGACATGTTTCGAGGCCTTCCTACGTCCATTGGGTGGAGAAGCCTACCGCGAATGGAATTTCGCCCCGTCGAGTCAGTGGGCCGCGTACGATTTCAGCGGTTACAGGAACGACAGGACGGAGGCGGAAGTCGATACGCCACCTTACGTCCGGATGGAGGACAACTTCACCTGGTGGGCGCTCGGTGCGACGATCGCCATTCCGGCCGATACGAACTGGCAGCTCGGCCTGTCCGCCGTGCTGGAGGAAAAGGACGGCACCAAGTCGTACTGGGCTCTCGCGCATCCCGGCAAGAACCCCGATTTCCACGACCCCGGTTGCTTCGCCGCGCACCTCCCTTAAGCACCGGCTCATGACCCTGTTTGGAATCGACCGGCTCCTCGCAGAGCCCGAGCTACGCCGACCGCTCGAAGGCAAGCGCGTTGCCTTGCTCGCCCACCCCGCGTCCGTGACCAAACACCTCACGCACAGTCTCGATGCGCTGGTTGCCGCCGAAGTGAAGGTATCGGCGGTGTTCGGCCCGCAACATGGCGTCCGCGGCGACCTCCAGGACAATATGATGGAGTCGCCCGACTTCACCGATCCGATCTATGGCGTCCCGGTCTTCAGTCTCTATGGCGAGGTCCGCCGCCCGACCGGGCAGTCGATGGGCACGTTCGACACGATATTGATCGACCTCCAGGACCTCGGCTGCCGCATCTACACCTACGTGACGACGCTTCTCTATGTGCTCGAAGCAGCGGCCGAGCATGGCAAGAGCGTTTGGGTGCTCGATCGGCCGAATCCGGCAGGGCGCCCAGTCGAAGGCCTTACTCTTCGCTCAGGTTGGGAGAGCTTCGTCGGCGCGGGCCCGATGCCGATGCGCCATGGACTGACTCTTGGCGAGCTCGGCCGCTGGTTCGTCGATCATTTCAAGCTCGACGTCGATTATCGCGTGATCGAGATGGAGGGGTGGCGTCCCGACGAGGAGCCCGGTTTCGGCTGGCCGTCCGACCGGGTGTGGATCAATCCCAGTCCCAATGCCGCGAATCTGAACATGGCGCGCTCTTATGCGGGCACGGTGATGCTCGAAGGCACGACGCTCAGCGAGGGCAGGGGCACGACGCGGCCGCTCGAACTATTCGGAGCGCCCGATCTCGAGCCGCGGCGGATCATGGACAAGATGGAACGCCTGGCGCCGCGATGGCTCGCGGGGTGCAAGCTGCGCGACATCTATTTTCAACCGACGTTCCACAAACATGCCGGCCAGCTCAATCACGGCGTGTTCATCCATGCCGAGGGCGGATTCTACAATCACCAATTATTCCAGCCGTGGCGTCTGCAGTCGCTCGCCTTCAAGGCGATCCGGAATCTCAATCCGAAGTACGACCTCTGGCGCGACTTCCCGTACGAATATGAATTCGACAAGCTCGCCATTGACGTAATCAACGGATCGACCCTGCTGCGAGATTGGGTGGACAATTCCGAAGCCGCACCCGGCGATCTCGATGCCATCGCCATTCCGGACGAGCAGGCGTGGGATGAAGAGCGCAAAGCGCACCTGATCTACTGAGCCGCAGCCGCCTTGGTTAACGAAGAAGTAGGAGCTTGTTCGTATCCCGCTTGCGAATAGTTTCGGGAGCGGGGCGGTCCATGGCCACTCAGGGGATCGAGGAAGTCACTGAAAATGCGATCCGGGCAGTAGCCCGCGATTGTGGATCGCTTTCCATGGAATGCAGCGACGTCGCTGGGTACGTGAAGGGCGTCGGCGAACGCATTGGCGAGCATCTCAAGATGCTCGACCAGCTCGAAGAAGTAACTATCCGTTTGCTCGGCGATCAGGCGCGCGTTTCCGATTCCACGGATGAAGCTCGGCTTTTGTCCGAACAGGCAAAGGCGAAGCTGGACGCCGGCCGTGAGGCCATCGAAGGCACGATTGACGGCTTCAAGGGTCTAACGGATCTCATCGTCCAGCTAGGCGAGCGCATGGCGGGATTCGCCTCGGCTATGAGCCAGGTGCAGACGGTATCCTCCACCATCGAGACGATCGCACGCAAGACCAACATGCTCGCCCTGAACGCGACCATCGAGGCTGCAAGGGCAGGTGATGCCGGCCGCAGCTTCGCGGTCGTTGCAGCCGAGGTGAAAAAGCTAGCGCACGATACCCGCGCCGCGACCAGCCAGATCGCTTCCACCATCGGTGAACTCACTCGCGAAGCGAGCGCGGTCACGACGGAGATCAAGACCGGCGTGGAGCGCAGCCGCGCGGCCCAGTCGGGGTTTGGCACGATCAGCGAGACGGTTCGCGAGGTGAGCGAGATCGTCGGGATGGTCGATCGCCAGACCGAAGGCATCGCCCACTCAACCAGCATGATCCAGACCAGCGTTGACCGCGTGAAGGCAGGCCTTACCGATTTTGCCGGCGATGCGCGCGCTAACGGCAGCGAGCTGCTGACGGCGCAGAAGCGGCTGGCGCACCTCGAAATGCTGTCGAATACCATGCTGGACACCCTCGCGAATTCGGGCGCTGAGATCGACGACACGCCGTTCATCCTGAAGGCGCAAGAGGCTTGCCGTCATGTCCAGTCAGCCATCGAAAATGCGATCGATTCTGGCGAAGTCAGCCTCGATGACGTGTTCGACCGCGATTACGAGATCATCGACGGGACAAATCCCGTCCAATATCGAGTGCGGTTCAACGACGCCGCCGATAAATATGTCCAGCCGGTTCTCGACCGAACGAAGGCCACCGACGGCCGCATCATCGGCACCGCAATCGGAGACATGAACGGCTACCTGCCGACACATCTTTCCGAGCGCAGCCACCCGCAGGGCCCCGATCCGGTCTGGAACGACGCCCACTGCCGCAACAAGCGGATCATGATCGACGACCAGACCCGAATGGCGCTCGCCAGCGACCGCCCCGCCACGCTCGCGACTTATCGTATGGAGCTCGGCGACAAGAAGATCCCCGTGAAGAACATCTACGTTCCGCTGTGGATCAAGGGTCGCCGCTGGGGAAATCTCGAGATCGCCTACCGCGACGACTGAGCATCGTCCCAACGCGGGACGAGGCGTTTGCGAAACCTTACGGTGCCATAAACCTCGTCTTTACGCGCTTGGGTTAGGAGCGACGTGACTAGGCTCCGTAGGGCTTGCTCGGATTAGGGGATTGGAATGGCGGTCAACCGGTCGGTCAATCATCAGCCGGTCAGCGTTGCCGAAGCGCAGCTCGCTCGCGTCGCGGGCGACGGAACCGCGCGCCATGCTCACCTCAATGCCTTGCTCGAAGCGTCCGGCCCTTATGCCGCCAGCGACCTCGCCGACGCGGTGCACCTGCTGTGCAGCCTGCATGGTCGATATCCGGGCCTTATAGAAATTGCGCTTCAGCGTTGCCCCGTCGGCGATGCCAGGGAATGGCTCGACCACGCGGCCGAGGCGTTCGAGCGCGAACGGCTCTACCTGGTTCGCCTGACGTCCGCCGTCGGACCTCTGCCCAGCACTCCCGGCTCCGCAGAAACGGAAGGCAGCCTTGTCGCCGCGCGCCACGCGCTGGAGACGCTGGCATCTTCGGAACGGAACGGTTGCGCTCTGGGCGCCGCGACCAGCCTGGTTGGCGACTGGTGGCCGATTCGCCGCCTGCTCGATCGGGCTTGTAGCCGCGTCAGTCTCGAGTGCCCGGCGCCTTCGCTGCCCGATGAAGCTTCAGTGCTGGACGTTATTCGCCGCGCCTCCGACACGCCTGCCAGCGAACGCGCCCTGGCCTTCGGTGGCGAGCAGCTTTTGCTTCAGCACCGCGCCCTGTTCGATTTGCTCGAAGCCAGGGCGGCCGCTCGCTCCGCTTTTTAGGCTCTGACCTCAGGCCGCGAGGCGCAGGTCGTTCGATTCCTCGATATCGGCATTGACTGGCTGCACGGCTGACGGCTGCTTCGCGTTCGGGAAGAACAGGCGCGAGGCGAGAACCACCGTGCCGAGGGCGAAGTAGCCGCCGATCGCGATCATCGGGCTCCACAGCACCATCGCGGCGAGAATGACACGCAAGAAGGTTGGGTTGAACCGGAAGTCTTCGCCGATCGCCTCGCACACACCAAGAATGGTGTGAGAGCGGAGAGGCAGCGGAACGAAATTCTCTTGCGCCGACATTTTCTTCTGAACTCCTTGGCAAAGCTTATGCCTCTGTCCAGCAAGAGCCGTGCCAATTTTGAAAAGCACGCCTTTCCAGGGCGTTACTCCTGGGGTACGTCGGCAAGTTGGTACGAGCCACCATGTCCCGCAACCGACATTTGGGAATCTTCGCCTCGTGCTGCAAGTGCGATATTGCAGCGCAACATTGATATTCGACGAACGGATCCAAATCTTGTACGGGCGCGCCGCTGCGACGGTCGCCAAGGAGCAAGGTCCCACGATGATGCGGATCATGATGAAGTCGAAAATCCACCGCGCGACGGTGACCCAGGCTGACCTCGACTATGTCGGCTCGGTCACGCTCGATGGTGCCCTGATGGAGGCTGCGGACTTGCTCGAGGGCGAGCAGGTCGCGATCGTCGACATCACCAACGGCGCACGGATCGAAACCTATGTTATCCCCGGCGAGCGCGGCAGCGGCGTAATCGGCATCAACGGTGCCGCGGCGCATCTCGTCCATCCCGGCGATCTTGTGATTATCATGAGCTACGCCGTGTTGAGCGACGTCGAAGCCCGCGCGATCGAGCCGCGCGTCGTTCACGTCGATGAGCAGAACCACATCGTGAAGCTCGGCAACGACGCAGCCGAGCCCGTGCCCAGCTCCAATCAGAAGCGCGGCGACCTCATCGCGGCGCAGTGAGATCGCCGGAGACCATCAATCGCCACGGGTCAGGCAGGTAGTCGGTCGACATATAATAGTAGAATCTGCATTGCCCCGAAGGCGTGCGGTTGATCCCCTTGGCGATGCCGAAGGCGACGTCGCCGCTGAACACCGGCCCACCACTATCGCCCGGCACGCAGCTCGGACCGCGTACCGTCACCCAAGTCGGCTCACAGGGGCCGCCACACAACGTGCCCGGCGGCGCGTAATCGGTCAGCTCGACTTCGGCGCAACTGAAGCCGGAGCTTTCACCGAAATGGCAAACGAAGTCCCCGGCTCGAGTGCTGTCGCGATTGCGCCATGTCGTGACCGCCCGAAGCGAGTCGGCGCCGCGATCCGCATAAAACAAAGGTTGAGCCGCCTCCGGTGCGATGTTGATCTGCACATCCCGGTAGGCAAGCCCGTCCTGGCTCACGAAGGGAAGTGTCGTCGTGGTGCCATCCTTATCGTAATATGTCAGCTCGTCGGGACAGTGCGCGGCCGTGGCTATGCCTGTCCGCGTTCCATCGGTGACCGCAAAGCCGCTGGTGCAGACGTTGCGGCGGCCCGTCACGCTGCTGACTCCTTCGACTCGGCCGCCACCGTCCACGCCCATATTTTGCTCCAGGAGGTCGTTGATGACGATCCGTACGGGCACGCCGCTGACCTGCTCGGCCCGATTCTTTATCGCGTCGGCACCAAACCGGTCCACGTCTGCAGCGGGGACGAGCAGCACGACTTCGCCTGTCCTCTGGTCATAGCCTGCGCCGCGCGCGCCGGGCAGCTCCGTTCGCAGGTCGATCAAATGTTGCCGCATGGCCTGAATAGCCTGAGCACGCGTCGTCCGGGCGCCGGTCTGGAAGACGATCGGAACGCCCGATGCACTACGATCGGCCACTGGCTCAGTCCCCCTCAGCAGCACGACGATCCGATACTCGGGCGAATGCTCGATCGAGATGCCGGCGAGCCGCGACGCGAATTCCTTCGCGATCTCGTCGGTCGCCTTGACGCTCTGCTGTTGGGCCCGCAGGCGGCGCGTGGCCTCAAGCACCGAGACCTGGAACTGAGCGGCATACTGAGCCGCGTCGTCGGCAAGCGCCTCCGCAGGCGTCTTCACCGGCTGTGCACCGGCTGCTCCCGTGATAAGGGCAAACGCAGCCGCAAAGGACAAAGTGATGCCCCAGGATCTTGCCGCCGAAACAAGCACGTTCGACCTCACTCCTCCGACCGACGAACAATTTCAGTCCCTAGTGGCCGACCTCGACGAGGAGGAGAAGCATGTCCTTCTCGATCACGGCACCGAAGCTCCTTTTTGTGGAGTCTTCCTGAACGAGAAGCGGCCGGGCGTGTTCACCTGCCGGCTTTGTGGCTTGCCGCTGTTCCATGGCGGCACCAAGTTCGAGAGCGGAACGGGTTGGCCGAGCTTCACTCAACCGTTCGCGGAAGGACACCTCAAGACCATCCGCGACACGAGCTACGGCATGGTGCGGACCGAAATTGTCTGTACGCGTTGCGGGTCTCACCAGGGCCACGTCTTTCCCGACGGGCCGCCTCCGACCGGAGAGCGCTACTGCATCAACTCGGTCAGCCTGGGTTTTACGCCTCTCGGAGAGCCGTTGCCTGACAAGCTCGCAAGAGGCGCACCGGAAGGCGAGCCCGCGAGCGAATAGATCAGCCCTCGGCCGGATAGATTTCGATCAGGATCCGCACCCAGGCGCCAATCATCTCGCGGCCATTCTTGCGGGGTGGACGCACCCTGAACTGCCACGCGGCCTGCCGCACGGCGCTAGCGAGGTGGGAGCCGCGCGGGCTTTGATCGAGCTCGACGCAATCCTCGACGCGGTTGCCCGGAACGGTCTTGCACGCGACAAGACCCCAGCCGGTGACGTGACGCGGCCAATAGCCGTCGATCTCCGCATCCGTTGGGCGGCGCGCCCATTCGGCATTGTAGAGGACCTCGCCGTTCGGACCCCGTCCGACCTCTTCACTGTCGCCCGCGCCACCTGACCCCCCCGCGGGCAACTTCGAAATGTCCGCAGCGGCCATGTCGGCGTTGTTCATCTCCACCCAAGGCTTTGTATGCTCTTTAGGCTGCGATGGAGGCGTGATCGTCGGCTTCGCCGGCAGCACGATGGGCGGCGTCTTTGGCCTTGGCTTCTCGGTCGTCGCCGTTTGACGATGCGTTTCCTGTCGACGTTCTTTCGCTGGTGAGGCGCTGCGGCTGTCAGGAATTAGGTCGACGACCACTCCTCTGGACACCTTCACCCCTGGCGGGGGAATCACGCCAAGGCCCAGCAGCACGAGCAGCAGCGCAAGGTTGATAGCCAGCGCCAGGCCGAATCCGGATAGCCGCCGCCCGAGGGGCGAGCGTTCGTAGGGGGAGGGGAGGCGATAGACTGACAAGGGCTTGGGAGTGTCGCGAGTGACCAATCAGTAGCGGGGACGTGGCTGAACCGTAAGTGAAACGTTGGATGTTCACCTTGCCCGCCGCGGGGAGCCGGTGCGAGGGAGCCGCCAATGGACATCCGAGTTGCCCGGGAAGACGACGCCGAAGCGGTGCACGCAATCTATGCGCATCATGTGCTGCACGGCACGGCATCCTACGACATTGACCCGCCATCGCTCGATCAAATCCGGGACAAGATGCAGTGGATCCTCGGCCAGAAATGGCCCTTCCTCCTCGCGGAACTGGACGGTGCGGTTGCTGGCTACGCTTATGCCACCCAGTTTCGGGATCGGGCGGCGTACCGCTTCACCTGCGAGAACAGCATTTACGTTCGTCCCGATTGCACAGGTCGCGGAATCGGCCATGCGCTGCTGAACGCGCTCGTCGACCGCTCCGGCGACTTCGGATTCCGGACCATGATTGCCGTGATTGGGGGAGCTGAGCCGGCCTCTGTTGCTCTCCACGCTGCCTGCGGTTTCGATGAAGTGGGGCGCTTGAAGGCCGTCGGTTGGAAGAAGGAGCGCTGGCTCGACAACGTCTACATGCAGCGGAATCTTGTGCCGCAAAGGGACTGATTTTGATCAGTTCTCAGGGCCAATGTCCGTGATATTGTGGATAAGTCTGGAGGGAGCGACTCGCGTGGGGCAGTCGCGTTTCCTCCGGGTTCGGGGGAACGGCGTATGGAAAAGGACGCCAAATATTACGAGCGCCGCGCCCAGGAAGAGCGCCGGGCCGCAGAGCAAGCGAAGCATAAGGTCGTCCGTCAACGCCATCTGGAGATGGCAGACGCTTATGATGTCAGGTTGCGGTCAATTGCGGCCGAAGAGTCGCGCCAGGCTTTCCGTCTCGTGAGCGCCGCCTAGGGGGCAAACGCCCTTACATCGGGGAAGCGATATCTTCGCGCGGCGCCGGCGCGACGTGGAGTGCGCCTACCGGCAGCGGTTTCAAGAGATCTTTGCTGGGCTCTGAATAGTCCAGCCAGGACGTCCAGCCAGACGGAGGCAGCACCGCAATCTGACGGTTGTGATAAGGAGCGACATCCGGCCCCGGCTCGGTTGTCAGCATCGTGAATGCCTCTCCAACCACGACATCCGTCCTGAACAGGCCGGCGATGCCGAGCATCCCTCCGTCCGGGGACGTGAAGAGCCAACGGTCCTTGCGCTTTTGCTTCGGGTCCGCAGGCGCCGTGAACTCATAGAATCCGTCGGCGATGATCAGGCAGCGGCCCGAGGAGAATTCACGGCCGTCGGAGCGGAAATTGTAGACCGGTTTCCCGCCTGTTCCGGGCCAGCTCCAACGGCGAACCAGAAGGTCGTACGCTCCAGTTTGCTCCGATGCTGGTCGAATGATCACTCCAGGGTCGGTGATCGCGATGTCGCGCGCTGAGAGGTTCGGCAGGCCTTCCGGGAAGGTAAGCGGGATCTGCATGTCGCGGAACAGGCGCGCGACCTCATCCACCGATTTCGATTGCGTGTAGAGGTTGCACATCAAGCTCTGTCTATTCGGTGCGCGTGACTCTCGCCAGCGCTGCAAATTTCGTCTTATGTTTGCCGGGTCGGCATGAACGCATTCGATTATCTATTCAGCTTCTACGGGCTTCTCCTCGGCATCGCGGTCGCGAATGTCGCGATCGGGTTCGCCGACATGTGGCGCGATTGCGAGAAGATCCAAGTGGGGGGCTGCCCACCGCTGCTGTGCGGCATCGTTCTTCTGGGTGGGATGAACGTCTGGCTGACGATGTGGCATATCCGCGCTAACGTCGACGTGACCGCTTGGCAGATGGTCGCCGCGGCCTGCGTTGCGCTCCCATATGTGTTCATCAGCCGCGCCATGTTCCCGGGGCAGGAGAGGCGGCAGGAGCGGTCACTTGAGGAGCATTATCTCAGGCATCGGATCCTCATCCTGACGATCCTGATGATTCCACCCCTGGCATCCGCTATTTCCAAGGTCGTGCTCGATCGAACTCAGGATTACGGTTTGAAGGAAGTCTGGCTCGGAACGCGGCTCGTGATGCCATTAATTCTAATGCCGCTGAAGACGCGAACCGGACAGCGAGTCGGGCTCGGAGTCTTCCTCGCTCTCGAGTTTGCAGGGCTGTTTCGCTGAGAGAAGAGGAAGCCCTGCCTGGGCTTAGGGAGGAAG
>Ga0070671_100004929_pt1 | contig 10618 bp, 5 predicted proteins | sample KBSS73metaG_FD_65341 | JGI IMG/M metagenome (GOLD analysis project Ga0070671, IMG submission 65341) | Switchgrass rhizosphere microbial communities from Kellogg Biological Station, Michigan, USA - KBS S7-3 metaG | ecosystem: Host-associated > Plants > Roots > Rhizosphere > Soil ... | reverse complement strand
CACCGCGAGATTCCCGCCGGCCTGATCGTCGACGAGGTGCTCGGCTTCCGGCGCTTCGCCGAGGCGGAGTTCAGCGGCGATGCGCCCCCGACGGTGGCCCGCTGCGAACGCTACCTCGCCGGCGCCTTCCGCCGCGCCCAGGAGCAGTGGCCGGTCCTGAGTCTGCGCACGGTGCTCGAGAGCCCGGCGTTCGCCGAGGCTGCCGTATGAGCCCTCCCGCCACCAGCGCGCCCCCGAACCGGCTGACGCTGCTGCTGAGTCTGTCGGCGCTCTTCCTGGTAATGAGCGGGGTGGCCTACTGGGTGTTCCAGAACCGCCCCCAGGAGAAGGCGCACGCCGTGCCGGTGGATGCGCTCTACGGCCTGGCGCTGGATGCCGGCGGCGCGGTGGCCGGGGATCCTGCGGCGCAGTCGCGCTTCCAGGAGCGCCAGAAGGCACTCGAGGACGCCGCCGCGCGGGATTCCGCGGCGCCCTTCACCAGCGATGCGCGCTTCACGCGCCTCATGAACAACGCCACCGCCGTGCTGCGCGCCCGCAGCGCGCTCAGTGACGCCGCCGCCGCCGCCCGCGACACCGCGACCCTGGTGCCGAAACTGGTCGCCGAGGCCAACGCGCTCGGGCAGGGCCTGCCGCCGGCCAACGCCGGCCCCTCGGCCGGGGCGCTCGAGCGCTTCGAGGCGCGCGCGCAGCGCGTGCAGCTGGACGTCACCGCGCTCACCCAGGGCTCGGCCGACCCCGGGCAGGCCGCGCAGCACATCGCCGAGTCCTCCGATTACCTGGGCCAGGTCATCTCCGCGCTGGCCGGCGGCACCTCGGCGCTCGCGCTGCCCAAGGTCACAACGCCCGACGGGCTCAAGCACCTGAAGAACCTCGACTCGATCTACACCGACCTGTCCGCCGCCGTGAAGCGTGCCGTGGGCGCAGCGCCGGCGCTGCCGGCGGCGCAGAGCGCCGCGCGCGCCATCGCCGCGGACGCGCGCGACCTGGCCGCCACCGCGACCGAAGCGCCGCCGCCGCCGCCGGGCGGCGGGCTGCTCGGCTACCTGCCGCTCGTGCTGCTGGCGGCAGGGCTCGCGCTGCTCCTGGCCGCGCTCGCCTCGGCGCTGCGCATGCACCGCACGGTGGAGCGCCAGCGCGCCTCCGCGGACGCCCAGCGCAAGGAAACCGACCGCAACCAGCAGGCGATCCTGCGCCTGCTCGATGAGCTCTCGAGCCTCGCCGACGGGGACCTGACGGTGCAGGCCACCGTCACCGAGGACATCACCGGCGCCATCGCCGACTCGATCAACTACGCGGTCGATGCGCTGCGCGGCCTGGTCACCACCATCAACGGCTCGGCGATCCAGCTGGACTCGGCCACCCGCCAGACGCAGTCGCTGTCGCAGCACCTCGCCAAGGCGAGCGGCGCGCAGTCCAAGCAGATCGCCTCGGCCACCGAGTCCGCCGCCAGCATGGCCGCCTCGGTCGAGGAGGTCTCCGGCAACGCCGAGCGCGCCTCGGACGTCGCGCGCCACTCGGTGGAGGTGGCGCACAAGGGCGGCGATGCGGTGCGCCGCACGATCGACGGCATGAACACCATCCGCGAGACCATCCAGGAGACCTCCAAGCGCATCAAGCGCCTGGGCGAGAGCTCGCAGGAGATCGGCAACATCGTCGAGCTCATCAACGACATCGCCGAGCAGACCAACATCCTGGCGCTCAACGCCTCCATCCAGTCCTCCATGGCCGGCGAGGCCGGCCGCGGCTTCGCGGTGGTGGCGGACGAGGTGCAGCGCCTGGCGGAGCGCGCGGCCAATGCCACCAAGCAGATCGAGGTGCTGGTGCGCACCATCCAGACCGACACCAACGAGGCGGTCGTGTCGATGGAGCGCAGCACCACCGACGTGGTGGGCGGGGCGCTGCTGGCCGAGAACGCCGGAGCGGCGCTCGAGGAGATCGAGCAGGTCTCCAACCAGATCGCGAGCCTGGTGCAGAACATCTCCGGCAGCTCGCGCCAGCAGACCGGGGCGGCGCAGAACATCGCCCGCAACATGCAGATACTGAAGGAGATCAGCGCGCAGACCGCCGAGACCACCACCGCCACCTCGGCGGCCATCGCCAAGCTCGCGGAGCTCTCGGCCGGGCTGCGCAAGTCCGCGGCCGGCTTCCGCCTCCCGGGCAGCGGCGCGGAGCGTGCCGCCACCAGCGGCAGCGTGCGGCGCGTCGAGGAAGCCCCGCTCACCACCGCAAAGGTACGGCAGATCTCCGCGCTCGGCGGCTCATGATCCTGCCCCGGAAGCTAGTGCATGCCTGAAGTCGTTTCCCAGACATTCGATCTGGTCGGTCGCGAGGTCAACGTCACGCTCGGCGAGGCCCGCACCGCACTGGAGAGCTACGTCGAGCAGCCCGACAACGTGGCGCTGCTCGAGAAGTGCGTGACGGACCTGCACCAGGTCCAGGGCGTGCTGCGGCTGCTCGAGATCTATGGCGCGGCGCTGCTGGCCGAGGAGATGGAGCACGTCGCCCAGTACCTCATGGCCACGCACAGCGAGCGCAAGAGCCAGGCGGAGAGCCTGGATGCGCTCATGCGCGCCATGGTGCAGCTGCCCGGGTACCTCGAGCGCGTGCTCGCCGGCGGGCGTGACCTGGCGCTGGTGCTGCTGCCGCTGCTGAATGACCTGCGCGCGGTGCGCGGCAGCTCGCTGCTGTCCGAAGGCACGCTGCTGGTCCTCAATCTTAAGTCCGACCAGCAGGCGCAGCCGCACGACGGCACCGCCGGCGAGCCGCCGATGACGGTGGAGCAGTGGGCGCGCCGCCTGCGCGCGCGCTACCAGGTCGGCCTCATCGGCTGGATCCGCGGCGAGCGCGTGGAGCAGCACCTGGAGACCCTCGCCAAGGTCGCCCAGAAGCTCGAGCAGATCGCCACCCGCCAGCCGGTGTTCCAGCTGTGGTGGGTGATCGGCGCGGTGGTGGAGGCCCTGCAGCAGCACGGGCTCGAGGGCGGGCAGTCGGTGAAGCGCCTCCTGGGACTGGGGGATCGGGAGATCCGCCGGCTGTACGAGCAGGGCGAGGCGCGCTACGCGCAGTCCCCGGCGGTGGAGCTGCTCAACAACCTTCTTTATTACGTCGGACGCTCCGAGTCCGCCGGCGCGCGCGTCACCGCGGTGCGCAACTCCTTCCGCCTGACCGAGCTGCTGCCGGTCGATGAGAGCATCGAGCAGGAGCGCGAGAACCTCTCCGCGCCCAGCATCAAGCTCATGCAGACCGTGGCCGCGGCGATCCGCGAGGACCTCGCCAAGGTCAAGGACGTACTGGATATCTTCGTGCGCCGCGGCGCCGGCCAGCCCCAGGAGCTCTACTCCCAGGTCGAGCTGCTGCGCAAGATCGGCGACACGCTCGGCGTGCTCGGCCTGGGCGACCTGCGCGCCAAGGTGCAGTTCGAGACCGACCGGCTGACCAAGATCGTCGAGGGCTCGCTCAAGGCGGACGAGTCGACGCTGGTGGACATCGCCGCGACCCTGATCGGGGTCGAGGACAAGCTCGACGACGGACTCGTGGGCATGATCCTGCCGCGCGACACCGAGGCGCAGCCGGCCGGGGAGGACTCCGAGTTCCAGCAGGTGCAGTCCGCGGTGCTGCGCGAGTGCATCGTGAACCTCGCCCGCATCAAGGAAGCCGTGACGCAGAGCGTCGGCGGCACGCTGGACGCGGCCGGCATGGACAGCTGGCAGGACCTGATGCGCGGCATGAAGGCCGGCCTGCTGCTGCTGGGCAAGGCGCGCGCCGTGGAACTGATCGAGGGCATCACGACGCAGCTGAAGCGCGTGATGCAGCCGGGCATGCACGTGCTGCCGCCGGGCTTCATCGACCGCCTGGCGGACGCCATCGTCAGCGTCGAGTACTACATGGAGACGCTGCAGGCCGGGCGCGCCGATCCCTGGTACATGCTCGACAACGCGCAGGCCTGCGTGCAGGCGCTCGAGCAGCAGGTGACGCCCTCGGTCCCCACGGTGCCGCCGCTGGAGCCCGGGGCGTACGCCAAGACGGTCGCCATCACCAGCGTGCACGCCCGCCCGGCGCAGCCGGACGCGGCCAGCGTGGATGCGGCGGCCCCGACGCTCGCGGTCCCGGTGTCCAAGGCGCCGGCGCTCGCCGAGCACTCCGACCCGGAGCTGGTGAAGCTGTTCATCGAGGAAGCCAACGAGGAACTGGCCAAGATCCAGCACGGCTTCCCGGTGTGGGACGAGAATCCGCTCGAGCGCGACGCCCTGATCACCGTGCGCCGCTCCTTCCATACGCTCAAGGGCAGCGGCCGCATGGTCGGCGCCCGCGACCTGGGCGAATTCGCCTGGTCGATCGAGAACCTCCTGAACCGCGTGCTCGACAACACGCTCACCCGCTCGCCGGCGATCCTGGAGACGCTGCGCGCGGCGATCGCCGCCCTGCCCGAGCTCGTGCAGCAGCTGGAGAAGGGCGCGCCGGTGAAGGCCGACCTCCTCGGCATCGCCTCGCGCGCGCACGCGCTCGCGGCGGGACGCCAGGCGCCCGCGGCGCGCTCACGCGATGAGGAAACCGGCGAGACGCCGGCGCTTGCGGCCACCGCCGCCGCGCCAGCCGCCGCCGCGCCGCGCCCGCAGGTACTGGTGTCGCGGCCGGAGGGCGCCGCCCGGCCGATCCCGGATGACACGCTGCGCGACATCTACGCGCGCGAGACCGCGACCCACGTGTCCACGGTGCGCACCTACCTCGCGCGCGAGGCGAAGCTGCCCGAGCCGCACGCGCTGCCCGAGGAGGTCTACCGCGCCTGCCACACGCTCTCGGGCAGTTCCAAGATGGCGCAGGCGCGCCACGGGATCCGCCTTGCCGAGCCGCTCGATCACTGGCTGCGGCGCGCCTTCGGCAGCGCCCTGGGACTCTCGGGCGAGGACCTCGGGGTCATCTCCGACTGCATGACGGCGATGGAGTCCGTCGCCACGCACCTGGATGAGTCCACCGGCTACTTCGTCAATCACTGGCAGCTGCTCGAGCGCATCGAGCGCAGCGACAAGAGCCTCGATGCGCGCATCGCGGCCGCCGCCGCCGCCGCGCAGGCGGCCGCCGCGCCGGCCGCGGCTGCGGAGCCCGAGGTCAGCGCCGAGGCGGTCGACTTTGATCCGGAGGTCGCCGCGATCTTCACCGACGAGGCCACCGAGCTCATCGAGGCCTCCGAGCGCGCCCTGGCGGACTGGCGCAGCCAGCCTTCGAGCCAGGACCTGCGCTTGGGCCTGAAGCGCCCGCTGCACACCCTCAAGGGCGGCGCGCGCATGGCGGGCATCATGGCGATGGGGGACTTAAGTCACGAGCTCGAGTCGCTCGTGATGCTGGTCGAGAACGGCACGGTGACCGCGGATGCGGCGCTCTTTGATGCCATCCAGGCGAGCCTCGATGAACTGGCGCGCATGCGCGAGCAGGTTATCAACGGCCGCCGCGTGTCCCCGGCGCGCGCCATGCTCGATCGCCTGAAGTCCCTGGGCCGTCCGGGCCAGGCCGAGGCTGCGCCCGCCGCGGCAGCGGCGCCCGCGGCGGCCGCACCGCCGCCGGCACCGTCACCACCCGCACCGCCGCCGCCCGCCGCGCCGCCGGCCGAAGAGGCCTTCACCTTAACGGACACCGATACGGCCTCCGGCACCATGCTGGCGAAATTCAACGCGGAGCTGCTGTTCACCGAGGAACAGGCTGCCAGCGCGGCCGCGGCTGCAGAGCCTGAGCCGCCCGTGGAGCTCCTGACGCCTGAGCCGGCCGCCGCACCGCCGCCCACGCCCGTCCCGGCGCCACCCGCGGCCGCGCCGGCCGAGGCCCGCTGGTCCTCCGTGGGCTCCCTCGCCCCGTCACCCTTTGCACGGCCCCGCGCCGAGCACGAGGAGGGACTGGCGCCGCCGCAGCCGGTGCCGCCGGGGCGCGAGCCCGTTACCGGGGAGCGCCAGGAAATGGCGCGCGTGGACGCGGACCTGCTCGACCAGCTGCTCAACATTTCCGGCGAAGCGAGCATCGCGCGCGCGCGCCTGGAACAGCAGCTCGGCAGCTTCGATTTCAACCTGGGCGAGCTGTCGCGCACGGTGACGCGCCTGAAGGAGCAGCTGCGCAGCCTCGAGATCGAGACCGAGGCGCAGATCCTGCACAAGCACGAGGACGAGGGCGCGCACCGCAGCGAGTTCGACCCGCTCGAGCTCGACCGCTATTCCTCGATCCAGCAGTACTCGCGCGCGCTCGCGGAGACGGCGAACGACGTGGCGAGCATCCAGCAGCTGCTGGAGAACCTCGCCAAGGACACCCAGAGCCTGCTGCAGCAGCAGGCGCGCACCATCACCGAACTGCAGAACGGCCTCATGCGCACGCGCATGGTGCCCTTCCAGCGCCACGTGCAGCGCCTGGCGCGCATCGTGCGCCAGGCCGCCTCCGACACCGGCAAGCGCGTGGAGCTCACCGTCGAGGGCGCCTCCGGGGAACTCGACCGCCAGGTGCTCGAGCGCATGCTGCCGCCCTTCGAGCACATGCTGCGCAACGCGGTGGTGCACGGCATCGAGAAGCCCGACGAGCGCAGCCAGCGCGGCAAGCCCGAGACCGGGCGCATCGTGCTCGAGCTGCACCGCGAGGGCGCCGAGGTCATGGTGCGCCTCACCGACGACGGCGGCGGCATGAACCTCAAGGCCATCCGCGACAAGGCGCTGTCCCTGGGCATGATCAGCCCGGGCAACACCCTGAGCGATGAGGATGCGATGCAGCTCATCCTCGAGCCGGGCTTCTCCACCGCCGGCGCCATCACCCAGCAGGCCGGCCGCGGCGTCGGCATGGACGTGGTGGCCACCGAGATCAAGCGCCTGGGCGGCGCCCTGCACATGGAGACCAAGCCCGGCGAGGGCACCGTCTTCACCATCCGCCTGCCGCTCACGCTCGCCATCAGCCACGCGCTGGTGGTGCGCACCGACGAGGAGTATTACGCGCTGCCGCTGCCGACCGTGGAGGGCGTGCTGCGCCTCTCCAAGGCCGAGGTGGCGGCGCACCTGGGCCGCGATGCGGCCGTGTTCGACTACGGCGGCCAGAAGTACCGCTTCCAGCACCTGGCGACGTTCGTCGGGCTGACCCCCTCCGAGCTGCCCGGGCAGGACGTCACCATCCCGGTGGTGCTGGTGCGCGCCGGCGAGCACTCCACCGGGCTCGTGGCCGATGAGCTCGTCGGCAGCCGCGAGATCGTGGTGAAGTCGGTGGGCCCGCAGATCTCCGGGATCCGCGGCATCTCCGGCGCCACGATCCTCGGCGACGGCCGCATCGTCATCATCCTGGACATCGGCGCGCTGGTGCGCGCCGAGTGGCGCACGCGCGCGCAGGCGCCGACGCCGCCGCGCGAGCGCGGCGACCGCCGCACCTTTGCCATGGTGGTCGATGACTCGATCACCGTGCGCCGCGTGACGCAGCGGCTGCTGGAGCGCAACGGCATGCGCGTGCTCACCGCGCGCGATGGCATGGATGCCGTGGCGCTGCTGCAGGACAACGTCCCCGACGTGATCCTGCTCGACATCGAGATGCCGCGCATGGACGGCTACGAGGTCGCCGCGCACGTGCGCAACGACCCGCGCCTGAAGGACGTGCCGATCATCATGGTCACCTCGCGCGTGGGCGAGAAGCACCGCGCGCGCGCCATCGAGCTCGGCGTGGATGACTACCTCGGCAAGCCCTACCAGGAGGCGCAGCTGCTGGATGCCATCGCCCCGCTGGTCGAGCGGCGGCGGGCCGCCACGCGCTACGCCGGCGCTTCCGGGAGTTAAGCCATGGCCGAACGCGTCGCCGAGATCTACAGCCTCCTCATCCCGCTGGTCGATGGCCGGCTCATCATCCCGCGCGCCTGCATCGCGGAGGTGGTGGGCTTCCAGACGCCCTCGGAGATGACCGGCGCGCCGCCGTGGTACATCGGCACCGTGCCGTGGAACGGCAAGGCGGTGCCGCTGGTGTCCTTCGAGGGCGCCTGCGGGCAGATGATCCCGCCGGCGAGCGGACGCACGCGCATCGTCATCGTGCATGCGCTCGGCACCCGGGTCGAGGGCGGCAACTTCGCGCTGGTGAGCCAGGGCTTCCCGCAGCTGGTGCGGGTGAGCTCGGACGTGGTGCGCCCGGACAACTCGCGCGTCTTCCCCGAGCGTGCGCCGGTCATCTGCCAGATCCGCATGGTGAACGAGACGCCGCTGGTGCCGGATCTGCAGCGCCTCGAAGAGATGATCGCCGAAGAGACCAGCATCAGCGCCGCCTGAGGCGCGGCGCGGGCTCGCCTTGCGCAGGCGGCCCAGAAAGTGCCCTGCGCAGGAGCGGGCCCCGCGGTTGCCATCGGACCCGGGTGATGGGCACTATCGCGGCCCCGACGGCGCCGCCCGATGCCCACCAGCACCACCCACAGCCGCGATCGCAGCCCCGCCCCGCCCGAGTCCGGCAATGACGCGGCGCTCCTGCGCGGGCGCGCCTGCTTCGAGCGCCAGGAGTGGGACGATGCCTTCGAGGCGCTCGCGCGCGCCGACGCGGCGCACCCCCTCGGCGCCGAGGATCTGCACCGGCTCGCCTGGTCGGCGGGCCTCTCCGCACGCGATGAACAGATGCTCGCCACCCAGGAGCGCGTTTACCACGCGCGCCTGCAGGCGGGCGAGGCGCTGGCCGCGGCCCGCGCGGCATTCTGGCTCGGGTTCCGGCTGCTGGCGCGCGCGGAGGCCTCGCGCGCGAGCGGCTGGCTGAGCCGCGCCAGCGCCTGGTCGACAGCCACGGCGAGGACTGCGTCGAGCAGGGCTACCTGCTGCTGCCGGCCGGCCAGCGGCACCTGGGCGCGGGGGAGGCCGCCCGGGCGATTGAGTGCGCCGCGCGTGCCGCCCAGATCGGCGAGCGCTTCGCGGAAGTGGACCTGATCGCCTTCGCGCGCAACCTCAAGGGGCGCGCGCTGCTGGCCGCCGGGCAGATCGCGCCGGGCCTGAGCAGCCTGGACGAGGCGATGGTGGCGGCCACCGCGGGCGAGCTGTCCCCGGTGGTGACCGGCATCGTCTACTGCTCCGCCATCGCCAGCTGCCACCGCGTGTTCGCGCTGGAGCGGGTGCGCGAGTGGACCGCGGCGCTGTCGCGCTGGTGCGAGGCGCATCCACAGCTGGGCCTGTTCACCGGCCACTGCCTGGTGCACCGCGCCGAGGTCATGCAGATGAGCGGCGCATGGGCCGAGGCGGTGGCGGAAGCACAGCGCGCGGTCAGCCGCTGCGTGCGCGACATCGAGCGCGATGCCGCCGGCCGTGCCCATTACCAGGCCGCGGAAATCCACCGCCTGCGCGGGGAGTACGCCCTGGCGGAGAGTGCCTACCGCGAGGCCAGCCGCGCCGGCTTCGAGCCGCAGCCCGGACTTTCGCTGCTGCGCCTGGCGCAGGGCGACGCGCAGGCCGCCGCCAGCGCCAGCCGCCGCATGGTGGGCGCCACCCACGAGCCGCTGGCGCGCACGCGCTATCTGCCCGCGCACGTGGAGATCATGCTCAGCGTGGGTGACGTGGCCGAGGCGCGCGCGGCGAGTGAGGAGCTGGAGAGGACCGCGGCGACTTTGGATACCGAGGTGCTGCGGGCGATCGCCGCGCACGCCTCCGGCTCGCTGCACCTGGCCGAGGGGCGGCCCCAGGCGGCCGTCGCTCCGGCGCGGCGTGCGTTCGCCATCTGGCAGCAGCTCGGCGCCCCCTACCTCGCCGCCCGGCTGCGGGTGCTCCTGGCACGCGCCGCGCTCGCGCTCGGGGATGCGGACGGGGCGCGCCTGGAACTGGAGTGCGCGCAGGAGGTGTTCGCGCGACTCGGGGCGCAGCCCGACCGCGCCGCCCTCGGGGAGCTCGCGCGCCGGCTGGCAGCCACCGAGGGGGCGGGGGCGCCCGAGAGTGGCCACGGACTCACGCCGCGCGAGCTGCAGGTCCTGCGGCTCATCGCCACCGGCAGGACCAACAAGCAGATCGCCCGCGAGCTTTCCTTGAGCGAGAAGACCATCGACCGCCACGTGAGCAACCTCTTCGCCAAGGCGAATGTCGCCTCGCGCGCGGCCGCCACCGCCTTCGCCTACGAGCGCAAGCTGATCTAGGCCCCGCCGGGGGAACTACCCACGCCGCGGCGCAGGCGCAGTGGGTGATTCGCCCGAAGTCGCAGCACCCCGGTACGCCTAGGCTTCCCGTCCGCACCCACCGCGGACCAGGAGCACGCCATGACCGTCAACGACCCCACGCAACTGATCGAGGAAGGCGCCGCCGCCATCAGGCTCAGCGGGCCCGGCCCGCGCCCTGCCGGCCCACGGCGGCAGAGCTTCGAGGTGATCGTGATCGGCGCCGGCCAGGCCGGGCTCTCGGTCGGCTATCACCTCGCCTGCGCCGGGGTGCGCTTCGTCATCCTCGAGGCGCACGCGCGCATCGGCGATGCCTGGCGGGGGCGCTGGGACTCGCTGCGCCTGTTCACGCCGGCGAAGTTCGACGGCCTGCCGGGCATGGCCTTCCCCGCGCCGCGCCACCACTTCCCGACCAAGGACGAGATGGCGGACTACCTGGAGGCGTACGCCAGGGGCTTCGCGCTGCCGGTGCGCACCGGGGTGCGGGTCGAGCGGCTGTTCCAGCGCGGC
>Ga0070671_100004927_pt1 | contig 10621 bp, 8 predicted proteins | sample KBSS73metaG_FD_65341 | JGI IMG/M metagenome (GOLD analysis project Ga0070671, IMG submission 65341) | Switchgrass rhizosphere microbial communities from Kellogg Biological Station, Michigan, USA - KBS S7-3 metaG | ecosystem: Host-associated > Plants > Roots > Rhizosphere > Soil ... | reverse complement strand
TGCGCCTGGGCGGCGTGCTGCGCAAGGGCGTCTACGTGGTGCCGTTCATCGAACGCGAGGAGCCGGCCTGGCGCACAGGGACGGCGCGGTTGTTCGTCGCGGGCGAGAACGTCGAGGTTCACACGGAGCCGGAGGCCACGGCGCCCCTCGTCGGCCGCATCTCCTACGCCCTGCTCCAGGAAGCGGTGGGCGCGCCGACGCGTCCCGGCGCCGCCGGCTCCGCGTGCCCGGACTGGACGCCCGTGATCGGCCCCGAGCGGGGCCTGGCGTGGGTGTGCACGACCGCGACCCGGCCGGTCAGCGGTCTCTACTACGCGTTCACCCGGACCGGTGGCGCGTGGAAGCTGACGCGGATCTACTCGCTGTCCGAGTAGCGGCGGAAACCGGAGGCCCCGTCCGTTCCCGGTAGGGCGGAGCCTCCGGACGTCTTACGGCTGCGCGGGCAGCTTGCCGATCGACATCGACTCGGCCAGCGTGTGCAGCACCTTGGGGTCGTCGATGCGGTCGCCCTCGAGCTCGACGATGTAGCGCTTGCTGGCCACGAGGGTCAGCTCGCCGTCCTTCGATTCGGTGTTCCACTTCTCGAGGCCGGGGAAGCCGGCGACCTTGACCGCCTTCTCGTAGCCGGTCTCGGTCTCCTTCTCGTAGCCCATGTTGCTGACCCACGAGAACGGCACGAGCATCAGCGCGTTGTAGGCGCTGTCGGTGATCTTGACGCGGATCTCCGACTCGCCCTTCTTGTAGCGGACGCCGGCCGTCGAGATCTTGAACGGCGCGGTCATGCTCTCGCCGGTGGGCTTCATCTTCTCCCAGCCGGAGAGGTCGGCGAACGTCGCCTGCAGGTCGCGGAAGGGCAGCGGATCGACGGTCTTGCCGCCGTTGGCGACACCGGCCGCGGCGCCGAGGCCCTTGGCCAGGGCCTCCATGCCGGCGGCCATGCCTTCAGCGCCCTTCTCGGCCGCCTTCTGCGCGTCGGTGCCGGCGGCCTCCATCTTCTTGGCGGCATCCTGCAGCTGTTTGGTGGCTTCTTCCTGCCGCTTCTGTTCGGCCGATTTGCCGCATGCGGTCGCGGCGACGAGGGCCAGCGTCAGGCCCGTGGCGGTCCATACCTTCGACATCTCGCGCGCTCCTCCTGTGGTGACGAACGGGTACTACTTGCCCCCGGGTGTGGGCTGGCTGGCAGCGGTCGCCACGTAGCTGCGGCGGGCGCGCGCCTTGTTGCCGACGTTCTTGGACCGGACCTCGAGCTTGTGGACCTTGCCGTCGAGGTTCTTCGGGGAGAAGCCGAGGAGGTACTGGCTGTGCAGCTCCTGGGCGACGCGCGTGAAGGCCGGACCGAGCTCGTCGGTCTTCTTGAGCTCGAAGTAGCCGCCGCCCGTTTCGTCCGCGATCTTCCGCAGGCCGCTGTCAGGGCGCGTGCGCACCATGTGGCCAGGTCCCCCCATGTAGACGCTCTCGAGGCCGATCGCGTAGATCATCACCTCGTCGGCGCGCGACCGGTCGATCACCTTCCCCAGGCTGCTCGCCGATCCCGTGTCGTCGCCGTCGGTGAAGAGCACGACGACGCGGCGGCCGTCGATGCCCTGCAGCTGTTCGAGGCTCTGGTCGGCGGCGTCCCACAGGCGCGTCGCGTTGCCGTAGTCCAGCTCGCGGATGGCGTGCGCCAGCTCGTCCCGATCGTTGGTGAAGCCGGTGGTCGCGAACTCGACCTTGTTGTTGAAGGCGCCGACCATCGCCTTGTCCTCGGGCAGGAGGCGGATGATGAACTGCTCGGCGGCCGCCTTCATCAGGTCCAGGTTCAGCGTCATGCTGCCGCTCGTGTCGAGCATGACGACCGAGGTGATCGGCCGCACGGTGTTGTCGAACACCGAGATCTCCTGCGGGACGCCGTTGTCGAGGACGGTGAAGTCGTCCTTCGTCAGGTTCGGCACGAGACGGCCGGCCGGATCGGTCACGGTGATGTAGAGGGGCACCGTCTGCGTGCCCGAACGGAAGGTCGGCTGCTGGGCTCCGAGCGCCACCGACACACCGAGAATGAATGCCGCCGTGAGCCAACCACGCATGCGTCGAGCTTAGCAGATAGACTCGGGCCATGCCCCGTGTCCGGCCCGTTTTTACCGCCGCCGTCGCGCTGATGGCGGCGCTCTTCTCCGTCACCCCGACGGCCCAGGTTCGTCCCGTCTACAGCCGCGGCGTCGCCGGCCTCGTCGAGGCCATCGAACGGCTGCGCACGACCGCGAGCGCGATGCACACCGCGGCGCATCCCGACGACGAGGACACCGCGCTCATCGCCCGTCTCGCCCGTGGCGACCACGCCCGCGTCGCCTACCTGTCCCTCAACCGCGGCGAGGGCGGCCAGAACATCATCGGCACCGAGCTGTTCGACGCGCTCGGCGTGATCCGCACCGAAGAGCTGCTGCAGGCGCGCACGCTCGACGGCGGCGATCAGTTCTTCACTCGCGCCTACGACTTCGGCTTCACCAAGACCCCGGAGGAAGCATCGGAGAAGTGGGGCGACGCGGTCATCCTCGGCGACATGGTCCGCGCCATCCGGCGCTACCGGCCGCTGGTCATCCTGAACGGCTGGAGCGGGACGCCGGCCGACGGGCACGGCCAGCACCAGCTCGCCGGCAAGCTGGCGCCGCTCGCCTTTGCCGCGGCCGCGGATCCGGCCAGGTATCCCGAGCAGCTGGCCGAAGGCCTGCGCCCCTGGCAGGCGCGCAAGCTGTACGTCCGGCACGGGTTCGGCGCCGATCCGGCGACCGCGACCCTGCGCGTTCCGACCGGCACGCTCGATCCGGTGCTCGGGCGGACGTTCAACGAGATCGCGATGGAGGGGCGCAGCCAGCACAAGTCGCAGGAGATGGGCGTCGTCGAAGCACGCGGCGCGCGCACGTCCAACCTGGATCTGGTGACCGACCTGACCGGCGCCCACGCTCCTGGTCCTGGCAGCGTCGATCGCGGCGTGTTCGACGGGATCGACACGTCGCTGCCCGGCCTCGCGGTCCTGGCCGGCTTGCCGAAGGGCGCGCTGGCGACCGAGCTGGCGGCGATGGACGCGGCCGCGGCACAGGCGCTGGCGAGCGCCGACATCGTGCGTGCGCCGGCGAAGCTGGTGCCGGTGCTGGCGCGCGGCCTCGCTGCCGCGCGGGCGGCCCGGACGGCGGCCGCCGCCGTGTCGGCCACGGCTGGCGCGAAGGCCGAGGCCGACTTCCTGCTCGCAATCAAGGTGGCCCAGTTCGAGGACGCGCTTGTGCGGGCGTCGGGCACCGTCATCGACGCGCTCGCCGATCGCGAGGTCGCGTCCGCGGGCGACACGCTGAAGGTGAACGTCAACGTGTTCCAGGCTGACGGGTCGCCGGTCACCGCCGGCGCCAGCACGGTCGTGGTGCCGGATGGATGGACGGCGGCGCCCGCACCCCCGGCGGAGCCCGCCACCGGCGGCAACCCGATCGCCCGCTTCTTCCGCGAGGAGCCGACCCGGACCGAACTGTTCCAGGTGACGGTCGCCGCCGACGCGCGCTCGACGGAGCCGTACTGGCTGCGGACGCCCCGCACCGGCCCCGTGTTCACCTGGACCGGCGTCCCGCCGGCGGTGCAGACGCTGCCCTTCGAGCCGCCCGCCGTCGTCGCCCGCGTTCCGCTGACCATCGGCGACGCGGCGGTCACCGTCGAGCGGCCGGTCGTGTTCCGCTACGCCGACGCGGTCCGCGGCGAGATCCGCCGCGACCTGGCGATCGTGCCGGCGGTGACCGTCGCCTTCGACGAGACGCTGGCCATCGTGCCGACGGGCGCGGGGGCGTCGCAGCCACGCGCAGTCCGTGTCCGCGTGCGCAGCGAGACGCTGCCCTCAGGGCCCGGCGTGGTGCGCGTCGTGCCGCCCGACGGGTGGCGCGTGGAGCCGGCCGGGGCGCCGATCACGTTCACCTCGCGCGGCGAGGGCGCCTCGGTGTCGTTCTCCGTCACACCGCCCGCGACGGTCGCACCGGGCGCCTACGCTCTTGCCGCGCAGGTCACCATCGGCGGCCACACCTACGACACGTCGATGCAGACGATCGACTACCCGCACATCCAGAAGCACCGGCTCTACGCGCCGGCGCGGATGACGGCGCGGGTGCTCGATCTGGCGGTGGCGCCGGTGAAGGTCGGCTACATCATGGGCGGCGGCGATCGCGTGCCCGAGGCGATCCGCCGGCTCGGGCTCGACGTCACGCTGCTCACCGACGATGACCTCGCGTCGGGCGATCTGTCGCGCTACGGCACGATCGTCGTCGGCGTCCGCGCGTCCGAGAGCCGGCCGGCGTTCGTCGCCGCCAACGCGCGGCTGCTGCAGTACGTGCGCGACGGCGGCACGCTGATCGTGCAGTACCAGCAGACCGACTACACCGGCCGCAGCCTGCCGCCCTTCCCGGCCGGCGGCAACGTGCGCGTCACCGACGAGCGCGCGCCGGTGACGATCCTCGAGCCGCAGCACCCGGCCTTCACCACGCCGAACCGCATCACCGCCGCGGACTGGGAGGACTGGGTGCAGGAGCGCGACCTGTACGCCTGGGCGACGTTCGATCCGCAGTACACGCCGCTGCTCGAAACCGGCGATCCGGGCGAGCCGAAGCAGCGCGGCGGCGAGCTCTACGCCCGGATCGGCAAGGGCACCTACGTCTACACGTCGTACGCGTGGTTCCGGCAGCTGCCGGCCGGCGTGCCGGGCGCCTACCGGATGTTCGCCAACCTGATCAGCCTGGGACAGAAGTAGCGTGTGCTAGAGTCGATCCTAGATGAGCGGCCCGATGGAGATCTTCCCTGGTATTTCCATGAATCCGGATGTTCGGTTCGGCAAGCCTTGCATTGCCGGGACCCGGATGGATGTGGCGACAGTGGTGGGTTTGATCGCGGCGGGGGAGACTGTCGAGACGGTCGCGAACGAGTACCAGTTGTCGATCGAACAGGTCCGGGCAGCGCTCGCGTACGCCGCTCATGTTGCCGCTCACCTGCCGCCAGCCGTGCGTCAGGCATCTTGAGGATTCTTCTCGACGAGAACTTCCCCCTGGCCCTGTGCCGCACGCTGGAGGCGGCGGGCGAGCAGGTCGATCACATCATCACGCTGGGCTGGCGTGGCGCACCCGATCGACTGATACGAGAGCGGTTGTTCGACAAAGACGTTCTGTTCCTGACTCAGGACGAGGACTTTCTACACGACGAGCCGACCGCGGCAATCGTGGTGCTCTCACGAGTGCGGCAGTCCCGACCACTTGCCGAACGCATCGACGTTTGGCGGCGGGCGATCCTGGAACTCCTTCCCAAGACACGCCGGGAGCTGCGCTTCGAATTGATGGACGACGGCACCTTGCTCGCCTGGGAGCACGGGCCTGGCGCCGCTTGGAAGGCGAAATTGCCGACTCCTCGACCCGGCGGCCCTGACTCACCATAGCCGAGAGGAACCGTCGCGCTATTCGAGCCGCAGGCGGGCGCGGATTGCGTGCAGGCGATCGTCGCCGTGCAGCGCGGCGAAGCGCGGATCGACGCCGACCGCGTCGAGCTGTGGATCGCCGATGGTGCAGGCGCGTTCGAGCTGCGTGAACGCCGCATCCTTCTGGCCGAGCGCGGTGTGCAGCGCGGCGAAGTAGTACGGCGACACGACGCGGTCCTTGCCGGCGCGCTCGAGCCGCCGGGCGATCGCGCGGGCCTTGTCGAAGTTGCCGGCCGCGGCGAGGGCGCAGCCCTTGACGGCGAGCCCGGCCGTGGACAGCGCCCGCTCCGGCGCCGCGTCGAAGGTCGCGACCGCCTCGTCGCCGCGTCCCAGCTGGATCAGCGCCGCCGCGGCCGAGCGCATCGCGCGATCCGAGTCCGGCTCCATCTCCAGCGCATGACGGCTGCGCGCCAGCGCGCCCTCGAAGTCCCGCGCGAAGTAGCGGATGTCGGCAGCCGACGTCTGCATCACGATGCACAACGGGTCGAGGCTGAAGGCCCGGTCGGAGACCGCCAGCGCGTCGACGCGGCGTTCGCGGACGCCGAGGAACCAGGCGTAGTAGCGGTGCGCGGCATCGGAGCTGGGGTTGAGCGCCAGCGCCTTCTCAAACGCGGCGCGGGCGCCGGCCGGATCGTGGTCCAGCACGCGCCGCGCCTCGCCGATGACGACCAGCGCGTCGCCGTCGTCGGGGTCGATGGCGAGGGCGCGGTTGGCCGAGTCGCGCGCGATCCGCAGCGCCTCGGCGCCGCCGATCAGGTAGAACTCCGCCAGCGAGACGTAGGCCCGCGCCCGTGAGGAATGGGCGCGGCCGAAGCTGGGATCGTGGGCGATCGCCTGGTCGTAGTAGCTGATGGCCGTGCGCAGGCCCACCGACCCGGGCCGGTTCCAGTGGAACCGGCCGGTCAGGTAGGCCTCGTGCGCGCCCGGGACTCGCGTCGGCGCCTCGGTGCGCGCCGCCGGCGGCGGGAACAGCTCGCGCTCGAGCGCCACCGCGACCTCGGCGGCGACGTCGGTCTGTACCGACAGGCAGTTCCGGTAATCGCGGTCGTAACTGTGCGCCCACACGTGCGTCTCGCCGCGCGTCTCGATCAGCTGGGCGGTGATGCGCACGCGATCGCCGCCGACGCGGACGCTGCCTTCGACCAGGTAGTCGACGCGCAACGCCTCGCCGATGTCGGCGGCGCCGCGCCGGGCGTCCTTGTAGAGCATCGCCGAGGTGCGGGCCACGACGCCGACGCGATCGGCGCAGCGGTGGCCGAGCTGGGCGATCAGCTCCTCGGTGAAGCCGTCGATGAAGTAGTCGTGCGACGCGTCGCCAGTCAGGTTCGTGAACGGCAGGACCACCAGCCTCGGCCGCGGCGCCGGCGCCGGTCGGCGCGGCAGCGACTCGAGGCCGTCGAGCGCGCCGATGAAGCGGTAACCGACGCGGGGCAGGGTCTCGACGAAGCGCGGCTGCGCCGCGTCGTCGCCGAGGACGGCCCGCAGCCGCTTCACCACCGCGTTCACGCTGTGCTCGAAGTCGACCGAGGTCCCGTCCGGCCACAGCCGCTGCCGGATGTCCTCGCGGGTGACCACGTCGCCGGGCCGGTCCAGCATCAGCGCCAGCAGCTGGAACGGCTGCTCCTGCAGGCGGACGGCATCGCTGCCGCGGCGCACTTCGCGCAGGCGCATGTCGACCTCGACACCGCCGAACTGCACGATCGGACCGGGGACCACGTCGCTCACGACCCCTCTAGTGTGGCCGAGAGCATCGCCGGTGACCAGAGGGGTCAGTGCCATATCGGCCCGATGTCGCCACGTTTCACCTCCGTGTCACCTCGGTGGCATTGAGGCACGCGACCGCGGCCCGCACTGTTGGGTCATGTCGATGCTGGCTGCCGCGCTCATGGTCACGATCAGGGTCTACGACGTCTACGGGCTGTCGCCGGACACGCGCCAGGAGGCGCTGGCGATCGCCGCACGGACGCTGGAACGCGCCGGCGTGCAGGCGGCCATCGTCGACTGCAGCGGGGTCGCACCCGCGACGCCGTGCAAGATGGGCCTGGCGGAGGGGGAGATGATCCTGCGCATCCAGCGTCATCCGAAGGACGGCGAACACGTGCTCGGCGAGGCCATCGTCAACGGCGCCTCGGGCCCGAACACGGTGGCCACGGTCTACGCCGCCGCCATCGCCGAGCGCGCCCGCCGCGACGGCACGCCGCTCGCGACGATCGTCGGCCGCGTCTCGGCTCACGAGATCGGACACCTGCTCCTCGGCACGAACGTCCACGCGGCGCACGGCCTGATGCGGGCGACGTGGAACGTGCAGCGGATCGATCGGGGCGACTGGGACTTCAGCCTCGAGGACGCCGCCCGGATCCGCGACCGGCTGCAGCCGCACGAAACGACCCGCGTCCTGGTGGCACGCGCCAATCCCTGAGTGTTGCCGGTGCCGCCCTCAGGCGGCACCGCGGCCGTCAGGCGCGCGTCGACGACGTCTCACCGTCGTGTCACCTCGCCTCCATTGAGGCACTTCGGCGCGGGCCGCACTCTCGCAAGCATGTCGATGCTTGCTGCCGCCGCCGCCGTCCTCACCATCACCGTTCGCGTCTACGACATCTACGGGCTGCCGCCCGACCAGCGCGTCAAGGCGCTTGCCGTCGCCGCCGACACGCTGGCGCAGGCCAATGTCGAGGCGCATTGGATCGATTGCACCCGCGACCAGCCGGGCGGCGCGCCGCCCAGGTGCATGGCCGTGCTCCAGCCCGGCGAGCTGATCGTGCGGATCGTGGATCGCACGACGCGCGGCGACCACATCCTGGGCACGGCCGTCGTGCAGGACGACGGGCCCAACGTCGTCGCGTCGATCTACGCCGCGTCGACCGCAGCCCGAAGTGCCAGGAGCCGCGTGCCGATGGCGACGCTGCTCGGGCGCGTCACGGCGCACGAGATCGGCCACCTGCTGCTCGGCACCAACAGCCACACGCTGGCCGGCATCATGCGCGCGAAATGGAACCTGAAGGTGCCGTATCCCGTCGAGTGGCAGTTCACGAGCGCGGACGCCGCGAAGATCCGCCGCCGGATGCTGGCGCACAGCGAGGGCGAGGTCGCTACGGCTGACGAGTGAGCGCGTTGAACAGGAACTTGAAGGTCCCGTGCGGCTGGGCCCGGAACGTGATCTCCGGCCCGCACAGCACCAGCCGGCCCTTGCCGACGCGCGCCTCGGCGATCGCGACCCCGCCATCGAGATAGTGCTGTCCCCAGGCCCAGCCGCTGCGCAGCGGCGCCGGATTGTCGAACCAGGCGATCGGCGTCACGCCCCGTGACGCGGCATCCGGTCCGAGGCGGAACACCGGGCTGTTGTCGAAATAGACGTCGGCCTGCGCCGGCATCCCCCAGGCGAGCGGCTGGCTCGGATCGACGCGCACCTGCAGCACCGAGCCGGGGATGTAGTACTCCTCCTGCTTCAGGGGCCGGTCGCCGGTCGGCGTCCGTGTCACCAGCGCGCTCGTGATCGGCAGGTGCAGGTGCGCCGCCAGCGCCGTCGAGGGGCCGATGGTCACGATGGTGCCGCCGCCTTCGAGGAACGCCTGCAGCGCCGGGATCGTCCGCTCGGCCGTGACGCGGCCCATCTGCGAGCGGTACGGCTCCGGGACCGACGCCGGATCGAGGGAGCTGCCGGCGCTGCGGTGCCCGGGTTCGGGGATCAGATCGTCGGCGATGATCAGGACGTCGTAGCGCGCGTTGAGCGAGCCGGCGTCCAGCACCGGCGGGAACACCACCTCGAACGGGAACTCGAACTGCTCGAGCAGCCAGCGGATCCAGCCGGACGGGATCGAGCCGCCGTACTCGTCGACGAGGCCGATGCGGGCCCTGGCGACGGGGACGCTGTCGCCTGCCGGCCTCGCCGCGACGGGCGTGACCGTCACGCCCAGCTCCGCCGCCGCGCCGGCCAGCACCGCGGCCGCCTGCGGGCCCTCGACGAACCAGGTGCCGGCGCCGGCCGGGTGCTGCGGATAGCGCGACACGCGGGCGCCGGCGGCGAGCAGGCGGTTCACGGTCCGGGCCGCGTCGTTCTCGGCCGCGGACAGCAGATACCCGGCCGGGTTGGCGAGCGGGGCCACCGTCGCCTTCGGCTCGATGAACGTGGTCAGCCGCTCGAACGGCCCGTCGAACGCGTCGAGGACGCGGTCGAACTCGATCCCCATCTGGAACGCCAGCGTCCAGCCGGCGCTGTCGTACGGCGGGATCGGCGGCCCGCCCGGGTAGGCGACGTCGTGCGGGTGATCCTGCGGCTCGAACATGTCGAGGACGTGCGGGCGGAACGCCTGCGCCGTCTTCACGACGATCGAGCCGGCCGGGTAGGCCTTGCCGTTCACGGTGAAGGCGGCGGTGGCGCGGTGCACGGTCACGCCGGTCTTCATCAGCGTGTTGGCGAACTTGATGGCGGTGGGGAAGTCCCGCTGCGCGGCGGACAGGATGTAGCCGCGCGGGTCGCGATCGGCCGGCTCGCGCAGCAGGCTGGCATACGACGCCGGCACCTCGCTGAGGCGGCCGCCCATCGTCGCCGCCGGCGACGCGCTGTCCCGATCGCCGGTGCGCTGGCGGACGCGCTCGATCCGGCGCGGCGTCACCGTCCACGTGTCGGTGCTGCCGCGCTCGATGGCGCGCTTGCCCATCAGGTAGGCGTTGTAGAGGAACGTCTCGCGATAGCGCGACGCCACGTCGAGCACCGCCATGTTGGCGGTGATCTCGTATTCGATCGACTGGCGGAAGTGCCACGTCTGCGGCGCGATCGGGAAGGGCAGGTCGCCGCTGGCGATGGCCCGCGCCGGCACGAACGGGATCTCGATCGGCGTCGGGCTGCCGATCGCCTCGGTCAGCAGCCCGATCATGTTGTGGTAGTAGGCGGTGGTGCGGAGCCCGCCGTTCCACCACGTGGAGTAGTTGGCGCCGCGGCGCATCGTCGCGCCTGGCTTGCCCTCGGCGATGAAGCGCTGGTGGATCGCCGCGCCGACCAGGTCGATGCCGATCGGCACCAGCGGATCGAACACGTAGTTGAACGGATCGCGGAACGGCGGCGCGAACAGCACCGTGCCCGACGGACCGGTCTGGTGGTGGTTGTAGAGGATCTGCGGGAACCACTCGCGGTAGAGCACGCGGTTCATGTTCGTG
>Ga0070671_100004920_pt1 | contig 10638 bp, 10 predicted proteins | sample KBSS73metaG_FD_65341 | JGI IMG/M metagenome (GOLD analysis project Ga0070671, IMG submission 65341) | Switchgrass rhizosphere microbial communities from Kellogg Biological Station, Michigan, USA - KBS S7-3 metaG | ecosystem: Host-associated > Plants > Roots > Rhizosphere > Soil ... | reverse complement strand
CGAGCGGCCGTCGGGCGACCACGCAAACGCATGGGTGCTGTCCACGCGAGCGATCCGCCGCGCGTCGCACGACCGCAGATCGGCGACGAACAGACCGAGCGGCCGGCGCCCCTCGTCGGTCGAGAGAAACGCGAGGCGTGCGCCATCAGGCGAGACGCGCGGGAAGGACGTGGCGTGCCCGACGTCACACACGCGAGTCGTCGACGCCAGACCAGGAGGCGCGTCGCGAAGCTGCTCGCGCAGTCGGAGCGCATCTTCACGTTCAGAAGCGATCCAGGCGTTCCACTCCTGCGACAGGCTCCGTCCACCGAAGCGCTCTCCAACGCCGGCGCCGCGAGACACGATCGTGGCAAAGCTGCCGGCGCGGTGCGCCATCCAGGAGGGCGGCGTCGCGGCCCCGTAGCGGTCGACCAGATGCTCGAAGAAGAGGCCGCCGAACACGTAGTGGCGATCGATCGGCCAGGCGCCCGGATCGAATTCCGCCTCGTCCAGCTTCGGCCCCTTCGTTTCGAGCACCGCCGCGCGCATCGTCTCGGCGAAGCCCGCACCGCGGACGCGCCCCCCGTCGGTGAGCTGCGACTCGTAGAACGTAGCGAGCCCCTCGATCAGGTAGCTGCCGTCGAAGCTGTGAGGAAAGGTCAGCTCGCTCCGTCCGAACAGCCATCGAAGCACGCGCCAACCGCCGCGCGCTTCGTCGAGATGGAACACGTGCGCGAGCTCGTGCGTGAACAGCAGTTCGACCGGATCGTCGGTGAAGAACCCCTCGCCCTCGACCGGCGTGTGCGCGAACGCGAGGACCCGGTTGGTGGGAACGGTCGTTGCCGCCCCGTTGAACACATCGCCCTGATCCACGATGACCAGGCGGATCTTGCCGCGTGGAGTCGACCCGTACGCCGTCGCGAGCAGTGCGTGCGCGGCTTCGGCGCGCGCGGCGGCGCGGCGCGCGTAGTCGTCCAACCCCACCTCGAAGGTCAGGATGAAGTGTGGCGTCTCGAACGTCCGGTACGTCGCGAACGGCACGCCAAACTGTGCGCTCGCATCGGCTGCGATCAGAAGACAGGCCACGCACCAACGAACTATGGAGAGCGCGCGCGGCGCACAGAAGCTCATCAACCGACCGCATTGTATAGTTGGCCGATGGCAGCAGACATCTTCGCGAAGCTGGGCGACATCAAGGGCGAGTCGTTCGACGACAAGCACAAGGACGAAATCGAAGTGCTCTCGTTCTCGTGGGGTGTCGCCAACGCGAGCGCGCCGGGCGGTCCAGGGGCCGCCGCGGGCAAGCCGACATTCCATGACCTGTCGATCACTCATACCGTCGACAAAGCCTCTCCTCTGCTGCTCAAGGCGTGCGCCACGGGCATGCACTTGAAAGAGGCCACGATCACGCACCGCAAGGGCGGCAAGGGTCAGCAGGAATACCTGATCATCAAGATGAACGACGTCATCATCACCGGCGTGCAGCACGGCGGCGGCGGGGGCGAAGGGGCGTCGTCCGAGACCGTGACCCTGAACTTCGCCAAGGTCGAGCTCGAATACCGGCCACAGAAGGCCGACGGCTCGCTGGACGCGGGCGTGCAATTCAAGTACGACCTGAAGGCGAACAAGACGTTCTAACCGGCCACCGTTCGCGACGACAGGAACGGGCGATCACGATGGGACAGGACGAGGACACGCGCGAGCTGTCGCTCGACGAAGCCGTCGCCCTGGCCAACCTCCTGCAGCGCAACGAGCAGCTCGACGAGGCCGACGCCCTCTACCGTGCGGTGCTCGAGAAGGCGCCGCACCACGTCGACGCGCTGCATTTTGCCGGCGTGCTCGCGTCCCGGCTGGGGCACCACGACGACGCGGTGGCGCTCATCGAGCAGAGCCTCGCGCTCGCGCCCGATCGCGCCGACTGCTACAACAATCTCGGAATCGTGCTGCAGTCCGCCGGTCGACTGGATGCCGCGATCTCGGCCTATCGGCGGGCCATCGCCCTCGATCCGCGTCACGCGAACGCGCACAGCAATCTGGGCGTGCTGCTGAAGGCCAGTGGGAGGCCGATCGACGCCGAGGCGTCGTACCGCACGGCGATCGAGCTCGATGCCGGACACGCAGATGCCTACACCAATCTCGGGATCCTGCTGAACGGGCTGAAGCGCGCCGACGAGGCGGTGGCGTGCTTCTGCAAGGCGATCACGCTCAGGCCACGTCATCCCGATGCGCGCCGGCTGCTGGCGCTGGCCCATTGCACGTTGGGCGAAGTGGAGATCGCGGTCGGGATTTTCGACGAGTGGCTCGCCGAGGAGCCCGGCAACCCCATTGCGCTGCACATGCGGGCGGCGTGCACCGGCAGCGGCGTGCCGCCGCGCGCCTCGAATGGCTTCGTCGAGCGCACGTTCGACGGCTTTGCCGCCAGCTTCGAATCAAAGCTGCAGAAGCTGTCGTACCGGGCGCCGGCCCTGGTGGCGGCGATGGTCCGGGACGCCGGGCTCCAACCTGCGGCGGACCTCGACGTGCTGGATGCGGGCTGCGGAACTGGATTGTGCGGCCCGTTGATGGCTCCCTATGCGGCACGGCTGGTCGGCGTGGACCTGTCGGCGGGGATGCTCGCGCACGCCCGCGACAAGGGTATCTACCACGCGCTGGTCCAGGGGGAGCTGAGCGAATTCCTCCACGACCACGTCGGGGCGTTCGACCTGATCGTGTCAGCCGACACGCTCGTGTACTTCGGGGCGCTCGACGAGGTCTTCGGCCGCGCCGCCGCCGCGCTGCGCCCCAGCGGCCTGTTCGTGTGTACGCTCGAACGCCTGGACCCCGGCGGCGCGATCGACCATCGCCTCGAGATGCACGGACGCTACAGCCACGCCGAGCCATATGTCGCGCGCGTGCTCACCGGCGCGGGGCTGCGCGCCGAGATTGCGCACGCCGAGTTGCGGCTCGAGGCTGGAACCCCGGTGGCCGGCCTGGTGATCAGGGCTCGCAAGCCTGACTGACGTCAGCGCGTGGGTACATAGAGGGCATCACCTTCGGTCTGGCTCAACACGAGGCGAGTCACGGTTCCCTTCGCGTCCAGAAAGAACTCGGCCACCGCGCCGGACGATTCGAACTTCGTCTCCGACTGCGGAAACATCGGAAGCGCATTCAAGTAGAGCTGGTCGTCGATCAGCGTGACGGTTTGCGTCGCGCCCATGAAAGTGGGGATGGCGCGAGTGCCTTCCCGAAAGACATATCGTCCAGCGTATTGCGCCAGCACGCGTGGGCTCACGTGCACGCGTGCGGTGGCGGTTCCCACCAGATGGCCCGGTGCGCGGTTGTTCTCGTTGCAGACGCTCTCGAGCATGTCCGTGTCCGCGGAGTAGTTCAGCGTCAGTGAGCGTGTGATGGGCGCGGTCAGGGTATCCGGGTCGTCGAACGTGATCCGGTACTGGATGTGTCCGAAGTCCACGCGCAGGAATCTCTCGGTCACACGCAGCTTTTCGGAATGAGGGTGGCCTACCCGATCGAGCCAGGTGCGATCGTTGAAGCCGGCCGATTCGACCACCAGCGCATCGCCGTCCCAGTGGCCGACCGAATAGCCCAGCCAGGTCGGGTTGGGATCGATCGGGAGCTTGCGGCCATCGAGGTAGATCTGCCGGTAACGCCCGGTCTGATTCTCATACAGCAGCGCAACGACCGTCGGCGAGTGCACGATCCGGTGCGAGCTTCCCAGCATGTCGGAGGGGCCGCCGGGCAGGCAATTCGTGACCGGATCGTCACGTCTGAAGTCTCGTACCCGCTCGAGAAAGATCGCCTCGGCCGCCGGTCGAAACACGCTCTCGTCCCGCGGATCCACGATGAGATCGAAACGGTAGGGATTGGTTTCCGGAGCCCACGTGCCCGAGAGATCGGGCGTGCCGCCAGGCGCGCGCGGGGCCGGAGCCGTCAGGTTCGGTTTGCCGTCGGCGGTCCGTGGAATGCCAGGGGTGCGAAAGTCGAGCCACTGCGCGAACAGCGAACTCGGAAACAGCGCCAACGCCACCGCCAGTGCGACCTTCAGCATGATGCGCTTCCTCCTTGACCCCGACGACTGCCCATGTTACCTACCAACCCGCACATTCCACAGCAGGGACACCTCGGAGGCCCAGGATGCTTCGGCGCACGATCTTATGCCTCGGCCTGGTGGTCGTCGTAGTCCTTCTCTCGCTGGCCGTTCCCCCGCTCTTCGGACAGCAACGTGTGCCGGCGGGTCCGCAATTTCCAGCCGGGTATCGCCCGGCGCGCGCGGCCGATGGCCACCCCGATCTGAACGGTATCTGGCAGGCCTTGGTGACCGCGAACTGGGACCTGCAGGATCACGAGGCCCAGCCGGGTCCGCATCCGGAACTCACCGGGGCGTATGGCGCCGGCCCTGCCGGACAGAGCATCGTCGAAGGCGGCGACATTCCCTACAAGTCCGAGGCGCTCGCGAAGAAGAAGGCCAACTTCGAGAATCGACTGCGGGTGGACGTCAGCAGCGACAAGACGTGGCACGCGTACGGCGATCCGGAGATGAAGTGCTACATGCCCGGCGTGCCGCGCGCCACCTACATGCCGTTCCCGTTTCACATCGTGCAGGGGACGGCTCCCTACATCCTGATGGCGTACGAGTTCACGAGCGCCACTCGCATCATCCGCATGGACTGGAAGCAGGCGGCGCCGACCGACTCGTGGATGGGATGGTCGCGCGGACGCTGGGAGGGCGACACGCTCGTCGTCGACGTCACGGGCCAGCGCGAGGAAACCTGGTTCGACCGCGCCGGCGACTTTCACAGCGACGCGCTCCACGTCGTCGAGCGCTACACGCCGGTGAGTCCGTACCACATGATGTACGAAGCCACCATCGAGGATCCCAAGGTGTTCACGCGGCCGTGGAAGATCAGCTTCCCGCTCTACCGCCGGATGGAGAAGAACGTCCAGCTGCTCGAATTCAAGTGCGTTCCGTTCACCGAGGAGCTCCTGTTCGGCGCCTTCCGCAAGCCGACCGCGAGGTGACAGCCATGCGCAACCGATTTCTGGCGTCCATCGGCGTACTCGTGACCGTGGTCGCGGTGGGCCTCGTGGTTCCGGCCGCCGGCCAGGGCGCGAAGAAGTACACCCCGCCGAAAACCCCGTGGGGCGATCCCGATCTGCAGGGCGTGTGGAACGACGCCACGAGCACGCCGCTCCAGCGGCCGGGCAACGTCGGGGAGAAAGGCGTGCTCAGCGACGAGGAAGCCGAAGAGTTCCAGAAGTCGCTCGAGCACGATCTCACGCGCGATCGGCGCGACGGCGGCGGCGCCGCCGACGTCAACCGCGCCTACAACGAGCACTGGATGGACGCGCGGCGGCTCAAGATCACGGCCGACCGGCGCACGTCGCTGATCGTGGATCCGGTTGACGGACGGATTCCGACGCTCGTGGCGCCGTCGCCGGAACGCCGGCAAGCGCAGGCCGCGCGTGCCGACGGAGCGGCGCGATTCGCCGCCGGCCTGCCGGCCGACTACACCGACATGTCGTGGCCGGTCCGGTGCGTCGTCCGCACCGACGTACCTCCATACTTGCCCACCATCTACAACAACAACTTCCAGATCTTCCAGAGTCCAGGCTACGTGACGATTGCTCCGGAGATGATCCACAGCGCGCGGATCATTCCCGTGGACGGCCGCCCGCATCTCAGCAACGGCTTACGGCAATGGCTCGGAGACACACGTGGCCACTGGGACGGCTCGACACTCGTCGTGGAGACGACGAACTTCAAGGCCGAGGAGGGGGTGCTCTTCCAGGGGGCCAACCCCGCGACGTTCACGATCACCGAGCGCTTTACCCGGGTGGCGGCCGACGCGATCAACTACGAGTTCACCGTCGCCGATCCGACGACGTGGACCAGGCCGTGGACGGCGTTGATTCCGTGGAACAAAGTCGACCCCGGGGAGCAGATGTTCGAGTACGCCTGCCACGAAGACAACTTCGACATGGTGCATTTCCTGACCGGCGCCCGGCTCAGAGAGAAGAACGGAGAGAGGTAGATCCGATGCGAACGTACCACTCGCTCGTCATTGCCGGCGCCGCGCTGCTGGTGCTGGCCGTCGCCGCTCCGGCGCTCTCCCACCACGCGTTCAGTGCGGAGTTCGACGCCAACAAGCCGATCAAGTTCAAGGGGACGGTCACCAAGATGCTGTGGGTGAATCCGCACGCGTGGATCTACGTGGACGTGAAGAAGCCCGACGGCACCGTCGAAGAGTGGATGATCGAAACCGGAACGCCCAACACGTTATTGAGGCGCGGGCTCACGAAGGAGTCGCTGCCGACGGGCACGGAGATCACCGTCGACGGCTACCAGTCGAAGGACGGGTCGCGTCGCGCCAACGGGCGCGACTTGACGCTGCCCAACGGGCAGACGCTCTTCCTCGGCTCATCGGGCACAGGCGCACCCGACGAGAAGAAGTGAGTGCCGATGCGATCCAGCCCGGTGATGTTCGCGATCCGGGTGACACCGAAGCGCGGGAGCAGAGGGCGGACCCACCCGAGCGTGTCCAACACGTCGCGAGCGCGGAGGGTTCCACCGAGGTCGAGCTTCGCTGCGGTCACGGGGGCCGTCTTCGGTCGACGCGAAGATAGCGTTGGCGCGCGCGCAGCGCAACGTCGAAGAAGCCGTCAGCGGCCGAACTGCACGCTGATGCTGCCCACGAGGCCGTTCAGCCGGTAGAAGTCGGATGAGGTGAAGCGGTAGCCGATGCCGCCCACGAGCCGCAGGCTGTCGCTGAACCGCCCGGCCACGCGAACCTCGGGCTCGCCGATGAAGAAGCCGTCGTAGGGACATCCGTAATAGGCGTAGCCGTAGCCGCAGCCGCCGTAATAGGCGGAGTAGCCGTATCGGCCGCCGTGGCCATAGATCGGAACGTTCGTCGCGCCGAATCCGGCGAGGCCGTGCAGCGCAACACCGACCGGATGATCGTGGAAGAGTCGGTACTCGGCCACGAATCCGCCGTACGCCATCTGCTCGGACGCGTAGTCATCGAGCTGGAAGTAGGCGCCGCCACCCAGCATGACCTGTCCGGCGAACACCGCGCCGCCATAGAAACCGGCGAACCCGGTGGTCCGGTTGTTCATCTCGGTGATCTTGAAGTCGGGCGCCAGGACGAATCCGTCTCCGGACGGTTCCACGTGCTGGATTGGCCGCGGCCGCCCGGGCGGCGGCGCCAATGGACCGCGGAACTGCGGCGGCGGCGCAGAGCCCGCCAGCAGACTGACGTTCAGCGGCGTCGACTCGCCAGGATGAACGTCCACGGTCGTCGCGAAGCGCTGGTAGCCCCGCGCCCGCACGTCGATCGAGTGACGGCCCGGCGCGAGCTGGACCTCGAGTGGCGCATCCGGGTCGGACGATACCCAGCGATTGCCGTCGATGAACACATCGGCGTTCGCCGGACGGACGGTGACGGCGAGGGTGCCGAGATCGGCTCCGGGCTGCGCGGCCGCGGGCGCCGTGAGCGCGAATACGACAAGAACCGCACGAGAGATCGCAGCGAAGCGCATGGCCAACGCTCCTTGGACAGCGAGCCCGTTGCAGATAGGATGCCAGCGCACATCGGCGCCCCTGCCGCGCCGCGGCGCATAGTGATGACCTTCCGGGAGTTCAACCGCTGTCCGCGTTCAGCGACTCTCTTCGGGACCGTCGTCCTCTGCCGAATCCCGTGGCTCGTTCCTGAGCCGCTCGATGGCCGACGCGCGGTCGGCTTCGGTCTGCTGGGCCAGCTTGTAGGCGACGTTGTATTTGAAGACGTTGCGCACGTACTTCACGGTCTCCTGTCCGAGCATCCGCGCCGCGACGTGCTCCACCTGGTTGAACCAGACGTCCGGGTTGACGCCTTCCGCCGACGCCCGGTCGCCGGCATCACCTGCATGATCCCGATCGCGCCGCCGCGGCTTCTCGCACGCTGGTCGAGCCGTGATTCCTGGTAGCCCTGCGCCGCCAGCATCAGATAGTCGAACTGATATTGCTGCGCGTACTTGCGGAACAGGCTGATCGTCGCCTCGAACTTCTTCACCTCGTTCCGGCCGGCCGCGTTCTGCATCCGGCGCGTACTCGCGTCGGCCCCGGCAACGAAGCTCTCGAACAAGCCCTTCGCTCGTGCTTCCGCGACGAATTCGTCGAGCACCGCCTTCAGCTTCGGACTCCGGGGGCGCATCGCCCAGCCGAGCTGTGTCGACTCGCGCAAGACGAGGTCCCGGCGCACCCGCACGTTCGGCAGGTGCCCGGCCCAGATTTCCGCGAGCCACTCCTCGCATACCGCGATCCGCACCAGTCCGACGTTGACCATGTCGAGCACGTCTTCGCTCTCGAGCTCGTCGGGCAGCAGCTCGATTCTCATCGGCGGCAGCGGGCGGCGCGGCGGGGCCGGATGCTCGAAGCGCTCGTTGAGCTCGCGCAGGTGGTCGTAGAAACTCTTGCTCCGTCGGACGTGGACCGTCTGGCCAGCCAGGTCGTCGAGCGAGCGGAGCTCCGGCGCGCCAGGGCCCGTGACGAATACCTGGTTCACGTCGCGGAAGGTCGGCGTCGTGAAGTCGAACCGCTTCAAGCGTGTGGGGGTAATCGTGAGAGAGCCCCCGGCAACGTCCCCCTCGCCATCGGCCAAGCCCTGCAGCAGCCGGTCGCGCGTCGTCGGGATGATCACGACGGTGAAGGGACGCGCGCCTGGCCGCGGTCGTGATAGAAGAGCGTCGGGCTGTAGGGCACCAGCACGCGGATCATGCGGCGATCGAGCAACGCGTCGAAATCGCCGGTCCACGTGCCGGCCCGGTTCGGAACCGGCGCGGTGGTGTGTGAAGCCGCAGCGTCCGAAACCGTCTTGACGCCAGCCTCACTCGGGGGCGACGCCGAGTCGGAACTCGCGCCGTCCCGTGGTACGGACCCACACGCCGCCACGAACGCGCCGGCGAGCGGCACGGCCAGCAGAACCCGCACGAGGCGCCGGGTCCCGTCCTGCACGTCCGGATTCTATCGCCGAGTCGCGGAACGGATGGGTTGAATTCGAATAGTCGATATTCAGATTTCCACTTTCATGACTTCTGCGCGGCGCTGATCTACCCTGTCCGCCGGCGGTCTGACCCGGCACGCGAAAGGCAGGCACGATGCAGCAACGAGGGGTCCCCTGGTGGTTGACCATCGCCGCCCTGCTGGCGATGGTGATCGTGAGCGCCAGCAATCGCGGCCAGGCGGCCGGCGAGCCTCCACTGGTCGCCGCGGCGCGCGACGGAGACTTGGCGGCCGTCCGCTCGCTCCTGGCCCAGCGTGCCGACCCGAACGCCGCGGCACGAGACGGCTCAACTGCCCTGCTTTGGGCCACCCACCACAGCAACCCGGACATAGCCAGAGCGCTGATTGCTGCCGGGGCCAAGGTCGACACGCCGAACCGTTTCGGGGTCACGCCGTTGCTGCAGGCGAGCCGCAGCGGCGATGCGCCGCTGATCGATGTCCTGCTCAAGGCTCGAGCCAGCGTGTCGTTGTCTCACCCGGACGGTGAGACGCCGCTGATCGCGGCGTCGCGCGCCGGCCGCCTCGACGCGGTCAAGCTGCTCCTCGAAGCCGGCGCCGCTGTGAACGCCGCCGATACCTTGCAGGACCAGACCGCCCTGATGTGGGCCGCGGCCGAGGGGCACGCCGACATCGTGTCCGCTCTGCTCAAGGCGGGGGCCGACCCGAACCTCGGGGCGCGGGTGACGGCGCTCAAGAAGCGCGAGCACGCCGACCATCCCACGGGAGGCTTTACGGCGCTGATGTTCGCGGTCCGTAATGGCCACGAGGACATCGCCCGAACGTTGATTCAGGGCGGCGCCGATGTAAAGGCGACCAATGGCGACGGTGCCACCGCGGCCATCATCGCCATCGTGAACGATCGCTTCGACCTGGCGAAAGAGCTGCTCGCTCGCGGTGCCAATGCCAACGACGGCTCGCTCTACTTCGCCGTGGACATGCACGACGCCACCACCGACATGCGCGCCCGCGACGGATCGCGCCTGCGCGCCAATCACGAGAATCAGACCACGGCGCTCGATTTGATCAAAGTGCTGCTCGACCGCGGCGCCGATCCCAACCAGGCGTTCGTCGGCCAGCTTCATTCGGCGTCGTTGTGCTGCGGCGATGACGTGAATGCGTCGCCGTTCTACCGCGCCGCAATCGCCTCGGACGTCGAGGTGATCAAGCTGATGCTGGCGCACGGCGCGAAGGTCGAGTGGTCGCCGACCGAGGTGAAGAAGGAAGGGGACAGCGGAACGGGTGGCGGCGCCAACGGGCGCGGCGCCAACGCCAACGTCGGCAAGACGCCGCTGATGGTCTCGCTCGTCGGCGGCCGCGGCGCCCCCTTCGGAGGCGGGCCGGGCTTCAACCGGACCGTTGCGCCGCCGTTCCGCGAGGCCGCGGATCGCGAACCGCTCTCCGCCGTCAAGACACTGCTGGCCGCCGGCGCCGATCCCAACGCCAAGGCGCCCGACGGCTCCACGCCGCTGCACCAGGCCGTCGCCGCGCGGCAGGTGCCGATCATCCGCGCGCTGGTCGCGGGCGGCGCCAGGCTCGATGCGGTGAACAAGGACAACCTCACGCCGCTGCAGCTGGCCGAGAAGCCGCCGGCCGGCCCCGGCAACGCCACGCAAATGGATCAG
>Ga0070671_100004918_pt1 | contig 10642 bp, 8 predicted proteins | sample KBSS73metaG_FD_65341 | JGI IMG/M metagenome (GOLD analysis project Ga0070671, IMG submission 65341) | Switchgrass rhizosphere microbial communities from Kellogg Biological Station, Michigan, USA - KBS S7-3 metaG | ecosystem: Host-associated > Plants > Roots > Rhizosphere > Soil ... | reverse complement strand
GGTGATGTGCGGGATGACCTGCACGGTGTCGCCGAGGTACTCGCCGCGGCGCTCCTTGGCGATCACCTCGGAGTAGACCTGGCCGGTGGTGACGTTGGCCCGGCCGTGCAGGTTCCGGTCGAGGAACCGCTCGTAGTGGCCGATGTCGAGGTCGGTCTCGGCGCCGTCCTCGGTCACGAAGACCTCACCGTGCTGGAACGGGTTCATCGTCCCGGGGTCCACGTTGAGGTAGGGGTCCAGCTTCTGCATGGTGACCCGGAGACCGCGGGCGGTGAGGAGTTGCCCCAGCGAGGACGCGGTGAGGCCCTTACCCAGCGAGGATGCGACCCCGCCGGTGACGAACAGGTGGCGAGTCGCGCGTGTCTGCACGGACCTTCACCTTACCCGCAGCCCCCCACGCCCCGCCCCCGACCCACCCCCGCGAGTCACACCCCCGAGCCGCGAGTCCCACACCCCGTCCCGCGAGTCACACCTGTCGTCCCGCGAGTCGCACACCTCGTCCCGCGAGTCACACCTGTCGTCCCGCGAGTCACACACCTCGTCCCGCGAGTCCCACACCTCGAGCCGCGAGTCGCACAGCGGGGTCAGGTGGCGGGGACGGCGCCGTCCTGCGCGGTGCGGTCGGTGCCGTAGCTGCCCGCCTTGCCGTCCAGCTGCTCCTTGAGCGCCAGGACGGTGGCGACGCGGCCGGTGCCGGTCTGGACGTCGTCGACCGTCGAGAGGCCCGCGGTGGCCGCACCCGCGGCGCGGGCCACCCCGACCGGACCGGTCGCCGAGGCCGAGCCGTCTCGGCCGGCGAGCACCGCGCCCGATCCCGCCCGGTCGAGCTCCGCGGACAGGCGGGCGAGGACGGCGGCCGAGTCGCCGCCGTCGGAACCCTGCTGGGCGCCCCCGGTCAGCACGACGATCAGGTCGGCGGGGCCCGGTGCCGTCCCGGGCTGCACGAACCCGGAGTCCGCGAGGCCCTTCCACACCGCACCGGCCTGGTCCGCGGTCGCCGCGTTCTTCGTGGTCATGACGCTGCCGAGCAGGCCGCCTGCGAGGCTGCCGGTGTCCGAGGCCGCGGGCAGCTGGGCACCGGCGGGCAGCAGCCGGGCGGCGAGCTCGTTGAGCTGGTCGGCCCGGCCGGGGTCGCCGACGGCGTCGGTGAGGGTGATCGAGCCGGTCACCGTCCCGCCCGCCTGCCCGACGAGCCGGATCACCGACTCCTGGTCGCTCTGGTCCCCGCCGGCCTGGACGAGCGCGACGCTCCTCCCGGTCAGCAGGCCCGCCACCGCGGCCGGTCCGACACGCGCGGCGAACTGGTCCGCGGCGGCCTGCTGGTCCAGCAGCGCGTCGCGTTGTGCGGTCAGCGTGTCGACCTGGGTGGACAGCGAGTCCCGGTCCGTCGAGACGGCGGAGAGCACCCGGTCGGACAGCCCGCTGGCGCCGAGCACGACGCCCACCGCGAGCGCCAGGAACACCGCCGCGATCGAGATCGCGTGGTAGCGGAGCGAGATCACCGGCCGAACCAGCCCTCGACCGTCTCGTACAGGGCGTTCCAGGACGTCGTGAGCCAGGTGAGCACGGCGTCGCCCGCCTGGGACATGAGCAGCGCCGCGACGACGGCGACCAGGGCCGCCCCGATCAGTAGCAGCAGCGCGCCGGTGGAGATCCGGCTGCGGTAGAGCTGCGCGATGACCCTGCCGTCGACGACGGTGCCGCCGACCTGCAGGCGGGTCAGGAACGTGGAGGCGTTGCTGCCCGACCGGCCGCGGTCGAGGAACTCGGCCATGGTCGCGGACAGCCCCACCGTGACGATCATCGACGCCCCGTGGTGGTGAGCGAGCAGCAGCGCGAGGTCCTCGGGGTTCGCGCTCGACGGGAAGGTCACCGCGCTGGCGCCGAGGTCCTGGACCTTGTGCAGGCCGGGCGCGTGCCCGTCCGCGAACGCCGGCACCACGACGTCCGCGCCGCAGGTCAGCGCCTCGTCCGACACGTCGGAGGGATCCCCGACGATCAGGTGCGGCGTGTGCCCGACGGCCCGCAGCGCGTCCGCCCCGGCCCCCACCCCGACCAGCACCGGCTGGTACTCGCGGATGAAGTGGGCGAGCTTCTTGAGCTCCTTGACGTGGTCGAACCCGGCGGCGACGACGAGGACCTGGCGGTTCTCCAGCACGACGTCGACGTCCGGGACGCCGTAGCCGTCGAGCACGAGCGCGCGCTCCTGGCGCATGAACTCGGTCGTGTTCGCGGCGAACGCCTCGAGCTGGTGGGTGAGCCCGGCCTTGGCCTCGACGAGCGCGTCCGCGACCGAGTCCGTCGTCTGCTCGGTCCCGCGGCCCAGCTCGAGCTCGCCCGCGTAGACGACGCCGTCGTGGAGGCGGATCCGCGCACCGTCCTTGACGGCGTGCAGGATGTCGGGGCCGCAGTCGTCGACCAGCGGGACACCGGCCGCCATGAGGGCCTCGGGACCGAGGTTCGGGAACCGCCCGGAGATCGACGGCGCCGCGTTGACCACGGCCGCGACCTCCGCGCCGATCAACGCGTCGGCAGTGGTGCGGTCCATGTCGATCTGGTCGAGCACGGCGACGTCGCCCGGCTTGAGCCGCTTGAGCAGGGCGTCCGTCCGCTTGTCGACGCGCGCGGTCCCGGCGAGCCCGGGCAGCTCGGGTCGCGAGCGGTGCAGCAGGCCGGAGAGCTTCATGCCGGGCACGATGACACCGGGGCGGCGTGGATCGGTGAAGGCGCGCCGACCGTGACCGCCCCGTCACCCACCCCCGCGAGTCCCACACCTCGCCCCGCGAGTCCCACACCTCGCCCCGCGAGTCCCACACCTCGTCCCGCGAGTCGCACACCTCGTCCCGCGAGTCGCACACCGGCTCATCATCGTTGCACCGCACGCAGGTCCGGCGACGGCGGAGTGCGAGCAGCCGATGCGCGAGGCCCTCGGCGCCGCCCCGAACTCCGAGGTCCGGACCTTCGAGGGCCTCAACCACCTCACGCAGCCCGCCCAGACCGGCCGCCCCGCCGAGTACTCGACGACCGAGACCACGCTCGATCCCGACGTCCTCGACGCGGCCGCCCAGAGGCTGACCACGACCACATGATCGTTCCGAGTGTGACGCGAGCGCGACGTTCGGTGCCGTCCCGTCCCACTCGCACGGATCACGAGCACATGATCGTTCCGAATGTGACACGAACGCGGCGCCGGGTGCCGTCCCGTCCCACACGCACGGATCACGAACTCATGATCGTTCCGAGGGTGACACGAACGCGACGCCGAGTGCCGTCCCGTCCCACACGCACGGATCACGAACTCATGATCGTTCCGAGGGTGACACGAACGCGGCGCCGGGTGCCGTCCCGTCCCACCCGCACGGATCACGAGCACGTGATCACTCCGAGGGTGACATGACGGTCCCCCGCGCGGCAGTCCCGTCACACTCGGAACGATCATCGGGGTCGAGAGCGGGCGGCTCAGGGACGGGCGCGGCGCTTCTTCGGCGCCGCGCGGTCCTCGGCCCGGTGCGCACGGGCCGCGGCCAGCAGCTCCTCGGCGTGGGCGCGGCCGGTGTCGGTGTCGTCCAGCCCCGCGAGCATCCGCGCCAGCTCGACGATCCGGTCCGCCTCCGGCAGCGTGCGCACGCTGGACCGGGTGATCCCCTCCCCGCGCTTCTTCTGCACGACGAGATGGCGGTCGGCGTAGGCCGCGACCTGCGGCAGGTGCGTGACCACGATGACCTGGTGCCGCTGGGCGAGCCGGGCCAGCCTGCGCCCGATCTCCACCGCCGCCCGACCGCCGACCCCGGCGTCCACCTCGTCGAACACCATGGTGGGCACCGGGTCCGCGCCCGCGAGGGCGACCTCCAAGGCCAACATCACCCTCGAGAGCTCGCCGCCGGACGCCCCCTTGTGCAGGGGCTGCGGCGCCGAGCCGGGGTGCGGGACGAGCCGCAGCTCCACCTCGTCCACCCCGTCCGAGCCCGCGGCGACCCACTGCCCACCGACCTGCAGCGCGTCCGCGGAGTCCGCGGCGGCCGAGCGGGCGGCGACCGAGACGTGCAGCTCGGCGTCCTTCATCGCGAGCCCGCCGAGCTCGGCGGTCGTGTCCGTGGCCAGCCGCGCCGCGGCCTCGGCGCGCGCGGCGCTGACGGCACCGGCGTGCTCCGCGAGGTCGACGGCCAGCGCGTCCCGCCGGGCGGAGAGGGCGGCCAGCGCCTCGTCCGAGGTGTCCAGACCGGCCAGCCGGACCGCCGCCTGCGCCGACCACTCCAGCACCCCGTCGACGTCCGCGGCGTACTTCCTGGTCAGCGCCTTCAGCTCGGCCTGACGGGTCAGCACCGCGCCGAGCCGCTCGGGATCGGCGTCCAGCCGGTCGAGGTAGCCGGTGAGCTCCCCGGCGACATCGGCGAGGATGGCCAGCGCCTCCCCCAGCCGCGGGTCGAGCGCGCTCAGCGAGGGATCACCGGAGGACTGCAACCGGTTGCGGGCCTCCCCGACGAGTCCGACGGACCCGGGGTTCTCCCCGTCGTCCGAGCCCCCGACCAGCACCTGCGCGACGCCTGCCGCCTCCCGCAGGTCGTCCGCCGCCGCCAGCCGCTTGGCCTCCTCGACCAGCTCGTGGTCCTCGCCCGGCTGCGGCGCGACCGCCTCGATCTCGGCCAGCCCGTGCCGCAGCATGTCCGCCTCCTGGGCGAGCCGCCGCGCCCCGTCACGCCGCTCGACGAGCTCGGCGGACACGGCCTGCCACTCCGCGCGCGTCTCGCGGTAGGCCGCCAACGGCTTGCCGACGGCGTCCCCCGCGAATCGGTCCAACAGCGCACGCTGGTCCGCCGGACGGAGCAGCCGAAGTTGGTCGTTCTGGCCGTGGACGGCCAGCGAGGCCTCCGCGAGCCTGCCCAGGACGCCGACCGGCACGGACCGCCCACCGAGGTGGGCCCGGGAGCGCCCGTCCGCGGACACGGTGCGGACCGCGATCAGCGTGCCGTCCTCGTCCGCCTCGGCGCCGACCTCCTCGGCCAGCTCCGACGCGCCCGCGCCGACCTCCGAGAAGCGCCCCTCCACGACGGCTCTGCCCGCGGACACGCGCGACGCCTCGGCCCGCCCGCCGCCGAGCAGTGACAGGCCGGTGACGACCATCGTCTTGCCCGCGCCCGTCTCGCCCGTGAGCACGGTGAGCCCGGGGTCCAGCTCCAGGGTGGCGTCGTCGATCACGCCGAGGCCCTGGATCCGCATCTCGGCCAGCATGAGCCGCACGATACGACGCCCGACCGACAGATCCACACCGCGCCGCGCCGCAGGAGAGACGAACGGGCGTTCGAATCAGTCGGACGGGGAGTCGGGGATGCCGCGCCAGCCGCGGACGGGCAGGTCGAACTTCCGCACGAGCCGGTCGGCGAAGGGCTGGCCGTCCAGCCGCATCATCCGGACCGGCTCGGTGCTGCGCCGGATCTCCACCCGCGCGCCGGGCGGCACGTCGATGACCCGGCGGCCGTCGCAGTCCAGGACGGCGGGCGGTCCCGTCGCCTCGATCTCGACGGCGATCTCGCTGTTCGGCCCCACGACCAGCGGCCGGGCGAACAGCGCGTGCGCGTTCGACGGCACCACGAGCATCGCCTCCACCTGCGGCCAGATCAGCGGCCCGCCCGCGGAGAAGGCGTACGCGGTGGAGCCGGTCGGGGTGGAGCAGATGACGCCGTCGCACCCGAAGCTCGACACCGGGCGCCCGTCGATCTCCAGCATCACCTCGAGGATCCGCTCGCGGGTGCTCTTCTCGACGCAGGCCTCGTTGAGCGCCCAGGTCCGGTCGAGGACGCGGCCCTCGTGGCGGACCAGCGCGTCCACCGTCATGCGCTCCTCGACCTGGTACTTCCCCGCGACGATCGCGTCGAGCGCCTCCCCGAGCGACTCCTGCTCGGCCTCGGCCAGGAACCCGACCCGCCCGAGGTTGACCCCCAGCAGCGGCACCTTCGCAGGCCGGGCCAGGTCCGCGGCACGCAGCAGCGTGCCGTCCCCGCCGAGGACCAGGACCGCCTCGGTCTCCGCAGCGCACGCCGGCGTCCCGTCCACGACGACCGGGCGCAGCTCGGGGGGCAGGTCGTGGCCGTTGCCGACCTCCGCCCACTCGTCGGCCAGCACGCGGAGCCGGATGCCGTCCTTCGCGAGCCGGTCCGCGACGCGCGCGGCGACCCGCCTGTTCGTCGCGCGGCCTGCGTGCAGGACGACCAGCACCTCCCTCATCGAGGCCCCTTCTCGACGGCGGTGGCCAACGCCTCGTCCCCGACGTCCTCGCCGGTGCCGAGCCGCAGGAAGAACTCGACGTTGCCCGACGGGCCGGGCAACGGGCTCGCCACGGCACCGAGCACGGCGAGCCCGAGCCCGCGCGCGGCCTGCGCGACCTCGGTCAGCGCGGCGAGGCGCAACGCCGGATCCCGCACGACACCGCCGGACCCGAGCCGCTCCTTGCCCACCTCGAACTGCGGTTTCACCATCGGCAGCAGCGTCCCGGCCGTGCAGGCGGCGAGCGCGGGCAGCACGGTGCGCAGCGAGATGAACGACAGGTCCGCGACCGTCAGGTCCACCGTCCCGCCGATCTGCGCGGGCTCCAGGGCGCGGACGTTGGTGCGGTCGTGCACCTGCACGCGCGGGTCGCTCTGCAACCGCCAGACCAGCTGTCCGTACCCGACGTCGGCTGCCACGACCTCCCGCGCCCCGCGGCTGAGCAGCACGTCGGTGAAGCCCCCGGTGGACGCGCCGGCGTCGAGACAGCGCAGGCCCGCGGGGTCGACCCCGAACGCGTCGAGCGCCCCGATCAGCTTGTGGGCGCCGCGGGAGGCCCACTCCGGCTCCCCCGTCTCCACGACGACGACGGGCGCGCTGCGTTCGACCTGCGACGCCGCCTTCTGCGCGGGTACCCCGTTCACGGTGACCAGCCCCGCACCGATCAGCTCCGCGGCGTGCTGCCGGGAGCGGGCGAGCTTGCGCCGCACGAGCTCGGCGTCCAGGCGGGCGCGGGTCGTCACGAGCCTGCGGTGAGCGCGGCGCCCAGCGCGGTGTGGACCCGCTCGAACGCAGCGACGTGCTCGGCGGCGGCCCGGTCGGCCACCGCATCGAGCGCGACGAGTGCGGCCTCCACCTCGGCACGGACGGCCTCGAGCGGCCGGGCGGCGGGCGGGCGGGGATCGCCAGGGACGGGTGCGGTCATCGGCGGGTGCTCCAGCGGGACGGGGTGATCGCCACGGTAGCTCAGGCCAGGCCGAGGCTGTCGAGGGCGCGACGCGCGGCCTCGCCCTCTGCCCGGACGACCGCCGGTCCCCCGCCCGCCGCCCAGTGCACCGCGCAGAGGGCCCGCAGCGCCGCGACCGGCTCGCCGTCGCCGGAGAGGACCCCGTCGCTCACGGTCCACCCGTCGGTCCCGGGGTCCTCGGTGAGGACCGCCAGGTCGGCGCCGACGAAGGTGGGTCGCTGCTCGGGCACGGCCTCGAGGGCCTCCCGCGCGGTGGACACGCCGGTGAGCACGAGGAGCGTCGGCAGACCCGCCGCGTTGCCGCCCTCGATGTCGGTGTCCAGCCGGTCCCCGATCACCAGCGGGCGCTCGGCGCCCTCGGCGGCCTGGCTGAGCAGCGTGGGCGCCGGCTTGCCCGCGACCTGGGGGGTCAGCCCGGTCGCGATGCGGACCACCCCCACCATCGACCCGTTGCCGGGCATCGGCCCGCGGTCGGTGGGCAGGGTGGGGTCGATGTTGGTGGCCACCCACACCGCGCCCGCGCGGACGGCGAGGGTCGCCTCCGCGAGCTGCCGCCACCCCGTGTCCGGCGAGTGGCCGTGGATGACGGCGTCGGCGCCGTCCGCCGTGTCGATCGGCGTGAGTCCGCGCTGCGCGACCTCGGCCCGCAGCGCCGCCGTGCCCAGGACCAGCACCTTCGCCCCGGCGGGCAGCTGCTCGGCCAGCAGGGCGGCGCCCGCCTGGGAGCTGGTCCGGACGTCCTCGGGGGACGCCGGGAAGCCCAGCTCGGCCAGATGGGCCGCCACGTCGTCGGGCGTGCGGGACGCGTTGTTGGTCACGTACGCGGTCCGCACCCCCCGCTCGGCCGCCCCCCGGATCGCCTCGACGGCGCCGGGGACGGCGTCCCTCCCGGCGTAGAGGGTGCCGTCGAGGTCGGCCAGCAGCAGGTCGAAGCCGGAGAGGAGATCGCTCACGAGGAGCGATTCTCCTCCTCGGCCGCGGGCCAGGTGTCGACGGGCGGGAGTGGGTCGCCGTCCTCGTCGGGCTCCGGGTCCGCGAAGGCTGCGGTGACACCGCTCCCGAGGGTCTCGCCGGTCTCGGCGGTGTCGGCGGTGTCGGCGGTGTCGGCGATCACGTCGGTGTCGGTGGCCTCCGCGTCCTCGACGGCGTCTGCGACCTCCGCCACCTCGGCATCGGGGACCTCGGCAGCGTCGCCGGCCTCGGCGTCGGTGGTCTCGGCCTCCTCGACAACGTCGACGGCCTCGACGACCTCGACCTCGATCTCGACGTCAGCGACCTCGGCAGTGCCTGCGTCGGCGACCTCCGCTACGTCGGCGGTCGGCGTCACAGTGTCGGTGGCGGCGGCGCTCCCGGAAGCTGCCGGCGTGTCGGCTGCCCCCGAGACCGTGGCGTCGCTCCGCGCAGTCGTCACCTCCGGGGTCGGAGCGGGCTCGACCGGGTCGTCCGCACCCGCGACGTCGTCGGTGGCCCGACCCGGCGGGGTGGGCTCGACCTCCGGGACGTCCTCGAAGACGTCGCCGATGACGAGGTCGTCGTCCTCGTCGAAGTCCTCACCGGTCAGCTCGGCCAGTCGGCGTCGCGCGTCGGTCTCGACCTCGACGTCCGCGTCCACGGCGTGGGCGAACCACTGCACCGCGTCGGACTCGCGGCCCGCGGCAAGCAGGTTGTCCGCGTAGGCGTAGAAGAGCCTGCCGCTCCACGGGTCGCGCTTGCTGGGGTCCAGATCGGCCCCCTGCAGCCCGACGACCGCGGCGTCGACCTCACCGAGGTCTCGGCGCGCCCCCGCCGCGACGATCGCGAGCTCGACGCGCTCCGCGTGCCCCAGCTCCTTCGCCTCGGGGCTGCGCGCCAGCTCCAGGGCCCGCTCCGGCCGCCCGAGCGCGCGCTCGATGTCGGCCATCACCGCGAGGTGCCCCGGTCCGCCGCCCATCCGACGGGCCGCGCGGAGCTCGCCGAGCGCTTCGCTCCACTCCCCCGCGTGGTACGCCGCGATCCCCGCGGCCTCCCGCACGAGCGCGATCCGCGAGGCCCGCTTGCGTGCGTAGCGGGCGTGCTCCAAGGCCTGCTCCGGGTCCTCGTCGACGAGCATCCCCGCCGCGACCAGGTGCAGCGCGACGAGGTCCGCGGTCTCCTTCTGGAGTCCGCGCAGGTCACGCCGGACGTCGGTGTCGAGCGCGGACGACCGCACCCCCTCCGGCAGCTCGGGCTCGGCCATGAACGGCGTCTGCACGCCCTCGGTGCCCGCGCGGCGGGGACGGTCGTCACCGCGGAACCCACGGGAGTCCCGCGAGTCCCGACCCGGACGGCTGTCGCTGCGGGCGGGACGCCCCCGGTCGCCGGCCCGCGCGCGGTCGCCCGCCCGACCTCGCGAGCGGTCGTCGTCGCGGCGCGGAGGACGTCGGTCGAAGCTCGCCCGCGAGTCGGTGCGCCGGTCCGGCGCCACCGACGGGCCGTCGACGACGTCGGGGTCCCCGGCCGTATCAGCGGCGGCATCCCCGGCCGTGTCCGCCGAGATCCCACTCGACTCCGCTGCGGGGCGGGAGTCGACGCTCAGCTCGGAGTCCGCCTGCGTCGCCGAGTCGGCAGGGGCCTCGGAGGGCACCTCACGCTCGGCGGTGCCCTCGACGGCCGAACGGCTCTCCGCTGCCCCAGCCGCATCGGCGACCGGCGCATCGGCGACCGGCGCCGAGCTCACTTCCTCCGTGTCGCGGCCCGAAGGACGGTCCTCGGACTCGTGCGACCGACGCCGGTCCGCGGAGTCACCGAACGAGCGGCGGTCGTCGGAGTCCCGGGACGGGCGACGGTCATCGGAGTCTCGCAACGGGCGACGATCGTCCGAGTCACGGAACGAGCGGCGCTCTGCCGAGTCCCTGGAGGGCCGACGACCGTCGGAGTCACGGAAGGAGCGGCGGCCGTCGGAGTCCCGAGACGGGCGACGATCGTCGGAGTCACGGAACGAACGACGCTCACCGGAGTCCCGCGACGGGCGACGGTCATCCGAGTCACGGAACGAGCGGCTGTTGTCGGAGTCCCGAGACGGCCGACGGTCGTCGGAGTCACGGAAGGAGCGGCGGTCGTCCGAGTCGCGGGTCGGACGGCGGTCGTCGCGATCACGGCGGAAGCCCGTGCGGTCGCCCCGGCCGGGGCCATCGCTGCGACGGGGCCCGCGGTCGTCGCGGGAGCCGAAGCCCTTGCGGTCGTCGCTGCGGGAGCCCGAGTCGTCGCTGCGGTAGCCACCGCGCGAGTCGCTACCGGAGCCGCGGTAGCCGCCGCGGGAGTCGCTGTCGGAGCCGCGGTAGCCGCCGCGGGAGTCGCTGTCTGAACCCCGGTAGCCGCCCCGCGACGAGCTGTCGGACCCTCGGTAGCCGCCGCGGGAGCCGCTGTCCGAACCTCGGTAGCCGCCCCGCGACGGGC
>Ga0070671_100004914_pt1 | contig 10645 bp, 9 predicted proteins | sample KBSS73metaG_FD_65341 | JGI IMG/M metagenome (GOLD analysis project Ga0070671, IMG submission 65341) | Switchgrass rhizosphere microbial communities from Kellogg Biological Station, Michigan, USA - KBS S7-3 metaG | ecosystem: Host-associated > Plants > Roots > Rhizosphere > Soil ... | reverse complement strand
CGAGCGCACGGGACAGCCACGTGCCGCTGGTCAAGTACAACTGAGTCTCCTGAGCACCGACCGAGACCGTCGGCACGATCGGCACGCCCGCCTCGATCGCCGTCTCCACATAACCCGTTCGGCCGCCGAAGTCGATGACATTGCGCTTACGGGTGGACCGATATGCGTCGTGATCGCCGCCGGGGAACACCATCACAACCGCTCCGGATGTCAGTCCGTCCTCGGCGTTTTCACGCGTGGCCCGGACCACCCCGGTGCGCCGCAACAGCTCGGCGGCCGGCGTATTGAAAAGCATGTCGTGGGCCAGCGTGTAAAGCGGACGGTCATATCCATATTTGTCGTAATAGCCGACAGCGAATACGGACATGTCCGGCGTGAGGATGCCGCCGGAGTGATTGGACACCACCAACGACGCTCCCGGCGGGATGTTGTCCAGGCCTCTGACTTGGGCGCGGAAATAGCGCTTGACGAGGGGTCGCGTCAGGTCGACGACCGTCTCGGTCAAGCCTCGGTCGAACTGGTCCACGTCCCGTCGTGCAATCGTTTCGCTCATGACTGCTCCTGCCCGCATCACAAGGGTGCGACGCGTCGGCCCATCCCCGACAGGGCCGAAGAACAGTTATTGCGGGTGACCTTTTCCCCTACATCACCAGGGGACGGAACGACTGCGGCGGATGCTCAGGGAGTCGTGTGCACAATGAGCACGTCAGTCTTGGACCGGCGTGCGACGTTGGCCGGCACCGAGCCGAGCAGTCGCCCGGCGATGGTGCTCAGCCCAACGTTGCCAACTACGAGCAGATCGGCGTTGACTTCCTCGGCCAGATCGACCAGTGCGTCGACCGGCGCGCCAACGACGGCCTTCTCTTCGACGTCGCCGGCCCCGGCAGCCTTCGCCCGGTCCCTCGCCTCCCGCAGGATGGCGTAGATCGGCGCGTTGCCTGCCATCTTGTAGCCCTCGTCCTTGAGCACATCGGCGGCGCGCTGATCCTCGCTTTGAGGGAAGTACGCGGTCGCGACGACCACCTTGGCACCCGACCCTGCGGCGATCTGGCCGGCCTTGTCCACCGCGCGCAGTGACGAATCCGATCCGTCCGTGCCAACGACGATGGTCTGGTAGCCGCTCATCCATTCCCTCCCAGTGTCAGTTGCAACGCCACCCGAGACAGTAACCTGTTGCCCGTTGACCAGGGGCGCAATTGGAAACACCCGATGGTAACCGGCGGTTCGGCCATCCGCGCACCTAAAGTGATGGACGCGACGCCGTTGCTACTCCGAACGGCCGTGTCGCATCGGCATTGCCGACGTGACCCAGCTCAACTTCTGTGAACGCGCCACGGCCGCAAGGAAAGTCGGAGGCCATCTCGACGACGACGTCAAATATGCGGCCGTAGCGGGCTTTCCCGAGCGCGCAGCGTACAGACAGGTTACGGTTTTGCCGTCACTAGAGGGGGCAGCCGAGCAGGTGGATCTTTCAACCCGACCATTACGCGTCGCGCGCAGCCAACCGCTAGAGCGGGTTCGGGCCGGACGGTTCGATCCCGCGGTGGTGGCGGTGTTCGCCGTCGCGGTGTCGGCCGCGGGTGCCGCCAGACCGTCGCTGTGGTTCGACGAAGCGGCGACCATCTCCGCTTCGACTCGATCCGTGCCGCAACTTTGGCGGTTGCTACACAACATCGATGCGGTGCACGGCCTCTACTACCTGGTCATGCACGGCTGGTTCGCGATCTTCCCCGTGACCGAATTCTGGTCTCGGCTATCCAGTTGTCTGGCCGTCGGGATCGCCGCCGCGGGCGTTGTCGTTGTGGGCAAACAGTTTTCGACGCGAACCGTAGGCGTTTGCGCAGGAGTGGTTTTCGCGATCCTGCCGCGCATCACGTGGGCAGGCATCGAAGCGAGGTCGTACGCTCTGACGGCCGCGGCCGCGGTGTGGTTGACAGTGCTGGTGATCACCGCCGCCCGACGGAACACCGCGGCGCTGTGGCCGCTGTACGCGCTGGCGTTGATGGTGTCGACGCTGCTGAACGTGTTCGCGGTGCTGATGGTCTTGGTGCATGCCGTCGTGGTCGCGGTGGTGGCCAGCAACCGGGCCGCGGTGGTGCGTTGGGCCGCTGCGGCGGCAGTCGCCGTGTTGGCGGTCGCGCCGTTCTTGATGTTCTGCCGCACCCAGATCGCACAGGTCAGATGGATTTCGCCGATTCAGCCGGGGACATTCGTCGAGATCGTGCAGCAGCAGTACTTCGACCACAGCGTGGGGTTTGCGCTGCTGGCCGGTGTGGTGCTGGTGACCCCGCTGGTGCTGCGCAGTCCGTGGCCGACCGGCAACCGTCAACTGGCAGGCATCGCGATGGCGTGGATCGCGCTGCCGACCGCCGTGCTGCTGCTGTATTCGACGGTGCAGCAACCGATCTACTATCCCCGCTACCTCTGCTACACCTCCCCGGGGATGGCGTTGCTGTTGGCGGTTTGCCTGGCGGCGTTGTTCAGAAGCCGCGAACGCGTCACCGCGGTAGTCGCCGCGTTCGCCCTCGCGGCCACTCCGAACTATCTCCTCGGGCAACGCGGTCCGTATGCCAAGGAGGGCATGGACTTCAGCCAGGTCGCCGACGTGATCACGGCGCACGCATCGGCAGGCGACTGCCTGATCCTCGACAACACCACCGCCTGGAAGCCGGGCCCGATCAGGCCGCTGACCGCGGCCCGGCCCGCCGCCTACGCAAAACTCGTCGACCCCGGCCGCGGCTTGCGCGGCGCGCAACGCAACTGGTTGTGGGACCAGCACCTCGGCATCTGGGGCGTCGCCGACCGCGTCCAGCGCTGCACGGTGCTCTGGACGGTGTCCGAACGGGACACCGCGGTGCCGGATCGCCAGAGCGGCCAGGCGTTGGATCCAGGACCCCGCCTCAAGCGCGCTCCCGCGTACCAGGTGCCGCAGCGCATGGGCTTCCACATCGTCGAGCGCTGGCAGTTCAGCTTCGCGCAGGTGGTGAAGTCAACCCGATAAGGGGTAACCGACCGGTGTGAGTGCCGCCGATTTCGTCCCCGACAGCCAAGACCTCGACACGCTGACCGAGGCCGCGCACGGGTGCAAGGGATGCGATCTGTACCTGCACGCGAATCAGACGGTGTTCGGTGCGGGCGCGGCGGACGCCGCCATGATGCTCGTCGGCGAACAACCCGGCGATCAGGAGGACAAGGCAGGTGCACCGTTCGTCGGGCCTGCGGGCAAGCTGCTCGACAAGGCGCTGATCGAGGCGGGGGTCGACCGCGACCGGTTGTACGTCACCAACGCGGTGAAGCACTTCAAGTTCACGCTGCCCGAACGCGGTAAGCGCCGCATCCACAAGACGCCCAGCCGGACCGAGGTGGTGGCGTGCAGGCCATGGCTGTTCGCGGAGATGATGTCTGTCGAGCCCGACGTGGTGGTGCTGCTCGGTGCTACAGCAGCAAAGTCGTTGATGGGCAACGACTTTCGATTGACCGCGCATCGCGGTGAGGCGCTGCACCTGCCCGCCATCGACGCGCTGGCCGAGCTGGACTTCGAGCCGCAGGTGGCCGTCACCGTTCATCCATCGTCCGTGCTGCGCGGACCGCCGGAGGACCGGGCGAAGGCTTTCGACGGGCTGGTCTCGGATCTGCGGTTCGCGGCCGGGTTGGTGACCCGTTGAGACATGATCGACTAGATGCAGCCCGCAGTCGATCGCATCGTCCGGCTACTGGACGGACGGTCGGTGAGCTACGTGCAGTACGGCCAACCCGATGGCTTCCCGATCATCAATGCACACGGAGGTTTGGCCTGCCGCCTCGATGTGGCCGCAGCAGACGCCGTTGCGACGGCCGCGGGTATCCGGCTGATCTCCCCCGACCGGCCAGGTGTGGGGCGGTCGGATCCGCAACCTGGTCGCACCGTCGACGACTGGGCGCGTGATGTCGCGGGGCTGCTCGACCTGATCGACGTCGACCGGTTCGCGGTGATGGGCTGGTCGATGGGCGGGCAGTACGCGGCGGCGGTGGGCTATGCGCTACCGAAGCGGGTGACCCGGGTTGCGATCATCGCGGGCGCGCTGCCACTGACCGAGCCCGGGGTGTTTGACGAACTGCCTGCGATGGACCGGGCGCTGACCCGCGTCTCTCTGCGCGCACCGTGGCTGGCGGCGCAGTGGTTTCGGGTCATGGGATTCGCGGCGGGCGCCGCACCGACGCTGTACGGGCGACTGGCCGCACGCGAACTCGGCCCGGCCGACGGAGCGGTGCTCCACGACGAGGGATTCCCGGCGTTCGCGCGAATGACCCGCGAGGCGTTACGGCAACCGGCAGGCGCGGTTGAGGAGTACCGGGCGTGGATGCGACCGTGGGGTTTTGCTCCAGAGGAGCTGACGGTGGAAGTCGACGTGTGGGCGGGAACGGGTGACCAACTTGTCAACGAAAGCTGGCCGCACCGGTTGGCTTCGCGAATCCCCAACGCCACCTTGAATATTCGCGATGGCGGCCATTTCATGGCGCACCTGCACTACCGCGAGATCTTCGATGCGCTGAGGCGCTAGTACAAGTCGACGCGCCGGTCGTCGAGCAGGTGGACGTGCTCGGTCAGGGTCTTGTCGTGGGTGAGGGCCAGGTCGATGTCGGCGACGGCCATCGCGGTGCCGGGACCTGCTGAGGCGGCGACCCATCCGTCCGGATCGACGATCACGGTGCCTTCCGTCCACTGCTGGCCACGCTCGACGCCTGCCCGGTCGCAAGCCGCCACCGCGACTTTGTTTGTCCTGGCCGTCGACATCGCCGTGATGACCTCGCCAGGGCGCTCACCCTCTGGCCGGGGAAACAGCGGCCAGTTCACCGGAGCGGCGATCAGCTCTGCGCCGTGCACGGCGACGGGGCGGGTGAGTTCGGCGAACTCGAGGTCGTAGCAGACCATCACCGCGATCGCGCCGTGCTTGGTCTCGACCACCGAGGGCAGCGTGTCACCCGGAGTGAAGATCAACTTCTCGCGGTCCCACAGATGCGTCTTGCGATAGGTGGCGATCACGCCGGTGGCGTCGACCATCACCGCGCTGTTGTACAACCGTGCGTCGTCGCCAAGTTCGCAGAAGCCGCCAATGACGATCGAATCGCCAGCGGCTGCAGACCAATTGGTGAATGCCGGATGTGCAGGCGTGAGCGCCACCGCCCGCGCTTCATCGGCATCGGCGAACATGTATCCGGACGTGGCGAGTTCGGGCAGCACAATCACGTTGGCGCCTGCCTCGACGGCCTGACGGATGTTCTCCTCGATCAACTCGGCGTTGGCGGCCAATTCGCCGATCGTCGGGTCGATCTGGCAGCACGCGATCCTGACCATGGTGCAACGGTACGGGACCGCCGGGCGGACGTCCTGGACAGTTTGTCCACCTCGGATAGCCCGCTGTCACAAGGATCGGACGGCCAGCAACGTCAGCCGTACAGTTCTTCGAACCGCTGGATCGACCGTTCGATGTCGCCCTTGACGGCCCGCGCGGCGGCCGCTCCGATCGGCCCGAACAAGGGCCTGCCGCCCAGTTCGAGGTTGAACGTGAACGCGGATCCGGTCTCGCTCGGCGAGACCGTCATCCGCAGCGCGTACTTGGTGCCGCCGACACCGTCGCCGGTCATATGCAGCAGCCTGGGCGGGTCAAGCTCGCGCACGGTCCACGTCACTCGGTTGCGTAGCCCCTTGGCGCCTGCGACGCCGACGATGGTCGCACCCGTCGTCAGTTCGGCCGGTACCTCGCCGCGCCAGCCCTGGTGCATCACCAGCCAGTCGCCGAGCTCGGCCAGATTCGAGGCATGCCCCCAGGCATCCTCGGGGGACAGCGACAGCTCGCGGGACAGCTCGAGTTTGGCCACGCACCGATGCTAAGACGGGCCGCGGCGATTACGTAGACGAGTACTCGATTCATGGAATCCGCAACTAGATGCACCATCTCGCGATTCGCACAGCAAACATCGTTTTAGCCTTTGCAGCGGAGTCACCCATGCCTACAGCATCTTTCGTGCGTTCCTCTGAGTGCGGCAAAAGAGTACGTAGTCCCCAACGCAAATTTGAGTAGTCCAATACCTGCTCCGGGTAAGCGAAGTCGCACTTACGTTTGCCCCGCTCAATTCCATCGGCGGGGAGGTTGGAGAATGTCCAAGGCAAATGCGGGTAATCGAGCAGCAGGGCCATCTCTGCTGTCGATTGCCCCACTGATTACGACCGGGGTCGCGATTGCGGGCGCCAGCGTGCTGCTGGTCAGGCCGCCCAGCGCGCCACCGCCGGTCAGCATGTCCGTGCCGGACGCACCGGTCACCAAATCGGTTGAGGTGATGCCGGTTGCGTGGACGACGCCCTGGTGGTTGCTCGACGGTCCGCGTGGTAACACCGCGACCGTCAACAACAGTTCGCCAGGGCAGTCGTCGCATGACGCTTCGTCGAAGCCCAATTCGATCGGTTCGCTGCTGAACAACTGGAGTTCGGGACGGGTTTCGGTGGCGTCCACGCCGTCGGGCGCCTCGCTGTCACTCCCGCGTCTGACAATCCCCACGACCAGAAACACAAGGGGGCCCGGCGGATTGGCGCGAGCCGCAGCGGTCCCCGCGATCACCGTGGCGCCGGCGAACCCGATCAGCGCTCTCATCCGGGTCTTCATCGGCAATGGCGCCGACGCGCCCGAGGATTGCACCGGCGACGCGTGCAACGGCAGCCCAGGCGGAATCCTGTTCGGCAGCGGCGGTAACGGCGCGAACGGCGGCCGGGGCGGTAACGCCGGGCTATGGGGCAATGGCGGCCGCGGCGGCGACAGCAGCGTCGCGGGGGTGGCCGGCGGCACGGGTGGACACGGCGGATTCTTCGTCGGTGACGGCGGCGCGGGCGGCCATGGTGGCATCGGTGCGAATGGTGGCGACGGCGGCAACTCAGGCGCTCTCGTCGGACGCGGCGGCGCGGGCGGCGACGGCGGCAACGGAGTAGCAGGCACGACAGGAGCCAACGGCACGGACGGGACTGACGGCGCGAACGGCGACGACGGTCTCGACGGCGGCAACGGCGCCAATGGCGATTCCGGGGCCAACGGCGCAGACGGCGCCGACGGCGTGAATCCGGGCGGGCCTCCCGGAGAGGGCGGCCTCGGTTTCGGCCCGGCGGGCCGGAACGGCGATCCAGGTCAACCCGGCAATCCCGGAGGTACGGGCGGCCACGGAGCTCCGGATTTGAATGCTGCCGGAAATGCTCGCGGCGGCAACGGCGGTGCAGGCGGCGCCGGCACAACGGGAGCCAACGGTGGAAACGGCGGGGACGGCGGAGACGCCTCGACTACGTGCTGCAAATCCCAGGCAGGTCACGGGGGCCCCGGCGGGGACGGCGGACAAGGCGCCGCGGGACAGCCGGGAGCAGACGGGCAGCCAGGCGTTGACGGCGCCCCCGGTTCCGACGGCCAAATCGGGTATGCGGGTCAGCCGGGAACGGACGGAACCGCAGGCAAGAGCGGCACCCCAGGCACTCCGGCAGGTGCGGGAGGCAAAGGTGGGGCAGGCAGCTGGTTCACCGGTGCCGGTGGCGTAGGCGGCAATGGCGGTGTTGGCGGCGACGGCGGGGCCGGCGGCAGCGGCGGGACCGGCGGCACCGGCGGGACCGGCGGCACCGGGGGTGACGGTGGCACCGGCGGAACCGGTGGAACCGGCGGCAACGGCGGCAACGGCGGCAACGGCGCCGCAGGCGGGAACGGCGGCAACGGCGGCAACGGCGGTGACGCATTCACCGAAGTCGGGCCTTCGGATGCAGGTAACGGCGGAGCGGCCGGTAAAGCCGGAGCGGGTGGTTCCGGTGGCGCTGCCGGCCAAGGCGGTCCGGGCGGCCAAGGCGGCGCCGCGGGACAAGGCGGTGCGGGCGGCCAAGGCGGCGTGGCCGGTAAGGGCGGCGCAGGCGGCAGTGGTGGCGCAGGCGGCAGCGGTGGCGCCGCTGGGCAAGGCGGCAACGGCGGCATCTTCGGCCACCCAGCGTCCAGCGGAACGACCGGTGCCGACGGCCAGGCCGGCAAGGCCGGCAGCGGGGGCGACGACGGCAACACCGGCGCGACAGGCAACAGCGGTAGCGCGGGCTCTGCCGGAAACACCGGCGCCTCCGGCACCGCGGGCAGCGCCGGCGATACCGGTCCGGCCGGTCAGCCGGGCAAGGCCGGAAAGCCCGGCAAGTCCGAATAGCACCGGCTAGTCCGACGGAATTCGGTCCCCTTCCTCGGAAGGGGACCGAATTGCGTTGCTACCAAGCTGGTTTCTGATACACGAGCCAACGCATCTCGATGGGCGATTCTTCGCGCGGCAGGTCGAACACGTCGCGGCCGCTGACCCAGTCGGCATACCAACTCGTCTGCGGCCAGGCGCCCTGGGGCAGATGCGCCATCTCGTAGTCGTACACGGAATCGTCGGACACCAGGTGAAGCGCCAAACCGGCGGCCGCCGTCGACAACTCCTGCGCGGTGAAAATTGTTGTGTAGCACTGCTGTCCGAGTTCGCGCGCGGCGCCATCCGGTGTGTAGCCGGGCTTGGCGAGGAAGGCGTTGAACACCAGGTGGCCGCCCGCGACAAGGCACTGGTTGGCGAGTTCGAAGACCGCGCGCAGCTGCTGCGTCGTGCGGAAATCCGAAACCACCTCGGACAGCAGGATCAGCTCGTAGTCGTGCCGCAGGTCGTCCTCGGTGGCGAAGATGTCCCGCTCGATAACGTGCACGTTCAGCGATTCCCGCTCCGCGTCCGCGCGAATGATGTCCGCGAACTTCGGCGTCATCTCCACCACGTCGACGGGGTGGCCGCGCCGCGCCAGCGCCAGTGTGTTGCGTCCGGTTCCCCCACCGATGTCCAGAATCCGACACGCTCTGGGGTCGAGCGCCAGGTTGGCCAACGCCAACACTCGGGCGTCGGGTTCGGTGCCGAACAGCGGCGGCTCGCGGGTGCTGATCCAGTTCTCGTAGGCGCCCTCGACCGTCCACCATTCGGCCTTTACGTGATAGTTCAACGTCGTGCCGACCGGGGCGTCGTAGGAGATGACGATGTTGGAACGCGGCGAGTTGGCGTATGCCTCCGCGAGTTGGCCCTCCAGCACCTCTCTGACGCGGGCGAGCTGTTCGTCGTTGAACGGCCTGCCCAGGGTCGCGAACAGCGACTCGCACATCGCCACGTACTGATCGATCATGCCCGGCACCGCGGGCACGGTGATCTTTCCGGTGACGACCGATCGGCGCTGCAATCGCCGGGCCATTGCGTCGCGCACTACTGGGTTGACCGAGCGCAGGGGTGGATTGTCCATCGGTGCAAACGTTAGGTAAGCCGCGGCAGCCGCGCACGACTATTTCGTAACGTGTCGCGAGCGAGTGACGGGATTCGAACCCGTGTAGACGGCTTTGCAGGCCGGTGCCTATCCATTCAGCCACACCCGCACTGGACATGATCTTGCCGGCCGGCCCGGCACCGGCCCAGCGTTTGGATCGCCGTGATCGCTAGTCGTCCATCGGCACGCCGACTGCGTCGGTGCCTTGCGGCCAACCGGCAGGCGAGTCTTCCCACTTCTCCTGGCGCCCATACGGCGTCAGATCGAGGAACGGATATCCCGGCGCGGAGTGGTCGAGACCGCGCGCGAACGCCGAATATGTATGGAACACCTCGTCTTCGCGCCGAAGGAAGACGCTGGCGCCCGGCCAGTCTCCGCGCAGCACATCATCGGTCAATCCGTCGGCGTGCAACTCGTCGACGGATTTGTAGTTGTACTCGATCGGCGCGCGCGCCGGGTCCAAGGTGACGTGGTAGTCGTAGGTGAAGTCGTTGTCACGCGACGAGTACCACGGAAACGTCCAGCCGTGTTCGGCCTGGTAGCGCGCGATGCTCGCATACGGCGCTCTCGAAACCGCCGCGAACGTCACGCCCTTCGCATTCAGCAGTGCGCGGTCCCGTTCGGTGAACGTGAGGTCCGCGGCCATCGTGCAACTCGGGCAGCCCCTGTCGGTTGCGTCGATCCACATGAAGTGGTGGATGTACAACTGCGGGCGGCCGTCGAACATGTCGACCAGGCGCAGTTCGCCGTCGGGGCCCTCGAACACGTAGTCCTTGTCTACCTTCACCATCGGCAGCCGGCGTCGCTCCGCATTGACGGCGTCCCGCAGATGGGTGGCTTCGCGTTCGCGTGCCAGTAGCTTCTTGCGGGCGGCGAGCCATTCCTCGCGACTGGTGACGTCGGGATAGCCGGCGGCAGTTGTGGGCATCGTGAATCTCCTAACCAATAGGCCTCGCAAATATGGACTCTGCGGCGCGCCGAAAGTCATCGGTCCCTACCTCGGGGTTAATTTGTTTCCCATGCAGGAGTGGCTGGCCGATCCGCCGTTCTTCGGCGGCCCGGGACAGGGCACGCGACAGATCGTCGAGCTGTTCGTTGCGTTCGGCCTCACGTCGTTGATCGGCCTCGAGCGCGAGATCCAGGGCAAGAGCGCCGGCGTCCGCACCCAGACCATCGTCGGCACCGCCGCCGCCTTGATCCTGCTCGTCAGCAAGTACGGTTTCTCCGACGTGCTGCAGGACGGCCTCGTGGTCGTCGACCCGTCCCGTGTCGCGGCCCAGATAGTCTCTGGCATCGGCTTTCTCAGTGCCGGCATCATCATCTTCCGGCGCG
>Ga0070671_100004913_pt1 | contig 10646 bp, 10 predicted proteins | sample KBSS73metaG_FD_65341 | JGI IMG/M metagenome (GOLD analysis project Ga0070671, IMG submission 65341) | Switchgrass rhizosphere microbial communities from Kellogg Biological Station, Michigan, USA - KBS S7-3 metaG | ecosystem: Host-associated > Plants > Roots > Rhizosphere > Soil ... | reverse complement strand
TGCGCGGGTCGGTGCAACCGACCCGCGGCAGATCCGCACGACCTATTTCTTGGTTGGATCGTCTGCAGGATTCACATACGTGGTCGACGTGGGCCCGTAACCGAAGATTTCGAGAACCACTTCATCGCGGGTTCGGGCGAAGTGCGCGGTATCAGGAGGCTCGGTATACGAGCTTCCGACCGGCAGCGGCTTCAGTGCCTTCTCGTCGAACTTCTGTCCGTAGCCGAAGTACCACGTCCCTTTCAGGACGGTCGCCACGCGGTCGTCTTTGTGCGAATGCGCCTGGATGGTGATGTTCGGCGCAACACGGAGCGCGAGCACGTAAAGGCCCGGCTTGGTCGGATCGCCCTTGAGGACGACCGTCTGGATGCCGCCGGCGCCTGATGTTCCGGCGCCGCCGGCCTGCGCACTCGGCCATGGAATTTCATCGAGCTTGAGCGTCGCTGGCCCGCTGAGCCGCGTCTGCGCACCCCCGACGGTGGCCGCGCCGACGAGCGCGAGCGGCATCACGAAACGACGGATAACTCCTGAAAAGCTCGGCATATAAACAAGTCTCCTTCGGTCGACACAATGCTCTCACGGCAGATATAATCACGGACTGTTTTTGAACAAAACCCCGCGTTCTTCGTAAGTACTGCAGGTCCGGCTGAAGCTCGACGCCAACCTGGCGAGCGCCCGGTTGAAGCCCGCTCCCCATGGGGACCAACGGTTGACGCCCGCGTCTCGGCCACCGCACGTCAGGGTGAAGCCGACCCACGGCTGACAAAGAATAGACGGGGAACAGAATCGACGGGGAACAAGATCTGGAGGACGAAAGAATGCGCCGTATTGGATTGGGGCCGGCTGGAATTCGGTACGCGTTCGTCGCGGCGATTGCCGCGTACGCGCTCGTGGGACTCTTCTCGATTACCGGACATGCCGGTCAGGCGCGTGAGGTGACCGCTGCTGGTTCTTATTCCGCCGCGCAGGCGACCCGCGGAAAGCAGTTGTATTCGGACCAGTGCCTGGCGTGCCATGGCGAGATGCTCGAGGGCATCGTCGGGCCGCCGCTGTCGGGCAATGACTTCCTGACCGATTTCGGCGGGCATCCCGTCGCTGACGTCATTCAGAAGATTCAGGGAACGATGCCGCAGCAGGCGCCCGGTACGCTCACGCGGGCTCAGGCCACGGATATCACCGCATACATCCTTCAGTTCAACAAGTATCCGGCTGGTCCCGACCTGACCGATGCCACGGCCACGCAATTCACGCTGCCGGCAGGCAAGGCGGCGGCGCCTGCTCCGGTTGCCGCCAATCCGACCGGGCAGCCGACGGTGACCGCGACCGCGAACCTGGCGCAGTTCATGCGCGCCGTCACGTTCCCGAACGCGAACATCATCTTCAACACACAGCTGTACGACCCGGGCAAGGAAAAGCCGAAGATGCCGATCCCCTACGACTACGTCCTCTGGGGCAAGACGGTGTACTACGGGTGGGAAGCGGTGGATGAAGCGATCCTCGCGTTGCGCGATACATCGCCAATGCTGATGTTGCAAGGACGCAAATGCCAGAACGGCCGGCCGGTGCCGATCCAGAACGCCGACTATCAGAAGGCCGTGAAAGATCTCGTCGCGTTCACCGACGAGCTCTGGAAAGCCGCGCAGACGCGCAACCAGGAGACGGTGAGCGCTCTATCCGAAAAGCTGAACGACACGTGCGCGAACTGCCACAAGGTGTATCGTGACGTGTCGGTATCAGGTGGCGCGTCGACGGGTTCGCTGACTGCGGACCGCTGCAATGCGAATCCCAAAGGCGGCGGAGTCGCGCAGTAGGCAGTAGGGGCGGGTCCACCCGAGCGGCGCCAACATGGATCGTACGTTCCTGCTGGTTGGCGCCCTCGCGGGATTTATCGGCGTCGCGTTCGGTGCCTTCGCGGCGCATGCGCTACGGAGCCGGCTCTCACCGGACATGCTGGCGGTGTTCGAGACAGGCGTCCGTTATCAGATATACCACGCGTTCGCCGTGCTGATCGTTGCGCTCGCGGCTGCGCGTTTCGATGGTTGGATGGTCCGTGCCGCCGGCTGGTCCTTCACCGCCGGCATCTTCCTCTTCTCAGGCAGCCTCTACGCGCTCGCGCTCACCGGCATCACGACCTTCGGTGCGATCACGCCGCTCGGTGGACTGGCCTTCCTTGCCGGTTGGGCGTTGCTCGTCGCGGTGGCGATCGTCTGAAAATCGCTCGAAATCACTGTTCACGGCCAAGATCGTTACCGTCGTTGGCGCAAGCTTTATCCAACCCTTCGTGTTCTTTGCTTATCCGCCGTAGTCGAACGCGAAGGCGGATGCCCTTCGTGCTTCATGATCTCGTGACCGGGCGAACCGCCGAACCTACTATTGCGCGCCGGGATCGATGCGATCCGGCCGCGCGGCAGGCTGCCCGGGCGCCGCGGGCGCCTGGCCCCGACGCGGTGGCGGCGCGACGGCGTGGTCGGGCTCATTCAGATACAGGTATTGATAGCGAATCCCGCGGCCGTTCTCGTCCAGCCAGCCGAACGACTGCTGAAGTATCGTCGGCGGTGGAAATCCCTTCGGCACGGTGGACTCGGCGATGACCAGCCGGTTCCGGTGCATATAGGCCGCCGCGAACGTGCGTGACTGGTCCTTGATATTGGTGAACTGGATTTCCTGTCCACCTACCATCTCCATGAAGTTGAACATCAGGTGCGTGACCTTCACGTCCTTGTCCGCGATCAGCTTATCCATCGCGTAGGTGACGGCGCCGCGCACGTCATTTTTCCAGTACCCGTAACCGGTGTCGCCGACGCCGATGCACGTCTCCGCACCGGCTGGGCACTTGGTCGCTTTCTCGACAAGGATGCGCTCGACGGGCGTGTAGTCGACGACCGTCAGGGTGTGCTTTCCGGTAATCCCGTTGACCGTGTAGATCTTCGACGGCAGGTTGACGAAGTACTCGGTCAGCCACGTGCCTTCGGTCATCACGGGCTTGCCCGGGAACGTAATCGTGAAGAAGTCCTCCTTGCTCACGAACTCCGTGTAATCGTCCTGCGCGAACGCAGGTGCCGAGATGACCAGGACCAGGGCTGATGAAAGAAGCAGCTTCCGAACCGACATGAGTGCTCTCCTGGCTATTTGAAATCGACGGGGGTCTTGAGCGTATTGCTATCCGCCATCTTCGAATCGCTCGCGCGGAACTCGAGGTCGCAGTGGTTGTTCGGCGGAGCCGCGAACGGCTTGGCTTGCGTGCGCGGGTTTGGAATGGCGGCCGTGACGACGCCGCTGGCGAACTTTCCCTTGACCACTCCCGATTCCGGCTCGCCGCCGCAGCCGAGGAAAAACCAGACGTACGGCGACGCGCCGATCTCGTTCGGCGTCTCGTTCATCGTGAATTGAAACTCCATCGTCGGCTGGTTCACCGCCGCGGCCGCGATCTTCGGATTCGAGATGGTCGGCACATGCGCGTAGACCGCGATCGGCCGTGGCGCCGTACGGCCATTCGGGTTGACCGCGACGATCGTGCGGTTGCCCGGCATGGCGTCGCTCGCGACATCAATGGTGACGTCCCAGAACAACGATCCTTCCCGAACGTCGGTGCTGCGCTTGATGTCCTTCACCGTGACGCCCGCCGACGGGTTGATTTCGACGGCCGTGACGTCGCCGCGGCCCGGAACACCGAGGTGCAACACGTTGCTCTGCCCGGCGACAAGCTGCGTCGGAAAGAACCCTTCGATGACGTTGGGCAGCCCCTGCGCGCCCGCCTGTGGCGCCGCGGCAAGGATGATGAACGCCATTAGCCACAAAGGTTCAGATATCCGTCTCATTTGGTTCCTGCCTGTTCCAACGCAATGACGCGCGCCGTCGCGCATTCGTCCATGAGCTTCCAATATCGGGTGCCGCGCTCCTTTCCATAGAGGAGCGGGTTCGCGCCACCCGGGTTCTTCCGAATCGTTTCCATATCAGCGAGCGTGTCCTGGTAGATGCCAGGATGCGCGTTGAGGATGCCGTCAGCGTTCATCTTCAGCGCGTAATCCTTGATGACGCTCTCGAAGCGGTTCAGCGATTCGCGGTTCGGGTGCTGCAGTCCGCCCCCGTGCAACAGGACGACGTGCGGCTGGCCGTGCCACTTCACGGGAATGAAGATGCCGAGCGTTCCGGGCGTGTGGCCGTAGAGAATGGTGAACGTCAGCGTTTCATCGCCAAGCGTCAGCTTGTCGCCGTGCTTGATGTCGACGTCGCGCTGCGCCAGTGGACGCTCCGGCTTCTGCGCGGGAAGCGTCGCGTCCCAGTCTTCCTTCGACATCAACACACGTGGGCGATAGGTCCGCTGCAGGTAGTTGGCGCCGCCAGTGTGATCCGTCTGGCCCGGATGGCCGTGGCTCAGGACGATGTACTTGATCTGCGCCGGGTCGAGACCGACCTTCTGCATGCTCGGCACGAGGATGTCGCGCGCTTCTTCGGTGGTATTCAACGTGTCGATGAGAATCAGACCCTGCGTCGTCGTGATCACGAAGGCGCCCTGCGAGGCCAGCCCCATGTACCAGACGTTGTCGAAGATCTTCGTCGGTTCGACGGTGTAGTCCTTCATCGGCGGCAGGCCGAGCCGCTCGCGCCGCAGCGCAACCCGTTCGGGGCCGGTGTAGGAGCAGGTGTTCTCGAACTCCGTCTGCAAATCGGTTCCGGCGAGCTTTTTTGCGGCGGCGACATGCTTCTGCGCGTCGGCGGAGGCGTCGAACTGTTCTTTGGTCGGATAGACCGGCGGGCGCGCTGCGCCGCCGCCGCGCTGGGCGGCAAGCGGAGCGTGCAACGCGATGGTGATTCCTACTGTGAAGAGAGCTGTAACGACGATGCGTGTCGGCATGACAGGGAGCCGGCCTCCACTACCGGGTCGGAGAGCCGGCTTTCGCTGTCTCGTCCGCCACGTATTTGTCCGCGACGCTCTTCAGCCGCACCAGCCACTGCTGCCACGACGCGGGGTCCACGAACGGATTCGGGTCGCCCGGCTTGCGCGTCTGCAGCTTGACCATCCGCTCGAACGTGCCGCCATTCGGATAGGTGGACATGGCGAGCCAGCTGTGAATCAGCAGGCCGACTTCGACGTCCGGCTCCATCTGCGCGACGCGATTCACGCTGGCGAGGAACTTCTTTCCGCCCTCGACGCCGTCACGCGGTTCTGGCCCGCCGAACATGAACGCCTTGTGCGGACGTCCGTTGTCGTAGACCGTGAACTCGAACGACGCACTGCCAGGCGTGTGGCCGGGCGTGACGAACACCTTGAGCGAGGTCTTGCCGAGCGTGACGACGTCGCCGTCCTTCAGGACCAGGTCTTTCGCATCGCGCTGCGGGGCGCGATGAACGGGCGCGAGCGCAGGCGGGTTCGCACGCTGCTGGGCGATGTAGTCGTCGACCATCTTCCAGTCGGCCTCGGTCATTCCGATGCGCGCGCCTGACAGCTCCTTGATTCGAGCGGCCCCGCCGAAATGATCCAGATGGCCGTGGACGATCAGCACGTACTTCACATCTTTCGGGTCGAATCCGAGGTTGCGGATGTTGTCGAGCACGTGATCGACGTACGGCTCCTGCGAGCTGTCGATCATGATCAGCCCGGCGCTGGTCGGGATCAGCCAGGTCGAGACCGTGCCGACCCCGACGTGGTACAGGTTGTCGAAGATCTTGAAGCCCGGAAGGCTCAATTGATACGCGACGTCACGACCGTGACTCTCGCGGAACGTCTGGCTCAGGGTCTCGTTCGGAGCGGCGCCACTCTGCCGCCCACCGCCGCCCTGCGCCGCGACAGTAACAACCAGCGCGATCAGCATGACGGCGCCGACACCAAGAGTTCTCTTCATAACCCCCCACTCCCCCTACTCGTCGTTACCCGCCCCACTCGCCCTATCGCGGCAGCGGCTGCCCCTTCGTCTCGACCGTGAAAGGCAACAGGAACAGCCCGGCGAACAGGACGATCGAGGTCAGCGCGATTGGCGTGCCGATGTTGCCGAAGTGGTTCACGCCGGCGGCAATGAGGAACACCATGCCGACGCCGACGAAGCGGCCGATCGAGCTGATGAAGCCCATGCCGCTGCCGCGGCTGCTCGTTTCGAACAGTTCCGGCAGCCACAGCGTGTACATCGCGAAGTTCGCACCAGCGAGGCCGAGCAGGAACGTCATGCCAAAGAAGATCGGCAGCGCGTTCGAGCCCATGATGAAGAAGGCCCAGCCGAATGCGACCGCGGTCGTCACCGTCAACAGGCTCAAGAACAGCCCCATCGCGACACGGCGGCCGTACTTCTCCGCGAGAATCGGCGCGAAGAGACAGCCGATGACGGTGCCGATCGCCAGCACGGCACCACCCCAGGATGCGATGCGCGCCGCATCGGCCGCCACGGCCCCTTCGCGCACCGCGATCTGCGTCAACGCGGTGGGCACGTAGATGGAGCCCGCCCACTGCCCGATGATCGACACCAGGTAGACGAGCGACATGACGATCGTCCGTTTCTTGTACTTGGAGGTGAAGAGCGCGCCGAACGACTGAGCGATCGATGGCCTCTTCGTCTTCTTCATTTCCTCGAATTTGTGCGACTCCTTGACGTTCGACATGATCCAGCCGACGAAGATCGCCGGCACGCCGCCGAAGGCGAACATCCAGCGCCAGCCGAAATTCGCGCCGATCGTGTAGTTCGCAATAGAGGCGAGCAGGAAGCCGAAGTAATAGCCGGTGTGGAGGTAGCCGGCGAACTTCACGCGGCGATCCTCGGGCAGCGACTCGGCCACGAACGTCGACCCGACCGGCTGCTCGCCGCCCAACCCGAACCCGCAGAGAATGCGCAGGATCGCGAGCTGGTACACGTTGCCAACCAGTCCGCACATCAGCGTGAAGATCGAGTAGGCGACAATCGTCAGCGCCAGCGCGCGCACGCGGCCGATACGGTCGCCGATCATCCCCCAGAACATCGACAGGCCCCATCCGCCGAGGAACATCGCAAAGAGGATGCTGCCCCAGATGCCGATGTTCACCTGCGTCGGCTGAATGCCGGACGCCGGCAGCAGCTCGCGCAGCGCCGGAACGAGCACGAGGCCGTAGATAAATGCGTCCATGCCGTCGAGCGTCCACCCCGCGTAGGCGGCGATGAACCCTTTCTTCTGAGCGCTCGTCAGCGGCGTCTTCGTGCGCACCGGTTGCGTGTACGTCGTGGTTGCTGTCACCGCCATGGCTGTCGATCCCCCAGAAAGAAAATGGTTTCGCGGGCGTGAATTGTCGCGGAAATTCGGCTCATTCTATGGGCGCTACTGGTGTTGGTCAAGCAACCGCGAGCGTACCTGCGGATGCTGCAGCACGTCGCGATTCACCACATAAGTAGGAGTTCTCCCCGCCGCCACAGCGGACACCGAGCGAAATGCGCTTTCCGCATTGTTCCGGAAGAACTCGTCGGTCCAGCAGATGGAATGCGGCGTGAGGATGACGTTGTCCAGCTCGAGCAGGGGATTGTCCGGCGTGATTGGCTCCTGCGCGAACACGTCGAGCGCCGCGCCGGCAATGCGTCGCCCGGCGAGCGCCGCATACAAGGCCGGCTCGTCCACCACCGGCCCGCGCGAGGTATTGATGAAGTAGGCCGTCGGCTTCATCAACGAAAACTCGCGGGCACCGACGGCGCCCCGCGTCTCCGGCGTCAGCGGCGTGTTCACGAACACGAAGTCCGCCTCGCGGAATACGGTTTCCTTGTCCACGAGCCGTACGCGGAGCTTCGCAGCGTCGTCCGCGTTCATGTAGGGATCGAACGCGATGTGCTGCATGTCGAGCGGGGCGAGCAGGCGGTAGACCTCGCCGCCGATGTTGCCGACGCCCACCGACCCGACGGTCCTCCCAGTGAGGCCGACGCCCATATGGTTCGTCGTCTCCGTCCACCGGCCGGTGCGCGTCAGCGTGTCTTTCGTAAACAGCTTGTGTGACAGGGCGAGCATGAGCGCGAGGATGCTCGTCGCCACCGGACGTCGAACTCCGTCCGGCGTATTGGTGACGAAGACACCGTGCTCGGTGCAGGCCTTGACGTCGACGGCGTCATAACCGACGCCCATCCTCGCGACGATCGTCACGCGCCGATCCGGACCGGCGACCACCGCCGCGGGGACCCTGGGATTGAGTACACAGAGCGCGTCGTAGTGAGCGCCGTGCGCGGCGGTGAGCTCCTTGACGTCGTCCGGAATGAATTCCCACGCGAGCCCCGCGTCGTCGAATATCTGCAGCGCCCGCTTGTCGAAAATAGACGTGCCGTCGCCGCGCAGCGTATCGCGCGTGATGCCGACTCTAAAGGGACCCGAGGTCATATGAATCCCCGGTTCTCTGTGTCTCTGTGTCTCTGAGGCAAAGACTTTGTGTGGCGCGTGTTACTGCGCAGCGCCCACGAACTTCTCAGGGTTCTTCAGGTACCACTGTTCGTACATCTCGCGGCCGTTCCACACCAGCACGCCTTTCTGCTTCAGCACATGGTCGTAGATCTGCTCGAGATACTTGAACGCGTGCGCCTGACCCGCGGCGTACGGGTGGATGGCGATCGAAAAGACCTTCGGCCGCTTCTCGCTTTCCTTGTACAGCTGGTCGAAGGCGTCAATGCACTTCCTGGCGAAGTACGGGGCTTCCTGCGTCTGCACCGCGAGCGTCGTGACGTCCTGACACTCGATCGGATACGGGAGGCTTACGAGCGGACCGTGCTTCGTCTTCAGCCGCGTGGGCTCGTCGTCGTACGGGTACTCGCAGGTGTATTTGATGCCGGCCGCCGCGAGCCAGTCAGACGAATGGAACGTCTGTCCGAACCCCGGGCTCAGCCATCCGATCGGACGCTGCCCGGTGTGTTTCTGAAGAATATCCAGGGTCCGCTGGATCATCTCTTCGGGCTCGTGCTCCACGTGGATCGGCTGCTGCTCGTAGCTGTGACCCACCATCTCCCAGCCGGCCTTCGTTGTCGCCTCGACGATGCGCGGGTAGTCGACGCAGACGCGGCCGTTGATCGACAGCGACGGCCGGATCCCAAGCCGCTCGAAGAGCTCGTAGAAGCGCCAGAAGCCGACGCGGTTCCCGTACTCGTGCCACGCCCAGTTGCCTACGTCGGGGAACCGGACCTGTCCTTGCGGGGGCATGAGCAGCAGGCGCGGCATCGGCCGCGTGATGTCCCAGATCTCGACGTTGACGATGGTCCAGAAAATGATGCGGTTCCCGTCCGGCAGCGGCGGGAGAGGAGGCCGATCGATGATGGGCGAGTAGGGTCCGCGATCGCGAGGTTGCATATCTATAGGGTGCGAGTGGTGCAATGGGTGCGACGGGTGCACCCATTGCGGCTGGCCCGAAGAGGCACAAAAAAGGCCGGGCTGACGACCCGGCCTCTTGAAGGTTGAACCGTTTAGAAATCTTTCGGCAACGCCGCGTTGTTGCCGTCCCAGTCTTTCACCGTGCCGTCCCCGGCCTTCAGGAAGCCGAGGAGGCAGCCATTCGAACCGTCGCGCAGAACGTGGCAGCGCGCCTTGATGGAGTCGCCCGGCTTGACATATTCCTTCGTGACGCCAATCCGTTCGAGGCCATTGCGGCCCGTTGCTTCAAGCGCCCAGATCTGCGGCTCGCCGCCCTTCGGATCCTTCACCTCGAGATAGATCCATGAGTGCGGCAGCAGGAGGTGGACCTCCTTGACCGTGCCCGAGATGTCGGTAAACGAATCGACATAGTTGCCGTGGGAATGATGCGCCCAGGCCGGCAACGTGAACAGGACCGAAACCACCGCCGCAAGACCTAATCTGAACCGCATTTCAGCCTCCAAACACACTTCGATAGCCGGATAGGGCCGGTAAGACTGGAAATTCTATACGGCTAAATTCGACGTTTGCAAGGGCCGGGAAGTTCCCCCGGCCCGCCCGTTCAGAAAGAGTAGCGGGCCCCCCACTGTATTTGCCGAGCGTCCAGAGCGCCAGTCGGCACGTTGAACGAATCCAGCCGGATATTTCCAGCCCCGCCAATCACGTTGACGACGTTGGTCACGTTGAAGGCCTCGGCAAACAGCTCAACCCTCCTCGACTGACCGAGATTGAGGCGCTTGGTCAGCCGCAGGTCGATGTTCTTGACCGGAGCCCGCATCTTGATCCGATCCATCGTAAATGCCGGCAGGTTCAGCGTTGCACGGTAGGCGTTGATCACGTCCAGCTGCTTCTGAACATCGCCGCGGCCGACGGTCGGCGGAAGCCCGACCGGACGATCGACGGTGATCGTGTCGCCGTCGAGATCCAGGCCAGTGGTGACCGCGAGCGGTTCGTTGCTGATGATGCGTCCGATACCGCTGATCTGCATCCCGAACGGCAGCTCGAACGATGCCGATAACGCGATGTTGTGGCGCGTGTCGGTCGGGTTATAGCCATATTCGTAGGATTTGCCGGTCTCGGCCCCAGCCGCCGCCGACCCGCGTTGCTGCGACCGCAGCGTCGTCTCGCGGCCGACGCCGTCGATGAGGGCGCGCGACAGCGTATACGACAGCTGCAGGCTGTTGGCGCCGCGCACGCGCTGCCGGAACTGCATTTCCAGCGCGTCGTACCAGCTTTTTGTATTCGGGACGTTCTGCATGACGACCCGCCCGAGCGTCGACACCGGACGAGGATTCGTCGCGCTGATCGCCCCG
>Ga0070671_100004907_pt1 | contig 10647 bp, 8 predicted proteins | sample KBSS73metaG_FD_65341 | JGI IMG/M metagenome (GOLD analysis project Ga0070671, IMG submission 65341) | Switchgrass rhizosphere microbial communities from Kellogg Biological Station, Michigan, USA - KBS S7-3 metaG | ecosystem: Host-associated > Plants > Roots > Rhizosphere > Soil ... | reverse complement strand
CGGGCTGGATAGTGTAAAGGTCGCTGATATTCGCGTTCATGATCGCATCGACCGTTTGCCCGTGGTCGTCAGGATGATCAAGCCCGAGGACATGTCCAAGCTCATGGAGCGCGATGCGGTGCAGATCAAAGCCGGAGGTCACATAGTTCGAATAGGCTGTACCGCGGAAGGAGTTGAATGAATTCGCCGTATTGAAAAGAACGTCCGTTTCGTTCATCTCGTCCCCAGTGCTGCCCGTCAAAGTGATGGCGAGAACCGACGGCCCAAACTTGTCACCGTAGACCGTGGAGCTGAATTGAATCGAATTCACACCATCGCCTTCGCTCGCGGGGGTGCCGGCCCCCGCCACGGTCCAGCCGAATTGCATGCGATCCATCTGCTCGTTCCAGAGAGCGAGCGCGTTTTCAACGACCGAATTCCAATCGGTGCTTCCGTCGGCCAGCGGAAAATCGGCCGGCCCCATCTGCACCCGCATCGGGACCAGCGGGATCTGCCAATATGAATCTTCCAACACGTAGGCACGAGCCGTGCCTAACGATGAAATACCCAGACCACAGACCGCGACGAAGCGGAGCCAGCGACTACTGGATCTTCGCCTTCGCCTGCGCCTGCTGCTGAACATGAGAACGGATGGCGGACTTGAAATCATTGAGGGAAAGAGACGCTTTGCTCGAAGCCATCGTCTCCTCGTTGCCGCCCAGCTGATTGATGTCGGCCAGCGGTTGACCGTCGCCAGTAATGAGGGTGTCGCGCCCAGCCTGATCCTTCTGCACCCGAAAACGTCCGTGCTGAATGCCGACGAGGGGAATGAATTGGCTCCCGTTGTTTTCGACGAAAAGAATGTCGTGGTCACCCACCTTGAACTTGGGCGCATCGGTGACTTCCATCGTCCGGCCATCGACCGTACCGCCGAGCATGCGAATAGAGTAGCTGGCGCCCGGATCGCCCTTGAGCGTGTCGTCGACCTTCAAAGTCACGAAGGTGACAATGCGATGCTCGGTGCCTTCGCCGATCCATTGCGACTGGAGGGCCGTGACTTCACCTTCGAAAATGATCTGTGCTCGACCAACGAGCTCATCGAAATTCGGCGGGATAACAGTGGTCGCACTGGCGGCGAAGCCGAGTGCGAAGAGGACTGGAAAAATGAGAACTCCGATTGATTTTTTCATTTAGGGAATGGAACGGAAACGTCTGACGAGTCTAAGGCGGGAATGTTCATTTTCAATTTGGGTTTCCGCTCACTCGTCCAGATCGTAAATCTCCACTAGTCCGATACCCGCGCCTCCATTAACCCCCTGCACAATTGCAGTGTAATTGCCCGATGGGATGGTGGCGATCAGCGCAGATTCCCGTGCATTGGCGGGGTGAAGCCCCGTTGCCGTAATTTCGCCTTGCGCTGACCCAATCGCCCAATCGTCATTCAGGGCGATGAGCTGACCATCGCTTCCGTGCAATTCCACCATCGGATCAGCCAGCACTGAGAGCCCACTCCCGCCTAACGACGGTCCGATCGCACGCACGACGATTCTCTTCGTGGTATGTCCGCCAACAATAAAGCCGCCAATCAACACCTCGTTGCCCACTCCGACGCGGCCGCGGGTGGAAATATTGGCAGCGTGGGAAGCGTTCGTATCGAGTGTGTAACTTTCCACGAGGCCAATCCCAGTCGTATTATTCACGCCCGAAATGATGGTGGTATAATTCCCCGGCGCGAGGCGGACAACGATCGCGGCCTCCCGTGGATCGGCCGGCGCGAGCCCGGTAGAGATGATCTCACCTGAGTCGACGCTCTGTTGCCAGTCGCCGTTGCTTTCCAACAACGCTCCGGTCGAATCGTAGAGCTCCATCTGGGGGTCCTGGAGTGCGCCCGTCAGACCGCTGTTGCTCAGTGAGGGTCCAATCGCGCGCAGGATTACTGTCTTGAACACATCTCCCTGGATGATGAACCCGCCAATTAGGACTTCGTTCCCCGTTCCAACGTGCATTCGAGTGGAGATATTGATGAGGCGACCGGGTGTGTCCGGAGCGGGCGACGGCGTCGGCGCTTCGTAAAGAAGTTGGATGGCCGCTTCGTCGTCCGCGGTCAACTGACTTAAATCGCTGACCACCGAATTCATGATCGCCGCGACATGCTGGCCCGCACCATCCGGATGATTCAATCCCAAGGCGTGCCCCAGCTCATGAAGAAAAACGCGCTGGATATCGCAGATGCATTTTCCTTGGGAATTGAACTGCAAGTCACCGCGGTAGGAATCGAAAGGTTGGGCATTATTAAAGAGAATATCAGCTTCGTGGAAGGTGCTTCCCTGTGTTCGGTAATAGGTCACCGCCAAAACTCCCGGGCCGAAAGAGTCGCCAAAGACGGTGGAGGAAAAGGAGGCGGAATTGACATCGTCACCTGAGGCGACCGCCTTGGTAGAATTCATCGCCGCGGCCAACTGGACGTCGTGCATTTCTGCATTCCAAGCGTCGATCGCGGGCGAAGCCGCTTCATTCCACGTCTTGCTCCCGTCTTGGAGGGTTTGCGACGGCGCTCCCAACTCCATTTGCATGGTGATGACCGTTCCATCCGGCCAAGACTTGTTTTCGAGAACATAACCCCGCGTCTCCGAGGATAAAATCACCGCGCCAAGCCACGCGAGGAGTAGAATAAGAAAGCGGCGAGCGAGAGGCAAAGTCATAGGCGATCTTCGAACGGACGGGAAAATCTATATTCTCTAGAAAGCAAAATCCATGCGCGGCCCCGGGAAGGGCGAGTGGAGACGTAGGTCTGATCGCTCGGAGAAATGCCTGGCTTCGTCAGGTCGAAACACCGCTTTTGCGCGATTTTGTTTGATCTATCGAAGCGAACCTCCTAGACCCTGACAACTCTGTGGAAACACACAGCCGCTCTAAAGTCGGGCCGCTTCGGCGGATCACTGGCCTAGTTTCCCTCGCCGCTGCTGTGGTGGCCGGCCTCGGCGCGGTCATTTCGTCGCGCGCCGTCAATCAGCCGAGCAGCCCTGAGCAGGCCGCCGCGTTGCGCAAAATCGCTCCGTGGGTCATTCAAGACACCGCGGACGGCAAACAGGTCGAGTTCATGATTATCCTGACCGACCAGGCAGACCTGAGCGGAGCGGCAGTCATGCAAACAAAGGTCGCGAAAGGTCGTTTCGTGCGCGACACTCTTTGGAACAAGAGTCAGGCCACGCAAAAATCGATCCTGAAGTGGCTCGACGAGCATCAGCTTGAACATCGTTCTTTCTACATCGTCAACGCGATCTGGGTAAAAGGTCGCTATGAAGACGCGTTCGCGCTGGCGTCGCGTTCCGACGTGGCACGGGTTGAGGGTAACCCGCAGGTCCGCGTTATCCCGGACAACGAGCAAGCCGTCCCCGCTCCTTCCCAGCCCTTCGCACCTGACACGGTTGAACCCGGTATTTCTTACACTCATGCTCCTTCTGTTTGGGCGGAAGGATTTTTTGGCCAGGGCATCGTGGTGGCCAGTGCGGACACCGGTTTTCGCTGGACTCATAACGCAATCAAACCGCACTACCGCGGTTGGGATGGAGTCACCGCTGATCACGATTTCAACTGGCACGACAGCATCCATAACGGCGGCGGCATTTGCGGGCACGATTCCCCGGTGCCATGCGATGACTCTTTTCACGGCAGTCACACCCTCGGGACCGCGATCGGAGATGACAACGTCGGTAACCAGATCGGTATGGCACCTCAGGCTCAATGCATGGGTTGTCGTAACATGAACGTCGGCGTGGGCGCCCCGGCGACTTATCTGGAGTGCATGGAGTTCTTCCTCGCTCCTTATCCAGTGAGCGGCGATCCGTCCCAAGGCGACCCGAGCAAGGCTCCAGATGTCACAATTAACTCCTGGGGCTGCCCTACGTCGCAGGGTTGCTCGCCGAAGACGCTCCAGGCGGGAGTGGAAGCGCAGCGCGCCGCGGGCATTATGATGGTTGTGGCCGCCGGTGGCGCGGGCCCGAGTTGTTCAACCGTAACTGACCCGCCATCGCTGTACGATGCGAGTTACACGGTGGGTGCCTTAAACACCGGCACCGATATGATCGCCTCATTCAGCAGTCGCGGGCCTGTAACCGTGGATGGCAGCATGCGACTCAAGCCCGACATCTGCGCGCCGGGCACGAACACCCGATCGGCCAGTAACAGCTCTGACAACGCGTATATTTTTGTCAGTGGCACTTCCATGGCGACACCGCACATCGCTGGCGCAGTCGCCCTCCTCTGGTCGGCTCATCCGGAACTGAAGAACAATCCCGATGCGACTCAGCCGGTCTTGAATAGCACGGCGGTCCCAATTCTGTCGAATACCTGCGACTCCGGGTCGCCGAAGACACCGAACAACACCTTTGGAAATGGGCGGGTGGATATTCTGGCGGCAGTCGATTCCGCTACACTTTCTCTTAACTCAGCGGCTTCAGTCAAAACTCAGGGATCAGCCAGTTTTTCCGTTTCGCTGCCTCTTACCGGCGAGCCCGGAGTGGAATGCCGCAACTCCGGCAATCGCCACACGCTGGTTTTCACTTTTAGTGACAACGTGGTGAGCGGGATGGCGGCGCTGACTCTAGGCATCGGCCAAATCCAGGGCAGCCCGGTCTTCTCGGGGAACACCATGACGGTCAATCTGGCCAGAGTAGGCGATGTACAAAAGCTCACTGTGACTCTTACCAATGTGATGAGCAGCGGCGGTCAACTCCTGGGGGGCGCGGCCGTAAGTATGAACGTGCTCGTAGGTGACGTTGATGCGAACAAGACCGTTGAACGAACTGACGTCACGCTTACACGCGACCAGGTTGGAATGCCGATTGGCGTTTCTAACTTCCGTGAAGATGTAAGAGTGGACGGCACGATCAATACCAACGACGTGAAGAGCGTGCGCAACGCGCTCGGCCATAACTTGCCCTAAGTGGAGATCGCCAAGTAGCGCTCGATCAATGGTCGTCATCCTTAGCCCGTGGGCTAACGAAGCCCACAGCGGCCCCAAATCCGGGATCTTCCAGCGCCATGCTTATTGACGTTCAGGTTCCCGGTTACCTGATCCAGGTCGTTGATCGCGTAGGCGCTGTCGCCGTTGTCAGAGTTGGTCGAGTGATGCCAGAGGGTGGTAAAACCGTCGGTGGGTGACCAAAAGAACGCCACCTGTCTCCCATCCACCTGGCGCGCGCGGCCAACAACATTCCCAGCGTTATTGATCGCGAAGCAAAAGACCTCCGCCGTATCGCTATCTTCGCCCCCCGGGGCACGCCGATATCGACCATCCCCGTTGCTTCCGTCCAGATGAACGCTCCGCAAGGCGTCCCAAATTCTAGGTATGCCTCCACCTGCCGACAAACTTTATTTACCTCGACAACCCCCCCAGAGGGGGATTGAGGACAATAAGCCTCGTCCAAACATCAAAAAGACATTCCAGAACATTATGAACTTGAGAATATTAAGGGGCTCTCCCAAGCGATCATAATCGTGCCCTGCAGTCACCACCGCGGCGGATTCTTGCCAGAGCTCAATTTTCTTCGCACCGGGCCGCTTTGCTCTTACTATTCCTTATATGAGAACAAAGATTGTTGAATACGCGGAGGTAAAGACCGTCTCTGCCACGACTAGAACGAAACAGAAATGGTCGACTTACCTGCTTCTTCTGCTTTCTGTCGCCTTTGGCGCAAGCGGATGTACTGATTATTACGGTCATCCTGCGTACGGCTCCGGTTATGCGAGTTATGGTCCGTACGGGCCTGGTTATGCCGGTTATGGTTCGTACGGCCCCGGTTATGGCGCCTATCCAGGCTCCGTTACGGTCGCAATTGGAGATCGGCCATACTATACTCGCGGCTCTGGCTATTACGTGGGCCGTTCCTATTACGTCTGGCGCCCGGGACATTGGGCACGGCGCAACGGTCAAAGGGTCTGGGTCCACGGTCACTACGTTGTTAGATAATGGAGTCGCGAATTACCGTGCTCTAGACCGTTCGCTGACGGCTAGTGGGTGAAAAAGCAGGTTTAGTAACCGATCAGCTTGCTCGCCGGAAAAACAACTCAACCAATCTCTTCAGGCGGACGAAAAAATCAATTGTTGGCCACCACAAGAGGAGCAGCGGCATGTTTCCCAAGCTGGTCGCTCACCTTCTGGATTTGTGCGGCCTGCGCTTTGAGGGCGGCCGTGAGGGCCGCAATCTGTGACTCGAAGCCTTTTTGTTGCGTCGCGACGGTTGCTTCAAGTGCCTCTACTTTTCGATGCTCGTTGAGAAACTCGTTGAGTAACATCGCATTTACGGCTTCATAACGCACGGTGTAGGGCTTGCCCTCTTGATCTCGCGTCACCAAGTCCGGATCGACTTTCGCGACATCTTCCGCTACCAAGCCAAATTGCGGAGCCTGAGACGCATCAAACTCCCTCTTATAGCGGAACTCCACGGGCCGTAGTGAAAGAATAGCTTCACTTGCTTTAGCCATGGGTTTGATCATTTCTTTGTACCGCCGGGAGGAAGCTCTAACGCCAAGTTGGCCTGTGGGAGTAATGCCCACCGCCACGGCGGCGCCGGTTGCGAGCGGCGAAGCGACGATTCCGGCGATGAAGGTAGCCCTTTGATCTTCAGCCGTCCCGATGCGGATAGTACCGGACTCGCCCGCAACCCCGGGATTGCCTATATCGATATTGTTATTTCCCGTCGTGAGATTGAAGCCCGCAGTGAGACCCAGACCGATATTATTGTTGCCGGTTGTGTTCGAATGTAGCGCAGTGAGGCCAATGGCTGTGTTGTTGCTGCCCATTATGTTGAAAAGGAGTGCCGTAGCACCGATGGCCGTGTTGAAGACGCCAGTCGTGTTTGCATGGAGTGCACTATCCCCCGCGGCAGTGTTAAAGTCGCCCATGGTGTTGTTGAAGAGTGCATTACTGCCCGTGGCGGTGTTTGCGCTCCCGGTCGTGTTGAGATAGAGCGAGTTTAGACCTATCGCTACGTTTGAGCTACCGGTTGTGAGGCTAAAGAGCGCATCTTGCCCCTCAGCGGTGTTGCCATTGAGATAACCACCATCCGGTGGCGGGTCGACGGCGAGAGCAGTCGCAGCGCAAGCGAGACTAAAGAGTAGAATCGGGTGGGTTTTCATGGACCGATTATCTCAAACCGGATCGCGCGTGGCCAGATAAAATCCCAACAACTGACCACAGAGCACGGGCTTGGCTGGCAGGCGGGCGCTAATGAGCCGTCGAAACCACCCGCGGTGCTGCTTCCGGCGCGTCTATCTGCCTTTAAACTGCTTGAATTTGCGCCGCCTGCTTCTCCGCCATCGCTTCCAGCTCCAGACCTCGGTGAAGGAGATCCCCAGCCTAAATCGCGTTCGATCCCCGTACGCGCTGCCAGTTCCTTTCGATCTCTAGCTGCGCGGGCCTACCTATTTTTCTCGCAAGGCATCGGGATGTTGAAGATACTGCGCGATTACGAAGGCGATACCGGGAACTTTGCAGGAAGGGGGGCTTCGTTTCAAATGACGCACTGGACGGTTGTGTTGCAGTCACGGCAAGCGGAATCGGAACAATCGGCGCAGCACGCCCTTTCCAATTTCTGCGAAGCCTATTGGCCGCCGCTTTATGCCTTTCTTCGTCGACGCGGTAATTCCTCGCCAAAAGCGTAGGATTATGTGCAAGGTTTTTCACCTATCTCTTGATCGAAGGAATACTGACCCGCCGGGGTCGGGAGAAGGGCAAACTGCGCACGTATCTCCTTACCTCGCTGCAATACTTCGTCCGGGATCAGCAGGATCGCCCTCGCACGTTAAAACGCGGCGGCGGGCGGCAGATTCTGTCCGTCGACGAATTCATGCTGGAAGCAGAAGCATCCATGATGGCGACGCAGCGCTTGGACGATGCAACAACCTATGATCTTACCTGGGCATCGAGTATCGCCCGACGTGCTGGCAGGGAACGCCCGCGTAGCGGACGGCAATGCACCTGCGCGCGTTTTCGATGATCTAAAGGAACAAACATTGAAACGACTTCCACGACTCGCTCTTCTGTGCCTCCTGTGTTTTCCGTGGCCATCTTTAGCTGGGCAAAAACCCAACGTCCTCATCATTTACGCCGACGACCTTGGCTACGGAGAGCTAGGTTGCTACGGATTCAAGGAAGTTCCGACGCCAAACATTGATTCCATCGCCACCAACGGAATCCGGTTCACCACTGGCTACGTCTCCGCGCCGCTCTGTTCGCCCTCGCGTGCTGGGCTGATGACGGGTCGCTACCAGCAACGCTTCGGCCATGACAACAACAACATCGAACCCCGTGGCGGCCTGCCCTTGACTGAGACGACTCTGGCCCAGCGGATGAAGGCGCTTGGTTACGCCACTATGATTATCGGCAAATGGCATCTCGGCCAGGATGCGCAGCATTTACCGATGAAACGCGGCTTCGGCGAATTCTTTGGCGTTACCGCCAATCCCGGCTCCTACTTCAGACCGACGGGTTTCATTGACTCTCGCGTTTCGCCGGAGGTGCAACCCGTGACGGACAAAGATTTCTACACCACCGATGCGTTCGCCGCGCGGGCGTCGGACTGGATCGAGAAGCACCGCGATGGCCCGTGGTTTCTCTACCTCCCATTCAATGCCGTCCATGGGCCTCACCAGGCGACGGAGAGGTATCTGAAACGCTTCGCGCAGATTAGTAGCCTAAGGCGCCGCGACTTCGACGGTACCCTCTCAGCCATGGACGACGCTGTCGGTGTCGTGCTAGGCAAACTTCGCGCGCTAAACCTGGAAGAGAACACACTCATCTTCTTCATCAGCGACAACGGCGCGCCCATCGGTCGCGGCGGCAACGGGATTTTGCGAGGCGGCAAAAACAGCTGCTGGGAGGGCGGCTCGCGCCTGCCGTGGATGATGCAGTGGAAAAGCAAACTGCCTAGCGGCAAGCTCTACGATCTGCCCGTCGTCCAACTCGACGTGATGCCGACCTGCGTAGCGGCCGTAGGCGGGACCATTGATTCCGCGTGGAAACTCGATGGCGTCAACCTGCTGCCCTATCTGACCGGTGAGAACGAGGAGCGACCGCACCAATCACTTTATTGGCGAATTGACGGTATGTGGGCCATCCGACACGGAGACATGAAACTCGTCCATGGCAAAGCCAACAGCAGTCCACCGGAGTTATTCGATCTCGCCAATGACATCGGCGAGCAAAACAACCTCGCCTCCAAAGAACCGGAGAAGGTCAAAGAACTCAAAGCGATGTGGGACGACTGGAACGCTCAAATGGCGCCGCCCGCGGTTCCGAAAGACAGAAAAGCAAGAAAGGCCAAGAGACGGCAAAGACAGGCTTGAAACAGTAACACTGCATCATTGATATTCGTTTCTTCGGCTCCCGGTTGCGGTCCAGGTTCCACTCGCGAGTTGTAGAGTTCCACGCTCCTGCCAGCACAGCCCGCGACGAGCACCAGCAACGTCGCCGTGTGCTCAGAGCGTGCGTTGGCGAGACTGCCGATGGTTGCCCAGCTCCCGTTCTCTTTGTGGTAGAGTTCCGCCCTCGCGAGGCCCTCTCCACCTGCAACAAGCACCTTGCCGCTGGATAACAAAGTAGCTGTGTGACCAGTGCGTGGGTTTGCGAGGCCGGCGGTGGCCGCCTATGTGCCGGTGTCCTGGTCGTTCAGGTCCGTGACGACGGGGGGCCTGGAACTCTCCTCCTGCGACGAGCACCTTGCCGTTGGGCAAACAACGTCGCCGTGTGACCAAAGCGTGCGGAGTCAAGTCGCCCGTGCCACTCCAAGTCCCGCTCACCGGATCGTAGAGTTGACCATCTGGTTAATTCGAGGCCCCCTAACGGATCCTGAGCGTCGCATCATTGCTGGTCGCGCTGCCAACACTGTTACTGATTACGATTGAAAATAGACTGCCGTTATCACCCGCGGTCGTCGGCGGAGTGGTATAGGAAGCACTTGTCGCTCCGTCGATATTCACGCCGTTCTTCCTCCACTGGTAGCTCAATGGGGCATTGCCTCGAGCGATCACTCGAAATGTCGCTGTCTGCCCGACCGCTACCGTCTTACTGACAGGCTGCTTTGTGATGGATGGCGCTCTCAAAATCTTGAAGATAGGGGTCGTGGCTAGAGTCAGTGAGTCAATTATGCCCGGGGTGGAATATCGCAAGAGATCAACCGTCGATGTCAGAATGGAATACTGCACCGCTGCTCCACCCGACTGGGCGGGTATCGTCGCGGAGTAATTTTGTCCGGAGCCCTCTGCTTCCACCAGTTGCGAGGTAATGAAAAAATCCGTTGACCATCGGAGATAAATTCGCTCCTCCCCGGATTTGGGCTGGCTCGTGAGAATGCTGACGACAACCGGATCGTCAAAAGTGGGGTTTGGTGGCGTTTGCCCATTCTGGCTCACCGAGACCGGCGGAGCGGAGGTTTTCATCACCGCAAGGGGCAGGCTGTCGCCGGACTCTGGCGTCTGATCGATAACCCGGAACGAGTAATAGAAACCATCTTCTAAGAAGATGTTGTTTGTCGGTCCCAAACCACTACCAGAAAAAAACGGAATCGAGGTAGTGGCATCGATGTTTATTGTGACCCCTCCCCATTGAGTCGAATAACTGTTGGCTCCCGCCACGACAAAGGAATGCATTCCTGGGGTCGTGTCACC
>Ga0070671_100004903_pt1 | contig 10650 bp, 11 predicted proteins | sample KBSS73metaG_FD_65341 | JGI IMG/M metagenome (GOLD analysis project Ga0070671, IMG submission 65341) | Switchgrass rhizosphere microbial communities from Kellogg Biological Station, Michigan, USA - KBS S7-3 metaG | ecosystem: Host-associated > Plants > Roots > Rhizosphere > Soil ... | reverse complement strand
TCTTTCCGGTGCCGGTCGCACCGGTGATCAGGCCGTGACGATTGGCGAGCCCCGGCAGAAACGCGAGTTCCTTGCCGCCGGCGGTCTTGGCAATAACGAATGGATTGGTCATGACGAGTACTGTGGCGTCAGTCCGAGGTGGGTCATCAGCGTCCGGGCGAACTCGGGGCCTTTCCCCTCTTCCTCGTGCTTGAAATAGATGAACACGTCGCGGCAGGCGGCGGTGTCGCGCGCGATGATGTCGCCCCACCGGGCGATGTCGTCGGCGGTGTAGCCCTCGTCGCGCAGGCGGAAGTAGGCGTAGTCCGCGGTGATTCTGACCGGCGTCGACAGCTTTTCGCTGTCGGCGACGCACAGCGCGAGATTGCGCGCGGCCAGCCGCGCGAACACCTCGTCATCGAGCCACGAGACATTGCGGAACTCGAAGGCCGCGGTCACCTTCGGCGGCAGCTCGCCGAGAAAGGCGTCGAACAGCGCCAGATCCTTCTTCAGGTTCGGCGGCAGCTGAAAGAGCAACGCCCCGAGCTTGTCGCCAAGTGTGCCGGCCACGCCGCAAAACGCCTGGACCAGGTCGCCGCAATTCTTCAACCGGCTGTCGTGCGTAATCCGCCGCGGCGCCTTGAGCGTCAGTTTGTAGGGCGACGGCGTCTGCGCGGCCCACCCGCTCGCCAGCTTTTCATTTGGCATCCGATAGAACGTGTAATTGATTTCCACGGTCGGAAACCGCGCCGCGTAGTAAGGCAGCATCTTCGCCGCGGCGAGATCCGCGGGATAGAAGCTCCCTTTCCACTCGGGATAGTTGTAGCCGGACGTGCCAATCCAGATCATGTCGGGGCTCGGGGCTCACACCATCCGCTCTCGGCTCTCAGCGCTCGGCGGTCAGCTCAGAGTCGAGACGTGCCGAAAGCTGATGGCTGAAAGCCGAAAGCTCACTAAACTATACACATGCCCGGCCGATTCGTGTCGTGTCTCGCCGCCATCCTCGTCATGACCGCGTGCACCAAGTCCGACGAGCGGACATTTACGCTTCAGGGACAGGTGCTGTCGCTCGAACCGTCTCGAAAGCTGCTGACGGTCAAACACGAAGAGATCAAAGGGTTCATGCCGGCGATGACCATGCCGTACGAGGTCCGCGACGCGAAGGTGCTCGACGGGCTCAAGGCCGGCGATCTCATCAATGCCACGCTCGTCGTCGTCTCGAACGGGGCGTATCTGTCCACGATCAAGAAGGTGGGCGAAGCGCCGCTCGAGAAACCGCCCGCAGAGGCGCCCAACCCGTCCGCTTCCTCGGGCTTCGAGCTGCTGAAGCCCGGCGACGCCGTGCCCGACGCCGCGTTTGTCGATCAGGACAACCGCAAACGCACGTTCAGCGGCTTCAAGGGCTCTCCGGTCGTGATGACCTTCATCTACACCAAATGCCCGCTGCCGACGTTCTGTCCGCTGATGGACCGTCATTTCGCCACGCTGCAGACCTCGCTGCGATCGAATGCCGCCCTCGGCGCCGTGCGGTTGGTCACGGTCAGCTTCGATCCGGTGACGGATACGCCGGCCGTACTCAAGGCGCACGCGAAACAGCTGAACGCGGACCTCGCGCGCTGGACGTTTCTGACCGGCGATCGGGACGAGATCGATCGGTTTGCCGCCAGATTCGGCGTGTCGATCTCGAGGGCGATGAACGACGCGCGCGACATCACGCACAACCTGCGAACGGCGATCGTCGACGGCGAAGGCCGGATCGTGAAGGTGTACACCGGCAACGACTGGTCGCCGAAACAAGTGCTGGCTGACCTCGAAGCCCTTGGCTCGAAGACGTGATTCCGGGTTCGGGATTCGGGATTCGATCGGACGAGCCGCACTCTCTTCCGGGGTCCCGAGTCACGAGTCCCGTCACCCGCGGTTCCACGCACGCGAGCGGCGGCTGGTCGCACGGTTGAAAACACCGGCCGCCGTGCAGCGCTACCTGAACGATCTGCCCTACAACCAGGAGCCAGGCGGCCGCGCCACGCTCCGCAGCTTCCGCGGCGTCGTCCGCGAGGGCTGTGCGCACTGCCTGGAGGCGGCGCTCTTCGCCGCCGTCGTCCTCGAGGCGCACGGCTACCCGCCGCTCGTCCTCAGCTTCGAATCGATCGACGAACTGGACCACGTGATCTTCGTCTATCGCCAGAACGGCCGCTGGGGATCGGTGGCGCGTTCCCGCGATCCGGGCCTGCACGGCCGGCGGCCGGTCTTCGCGACGCCCCGGGCGCTGGCGCTCAGCTACTTCGACCCGTACGTCGACTTCACCGGCCGCGTCACCGGTTATGCGGTCGTCGACCTCGCCGCGGCGATGGGCGACTACGAATGGCGGCTGGCGCCCACCAACGTGTGGAAGGTGGAGCGGGTGTTACTCGATTACCCGCATCGGCCGATCCGATCCTCGGATGCGCGCGTGGCCCGATTGCGAGCGTGGTACCGTGCATTTCGGACGCGCCATGGCCGAAAACCGGTCGACTACCGCGGCCGGGAGCGCTGGACGCCCCTGCCCTCCGAATTCCGGGATTGATACACTAGCCCGCGGTGACCTCCACCCTGTTCATCGTGCTGATGATCTTCGGCATCTTCGCCGTCGATCTGGTGCGGCGCTGGTGGAAAGAGAACGCGTGGAAGCGGCGATGGAAGGAAAGGGACAGGGACGACTGAATCTGGTAATTGGATGATTGGGTAATTTGGTAATTGGCAATCACCCAATCAATTACCAGATTACCCAATCACTCGATTACCCAGTGCTGGTTTCAGTCGAGCGCAATGCTGGTTTCAGTCGAGATCGAAGTCGCGCATCGGTTTGGTGACCGGCTCCTCGCGCGCCTGCTTCAACGCCTCTTCGAACCGCCGGGCCAGCGCATCGCCGCGGGTCTTTTCCGAATCCACCGACTGCTGGAAGACCGCTTCGCGGTGGGCTGCCTGCTCGGCCAGAATCCGTTGCGCGTCGCTCAACTCCGGCTTGTTGCCGCGATCCGGCTCCTTGTGGCCGACGACGCGACCGAGGTTGAGGTCGACGACCAGCGTCGCCTGGCAGCACGGACAGGTCACTTCGAGCTCCGATTTCAGTTTGGCCATCAGCGTTTTCCCCCGAAGGCGCCTTCGAGTCCGCCAGCGTAGAACGGCATCTTCAATTCCATCGGCTTCCCGTCAGGCAGCTTCGCCATCAGGCGCACGTCCTTCACCTGCATCCGCTTGAAGTTGAAGCGATGACCGAAGCCGGTGACGAAGGTGTCGAGCGTCGCCTGAAACCGCTTCCCCGGTGGAATTGACGGCGTGACCATCCGGAACTGCTGGTTGATCCAGATTTCCACGTGCGTCCACTCCTGTGCGCTCACATTGCTGACGGTGACCATGTTGCCCTCGAGCTTGATCGGCTCCTCCGGCGCCTTGTAGCAGGCGGAGGATGCGATCGCCACGACGACCGCGAAGGCCTGGGCCCGAAGAGCGCGCGGCATCACGCGCTATCATAGCGCAGTGACTTTGGCGCGGCCGACGCTCCGGATCGCCACGTACAACGTGCACAGCTGCCGGGGCCTCGATCGGCGCACCCGTCCCGAACGCACCGCGGCGGTGCTCCGCGACATCGACGCGGACATCATCGCGCTGCAGGAAGTGATCGGCCCGGGCGCGCACACGGGTGGTCACGCGGAGGAACTGGGCGCAGCGCTCGGCATGGGATGGGTGATGGCGCCGGCGCGGCAGGTGCGTGGCCACCAATTCGGCAACGCGGTGCTCAGCCGCCTGCCGATCCTCAGTCACACGGCGCACGAGCTGCGGTGGCGCCATACCCAGACGCGCTGCGTGCAGCGCGTCGACTTCGAGGTCGCCGGCCGGCCGTTTCACGTCTACAACGTGCACCTCGGCACGTCCATCCTCGAGCGCCGGCATCAATCGAGGCGGGTGGCGAAGATCGTGGTGGACGACGGCGTGAAGGGCGCGAAGATCGTGCTGGGCGATTTCAACGAGTGGCTGCGCGGCATCGCCACGCGAGCGCTGTCAGCGAGCCTGAAGAGCCTCGACCTGAGCCACTACGTCGGCCGCAAGGCCACGTTTCCAGGCCTGCTGCCGGTGCTGCACCTGGATCACATCTACTTCGACGGCGCCATCGAGTTCGCCTCGGTCAGCGTCGTGCGCAACCGCTTCTCGACGATGGCCTCCGATCACCTGCCGGTGGTCGCGGATATCCTTCTTTGACAGCGTCGGCCTTCAGCTGCCACGTTCGCGAGCGGTAATCGGCACGTCCTCGTAGCGCAGGCCTTTAGCCCTGCCGTCGCCATCGCGTGCTGCGTGGACGCCCGGGCGCGACGAAGCCGTGGTATAAGGTCCGTCTCGAGAACAAACGGAGCGTCCCCGCGGAATCTCAAACACCCTAGAGGTGATGCCATGAGCATGAAACGACGAGAGTTTCTAGCGGCCGGTCTCGCACTGAGTTCGACGGCGATTGCGCGGGCGCAGCAGGGCGGTGCAACGCCAGATCGGTCCGGCGGCGGCGAGGGCAGGGGGCGCGGCGCGACGCCGACCCGAATGGCGAAGACGACCAGGATGTTCAAGTCGCCGGGCCTGTATCCGAACGCGCTGGCCGTGATGACCGACGGAGCCGGTGGCTTATGGATTGGGCAGCAAAAGGTCACCGCTCAAAATGCGGTGACGTACAACCTGCCGCTGGACCCGAACCGGGATGAGATGGCGTGGCTGGTCGATTGGAACGGCAAGCTGCTCAAGACGGTCACGACCAATTCCCGCAATACGTCCGGAATGGCGTACGGGGACGGCTGTGTGTGGATGGGCGCGAACGCCGATCCAAACGGCATCTTTCAAGTCGATCTGAACTCCAAACAAATCACCCACCGTCAGATTCCGCTCAGCATCGACGGCAATGGCGGTGGTTGCCATGGCGTGAAGTGGCATAACGGCAAGCTCTGGATTGCCGCATTACGCCTGGGCGGCATCTTGCGCGTCGATCCGAAGACGTGGGTTCCCGAAGTCCTGATTCGCGTGAGCTCCGCCGAAAGGCCTCGCCTTCACGACGTCGCGTTCGACAACGACGGAAATATCTGGGTCGTGACCGGCAACAACAGCGCGAGCTACGCCGAGGGAAAAGCTGGCCTGAACAAGTATGACGGCAAGACCGGACAGCTCCTGATGACGGTCGAACTTGCGCCCGGATCGTGCGACCCACACGGGCTGGTCTGGCACGAGGGTCGACTCATCAGCTGCGATGCCGGCATCCACCCGGGATGGAAGGGCATGGAGAGTCCGCACGCCGGTTACATCTTCAGCATCGATATCAGCTAGCGCCGGCGCACGCCGCCTGCTTGTTCAGACCTCGTCGTCGGCGAGCTCGAGGCCAATCGGCGCGGCGTCGATGATGCTGGGCACCTTGGTGGCGGCGCGCTTCGCTTTGACGGCGCGCGCCTCTTCGTAGATGCGCTTGGGGACGCGCTGGATGTCCCACACCAGGCCGACGGCGGCCATCGTGCGGATGACGTACCAGGTCGGATCGAATTCCCACCAGTAGAAGCCGTTGCGCGCCGCGCGCTGGTAGCGGTGGTGGTTGTTGTGCCAGCCTTCGCCAACCGCGAACACGGCGGTCACGATGTTGTTCCGCGACTCGTCCACGGTTTCGAACCGGCGCGAGCCGAACATGTGGTTGACGGTATTGATGGCGAAAGTGGCGTGCGCCAGCGTCATCGTCGGCAGGCAGAAGCCCCAGACCAGCCACGGCATGCCGCCGATCAGGAACATCGTCGCCGCGAGCGCCAGCGGCGGCACGAAGAAGTACTTCTCGAGCCACGCGATTTCGGGGACACCCGAGAAATCGCGGATCACCGGGTTGGTCCGCTCAACGCGATCGTGCTTGGTGTCGTTGAGGAACCAGCCGATGTGCGCGTAGTAGACGCCGCTGACCATCGGGCTGTGCGGATCGCCGTCGCGATCCGCAAACCGGTGGTGGTTGACGTGATGGCCGGCCCACCACAGCGGTCCCTTCTGCATCGCGGCGGTGGCGATGAAGCTCCACACGAACCGGGCAGTGCGATTCATCTTGAACGCGCGGTGCGCCAGGTAGCGATGGAAGATCAGCGTCAGGCCGAGGGCGCGGACGAAGTGGGACGCGGCCCACAGCCCGATGAACACCCAGCGAAACGGTACGGCGAACACCAGCAGCGCGCTCGCCTGCACAGTCCAGAAGATCGCAATCTGAAGGAAGTTTGGAAACACGTGATCAAATCTCTCGCAGCGCTCGGGCGACTGGGATGCGGGCCGCGCGAAGCGCAGGGAGCAGGCCGCCAACGGCTCCCATGACCACAGAAAACACCAGGCCACCGACCATCAGGGCCGGCGTGATTCTAAACTTGAACGCGACTTCGGTGAAGCTGGAAAAGTTCGTCGTGCCCGTGGAGAGCCCATGGACCGGCAACGCCAGAATACAACCGATGACGCCGCCGACGAGAGCCAGCGCGATCGATTCGGCGAGAAACGCCGTCACGATGCGAAACTGTGAGAAACCGAGCGCGCGCAGGGTGCCAATCTCGCGGGTCCGGTACGCGACCGCCGCGTACATCGTGTTCATCGCGCCGAACATCGCGCCGATCGACAGAATCAGCGTCACGAACGTGCCGAACACGCGGATGACGGTGGTCATCGCCTGCGACTGCTCCGCATAGTAGTCCTGCTCGCGCTTCGGCTGCAGGTAAAGGCGCGGATCGCCCTTGATCGCCGCCTCGAACGAATCGAACATCGAGCGATCGGCCAGCTTGACGGTCATCGACTGATAGCCGTTGCGCTGAAACGCCGGCATCATCAAGTCGATGTCGCCCCAGATCTCCGATTCGAAGGCCGCGTCGTTGGCGGTGAACACGCCGACGACCTTCCACGTCGTGCTGCCGAACCTCACGTCGCTGCCGAGGGTCAGACCCTGGAAACGTCCCATCGCCAGACGGCCGACGTTGATCTCGCGGGTACCGGGCGCGAAGCGGCGCCCTTCAGCGAACCTCAACGTCTCCCGGACGTCGAAGGCCCGCGGCCCCACGCCACGGACCGGCACGTTGGCGGGCTGGCTGTCGGTGACGCGCGGCACCGCGATAATCGTCAACAGCTCGGCCGATGACAACGGACGTCCGTCGGACCCGCGCGCCACCTGCGGCATGCTCTCGACGATCGGCAGATCCGGCCGCATCACCGCGCTCGTGGTCTCGGCCGTGGAGCTCTTGCGCAGGATGATGGCGTTATCGGGCGATCCGCTGGCGATGAGCGTGGAGCGAAATCCCTGCGCGATCGCCAGCGTCATCACGAAGACGGCGACGACCATCGCGATGCCGCCGGCGGTCATCGCGGCCGTGCCCTTGCGGACGACCATCGAGCGCAGGTTGTAGTTGGTAATCAGTCCCATACAACAACGGCTTCAGACAAAGACGGGTTCTGGGTTCAGGGTTCCGGGTTCAGGGTTCGTTCGGAAGAATCCCGAACCCCGAACCCCGAACGCTGAACCTCGAACCCCGAACCCCGAACCTCGAACGAACCCAGAACCTGGAACCCGGAACCCCGAACCCGTTCACGCGACCCGCCGCAGCGCGTCGACGATCTTCAGGCGCGACGCCATCGTCGCCGGAATCAGCCCCGCCAGCACGCCGATGCCCACGCTCAGCGCCAGGGCGACCAGCACGTTGGTGTTGTTGACGCCGATTTCAGGAATGAATCCGCCGGCGTTGAGGAAACGCGGATTCACGATTGTGTAGGCCACGCCGATGCCCAGAATTCCGCCCACCGTGGCCATCAGCAAGCCTTCGCCGGCAACCAGCAGGAAAATCGTCGCCGACGGGAAGCCAAGCGTCCGCATCACCGCGATTTCGGTCGTCCGCTCGCGCACCGACATCGCCATCGTATTGGCGGCCACGAACAGCGTGGTGATGACCACGGCCAGAGCGATGCTACCGAGCAGCAGGTTCAGGTTGCCGAACATCGACACGAAGGACGTCTGAAACGCGCGCTCGGTGTCGGTCTTGGTCTCGTACGGCGAATTCGCGAACTTCTCGTCGATCGCGCGCATGATTTGCGGCGCCTGATCCGGATTGGCGATCTGCGTGACGTACCAGCCGATCTGCCCTTTCAGCATCGACCGCTCGTCGGCGTACTTCCAGTGGAACATCATCGACTGGTTGTCGACCGCGGCGCCGCCCGACCGATAGATGGCACGAACGGTGAAGTCGTAGTCGCGCTGGCCGTAGATCGGAATCCCGACCTGCAGCGTGATCTTGTCGCCGACCTTGAACCCGTACGTCCTGGCCAGCCCCTCGCCGATAATGCAGCCCGTGCGATCGTCGAGGAAGGCCTTGCGCTCTACAGGCGTCAGCAGGATCTCCGGATACATGCGCAGGTAGCCTTCGGGATCCACCGCGAACTGCCCGAAGAAGTTCTTCGGATCCTTGTAAATGCCGCCGAACCAGCTCGCATAGGTGACGTCCTGCACGCCCGGAATATTCTTGATGGTCTCCAGGTGACTGATCGGCATCTGGAACATCAGCGAGGTCGAGCGAATCGTCACGACACGCGTTGACGAGGCGGCCTCCGCGCCGGCGTTGAACCCGTCCAGGACCGCGCGCAGCGCGGCGAACAGGAAAACGGCAATCGCGACGCTCATCACGGTGAGCAGGGTCCGCCGCTTGCTGCGTTTGGCGCTTTTCAACACGAGGCCAAGAAACTTCACATCGACCTCCTATCCGACCTGTTGCTGGGCCTCGACGAGCGTGCCTTTTTCGAGATGAAGCACGCGTTTGGCGCGCTCCGCGGCGTGCGGGTCGTGCGTCACCATCACGATCGTCTTCTGGTATTCGCCATTCAGCCGCTGCAGCAGCGTGAGCACTTCGCTCGCCGACTTCGCGTCGAGATCCCCGGTCGGCTCGTCGGCAAGGAGCAGCGTCGGATCGGTGACGATGGCGCGCGCGATCGCGACGCGCTGTTCCTGTCCGCCCGACAGTTGACGCGGGTAATGCTTCTCCCGATCGCCCAGCCCGACGATGCCGAGCGCGGTCAACACGTGATCGCGGCGCTGTTTCTTCGACAGATTCGTGAGCAGCAGCGGCAGTTCGACGTTTTCGAACGCCGTGAGCACCGGAATCAGGTTGTAGAGCTGGAAGATGAAACCGATGTGACGGGAGCGCCACGCGGCCAGCGCGCGTTCCGACAGGGTGCTGATTTCCGTATCGCCGATGCGGATCGCGCCGCGCGACGGCCGATCGATGCCAGCGAGGAGGTTCAGCAGCGTCGACTTGCCCGAGCCGGACGGGCCCATCAATCCCAGGAAGTCGCCCTCGGGGACGGTGATCGAGACCCGATCGAGGACCGGGATTTCGATCGCATCGCGCTTGTAGGCTTTCGTCACGTCCCGCAATTCGATGAGCGCCATCTCAGCTTCCCTTCACGCGCACGATACCGCGATCCGTCAGTCCGGCCGGCGGATTCAACACGACCACCTCGCCCGGGACGACGCCGCTCTTGATTTCAACCTGATCGATCCGTTCGGCACCGAGCGTCACGACGCGGCGCGCGGACAACCCGTTGCTGACGACCCACACCACCGACGCGCCGCCCTGCTGGCTGATGGCGCGCTTGGGCGCGAGCACCACCGGTGGCGTCGCGGCGGGCGGACCTGACTCCGTCGCGGCACCGCTCCGTCCCCGTCCCGCGCCCGGCTCCTGAAACGTGACGCTCGCGGTCATCTCCGGCTTCACGTGCGTGTCGGGATTGAGAATACTGACACGAACTTCGACGATCGCCTTCGCCCGATCGGCAGACGGAAAAATCTGCCGCAGCCGGCCCTTATAGGGCTGATCCTGGTACGCCTGGAGCGTGATCTCGGCCGGCATCCCGGCGCTCAGCTTCGCCACGCTGTTCTCACTGACTTCGGTCTGCACCTCGAGTTCGGCGAGGTCCGCAATCGTCGCAATCGCGCCGCCCTCGCGCGACGCCTGTCCCTGGACGCCGAACGGCGAGACCGTCTCGCCAACCTCCGCGCGCTTCTTGATGACCACGCCGTCGAACGGCGCGCGCACGTTCGCGTTCTCGATCGCTTCTTCGGTGACGCGCACGCGTGCGTGGGCGGACGCAATGGCTGCCTCCGCCGACTTCACGCGCGCGGCGGAGACTGCCGCCGACGCTTCCGCTGCCGTCAGCGTCGCAGTGGTCGTAATGCCATCCTTCATCAGCGCGCGCTGCCGATCCAGGTTGCGCAGGTCCTCGTCGCGCGTCGCGAGCGCCTGTCCGAGCTGCGCCTCGCCTTCCGCCACGGCGCGCCGCGACGCCTCGAGCTGCGCGTCGACATCCGCGTGTTCGATTTCGGCAATCACCGCGCCTTTGCGCACGCGGGTCCCTTCTTCGAACCTGAGGCGCGCCAGCCGACCGCCCATTTTGACGCCGACGTCGCTGCTGCGGCGCGCGACTACGTAGCCGCTCGCCACCAGCACCGGCAACGCCGTCGAACCGCCCGGCGTCGTCACCACTTGCGTGACACGGGCGGTCTCGACCTCCGGCGCGCGCCGCTCGGCGACATAGGCGCGGGCATTCGGGTAGAGCGCTGCCCCGCCGCCCGCCAGCACCAGGAGGACAGCCCACGGCACCCAGCGCCGGCGCCCG
>Ga0070671_100004899_pt1 | contig 10653 bp, 8 predicted proteins | sample KBSS73metaG_FD_65341 | JGI IMG/M metagenome (GOLD analysis project Ga0070671, IMG submission 65341) | Switchgrass rhizosphere microbial communities from Kellogg Biological Station, Michigan, USA - KBS S7-3 metaG | ecosystem: Host-associated > Plants > Roots > Rhizosphere > Soil ... | reverse complement strand
TCGCCGTCGATCTTCTTGGCCGAATACGCCGGCGGCGTCTGCGGGTGCGTGCCCAGCCGCGCGTCCAGCGCCTCGCGCACGCGGCGCTCGAGGTCGCCGGGCACCGGCGCGGGCGGCGCCAGCGGGTCGCCCTGGCGATCGCAGGTGGTCGTGGCGAAGCCGAAGCGGACGCTGGCGCGGTACCGCTTGTCGTCGCTGGTCAGGTAGGCCGACAGCCGGGTGGCCCGCCCGACCACGACCACGACGACGCCGCTGGCCAGCGGATCGAGCGTGCCGGCGTGGCCGACGCGGCGCTCGCCGAGGATGCGGCGGACCCGGCCGACGACGTCGTGCGAGGTCGGCCCTTCCGGCTTGTCGACGACGATCAGGCCGGCGAGGTCCGGGCTAGCCACGCGCCGGGACGGGCGATCCCGCCAGCACGCGGGTCAGGCGATCGACGACGTCGCGGCGGACCACGGCCGGATCGCCGCGGCGGGTGAAGCCCGAGGCGTTGGTGTGGCCGCCGCCGCCGAACTCGGCCGCGACCAGGCGGACGTCGGTGGCGCCCTTGGAGCGCAGGCTGACGCGGACGTCGCCGTTCGACTCGCCGCGCACCAGGATGACGGCCTGGATGCCGGCCGACATCAGCGGCATGTTGATCAGGCCGTCGGTGTCCTCCGGCGTGGCGCCGGTCCGGGCGAGCAGCGCGTCGTCGAAGGCGAGGACGGCGAGCCTGCCGTCGGCGGTCACGTCCATGCCGTCCAAAAGCGCGCCAATCAGCTTCAGCTTGCCGATCGAGCTCTGCTCGTAGACGAGGCGGGCCAGCGCCGCGGCGTCGACGCCGGCCTCGGTGGCGCGCCGGCACCACTCGAAGGTGCGGTTGGTGATGTGGCTGTGGCGGAAGCCGCCGGTGTCGGTGAGGATGGCCAGGTAGATCGCCGAGCCGATTTCCGGCGTCCACGCCACGCCGAGCGCGTCGATCACCGCCGCCACCTGTTCGCCGCACGCGGCGGCGTTGCCGTCGAACCAGTTGATCGCCCCGTACATCGCGTTGCCGGGGTGGTGATCGATGTTGATCGTGTAGTAGCCCTCGAGGCCGGCCACGCCCGGCCGCGACACGTCGCTGCACTCGAGCACGACCAGCGCGTCGAACTCGCCCTCGACGCGCGGCGCCACTTCGATGCGGTCCACGCCGGGCAGGGCCAGGAACGCGGACGGCGGCCGATCGCGGTTGACCATCCGGACCGACTTGCCGAGCGCGCGCAGGGCGGCGGCCAGGGCCACCTGCGAGCCGATCGAATCGCCGTCGGGGCGGGCGTGCGAGGTCAGGAGGAAGCTGGAGCGCGCGCGGATCGCGTCGCGGATCTGGGCGAGGATGTCCATGGCTGCAGCGGGGACTACGGCGGCGCTACTCATCGCCAGACCCGGGGCGACGTCCGGGATCGAGCCGGCCGTCGCCGGCCGGCCGCGGGTCGGCCGGCTTCGGTGCGGCAGGCGCCTCGCCGTCGCCCGGGGCCGCCTTCGGCGCGGCCTGGATCTCCTGGAGCAGCGACTCGATGCGCTCCTCGCGGGCAATCGATTCGTCGAACTGGAAGGCCAGCTCCGGCGCCCGCCGCAGGCCGATCCGGGCGGCGATGCGCTGCCGCAGGAACGGCTTGGCGCGCTCGAGCGCCTTGGCGGTGGTGCGCCGTGCCGTCTCGTCGCCGAGCGTCGTGTAGTAGGCGCGCGCCACCTGCAGATCGGCGCTGACCTTCACGTGGGTGACGGTCACGAAGCCGATGCCGGGGTCGCGGACCTCCCGCGACAGCAGGTCGGCCAGCTCCTGCCGGATCTCTTCACCGATGCGAGCCGGGCGCGACCCCTGCATGTCTCGTGGCCTTCTAGGTGAGGAATTCGGTCTGGACGGCGGTGACGTAGCCGTCCACGTTCGATTCGATGGTGGTGAGGGCGGAGGCGAGGACCTCGTCGACGTGGCCGCGGCGGTTGCCGATCGCGACGACGCCGAGCGCGACCCGCTGCCAGACGTCGAGGTGGCCGACCTCGGCCACCCCCACCCCCAGCGCCTTGAGGCGATCCTTCACGCGACGCACCGACATCCGTTTGTCCTTGAGCGACTGCGCGTCCGGCAGGAAGACCTCGACCGACAGGAGCGCGACGAACGTCGAGACGTCCGAGCCCGGATGCCGCGCCTGGGCCATGGCCTCGCCAATCTCCCGACTGTCCCGGCTGGCCTAGGAGATCGTCGCGGCGACGCGCTCCACGGTGAAGACCTCGATGACGTCGCCGACCTTCAGATCGTTGTAGCTCTCGAAGCCGATGCCGCACTCGAAGCCCGTCTTGACCTCGGACACGTCGTCCTTGAAGCGGCGCAGCGACCCGAGCTTGCCCTCGTAGACCTGCACGTTGTCGCGCAGCAGACGCGCCTGCGACTCGCCCGAGCGCTTGATCACGCCGTCGGTGACCATGCAGCCGGCGATGGTGCCGAACTTCGGCGTCTTGAAGATCTGCCGCACCTCGGCCGCGCCGAGCCGCACTTCCTTGAGCGTCGGCTCGAGGATGCCGGCCATCGCCTTCTTGATCTCGTCGGTCACGTTGTAGATGACCGAGTGCATGCGCACGTCGACCTTCTCGCGCTCGGCGATCTCCGAGGCGTTGCGATCGGGCCGGACGTTGAAGCCGATGACGATGGCGTTCGAGGTCAGCGCCAGCAGCACGTCGAACTCGTTGATGGCGCCGACGCCCGCATGGATGATGCGGACCTTGACGCGCTCGTCGCCGAGCTTCTGCAGCGAGCTGGCCAGCACCTCGGCCGAGCCCTGCACGTCGGCCTTGACGATGATGGGCAGCTCCTTGACGCCGCCCTCGGCGATCTGCTGCTTGAGGGACTCGAGCGTGAGGCGGCTCGACTTCGACGCGTGCGACCGCTCCTTCTGCTGGTTCTGGCGGAAGAGCGCGATCTGGCGCGCCTTGGCCGCGTCGGCCAGCGCCTGGAACGTGTCGCCCGGCGAGGGCGGCGTCGGCAGCCCGAGCACTTCGACCGGCGTCGACGGCCCGACGGTCTTGATCGAACGCCCGCGGTCGTCGATGAGGGCGCGGACCTTGCCGACGATGGTGCCGGCGATGACCGTGTCGCCGACGCTGAGCGAGCCGTCCTGGACGAGGATGGTCGCCACGGCGCCGCGGCCGCGATCGAGCTTGGCTTCGAGCACGGTGCCCGACGCCGCCCGCTTCGGGTTGGCCTTGTACTCGCCGATGTCGGCGACCAGCAGCACCATCTCGAGCAGGGCGTCGAGGTTCTCGCGCTTCTTCGCCGAGACCGGCACCATCACCGTGTCGCCGCCCCAGTCCTCGGCCAGCAGCCCGACTTCGGCGAGGGCCTGCTTGACCCGCTCCGGGTTGGCGTCCGGCTTGTCGACCTTGTTGATGGCCACGATGATCTTCACGTTCGCGGCGCGGGCGTGATCGATGGCTTCCTTGGTCTGCGGCATGACGCCGTCGTCGGCAGCGACCACCAGGATGACGACGTCCGTCACCTTGGCGCCGCGCGCACGCATCGTCGTGAACGCTTCGTGACCCGGCGTGTCGAGGAAGACCACCTTGCGCTTGTTCACCTCGACGGCATACGCGCCGATGTGCTGGGTGATGCCGCCCGCTTCACGCTCGGCGATGCGGGTCTCGCGAATCGCGTCGAGCAGCGTGGTCTTGCCGTGATCGACGTGGCCCATCACCGTCACGACCGGCGCGCGCGGCACCAGATCCTCGGGCTTGGACGCGTCGGTCTCGACCTGGATCATCTCCTCTTCGAAGGTCTGCATCTTCACGTCGGCGCCGAACTCGCGCGCGATCATCGTCGCGGTTTCGGTGTCGAGCGTGGTGTTGATCGTCATCATCATCCGACGATCGATCAGCTTCTTGAGGACGTCCTTGACGCGCACTTCGAGCTTGTCCGAGAGGTCCTTGACGGTCATGCCCTCGGCGAGCGTGATGCTGCGCGTGATCGGCGGCGGACCGGCCGGCGCCTGCGGGATCGCCGGACCCGGCGCGACGCGGTCGCGGCGCGGGCCGGACGGGCGCGTGCTGCCGCCCGGACGGAAGCTGCCGCCGGGCGGACGATAGCCAGGCGTCGGCGGCCGCAGGCCGGTGGGCTGGCCGGGCGTGCCCGGCCGGGCACCCGGCTGGTAGCTCGGACGGATCGGCGTCCCGGTGGGCTGATACGTGGGACGGGCGATGCCGCCCGGGCCCATGACCATCGTGCGGCCGGGAATCTGCGACGCCGGACGTGCCGGCGGCAGGCCGGGCGGACGTGGCACCGGCACGCGCACCGGAGCGCCGGGCACCGCCGGCCGTGGCGCGGACGGGGCGCCCGTCCCACTGGCGGCGGCCGGCTGCGCGGCGGCCGGAGCCGTCGGCGCGGCAGGCGCGCTCGGCGCGGTCGGCTGGGCCGGAGCGGGACGCGTCAGGCGCGGCTGGGCAGCCACGCGCGACCGGCCTTCGCTCTGCGGCGCGGCCGGGTCCTCGATGCGGAGCCGCAACGTGGGCGGCACGATACGACCGACCGGCCCCTGAGGGCGGGCGGCGGGCTGGACGGCGGATGGAATGGGGTCGCCTTTCGTTTCGGTCGCCGGCGCCGGGGTCGGCTCTCCGGTGTCGGCCTCGGGCGCCGCGGGCGCCTCGACGGCCACGGGAGCCGACGCCGCGATGGCGGGCGGCTCGGGTGCAGCGGGGGCGGCGGGCTCGGCCTCGACCACCGGCTCCGGCGCGGGCGCCGCGACAGCCGGCGGTTCGGGCTCGGCGGCCGGGGCCACGAACGGCTCCGGCGCGGGCGGCGCCTCGACCTCGATGTGGGCCGGCGCGGCGGGTCTCGCTTCGGCGGCCGGGGTCGCCGTCGGGGATCCCGTCACCTCGCCGGCCACGCCGCCTTCGACCGGCAGCGGCGCCGGGCGCGGCGTGATGGTGCGGACGAGCCGCGGCGGGCCGATCGCCGGGGCGGCCGGCTTGGGCGGCGGCTCGGGCGCGCGGGCCGGGGCCTTCTTGGCGCCGCCGCTCTTGGCCGGCACCGCCGTCTCGAGGAACATCTGCGCCGGTGGCGGCAGGGTGATGCCGCGCTGGCGAGCGTGCCGCTCGACGAACTGGCGGGCAACGACCTCTTCGATCGTGCTCGACGCGCTCTTCACGTCGATGCCGTGATCGCGCTTCAGCAGCGTGACCACTTCCTGGCTCGACGAGTTGAGCAGCTCCGCGACTTTGTAAATCCGGACGGTTGACAACCTTGGCCTCGGCCTTTCCTTACTGCACGTCCCGATCGGACGCTTCGGCGGGCGCCGGCGCGTCGCCCGCGGCGGCATCCGCCGCCTCGCTCACGGCGTCGGGGGCGTCGCCGCCCTCGGCCGCTGCCGCCTCGAGCTTGCCGTCGCGGCTCTCGCCGCCGGGGGTCTCGCCTTCCGGCGACTCCTCGGCGGCCTGCGCGCCCTCGGTCTCGGCCAGCAGTTCGCCGGCCAGCGTCGGGAACTGCTCCTCGACCTCTTTGCGCTTCTCTTCTTCGCTCTTGATGTCGATCTTCCAGCCCGAGAGCTTGGCGGCGAGGCGGACGTTCTGCCCCTTCTTGCCGATCGCGAGCGACAGCTGGCGGTCCTCGACGACCACCTCCATCACCCGGTTCTCCTGGTCCATGATGGTGACGCGCTGGACCTTGGCCGGGCTGATCGCGTTGGTCACGAAGACCATCTCGTCATCGGACCACTCGACGATGTCGATCTTCTCGCCGCGCAGCTCGCGGATGATGGCCTGGACGCGCGTGCCCTTCATGCCGACGCAGGCGCCGACCGGATCGACGTCGCGCTCGCGCGAGAAGACCGCCACCTTGGCCCGATCGCCGGCTTCGCGCACGGCGCCGCGGATCACCACGGTGCCGTCGTAGATCTCCGGCACTTCCTGCTCGAACAGCTTGATCAGCAGGGCCGGGTCGGTGCGCGACAGCACCACCTGCGGGCCCTTGATGTTCTTGTTCACCGACTTGATCACGGCGCGGACGCGATCGCCGATGTTGTAGTTCTCGGCGCGCGATTGCTCGCGGCGGGGCAGCGTCGCCTCGACGCGGCCCATCTCGGCGACGATGTCGCCGGTCTCGAAGCGCTTGACGACCGCGGTGACGACCTCGCCGATGCGCTGGTTGAACTCGTCGTAGACCTTCTCGCGCTCGGCCTCGCGGGTCTTCTGCGACAGCACCTGCTTGACGGTCTGGGCGGCGATGCGCGATTCGACCGGCGGCTTCGGGAACTCGATCTCCATGTCGAGCTCGGCGTCCTCGCCGTACATCTCCTTGGCGTCCTGCAGCGAGATCTCGGTGGCCGGGTTCTCGACCGCCTCGACGATGTGCTTGACCGCGAAGATCTCGATCTGGCCGGTCTCCGCATTCATGCGCGAGCGCAGATCCTCGGTCGACTTGTAGGCCTTGCGCGACGCCGTCAGCATCGCGTCCTCGAGCGCGGCGATGATGACCTGGGGCTCGACGCCCTTCTCCTTGGCCATCGTCTCGATCAGCGGCAGCAGCGAACTCGTCATTGGTTTCTAGAACTCCACAGCGAGGCGTCCGCGGGCGATGCGGTCGTAGGGCAGCCGGACCACCTTCGTCCGCCCCACCGCCAGCACCACGGCGCCGTCTTCGATTCCGGTCACGCGTCCTTCGAAATGCACCTGCCCGTCGACGGGCTCCCGGACGACGATCTTGGCCAGCCGCCCGGCGAACCGGGCGTAGTCGTCGAGGTCACGCAGCGAGCGTTCCAGCCCGGGCGACGAGACCTCCAGCGTGTAGGCGGCATCGAGCGCGTCCTCGACGTCGAGGATCGTGCTCACGTCGTGGCTGACCCGCTGGCATTCCTCGATCCCGATACTGTCCTCCGGGCGCTCGACGATGGGGCGTCCTGCCTCGTCGCGCCGTGTCGGCCGATCGATGAAGATGCGGAGCACCAGCCCGACCGGTTCCCGCCGCAGCTGCACGTCGAAAATCTCGACGCCGCACGACGCCGCGACCCGGTCGGCGATCTCCCGGATGTGCGCCAGCCTGGCGTCCGTCGTCGCGCGGGTCCCCATAAAACACAAAAAGTGGGCCGCTAGCCCACTCGATCACCATTCCCGGAACGAGCGACCCAGCAGTCTACCATTTTTTTTATGGCCCTTGCCTCGAGCAGCCGGCCCCGCGCCGCTCAGACGCGGACCACCAGATCGTAGCCCCGCGACTCGACGATTTCCGCCTCGATCAAGTCTCCCGGACGGAGGACTTCCGGGTCCCCGTCGGTCAGGTAGACGATCGGGTCGATCTCGGGCGCCTGGCCGGCGAGCCGCCCGGTCCAAGCCAGCTCGTGCTCGGACGACGGCCCGTCGACCAGCACCTGCACCCGCTCGCCGAGCCGGCGACGGTGACGGCGGGCGACGATCTTCTGCTGGACGGCCATCAGCTTGCGCTGCCGGGCGGCCTTGGTCCGGGCCGGCACGTCGTCCGCCAGCCCGTGGGCGGCGGTGCCTTCTTCGTGCGAGTAGGTGAAGACGCCGACGTGGTCGAACTCGACCGTCTGGACGAAGTCACAGAGCTCGGCGAAGTCGGCCTCGGTCTCGCCGGGGAAGCCGGTGATGAACGTCGTCCGCAGGGTGACGTTCGGCAGCCGCTCGCGCAGCCCGAGCAGCAGCCGCTCGTAGCTGGCGCGCGACCCAGGCCGGCGCATCCGCTTGAGGACGCCGTCGGCGGCGTGCTGCAGCGGCAGGTCGATGTACGGCACCACCTTGTCGCAGGTGGCCATCGCCTCGATGGTTTCTTCGGTGACCGTCGTCGGGTAGAGGTAGAGCAGGCGGATCCAGGCCAGCCCCTCGACGGCGTTCAACTCGCGCAGCAGCCGGGCCAGCGCTCCGCGCTCGCGGCGGTCGACGCCGTAGAAGGTCGAATCCTGCGAGATCAGCAGCAGTTCCTTGACGCCTCGAGCGGCTAGCGACCGCGCCTCGGCGACGATCGATTCGACCGGCCGGCTGCGGTACTGGCCGCGCAGCTTCGGGATGATGCAGAAGGCGCAGTTGTAGTCGCAGCCCTCGGCGATCTTCACGTAGGCGTAGTGCTTCGGCGTGGTCAGGACGCGCGGCGTCGCCGCGTCGTAGAGGTAGGTCGGCAGCTCGCGTTCGGCGACGACGGCATCGCGGTGGCGCGCGGCGACGTGGGCCGAAACCGGCGCCGTCCGGTGGAACGTCATCGGGACGGCTCCCGGCATGCCCGACGACGCCGGTGCGGTCTCGATGGCGCCGACGATCGACTCGACCTCGCTGGTCCCCAGGACGACGTCGATCTCAGGGATTTCGGCCTTCAGCTCGTCGCGGTAGCGCTCGGCCAGGCAGCCGGTGACCACCAGCTTGGTGCAGCGGCCGCTGGTCTTGTGCTGGGCCAGCTCGAGAATCGTGTCGATGGACTCCTGCTTGGCGCGATCGATGAACGCGCAGGTGTTGACCACCAGGACGTCGGCCTGGGCCGCGTCCTCGGTCAGCTCGTGGCCGGCGCCCTGGGCGAGGCCGAGCATGACTTCCGAGTCGACGAGGTTCTTCGGGCAGCCGAGCGAGACGAGACCGATTTTCATAGAGAGGGGCCGGACGCCGGCCCGAACCCCTCATTATAGCGGTTCGGGGGCGTTTCGCCCCGCGGCGGCGTCAACTACCAACCTCCAACCGCCAACTCCCAAGGCCCTCCCAACTTCCAACTCCCAAACGGCCGATCGCGCTGCGGCAGGGTTGAAGTTGGGCGTTGGGAGTTCCTTGGAAGTTGGCGGTTGGAAGTTGGGAGTTACTCAGGGATACAGCCTGTACAGCATCCGCGGGTAGGGAATCGTCTCCCGGACGTGTTCGAGGCCGCAGATCCAGCTGACGCAGCGCTCGATGCCCATCCCGAAGCCGGCGTGCGGCACCGAGCCGTACCGGCGGAGGTCGAGATACCAGTCGAAGGCTTCCTTGGGCAGCTTGTGCTCCTCGATGCGCTGGAGCAGCAGGTCGTAGTCGGCCAGGCGCTCGCCGCCGCCGATGATTTCGCCGTAGCCCTCGGGGGCGATGACGTCGACGCCCAGCGCGACCTCGGGCCGCACCGGATCCGGCTTCATGTAGAACGCCTTGATCGCCGAGGGGTAGCGGTTGATGCAGACCGGCCGATCGAACTGCTGCGAGATCACCGTCTCGTCGGTGCCGCCGAAGTCGCCGCCCCACTCGAACGGCTGGCCGGCCGCGCGCAGCTTCTCGACGGCCTCGTCGTAGGTGATGCGCGGGAACGGCCGCTTCACCGACTCGAGCTTCGACGTGTCGCGCTCGAGCGCCTTCAACTCGCGGGCCCGCTTGTCGAGGACGCGCGAGACGACCGAGACGATCAGGTCCTCGGCGAGGTCCATCGTGTCGTCGAGCGAGGCGTAGGCCATCTCGGGCTCCACCATCCAGAACTCGGTGAGGTGCCGGCGCGTCTTCGACTTCTCGGCGCGAAACGTCGGCCCGAACGCGTAGACGCGGCCCAGCGCCATCGCGTTCGCCTCGTTGTACAGCTGTCCGCTCTGCGTCAGGTAGGCGGTGGTGTCCTCGAAGTACTGGACCGGGAACAGCGTGGTCGTGCCCTCGCACGCCGAGGGCGTGAAGATCGGCGTGTCGGCGAGGATGAAGCCGCGCGAGTTGAAGAAGTCGCGGCACGCGTCGATCACCTCGTGCCGCACCCGCAGGATTGCCTGCTGGCGCGGCGCCCGGATCCACAGGTGCCGGCGATCCATCAGGTAGTCGACGCCGTGCTCCTTCGGCGTGATGGGGTAGTCGTGCGACTGGCTGACGACCTCGAAGCCGCTGACGTCCAGCTCGTAGCCGCCGGGCGCGCGGGCGTCGGCGCGGACCGCCCCGGTCACGATGACCGCGCTCTCCTGGCCGAGGTGATCGGCCGAGACGAACACCTCCGGGCCGACCGCGGCCTTCGACATCACCGCCTGGATGAAGCCGGTGCCGTCACGGACGGTGAGGAAGTGCAGCTTCCCGCTCGAGCGCCGGTTGTGCAGCCAGCCCTTGAGCGTGACGGTCTCGCCGACGTGTCCGGCGATGTCTTCGATGTAGGTCGCCATGATGATCAGCGCAGCTCGTCGATGTGCGGAGAGAGCAGTTCGTGGAGCCGCGCGAAGCGGGGATAGCGCCGCAGCGTGTCGCCCACGTAGCGCAGCGTGCGCGGCATGTACTGGATGTAGACGGGATTCTGGCGCGTCGTCGTCTGGTAGCCGAACGTGCCCATCGCCTTCAGGTTGCGCTGCAGCGCCATCAGGTCGAAGCGGGCGCGGAAGTCGGCTTCGCCGACGTTGCCGCCCTTGAGGGCCAGGAAATACGCGATCAGCTCGTTGACCGCGATCTCGTTCAGGTCGACGTAGGCGTCGCGCAGCAGCGAGGCCAGGTCGTAGGTGTCCGGGCCCATCCGCGCGTCCTGGAAGTCGATCAGGTAGAGCTGGCCCTGGGACAGCATCAGGTTGCGGCTGTGATAGTCACGGTGGCAGAGGACGCGCGGCTCGCCGGCCAGCTCCTCGACGATCAGCTTGAACTCGGCGCGGACGGCGTCGAACGCGGCCTGCGGCAGCACCGCGTTGCGGTACGCGGACAGGTAGTGCCGCAGGAAGAAGTCCAGCTCCCAGGTCAGCT
>Ga0070671_100004896_pt1 | contig 10655 bp, 10 predicted proteins | sample KBSS73metaG_FD_65341 | JGI IMG/M metagenome (GOLD analysis project Ga0070671, IMG submission 65341) | Switchgrass rhizosphere microbial communities from Kellogg Biological Station, Michigan, USA - KBS S7-3 metaG | ecosystem: Host-associated > Plants > Roots > Rhizosphere > Soil ... | reverse complement strand
TGCGGTCGGGGACGAGGGTTGGGAACACACCGGCCCGAATGTCATCGTCGAATGCATCCCGCTGCCGCTTAAGAAGCGGGCGCGGCTGTTTCGCGACGGCATCGACATCGTCGTGCCGCCAACCCGGCGCGTCGCCCCGGAGATGCTGAGCCCGCGCGCCAAGACTCACAATTACCTCAATCTGATCACCGCCGACCTCGAGGCCAAGGCGCAGGACCCCGAGGCCTGGTCGGTATTGCTCGACGTCAACGGCCATATTGCCGAGGGGATCGGCAGCAACGTCTTCGTCGTGCGCGACGGCGAAGTGCGCACGCCGCACGAACGCTGGGTGCTGCCCGGGATCAGCCGGGAGACCGTGATCGAATTGTGCGGTGAACTCGGCATTCCGTGCCGGGAAGACGATCTCGACCTCTACGACGCAGCGACGGCCGACGAGATCTTCATGACGTCGACGAGCTTGTGCATTTGTCCGGTGCGCAGCATCGGCGGCCGGCAGTTGCCGCAACCGATTCCGGGTCCGGTGACGCGGCGGCTAAGCGAAGCCTACGGGAACAGCGTCGGCTGCGACTTCGTCGCGCAATACTTGAAGCTCTTGGACTGAAAACGGAAACGGGCGCAGCCGAAGCTGCGCCCATAACCATTTCCGGCTGGCGCGATTAGCGCCCGCTGGGCCGCGGCCCCGCAGGTGGCGGGCTCGGCGGCGGCGCCATCGGCGCCGGAGCGGGAGCTGCCATCGGTGGCGGCGGCGGTGCCGAAACCGGCATCGACTCCATCCTCGCCTTCGAAGAACGACGATGATGGCGGGTATGCCGCACTTTGGTCTTCTTTACGTGCCGGTGGTGCTTGCGGACATGCCGCTTGCGCGGCGCCGGCGGCGCAACATACGGCTCTTCCGGCGGCAACGGAGCTGCCATCGGCGGAGGTGGTGCCGGCATTGGCGCCGGAGGCGGAACTGAGGCGGTCTGCGTACTGGTACAAGCGGCCAGGAGCGCCAACGCGCACCCGACCAATATAGGACGTGTCATCTTTATCACGAGGCTCTCCCCATGCTGGAACCGCACCGTAGGGTAGAACGTGCAGATAGCACTTCCGTTCAATCGACTAAAGCGGCGAAGTGGAATATTCTGAAAAAATGATCGCGTGAGCCGTTTTTGCCGCATATTTTGGGCCTACGGCCGGACGCGAGGCGACACAACCGGGCGTTTCACCGGCGCGGCGCGGCGAGATGGCGGAGCCGGTAATGTGCCTCCACCGATGGCGGGCCGTCGCTGGCGACGATATCGCGGCTGATCAGGTCGACCAGATGCGCCAGCACCGAGCGTCCAGCGGCACGGCGCAGCCCCGGATTGAGCCCGACATACAGCCGGTCGACGATACCGTCGACGCTCTCGACGCCGGCTTTGAGACAGCCGATTACCCCGCTCTCGCGCTCGCGGCGGTGCGCGATGAAGGCGCGGACATGCCGCCGTGGATCGGTAATCGCCGGACCGTGCGTCGGCCAGTACACCGAGTCGGTCCGCTCCAGCAGCTTTTCGAGCGAGGCCATGTACGCCGCCATATCTCCGTCCGGCGGCGCTATCACGCTGGTCGACCACCCCATCACGTGGTCGCCGCTGAACAGGATGCCGGGATCGGGCAGCGCGAAACACAGATGGTTGGAAGTGTGGCCGGGCGTGTGTACCGCCTCGAATCGCCATCCCGCGCCGGCGATCGCCTCGCCGTCCCGCACAACGACATCGGGGGCAAAATCCCAGTCGCCGCCCTCTTCGATGCCGGCTTCGCCGCGCTTGCCGCCGGCATGCGGACCGAACCCGTAGGTCGGCGCCCCGGTCGCTTCCTTGACCGCTTTCGCCGCTGGCGAATGATCCCGATGCGTGTGGGTGATCAGGATATGGCTGATGCGCTCCCCGGCAAGGCTGGCAAGCAGCGCGGCGACATGCTCCGGATCGTCGGGGCCAGGGTCGATAACCGCCACCTCGCCATCGCCGACGACATAGGTGCCGGTCCCTTTGAACGTGAACGGGCTTGGGTTGCGCGCGACGATTCGGCGGATTCCCGGCGCAACCGGCTCGAGCCGGCCATACTCGAAAGTGAAATCGTGGCGGAATGGAATGTCGGCGGCCATTGGCGGCGTTCCCTGCTAGGTTGAGGCGATGCTTGCCATCCCCGGCGAGGCTTGTCGAGCCGTGCGCGGAAAGGAGCAGCCATGAAAATCAATGTCGAGGTTGACTGCACCGCCGAGGAATTGCGCGAATTCTTTGGCCTGCCCGATGTCAAGCCGATGCAGGAAGGCCTGATGAAGGAGGTCGAGGAGCGGCTGCGTACCAGCGTTAAGACGCTCGATCCCGAGGCGATGGTAAAGACCTGGCTGCCCGTCGGCTTGAAGGGGTTCGAGCAGTTGCAGGAAATGTTCCTCAACCAGATGGCCGCCGCGTCCGGTGGCAAGAAGAAGTAATTCAGTGCCCGGCGGCTGCATCCTGCTGGTCCGGCACGGCGAAACCGAATGGAACCTGGCGCGGCGCTACCAGGGCTGGGGCGATTCCCCATTGACCGCACGCGGGATCGAACAGGCTGAGACGATTGGACGGTTATTGCGCGCAGTTCCGGAAGCCGCCGAAGCAAAAATCGTCACCAGCCCGCTCGGCCGGGCGCGGCGCACGGCCGAGATTATCGCTGAAGTCCTCGGCCGGCCCGCTCCGCTGCAATTCGATGATCGGTTGCGCGAGATTTCGCTCGGCTCGTGGGACGGCTACGACCGCAGCGAACTCGCAGCACTCGCGCCGGGCTTGTTCGACGGGGACGGCCGCCACGAATGGTATTTCCGCACACCCGACGGCGAAAGCTATGAGGCGTTCGCAGGACGGGTCGGCGAATGGCTCGCCGCCGCTGCCGGACAGAAGTTGATCGTTGTCAGTCACGGCGTCGTGACGCGCGTACTGCGCGGCCTCTATGCCGGATTGCCGCGTGCCGTAGCGCTCGAGTTGCCGGTGCCGCAGGACCGCGTCTTCCGCCTCGCCGGCGGGGCGATCGAGGAAATCGCCAGCCCGCTATGACGCTACCGGTTGCGGCATGAACTTGTGCTTCGGCGCGACCAGTTCCTCCTGCGCCGTGACCAACGCCAGCTCGTGCCGGTCGAGCCGCATCGTCGTCTCGATCACCCCGAACATCGCCGCCGCGGTGGCGGCGAGTGCGTCCGCCACAGCCTCGCCGCGCAGCAACCGAGCCAGAAACAGCGCGGCGGCGACGTCGCCGCAGCCGTTGAGAACGACCGGCAAACGCGGCGTCTCGACCGCCCACGCGCCCTCCGGCCCGGCCGCGAGCAGGGTGAAGGCATCCGGAGCGAAATCGAGGCTGGTCACCAGCACGATGGCCGGCCCGATCGCGCGTAGCGCGTTAGCCGCCGCGACCGCCTCGACAAGGTTGCCCACCCGATGGCCGGTCAGCAGGTCGAGTTCGAATCGATTCGGCGTCGCGATCTCCGCCTGGCGCAAGAGCCGGTCGCGGAAAAATTCGGGAATGCCGCCGGCAACGTACTGCCCGGTGTCGGTGTCGCCGATCACCGGGTCGCAGCAATAGATCGAGTTCGGGTTGGCGGCGCGCACCCGCGCCAGGATCTCGAGCAGCACCGCGCCGGTCGCGGCCGCGCCGAGATAACCCGACAGCACGGCGTCGCAGCGCGGCAGAACGCCGAGTTCGGCGATCCCTTCGAAGATGCTGGCGACCTCGCCGGCCGGTACCACCGAGCCGCGCCAGCGGCCGTGCCCGGTATGGTTCGAAAACGCCACCGTATCGAGCGTCCAAGTCTCGCAGCCGAGCCGCTGCAACGGAAAGACCGCTGCCGCGTTACCGACGTGCCCGTACGCGACCCGCGATTGGAGCGACAGGACGGTCGGCATTACCGGCGCATTTCCGCCGTGTCGAAGACCCGCTTCATATTGAGGAACACCGCGAACACCGCGACCACGAACAAGGCGACCCCGGAATTATGCAAAGCGCCGTGCTCCGCCTCCGCCGCGGTGACCAAGCCAAGGAGGCCGAGGATCGCGAACAACACGATCGCCAGCGTCAGATTGGGCATGGTGTCGACGAACAGCGTCTCGCTCCAACCGGCGGCGCGACCGTCGAAATGATCCTTCAGCCGGATAAAGGCGAGGACGATCGCCGCGACCATCAGCAACAGGCCGCAGCCCGAATCGTCGGAATCGGTGCTCTCGCCCGCGAACAGTCCGCCAATCGCGGCGACGAGGCCAAGCCCGACGAACTGGGCCCAGAAGCCGAACCACGACCAGAATTCGCGCGCGGGCGGGCGCCGCTCTACGGGTTGCGTGTTCATTGCGCGGTCCTGATGATCCGATCGGCCAAGCCGCGATTATACCGACGATTGCGGCGGAGCCTAAGGCGGAGCGAGGATTTCGAATGGAAGCAGCGATCCGGCCGCGGCGCAGCATCTTGTTCATGCCCGGCTCGAGTGCACGCGCTCTCCAGAAAGCACGAGAGCTGCCAGCCGACGGGCTGATTTTCGATCTCGAAGACGCGGTTGCACCGGACGCCAAGGCGGGCGCCCGCGCAACCGTCGCCGCCGCGGTCAACGCCGGCGGCTACGCGCCGCGCGAGCTGGTATTGCGGGTCAATCCGCTGGACAGCCAATGGGGTGAGGGCGATCTGGCACTGGCCGCCGGCTTGCCGCTCGATGCCGTGTTGCTGCCGAAGGTCGAAACAGCCGAGCAGGTACGAGAAACCGTGAAACGGCTCGATACGCTTGGCGCGCCGCCGGAAATGGCGGTGTGGTGCATGGTCGAGACGCCGCGCGGCGTGATGGCCGCGGCCGACATCGCCGGCAGCAGTCCCCGCCTTGCCGTCTTGGTGATGGGGACGTCGGATCTGACAACGGATCTGCGCGCCTTGCCGACCCGCGACCGCCTGCCGCTGATCACCTCGTTGGGGCTGGTCATCTTGGCGGCGCGGGCACACGGCAAAGCGGTTCTCGATGGCGTTTATCTCGACCTGGCCGACGAGGAGGGATTCACCGCCGCGTGCCGGCAGGGCCGCGAATTGGGCTTCGACGGCAAGACGCTGATCCACCCGGCGCAGATCGCACCGGCCAATGCGGCGTTCGGCCCCTCCGCCGAGGAGATCGATCATGCGCGCCGGGTGATTGCGGCGCACGCCGAGGCACAGGCCGCCGGCAAGGGGGTCGTGCTACTGGACGGCCGGCTTATCGAAAACCTGCACGTCGCCGACGCGCAGCGCACCCTTGCGCTCATCGAGGCGATCGGCAAACGCGGCGGCGCTGCCCTTTAGACTAGACGTGTCATCCCGAGGCTCGGCACCGAGGGGCCGCCTCGGGATGACGATCGCGACCTATCCGCAGGCGATCGCGTAGCAGTCGCGCACGCCTTCGGGCAGCCGGTGCTCGCTCCAACTCGTGCCGCCGTCCTGCGTGCCGAACATCTGGCCAACCCGCGATACGGCGTAAACCTGGTTCGGGTCGCGAGGATGGACGATGACGCCCATCATCGTCGCATCGGCCTTGATGCCGTGGTCGAAGCGCTTCCACGTCTTGCCGACATCCTCGCTCTTGTAGACCGAACCGTCGGTCGAGCGCGCCGCCGGGCTCAGCGCCGCATACATGGTCTTCGGATCATGCGGCGAGGTGCGGATGTCGCGGCCATAGGTCAGCGGCGAGTAGCGGCCGATCTCCATGTCCTCCCAGGTCTCACCCTTATTGGCGCTGCGGAACAGCCCCATGCGGTTGGCGAGGAACACGGTGCCGGGCGCGGCGGCGCTGCACGCCAGCGCGTGGCCGTCGAGCATGCCCTCGATCTCGGTCTGGCTGCCGATGCGGCTGCGGTATTTCGGGTCCTCACAGAAGCGGATCAGGTCGGCGGTGCAGTCTTCCCAACTCTCGCCGCCGTTGCGGCTGCGCATCGTGCCGTTGGCTTCGAGCGTGGCATAGACATCATCCGGCGCGTTCGGATCGACATCGAGCCGCATCACCCGGCAGGGAAACGCCATGATGACCCGGTCCGGCAGATGCGGGTTGGCAAGCTTCTTCCAGTTATCGCCGCCGTCGTCGCTGCGGTAGACATCGATCGGGGTCGCGCCGGCATAGAGCCGCTGCGGGTTTTTCGGATGAACCAGGATCGACCAGATGTCGGGATCGCCGCCTGGGACGTTCAGCTGCTCGAATTTGCCGCCGCGATTGCTGCTGCGGTAGATGCCCTTGGTGCTTCCGACATAGATCGTGTCATGGTCGGTCGGATGCACGGTCACCGCATGCACTTCGGCGCCGTCGGGCAGGCCGTTTTTCAGCTGCTCCCACTTCTTGTCGCCGACTTCCTGGCGAAAGATGCCGCCCAGCGTGCCGCTGTGCTCCATGCCCACCGTCGCCGCTACGCCGACGTAAACATGCGTTCCCGCCATCGTCTCCTCCTTACGGCTGAATTGCCTTGAGCCGATCATAACGCTGGCGGTGCGCTTGTCACAAACCTTCGGCGTTCGGCTATGCTGGCCGCAGTTGGATCGGAGGAATAGATGACGCAGAGCAAGCGCAAACTGGGGCGGAACGGGCCGGAGATTACCGCGATCGGCCTCGGCTGCATGTCGCTGTCGGGCACCTATGGTCCCAGTGACGACGCGACCGCGGCGACATTCTTGCAGCGCGCCGTCGATCTCGGGATCGACCATTTCGACAGCTCCGACATGTATGGCTGGGGGCACAACGAGGAACTGCTCGGCAGGGCCGTGGCCAAACTCGCCGTGGGCCGCCGCGACAAGCTCGTGATCGCCAGCAAATTCGGCCAGACGCAGCGTCCCGGCGGCGCCAACGGCGTCGATGGCCGTCCCGAATACGTGCAGCAGGCCTGCGAGGCGAGTCTCAAGCGGCTCGGGCTCGAGACGATCGACCTTTATTACCAGCACCGCGTCGATCCGAATGTGCCGGTCGAGGACACGGTCGGCGCGATGGCCCGGCTTGTCGAGCAGGGCAAGGTGCGGTTTCTCGGATTGTGCGAGGCGCGGCCCGAGCGCATCCGCCGCGCCCACGCGGAGCACCCGATCGCGGCGGTGCAGAGCGAGTTTTCGCTGCTGTATCGGCAGGAGGCCACGGAAACCCGCGAGACGACGCGCGAACTCGGCATTTCCTTCGTAGCCTACGCCCCGCTCGGGCGCAGCCTGTTGGCCGGCGCCGTCCCCGATCTTGCCAATCTGGCGGCCGGCGACACCCGCGGCCGCCATCCCCGATTCGAGGGCGAGAACTTCCAGAAGAACCGCGCCCTGGTCGAACGCGCCGAAGCGATCGCCGCCGACAAGCGCTGCACGGTGGCGCAGCTCTGCCTCGCCTGGCTGCTCGCGCAGGGCGACGATTTGTTGCCGATCCCCGGCACCAAGCGCGTCGAGAGGCTTCAGGAAAATCTCGGTGCGCTCGACATCGCGCTGACCCCCGAGGAGGTGAAGACGATCGGCGAAGTGATTCCGATCGGCGCCGCCGCCGGTACGCGCTATCCCGAAGGCGGCATGAAGGGCGTGTACATCTAAAAAAGAAAATCTCAGCGCAAAGAACGCGAAAGTGCCTTCGCGTCTGTTTGGTGTTCTTTGCGCCAATTGTGTTGCTCGGAGCGGCCGAATGCACAGCAAGGTAGTGATGGGCGGTTTTGCCGCCCTGATGTTCTTCCTTCAGCCCGCGGTTGCGGCGGAGCCGATAAAGATCGGCTTCAGCGCCGAGGAAACCGGTGGCAGCGCGGCAAGCGGCAAGCAGTTCGTGCTGACCGCGGAGATCTGGGCCGACCAGATCAACGCGAAGGGCGGCCTGCTCGGGCGGCCGGTCAAGCTGATCCACTACGACGACCAGAGCAACCCGGCGCAGGTGCCGGGCATCTACACAAAATTGCTCGACGTCGACAAGATCGACCTCGTCGTCGCCTCCGGCACCAACTACAGCGCCGCGGCGATGCCGGTGCTGATGGAGCACAAGGTCACGGTGCTCGACACGCTGGCGCTGGCGGTCAATGACGAGTTCCACTATCCGCGCTTCTTCCAGACGATGCCCTACGGGCCGAAGGGCAAAGACGCGATCACCGCCGGGTACTTCGCGGCCGCAATGACGATGGACCCGAAGCCCAAGACGCTGGCGATGACCGGCGCCGACGCCGAGTTCTCGAAAAACGCGATGGCCGGCGCCCGTGAGCACGCCAAGAAGGCGGGACTCCAGATCGTCTACGACAAGAACTATCCGCCGAACCAGATCGATTTCAGCTCGATCCTGCGGGCGATCAAGGCGACCAACCCCGACCTCGTGTTCGTCGCCTCATACCCGGCCGACAGCGCCGGCATCCTGCGGGCGATCGAGGAGCAGGGGCTCGACGCCAAGATGTTCGGCGGCCCGATCATCGGGCTGCAATACGGCACCATCAAATCGCAGATGGGCGAGCGGCTGAACGGCATCGTCGATTACGAGCTGTTCGTTCACGAGCCGACGATGAACTTCCCCGGCGTGGATGCCTTCATCGCCGAATACCAGAAACGCGCCAAGGAGGCCAGTACCGATCCGCTCGGCTACTATGTGCCGCCGCTGGTCTACGCCACGTTCCAGGTGCTCGAGCAGGCGGTCACCGGAGTCGGCTCGCTCGACCAGGAGAAGCTCGCGCAATACATGCACGCGACGACGTTCAAGACGATCATGGGCGACATCAAGTTCGGCGCCGACGGCGAATGGGCCGAGCCGCGCATCCTGACGATCCAGTACCAGGGCGTGAAGGGCCGCGATCTCGAGCAGTTCTCGAAACCGGGCGTGCAAGTCATCCTCGACCCGCCCGCCTACAAGACCGGCACGCTCAAATACCCCTACTCGACCGCCAGCAAATAGGCGGGGCTGGCGTCTAGGCGGGGCTGGCGTCAGGCGAGATCGGCGATCTCGACCCAGTTCGGCTGCTGGCCCATCGGGTATTGATGGATCGGCTTCAATTCGTTTTTTCGCTGCCGGGCACCGCGGAGTTTGCTCCGGCCGTGCGAGCCATATCGCATGCCGGTTCATGGTGCCGGCTTTGGCGAGGCGCAGGCCGGAATCCACGTATTTGCAGCTCGTGCGTTTGAACCGTGGATACCAGCCTTTGCCGGGTATGACGATCTTGGACTCTAGTCGCCGCGCTGCCGGTTTTTCAGCGCCAGCAGATCGACGAGAAACGCGTCGCGCGCCGTGGCGAGGTCGTCGATGCTGCGCCCGCCCGCCTCGTCGGCTACGCCGTTGATCAGCGCGTTCCCCACTTCCTGGGTCAGCCGCGGCGCGCCGAGATCGCTCCACCAGCTCTCCAGCGGTGGGCCGAGCTGGTTCAGAAAATGCGGCATGCCGCCGGTCCCGCCGGCAAGATGGAAGGTCAAATGCGGCCCCATCAATGCCCAGCGCAATCCCGGCCCCTCGCTAATCGCGGCATCGACGTCGGCGACGCTCGCGACGCCGCTCGCGACGAGATGCACCGCCTCGCGCCACAATGCCGCCTGGAGCCGGTTGGCGATATGGCCAGGCACCTCGCGGCGGATATGGATCGGCCGCTTGCCGATCGCAGCGTAGAACGCCATCGCCTGCTCGATCGCTTCGGGCGCGGTGCGCTCGCCGCCGACCACCTCGACCAGCGGGATCAGATGCGGCGGATTGAACGGGTGGCCGATCACGGTGCGCTCGGGGTGGCGCAGCCCGGCCTGCAGCCGGCTGATCAGCAGCCCGGACGAACTCGACGCGATGACGATCTCCGGCGGCAGAACCGCATCGAGTCGGGCGAGCAGCGCTTTCTTGACATCCTCCCGCTCCGGGGCCTGCTCCTGGATAAAATCGGCGCCTTCCACCGCGGCTTCGGGTTCGGCAACGAAGGTCAGCGCATCGTGCGGCGGCATCGCCGATTTTGCCCCGAGCTTCACCAGAACCGGCCAGGCCGCATCGACAAAGCCTCGCAGCCGCTCTTCACCGTCCGGCGCCGGGTCGGTCGCTGTTACCGTAAGCCCGTGCGCCAGGAAATAGGCGGCCCAGCTGGCCCCGATCGTGCCGGCCCCGACCACCGCCACCCGCCGCACCTCGCGCTTCATTTCATTGTTCCTCGCAACGTGTCCGCCGATTGGTTGGATCGGCACCCCGCTTCCTTCGAGACGGCGCTTCGCGCCTTCTCAGGGTGGTTTTTCTTAATGCCATCAAACATGTACCTCATCCTGAGGAGCGCCGGCGGCAATGCCATGGGCGCGTCTCGAAGGACGCTATGCCGAAGTGCAGCGGAAAAATTGACAAGCGTTCAGCCCGGTTTCATCGGCGGCAATATCTCGGCCGGGTCCAGCCCCAGCTCGTGCAGTCCCATCATGTAAAGGCAGAAATCCGCCGGCGGCGGCTGGATCTCGGCGATTGCGCCGTCGCGGAACAATTGTTCGAGCCGCGAGCCTTTGAAGATGCCGTGCGCGCCGCCGAGGGTCAGAGCAACCCGGGTGATCCGGCTCGCCGCCAGGCCGACCATGTATTTGGCGCGGTACAGCGCGGCAGTGGTTTCCGGGGTCGGCCCCTCGCTGTCGCTGAGCCAGGCCGAGCGGTAGGTGATCAGCCGCGCCGCTTCGAGATCGGCACTCAACTCGGCGACATGACGGCGCACGTCGGGGTGGTAGGCGAGCGGCTGGGCGTAGCC
>Ga0070671_100004894_pt1 | contig 10657 bp, 13 predicted proteins | sample KBSS73metaG_FD_65341 | JGI IMG/M metagenome (GOLD analysis project Ga0070671, IMG submission 65341) | Switchgrass rhizosphere microbial communities from Kellogg Biological Station, Michigan, USA - KBS S7-3 metaG | ecosystem: Host-associated > Plants > Roots > Rhizosphere > Soil ... | reverse complement strand
ATCCCCCGAGGGGATGTCGCCGGGCTTGGGGCGGCCCGGCGCTCCGGCTCCAACTTTCCCCGCGCCCGCGCTGCCGTGCTGACTCCGGCGGGAACGGTGAACAACGCTCTTTCCTCTTCGCGCCTCACGCTGACTCCGACAGGAGCGGCGAATCGCGCGTGAATTCGGGAGTCGCGTTCACGCTCCTGTCGGGGGAAGCACTCCCTGGCAGGCGAGGGGAAAGTCGGCGCGCGTCCGCCCGGCCGCGTACTCGCGAGACTGAGCGGCCGTCCTCTAGCCGCGGACGACGATGTCGTTCTTCACGGACTTCACGCCCGTCGCCCGACGGGTCACCACTTCAGCCTGCTCCTTCTCGGCCGCGGTCTTTGCGAAGCCCGAGAGCTGCACCGTCCCGTTGAGGGTCTCCACGTGGATGGCGCTCGCGTCCACGGTCTTGTCCTCCACCAGCTTGGACTTCACCGACGCCGTGATGGAGGCGTCGTCGATGTAGGAGCCGACGGTCTCCTGCTTGTTGGCGACGGAGCAGCCGCTGGTCATGCCCAGGGTTGCGGTGGCGGCCAGGGAAACGGCCAATGCGATAGGACGCAGGTTCATGGTGCTCTCCTTGGGGTGAATGATTTTTTTGACGCTCGCTTCAAAGCGCGAGCCAGTCGCGGATCTCGTCCGCGTGGTGCTCCTCGTCGTTGAGGATCTCCTCGATCAGGCGACGCGTGGTCGGGTCCTTGTCGCCGATGAGCGCAATCATCTGGCGATAGGTCTCCACCGCGATGCGCTCGGCCACGAGGTCGGCGCGCAGCATTTCCTTGAGCTCGCTGCTCTCGTCGTACTGCGCATGGCTGCGCTGCAGCAGCTTGTCGGGTGCGAAGTCCGGCTCGCCGCCGAGCTCGACGATGCGCGCGGCGATCTTGTCGCCGTGGGCCGCTTCCTGCTGCGCGTGAACCATCAGCTCGTCGGCGATGGCCGGCGAGGACAGGCCCGTGGCGGTGAAGTGGTGGCGCTTGTAGCGCAGCACGCAGACCAGCTCGGTCGCCAGCGCGTCGTTGAGCAGGCGCACGATGTCCTCGCGCCATGGCCCGTAGCTGGGCGTGACCGCGCCGTCGTCCAGATGCTGCGTGGCGGCCGCCTTGATCGCGGCCTCGTCGAGCTCGAGCCGCTGCTGGCCGCCCTGGGCCTGTTGCTTCGCCTGAGTCATTCGAGGGCCCCTGTCAGCGATACATGCTCGAGCGCCCGCCGCTGCTGCGCGCAAAGAGCGCGATGCCCGCGGCGATGATCGCGCCGGCGGCTGCAGCGATGAGCAGCGCCTTCACCGGCTCGTCCTGCACGTAGCGCAGACTGGCATCGGTGGCCTGCTGGGTGCGGTTGCGCAACTGGTCGCGCGTGTCGTAGAGGAGGTCCACACCGCGGTTGGCCACGCCCGAGGCCTGATCGGCCCAGCGTGCCGCGACGCCACCGGCGCGCTCGCGAGCGCCGCGCACCGATTCACCCAGCGCGTCCAGTCCGTCGGATGCGGCTTCGCCGAGCTGGCGGGTGCTCTCTTGCAGCGAGGAAGTGCCCAGTCGTCCCATGAGTCTCTCCAAGGTCGTTGATGCGCGGAAACACGCCGCGCGCTGTGCCCCATCGCAGGGGCTTTGAAAGGACTTTAGGAGTGCGGCTTTGCGCCCAGGATGGGACGCGATGCCGACCCCATGTCGGCCCGCCGCGTAGCGGCATGTAGGACAACGCTGACACGCGCGGCTTGCATGCGGGCTGCGAGACGCGGCGTCAGGCCGCTTCGCCCATCGGGCCGGCGTCGCTCTTCGCGACGGCACGCGCCTTGGGCAGCCAGGCGCTCAGCCGGGTGCCGCGCGCCGGGCGCGAATCGATGTGCATCTCGCCGCCCTCGGCTTCCACGCGGTAGCGCATGCCCAGCAGTCCGTGGGCGCTTGCATCGACGCCCTCGCTGCGAAAGCCGCGACCGTCGTCCTGCACCGCGATCTCGACGCGATCTCCTTCACCGCGCAGCGTCACGTCCACCGTGCCGGCCTGCGCGTACTTGGCGATGTTCGTGAGCGCCTCCTGCACCAGGCGGTAGACGGTCAGCTCGCCCGAGGGGCTCAGGGGCACGGGCTCGAGCGAGGTGCGAACGCGCTGGCCGGAGCGCGTGGCGTACTCCTGCGTGAGGATCTCCAGCGCCGCCACGAGGCCGAGATTGCTCAGCGAGGACGGGCGCAGGTCCTCGATGATCCGGCGCTTGAGCGCGATGCCGCTGTTGAGCGTGCTGTTGAGATGGACGATGCGCTCGCTCGCCTCGGCGCTCAGCCCGGGCAGGCGCGACTGCAGCCGGGCGACGTCGAGCTTGGCCGCGGTGAGCAGCGCGCCGAGCTCGTCGTGCAGCTCGCGCGCGAGCCGGCTGCGCTCGTCCTCGCGCGCGGTCTGCAGGTGCTGCGCGAGCTGCGTCAGCGCCTGCGTGCGGTGGCGCACCTGCTGCTCCAGCGAGTCGCGCTCGCGCTGCAGCGAGGCCTGGCGCTGCGCGCGCTCCTGCTCCAGCGTCGCACCCTGGCGCAAATACATGAGCAGCGCCAGCACGCTCACCGTGGTCATGGCGGCGATGCCCACGCGCGCGATGAGCAGCGTGCGGCTCACCTGTCGGTGCTCGTGCTCGATCCGCTCGGTGTCGCGCACGACCAGCGTGTCCGCGGCGTGCCGGATCAGGGCCATCTGCTCACGGCCGATGTCGGTCTCCAGCACCGAGCGCCAGGCGGCCTCGCGCCCCTCCTGGCGCAGCCGCACCACCGTCTCCATCTCCGAGAGCTTCTGCGCGATGAGCTGCGCAAGCTGCGTGAATTCGGCCAGGCTTTGCGGCTGGTCCTTGTAGTGCTCGCCGAGCTCGGAAAGGGTGCTTCCGAGCTGGCGTGTCGCGGCCACGTAGGGCTTGAGGTAGTCGGTGTTGCCGGTGAGCAGGTAGCCGCGCTGGCCGGTTTCGGCATCGAGCATCAGCCGCAGGATCTGCTGCACCTGCAGCCGCGTGGCCACGACGCTGTCCAGGTTGCGCATCGCCGCGATCGAGCGGTTGTAGGACAGCTCGCTGACGAAGATCAGTGCCAGCGCGGTGATCACGGCGAGCGAGACGGTGACCGGCGCGCTTCGCATCACGCGGTGAAGGCTCATGGGCATCGGTTTCACTGGACTCGGGGGGTCGTGCCCCCGCTTCCCCGGGGTGTGGCCCGCCGGGGCGGCTCCTAGAATCTCATGTCCGCCCTGCGCGCACACCCCCCGATTCGTCCCATGCACATCCGTGTGGCCATCGTCGACGATCACGCCATCGTGCGTGCCGGGCTGCGCCAGTTCCTGGCCGAACAGATGGACCTCGTCGTGGTGGGCGAGGCCGCCAACGGCCGCGAGGCGCTCGACCTCGTCCGCGCGGGCGGCCTGGACGTGCTGATCATGGACGTGTCCATGCCCGAGCAGAACGGCGTGGACGCGCTGGCGGCCATTCGTGCGCGAGCCCCGGAGCTGCCGGTGCTCATCCTCAGCGCCTACCCCGAGGCCCACTACGCCACGCCGCTGCTGCGCCAGGGCGCGGCCGGCTACCTGAACAAGGAATGCGACCCGATGGAGATCGTCTCCGCGGTGCGCACGCTGGCGCGCGGGCGGCGCTACATCACGCCCGCGGTGGCCGAGCTGCTCGCCGCGCACCTCGGTGCGGGGGCGGACAAGCCGGTGCACGAGCAGCTCTCCGAGCGCGAGTTCCAGGTCTTCCTGAGGCTGGCGCAGGGCGAGACGATCGGCGCCATCGCCCAAAGCCTGTCGCTGAGCGTGAAGACGGTGAGCACCTACCGCACGCGGGTCATGGAGAAGATGCAGCTCTCCTCCAACAGCGACCTCACCTACTACGCGCTCAAGAACGGCCTCATTCGCTGAGCCGTCCGGCCGCGCTGTCCGCAGCGGCGGCGGGCAGTGTCAGGTGTTCGCTGCCCATGCGGCTGCTGAAGGCCAGCAGCGCGTCGATCTCGTTGGACTTGTCGTAGACCGCGTCGGCGCCCAGCTCCAGGCAGCGGCGGCGCACGTCGGGGGTCGCGTAGTTGCTGAAGACGACGACCTTGCGCTGCGGCGGGCGGCTCTGGCAGAGCTTGAGCAGCGTGAGGCCCGAGCCGGTCTTCAGGAAGATGTCCACGATCAGCAGGTCCCAGCCCTGCGGATAGGCGCGCAGCCATTGGCTCGCGCCTTCCTCGGTGTCGGCCGCGCCCACCACCTCGATCGGCGCGAGCTCTTCCAGCGTGTCGATGAGGTTGTCCTTGATGATCGGACTGTCTTCGACCAGGTAGACGCGCAACAGGGCCATGGCGGACGTTCGTGGTCTGGCGGGCCTGAAGCGGCTCCCCTTGTCTGGGGATGTTAGGCAGCGCGGCCCGTGCCCCGCGATAGGAAGCGGGAGGCCACTGGTGTAGGACGCGGCCTACCGCGATGCATCGAGACCGCGCGGGTTCGGCCAGCGCTCGCGCCATGCGGCGATCGCCTCCCCGAGCCAGTCGGCGCGGCTGAGCGCCTGCAGATGCAGCCCGAGCACCATGCCGGCGCTGCGCAAGGCGTCCAGCGCCTGCGTCTCGGTGTCGATGGCAAGGGCCAGCGCGCCGGTCTGCTTCGACAGCTTCTCGCCATGCGAGTCGAGCACGAGCGGCGCATGGAGGTAGCGCGGCGTTGCGACGCCCAGGCAGCGCTGCAGGTGGATCTGCCGCGGTGTGTTGTCGGCGAGGTCCTCGCCGCGCACCACGTCGGTGATGCCCTGCGCCGCATCGTCCACCACCACGGCGAGCTGGTAGGCCCACAGCCCGTCGGCGCGTCGCAGCACGAAGTCACCCACTTCCTCGCTCAGCGACTGGCTCTGGCGCGCGAGACGGCGATCGACCCATTCGATGCGATCGGCGGGCGCATCCGGCACGCGCAGTCGCCATGCGCGAGGCGCGCGGCCCTGCAGCCCGCCGCGCTCGGGCCGGCAGGTGCCGGTGTAGACGAGCTCGCCGTGGCGCGTGCGCATGCGCCCGAGTGCCGCGTTCGCCGCCAGCACCTCGCCGCGGCTGCACGCACAGGCGAAGGCGTCGCCGCTTGCGAGCAACTGCTCCAGCGCGTGCGCATAGAGCGCGCCGCGCCGGCTCTGCCATTGCGGCGGCTCATCGGGCACGAGGCCGCAGGCCTGGAGCTGGCGCAGGATGGCCTCGTCGGCGCCGCTCACGCAGCGCGGCAGGTCGACGTCCTCGATGCGCACGAGCCAGCGTCCGCCCTGCGCGCGCGCATCCAGCCAGCTCGCCAGCGCCGCGACGAGCGAGCCCGCGTGCAGGGCGCCGGTGGGAGAGGGGGCGAAGCGGCCGCGGTAGGTGCCCTGCATGGTCGAAGGGGGAGCTAGAGGACCAGCCCCTCGTGCTGCTGCAGCAGCGCGCGGCGCGTGGCAGGGCTCTTGAGCTGCTGGAGCCACCAGGCGAGGGCGCGGCCGGGCTCGCCGCCGCTCGGGACATGCCAGGCGTAGAAGAGGTCGACGCCTCGCGGGGGCAGGGTGGTCTCCTTCATGACGAGGCGTCCGGCCTCGACATGGCGGCGCAGCAGCGGCTCGGGCAGCGAGCCGCAGCCCAGCCCGCGCAGCTGCGCCTCCAGCTTGGCGGCCAGCGAGGGCACCGTCAGCACGTCCTGGCCCGGGAGCACGCCCACCGTGAGCGGCGCGAGCCTTTGCGCCGAGTCGGCGATGGCGACGATGCGGTGCTGTGCGATCAGCTCCGGCGTGAGCGGTTCGGCCGCGTTGGCCAGGGGATGGTGCGGGGCCACCGCGAAGCGCATCACGATGGCACCGAGCAGCTCGCACACGAGGCCGCCGGCGTTGGTCGCCCCGGCGCCGCCGATGGCGAGGTCCGCCTGTCCCTCGATGAGCGACTCCCAGGTGCCCGACAGCACCTCGTTGCGCAGGCGCAGCCGGGTGGGCGGCGGCGCGCCTTCCACGCGGATGGCATAGAAGGCCTCGACCAGCTCGAAGATGGCACTGGGCGCGAGGATGGTGTCCAGGGTGATGGTGAGCTCGGCCTCCCAGCCGGTGGCCACGCGGCGCACCCGGTTGGCCACCGCCTCGATCTCCTGCAGCAGCCGCCGGCCTTCGCGCAGCAGCTCCTCGCCGGCGGTGGTGAGCCGCGCCTGGCGCGAGCTGCGGTCGAAGAGGAGCACGTCCAGCGTGTCCTCGAGCTGGCGCACGTTGTAGGTGAGGGCGGAGGGCACCTTGCCCAGCTCGCGTGCGGCAGCCGCGAAGCTGCCGGTTCGCGCGATGACGTCCATCATCGTGAGCGCTTCGGGCGTGAGGACATTGCGGCGTTCGCTCATGCGGCGGATTGTCGTTCAAGGATTTTGAAAGAGGCCTTCAAGGCCCTGGCGCTGTGGGCGGACCTGGGCGGCGCAACATTCGATGAAGCTTCAAAACCAACCGAGAAGGACACACACCATGCTGAGCGTTCGCCGTTCCGCCGAACGTGGTTACGCAGACCACGGCTGGCTCAAGAGCCATCACAGCTTCTCGTTCGCCGACTACTACGACCCGTCGCACATGGGCGTGGGCAATCTGCGCGTGATCAACGAGGACCGCATCGCCCCGGGCAGCGGCTTTGGCACGCACGGCCACCGCGACATGGAGATCGTGAGCTACGTGCTCGACGGCGAGCTCGCGCACAAGGACAGCATGGGCAACGGCACCGCCGGCGGCGCGCACGCCGGGGTGATCCGCCCGGGCGACGTGCAGCGCATGAGCGCGGGCACGGGGGTGCTGCACAGCGAGTTCAACAACGCGCCGAAGACGACCCACTTCCTGCAGATCTGGCTGCTGCCGAACGTGAAGGGGATCACCCCGAGCTACGAGCAGCGCCGCTTCGAGGTCGCCGACAAGCGCGGCAAGCTCGCGCTGGTGGCGGCCGACGAGCCGCGCGACGGCGCCCTGAAGATCCACGCGGACGCGCGGATGTACGCGGGCCTCTTCGACGGCGAGGAGCGCGCCGAACTCACGGTCGCGCCCGGACGGCTTGCCTATGTGCACGTGGTGCGCGGCGAGATCAGCGTCAACGGCCAGGCGCTGAAGGCCGGCGACGCGGCGCGGGTGAGCGGCGAGCCGGCTCGCCTGAGCGACGGGAAGGAAGCCGAGGTCATCGCCTTCGACCTCGCGCCCTGAAGCCCGCGGGGCGCCCGGGCGAGCCGGGCGCCCGCCCATCAATGTGAAGTGAGCGCCTCCGCCAGGTGGCGCAGGAGCTTGGCGCCGTCGCCGCGCCAGGCGCTGCCGTGCATGCACGCCAGGGTCGCGGGCCGCTCGGCAGCCAGGCGGGCGAGCATCCGCGCCGTGTCCGGCGCGTGCGCGAAGTAGTCCATCGGCTGCCGGAAGGCTTCGCTGGGCCCGAGGATGTCGGACTCGGTGAGGGCCTTCTCGCCGTTCCCGGGCTGGGTGAAGAGGTCGCCGCACAGCAGCGTGCGGGTGTGCTCGTCCAGCATCAGCCCGCTTTCCCAGCCGTGTGGCAGGTGGGGCGTGTCGAACCAGCGCATCGAGTGCCGCCCGAGCGCGAGCGTCTCGCCGTCCGCCAGGGCGCGCGCCGGGCGATCGGCGAGGTCGTTGACGGAGACGAGCGCGGCGACCTGGCTGCACACCGGCACCGCCTGAGGCGCGATCGCCAGCCACTGGTTCAGCGAGCCGCATTCGTCCGCCTCGACGTGCGAGAAGCCCACGTAGCGCAGGCGCGAGACCGGCACGATCGCCTCCACCGCTTCGCGCACCAGCGGGAACATGCCCCGCAGGCCGGTGTGGAAGAGCAGCGGTTCGTCGTCGAGCACCAGGTATTGGTTGAAGCTGAACGCGCCGCCCGGCAGTGCGAAGGGCGTGTTGATTCGGTAGATGCCGTCCGCGATCTCGTGGACGTTCGTGCCGGACTCGGGATGGGTGACCATGGGGAAGCTCCTCGGACAGGGGTTCGGGGCAGGATGTGTCGCGAGCAGTGGGGAGCGTTACATCGGGATTGCGCGTGCGGCTTGCCCTCCTATGCTTGCCGGGATGGAACAGATCCGCGAGGGGGATGCTTGCGAGGAGGCGGGCGTGGCCTGGCGCATCGCGGCTGCGGCACCAGGCGGCGACCGCGGCGCCGAGGCGGAGCTCTATCGCCGCATGGCCCCGCGCGTGCGCCGCTACGGCCTGCGCCATCTGCGCGACGGCCACGCCGCCAATGACCTGATGCAGCTCGTCATGGTCCGCGTCCTCGAACAGCTGCGCGAAGGCAAGGTCCGCGAGCCGCAGCGCATCGTTTCCTTCGTGTTCGGCACTTGCCGCATGGTGCTTCTGGAACTGCAGCGAGGCGAGGCGCAGCGCGAGCGGCTGCTCGAGCAGTGGGGCGATGTGCTGACGGTGGCCGACATCTCGGTGGGCCCGCGGCTGGACCATGCGCGCGTGGCCGACTGCCTGCGCCGCCTGGCCGAGCGCGAGCGCAGCGTGATCGTGCTGAGCTTCTACGAGGAACGCACCGCCGCCGACGTCGCCTCGATGCTCGGCACCACGGCCGGGAACGTGCGCGTGATCCGGCACCGCGGGCTGGCACGGCTGCGCAGCTGCGTCGACGGGGGCTTGCAATGAATGCACCGGTCTGCCTTCAGCCCATCGAGCTGGACACCCTCGTCGAATACTGGCTGGGCGAACTCGACGAGGAAGGCACGCGGCGCGTGGACGAGCACCTGCTCGGCTGCGACCCCTGCGGCGCGAAGCTCGACGAGGTGATCGCCCTGGGCGACGGCGTGCGCAGGGCGTTCGCCTCGGGGCTCGTTGGCACGGTGGTGGGCGCGGGCTTCACCGAGCGCCTCGCGCAGCGCGGGCTGCGGCTGCGCGAATACCGCGTCGAGCGCAATGGCAGCGTGGAATGCAGCGTCGGGCCGGACGACGACGTGGTGATCAGCCGGCTGAGTGCGCCCCTGTCCGGCGTGAGCCGGGTCGACCTCGTTCGCATCGGAATGCCCGGCGAGCCCGAGGTGCGTGCCGAGGACATCCCGTTCGACCCGGCGAGCGGGGAGGTGGTGTTCATCGTGCCCGCCGCGCGGCTGCGGGAGATGCCGTCGTATGTGGAGCGGATGCGCCTGCTTGCGGTGGATGCCTCGGGCGAGCGACCGATCGGCGACTACACCTTCAACCACCAGGGCCGGGACTGAAGCCCGCTACTTCAAGCCGCCCGAGAGGAACTGCCGCAGCCGCTCGCTGCGCGGGCGCACGAGCACCTCGCGCGGGTCGCCTTCCTCCTCGACCACCCCCTGATGCAGGAACAGCGTGTGCGAGGACACCTCGCGCGCGAAGCCCATCTCGTGGGTCACGACGATCATCGTGCGGCCCTCGGCGGCGAGGTCGCGCATCACCTTCAGCACTTCGCCGACGAGCTCGGGGTCGAGCGCGGAGGTCGGCTCGTCGAAGAGCATCACTTCCGGCTCCATCGCCAGCGCGCGGGCGATGGCCACGCGCTGCTGCTCGCCGCCGGAGAGATGCGACGGGTACATCTGCGCGCGGTGCGCCACGCCCACGCGCGCCAGCAGCGCCTGCGCGCGCTCGTGCGCCTGCGCACGGGTGAGGCCCAGCACCTGCATCGGCGCCTCGGCCACGTTCTGCAGCGCCGTCATGTGCTGCCAGAGGTTGAACTGCTGGAACACCATCGACAGCCGCGCGCGCCAGCGCTGCAGGTGCCGTGCGTCGACCGCGCGCAGGCTGCCGTCGCGCTCGCGCCTGAGCTCGAGCGGCTCGCCGTTCAGCACGAGGCGCCCCTCGTTGGGCTGCTCCAGCAGGTTCAGGCAGCGCAGCAGCGTGCTCTTGCCGGAGCCGCTGGAGCCCACGAGCGTGATGACGTCGCCCGCGTACGCGCGGATCGACACGCCCTTGAGGACTTCGTGCGCGCCGTAGCGCTTGTGCAGGTCGCTCGCCTCCAGCCGCAGCGGTGCGGCTGCATCGTCGCGGGGGGCTTGGATGGGATTGCGCGTCATGGGGGTGCGGGCTCAGGCGCCGAGCAGCTTGCCGCTGCGGGTGGCGTGCTCGCCCGCGATCTTCGCCAGGCGCATGCCGGGCGTGGCGAAGCGGGCGAGGTGGCGCGCGTAGAAGAAGCCGTCGGTGCCGCTGACCAGCGGGGCGGCGGTGCCGGCGATCGGATCCACCACTTCGCCCAGCACTTCGCCCTCGCGCACCCACACGCCCGGTGAGCAATGCCATGCGACGACGCCCGCACCCGTCGCCTCGACCGGGATCGAGCCGGCCAGCGGCGTGGCTTCGCGTGGCAGCGCAGGCAGCTCGTAAGGCGCGGTGCGCGCAAGACGCAGCACGCCGCGCTGCTCCAGGAAGTCGAGGAGGGCTTGCGCGTCGGTGCGGGCCAGCTCGTGGCTCACGTCGGCCATGCCGCGCAGCTCGACGGTGGCGGACAGGCAGCCCATCGGCACCGGGCGCTGCGCGCCGGCGCGCCGCGCGATCTCCCACCAGGTCTGCGAGCAGGCCTCGTCGAAGGGCTCGTCGCCGGAGCACTCGGCCAGAAGGCTCACCTGCGCGCCGATGCAGCGCGCCAGCAGTTCGGCCTGCGGCCACAGCGGCGTGCCGGTGTAGAGGTGCATGACCGCCTCGCAGTCGCAGTGCAGGTCCAGCACCACGTCGGCATCGCAG
>Ga0070671_100004893_pt1 | contig 10658 bp, 8 predicted proteins | sample KBSS73metaG_FD_65341 | JGI IMG/M metagenome (GOLD analysis project Ga0070671, IMG submission 65341) | Switchgrass rhizosphere microbial communities from Kellogg Biological Station, Michigan, USA - KBS S7-3 metaG | ecosystem: Host-associated > Plants > Roots > Rhizosphere > Soil ... | reverse complement strand
CCCGAGGAGGCGGCGGCCGCCGCCGCGGCGAAGGCGGAGCGGAAGTCCGCCCGCAAGGCGGCGCGCAAGCGGCACGAGCCCCAGGAGACATGAGTACCGAGGCCCTGCTGCTGGCGCTGACCACGGTCGTCCGCCCGACGACCGTGGCCGCGGTGTTCGCGATCCTCGCCACCCGGGTCCCGCAGCGGCTGCTGCTCGCCTACATCGTGACGGGCGCGGTGTTCAGCGTGCTGGTCGGGGTCGTGGTGGTGGTCCTGCTCAGCGGGCTGGTGTCGGCCACCTCGTCGTCGGCTCCGCGGCCGATCCTCGATCTCGTCCTGGGCGGGGCGGCGCTCGGCTACGCGGGTGCGGCCTGGGCGGGATGGGCCCCGCGCAGACGCAGCGAACAGCCGTCGGACCAGCCGACCTGGATGCAACGCAGGCTGCGGGGGCTGACCGTGCGCGGCGCCGCGGTGGCCGGGGTGCTGACCCACCTGCCCGGCCTGGTCTACCTCGCCGCGCTCAACGCGATCGCCGGGAGCGCGGCGGGCCTGCTCGACGGCCTGCTGCAGATCGCCGTCTACAACGCGATCTGGTTCCTGCTCCCGGTGACGGCCCTGCTCCTGTCGTTGCACCGCCCCGAGCTGTCCCGCGAGCTGCTCGAGGGCCTCGGCGCCTTCACCCGCAGGCACCGTCGGCTGCTCACCGTGCTGTTCCTCGGGGTCCTGGGCGGTTACCTCGTCGTGGCGGGGGTCGTCGAGCTCGCCCGCTACGGGTGATGCCGCGGCCCCCCGCGCTGCGCAGAGTTCGGGTCGCACGGCGACGAGGAGGATCGGTATGGGGACCCTGACGGTGTGGAAGTTCGATTCGGCGGGCGGCGCGGAGAACGCCCTCGAGCTGCTGGAGCAACTGCAGAAGGAGGAGCTGATCCGGGTCGACGACGCCGCGTACGTCTACTGGCCCGAGGGGGCCAAGAAGCCCAGGACCGCACAGCTGCACAACATGACCGGTGCGGGCGCCCTCGGCGGCGGGTTCTGGGGGCTGCTCTTCGGGCTGATCTTCTTCGTCCCGCTGCTGGGGCTCGCGGTGGGCGCGGCGATGGGGGCGCTGTCCGGGTCGATGGCCAAGGTCGGCATCGACGACGACTTCATCGGCCAGGTCCGGCGCACCGTCACGCCGGGGACGTCGGCCCTGTTCGTGATGACGTCGAAGGCGGTGGCCGACAAGGTCATCGAACGGTTCGGCGGCAGCGGGGCCTCGCTGATCTCGACGAACCTGTCCACCGAGCAGGAGCAGCAGCTGCGCGAGGCGTTCGCGGAGCATTCATGACACTCGCCGAGGGGGCACCCCCGTCGCGCGCCCGGCGCGCGGCGGGGGGGCGCGCGCTGCGGGCGGAGGTGCCGCGGTCCGCACACGCCGGGCTCCCGGCGGACGGCGACCGAGAGGACCCGCTCGACCTGCTGCACAGCCAGGACACCACGCGGGTGCCCGAGCTCCTGCCGATCCGGTACGGCCGGATGGCCGTCTCGCCGTTCGCCTACTTCCGCGGCGCCGCGCTGCCGATGGCGAGCGACCTCGCCCGGACCCCGCGGACCGGGCTCGACGTCCAGCTCTGCGGTGACGCCCACCTGGCCAACTTCGGGGTCTTCGCCTCTCCGGAGCGCAGGCTCGTGTTCGATCTCAACGACTTCGACGAGACCCTCCCCGGGCCGTGGGAGTGGGACGTCAAACGGCTCGCGGCCAGCCTGGAGATCGCCGCCCGGGACAACGCCTTCCCCCGCCGCGCCCGCGCCCGCATCGTGCGGGCCGGGGTGGCGGCGTACCGGACCGGGATGGCGGAGTTCGCCGCGGCCACCGCCCTGGACGTCTGGTACACCCCGGGCGACGTCGACGCCGTCCGGGCGCGGTTCGCCCGGCGGATCCGCGGCGACCGGGCACCCCGGTTGGAGAAGACCCTGAGCAAGGCACGGACGCGGGACAACCTCGGGGCGCTGTCCCGGTTCGCGGGGACAGCCGCCGGGGAGCCGCGGATCGTGGCAGACCCGCCGTTGATCGTGCCGGTGTCCGATCTCGCCGGAACGGGCATGACCCCGACCGAGGCGCTGTCGGGGCTGCGCGAGGTCGTCGCCGCCTATCGGGAGAGCCTCGAGCCCGAGCGTCGGGTGCTGCTGGACCGGTACCGGCTGGTCGACATGGCACGCAAGGTCGTCGGCGTCGGGAGCGTGGGGACCCGCTCGTGGATGCTGCTGCTGCTCGGCACCGACCCGACCGACCCGCTGTTCCTGCAGGCCAAAGAGGCGGGGGACGCGGTGTTGGAGCGGTACCTGGGGCCGAGCAAGTACTCCAGCTCCGGGCAACGGGTGGTCGTCGGCCAACGGATGATGCAGGCGGCGAGCGACATCTTCCTGGGCTGGGTCCGGGTCTCCGGGTTCGACGGCCGGCCCCGGGACTTCTACGTGCGCCAGCTGCGGGACTGGAAGGGCTCCGCGGACATCGCGCGGATGTCCCCGACGGGGATGGCGGCCTACGGCGAGCTCTGCGGCTGGACCCTCGCCCGTGCCCACGCCCGCACCGGCGATCCCGCCGCCCTCGCCGGCTACCTCGGTTCCGGTTCCGCGTTCGACGTGGCGGTGGGCGAGTTCGCGGTCGCGTACGCCGACCGGAACGAGCGGGACCACGCCGATCTCGTCGCCGCGATCGACGCGGGCCTCATCGAGGCGCACGTCGATCTCTAGACCCGGACGTCGCCGCTGAGCAGGCCCTGTTCGTGGGCCGCCAGCACCGCCAGCCGCCTGCTGCCGACCCCCAGCTTGGTGTAGATCGAGCGCACGTGGGTCTTCACCGTGTTCACCGAGACCGCGAGGTCGGCGGCGATCTCGTCGAGCGAGAGGAGGGAGGGCAGCAGGGCGAGCACCGTCAGCTCGCGGCCGCTCAGGCCCGCGGACCGGCGCAGCCCGACGTCCGCCCCCACGGCGAGGGCCAGCTCGCCGAAGGCCTCCGCGGTCCCGAAGCTGCCGTGCTGGTGGGCGAGCAGCTCACGGACCCGGGGGTCGGCGTGGGCGAAGGGACGCAGGGCCTCCAGGGGCTCGGCGAGCCCGAGCGCCGTCTGCAGCGCCACCCGGGCGGCAGGCCGCTCGCCCGCGGCGACGGCGGCGGCGGCCTCCAGCAGCCAGGCCTCCACCGGGCTGTGCGCGAGCAGCGCGGGGACCGAGCCGTCGAGCAGGGGTGGCAGCAGGGCACGGGCCTGGTCCAGCCGCCCCGCCGCGGCCTCGGTCCAGGCCCGCATGAGCACCGGCTCGGCGGTGCCCGATGTCCGTGCGGCCAGCCAGCCCTGCGCGGTCCGGGCCGCCACCGCGTGGCCCAGCGCCAGCGCCGCCCGGAACTCCAGCACCGCCGTCGACGCCGCCTGCTCCGGGGCCACCGCCAGTTCGCCCAGGTCGGACCGGGCCTGACGCATCCGGGCCAGGCCCGCCGCGCGGTCGCCGCCGTCGAACTCGGCGGCGCCGCGGACTGTCTGCAGCGCCGCGAGCAGCGGCACGATCGGCTCGCCCGGGTCGGCGGCGCTCGCGGCGAGCCCGCGGGCCGCGAACCGCCGGGCCTCGTCCGCGCGGCAGCGGTACAGGGCGGCATAGGCGAGCATCGCCGACGCGGTGGCGGACCACGGTGAGCTTCCCCAGCCGTGTTCCGCCGCGGCGACCGACGTCTCGGTCCCGAGGGCGGACATCGCCGGGACGTCCCCCGCGGCGCTCGCGATCACCCCCAGCAGCGTGAGGCAGCGCAGGACCAGGTGGTCGAAACCGTGTGCGCGGCCGAGGGCGAGGGCGGCCTCCAGCTCGCGTCGGGCGCCCGTCCGCTCCCCCCGCCGGAGCAGGATCCGGGTGCCCCGGCCGAGCCGGACCAACGCCTCCACCGCGGGGTCCGCCGGCAGCTCGAGGTCCGGGACCGGCGGTCCGTGGTCGGGCGGCCCGGCGCCCGCACCGAGCTGCTCGGTCGCGGTGAGCAGCAGGAGGAGCCGCGGGTCGTCGAGCGACGGGTGCAGCCGGGCCCGCCGCAGGTCGGCACGGGCCTGTGCCCCGTCACCCGCGCCGAGGTGGGCGAGCGCCGACGCGAGCGCGAGCCACGGGTCGTCGTCGGAGGGCAGGGTCGAGAGCGCCCGGCGCAGCGTCCGGTGGTCCCCGGTCAGGAACAGCGGGACGGCGAAGCGGCGCAGGAGGTCGGCGGTGAGCCGGGGGGCGCCACCGAGCGCGGCGTGGTCCAGCGCCCGGATCGGCCGGTCGTGCGCCGCCCACCAGCGGGCGGCGCGGCCGTGCAGCGCCTCGGTGTGCCGTCGGCCGCGGCGCAGCAGGTCGGCGGCGAGGTGGCTGCGCAGCAGCTCCTGGATGCGGTAGGAGTCCTCGGCGCCGTCGGAGCCGTGGGGGTCGTCCGGCACCCGCACGACCAGCGCGGTCCGCTCGAGCTCGTGCAGCAGGCTCCCGGCGTCCTCCCGCCCGGACAACTCGGCCGCCAACGCGGCGGGGATCGGACGGCAGATGCTCGCCGCCCGGAGGAACTCGCGCAACTCCTCGGGGACCAGGGTGAGGACCTCGCCCGCCAGGTAGTCCGCCACGGAGCGCTCGTCCCCGGAGAACCGGGTGAGCAGCCCGTCGACGTCCCCGGCCTCCGCCACGGCCAGCGCGGCGAGCCGCAGGCCCGCTGCCCAGCCACCGGTCCGCGTGTACAGCAGGTCCAGCTGGTCGGCCGTGAGGTGCTGACCGGCCAGGACCAGCAGGTCGGCGGCCTCGGCACGCGAGAGGCGCAGGCGGTCCGCGCGCAGCTCGTGGAGAGCGCCCGCCAGCCGCAGCCGCGGCAGGGCCAGCGGCGGGTCGGAGCGCGCGGAGAGCACCAGCCGGAGCTGCTCCGGGCGGTTGCGGACCAGGATGCCGACGCCGTGCAGGGTGTCCGGATCGGTCAGGGCGTGCACGTCGTCGAGCACGAGCCGGACGGGCCGGGGCAGGCGCGCGACGTCGTCGAGCAGCTCCGCCAGGAACTCCGGCTGGGCGCCGGGGCGCCAGGGCCGCGGGGCCCGCAGCCCGCTGCCCGCCGGGACCGAGGGACAGGCGGCCAACGCGGCGGTGACGGCCGCCCACAACCGGCGGGGATCGTCGTCGTCCCGGTCCACCTCGACCCACGCGACGTCCGCCGCGCCCGCGGCGGCCCGGGCCCAGTCGGCCAGCAGCAGGGTCTTGCCGTACCCCGCGGGCGCGCAGACGAGCCCGACGGCGGAGTCCGTGCCCTCTTCGAGATCCGCGCACAGACCCGCCCGGGACACGAAGCCCGCAGGCAGTCGCGGCACCTCGATCTTCCCCCGTGGAACGAGACCCATCGTGATGATTCCCTCATAGCCCGCACGGCCCATTAACGCCGCCCGAATGCGACGTGATGTTCAGCCTCTGCGATCCGGTTTCCGACGCATTCCGCTCGACGGATATCGAGGTTAAACCCGCCGCGATATCGATGTCCACAGGTCCCAAGACCCTGCCTTGCTGCGCACCTGCCCGCTCACGGTCGCCTGTGGACCTCATGCCATTCGTATCGACGATACCCGCCGAAATACTTTCCGTACTCACCCTCTACTCATCCGCAGAGGATGAGGAATGGCGCACGAGACCGGCCACACAACGGGATCAGGAGGCCACCGGGGGCGGCGGTGCCGGGTCCTCGGACCGGCGACAGCTACCGTCTCGCGATGGAGTTCGAGTTCCACACCCGCCGCCCGGGTCCTCCGCTCGAGCCGTTCGTGGAGTCGGTGTGGTTCGCGCGCGGGCAGATCCCCTACCGGCGGGAGCGGATCGCGCCGACGGGCTCGACGGTCGCGGTGCTCGTCCTCGGTTCGCCGATCCTGCAGATCGCGCGCAACGGCGCGGGCGAGCGGCTGCTGGCCGCGGAGGGTTGGTTGGCCGGACCGCACGAGGGTCCGGTGATCAACGCCCCGACCGCGGAGACGCTCGCCGTCGGCGTCGTCACGACGCCGGTGGGGTGTCGGGCGCTGTTCGGGGTTAACCCTGGCCCCCTCCGCGGAAGGGTCGTCGCCCTCGCCGACCACTGGTCTGCCGCAGGCGCCCTGCGCGCCGAGCTGCTCGTCGACCCGGCGCCGGACCCCGCGTTCACGCTGGTGGAGGCCGCGCTGCGAGTGGGCGTGGAGCTCGAGGTGCCGGGGTGGCGGCGGTGCGCCGCCGCGACGGCCGCGCTGGAGGCCGAGCCCCGCAGGCCGGTCGCCGCGATCGCCGCGGACCTCGGCGTGAGCCACGCCCATCTCGACCGCGAGTTCGGACGGGTGGTGGGGCTGACCCCGACCGCACTCGGCCGGATCCTGCGGCTGCGCAGGCTGCTCGCCACGCTCGACGTCCACGGGGACGTCGCCTGGGGGCCGCTCGCCGCCGACTGGGGCTGGTTCGACCAGAGCCACTTCATCCGGGACTTCAAGCGGCACACCGGCGTCACCCCCTCGGCGTACGTCCGCGCGCAGCGCGCGGTGTTCGCCGTCGACCAGCAGGCCGACGGGTTCGTCCCCGAGCTGTGAAATCCGTACAAGCGCCTCGACGGCGCGGAGGCGAGGCTCACGCCATGGCGACGGCGTTCGAGACCGAGGTGCTGATCGACCGACCCCTGCCGGAGGTGTGGCGGGAGCTGTCCGACTGGGAACGCGGCGACCGCTGGCTGCCGGGGGTCGAGAGCATCCGCTGTGAGGGCACGACCCTGACCTTCCGCACCCGGGGCAGGGAACGGCACAGCACGATCACCGACGTCGTCCCCGGCACGGCCGTGACCCTGGAGTCGGAGCAGGGCGGGGTGCGGGCGCAATACGCCTACCGGCTCGAACCGGCGGACCGGGGCACCCGCGCACACCTGCGGGCCGACGTCGCGACCCGGGGGATGACCACCCTCCTCGCCCCGGTGATCCGCGCCGCCGTCCGCCGGATCGACGGGGTGCAGCTGGAACGGCTCCGCGAGGTGGTGGAGGGCACCCGGCCCTGAGCCGACCGGCCCTCACCGGTCTGTGCGTCACCCCGGCCCGCCGTGCCAGTCGAGGCAGACGACGGTGGCGTCGTCTCGCAGGTCGCCGCCCGTCGCCGCCAGCACCTCCTCGCCGAGCGTGTAGACCACCTCGCGGGGGTGGCGATCCGCGCCGGCCGCCAGGAGCGCCTCGACGTCGACGTTCTCGGCGTTGCGTTCCAGGATCCCGTCGGTGACCAGCACGATCCGGTCCCCCGGACGCAGGTCGAGGTGCTGCACCGTGTACCCGTGGCCCGGGTAGAGGCCGAAGGGGATGTCGACCTCGAGCTCGATCACCTCGACCGCGCCGCCGCGGACCCGGTACGGCAGCGGGTGTCCGGCGTTGACGACCGCGAGGCGGGCGCGGGCCCGGTCGACGCGGACGAGCTGGCCGGTCACGAACTCGCCGGGGCGCGAGTGTGCGGCGAGCGCGTCGTTGGCCCTGGCGGCCTGCGCCTGCAGGCCGAGCTGGTGCCTGCGGCCGTTGCGCAGGCTGCCGACCAGCACCGTGGCGAGGAGGGCGGCGGTGACGTCGTGGCCGACGGCGTCGGTGATGGACAGGTGCACGCTGTCGCGGTCGAGGGCGTAGTCGAAGGTGTCGCCGCCGACGGCGTTCGCGGGCTCCAGCCAGCCGGAGACGGTGAACTGCCCGGCCTCGCAGGTGTACGAGCTGGGCAGCAGCCTGCGCTGGATCTCCGCGGCGAGGGAGAACGGCGTGGTGCGCTGCGCCCACTCGAACAGGTCGGTGTGCCGACGGCTGCCGACCACGACGTACGCGAGCGCCCGGGCCGCGGCGGCGATGCTCGCGATCACGTCCTCCTCGGGGGTGACCGGCAGGCGCACCTCGACGACGCCGATCGTGTCCCCCCGGTCGGTCACCGGCACGATCAGCCGGCTCCCCTCGGCGCCGGTCCGCAGGTCGGGGCGCTGGGAGCGGAGGACCGTCTCGTAGACCGTGCCCGCCAGCGGCACGACGGGAACCTCCTCGGCGGCGCCCTGGTGGAGGCGGGCCGCGTTGGCGTCCGTGCCACCGAACCGGGCGACCGCGCGGCCGCTGAGGTCGGTGATCCAGAACCACACCTCCGTCGCGGACAGCATCTCGGCCATCCCGTCCGCCATGACGTCGATGGCCTCGACCGGCGACGCGGCCTCGGCCCGGTCCAGGAGATCCCGCAGGTCCAGCGAGGGGACCCGGGGGGACGACATTCAGCGAGGCTAGTGCCTCGTCGCAGATCGGTGCTGTGCTGACCGGTACAGGTCGGCTCAGATCGGCTCAGAGTCGGGTGGTGAGGTGCCGCGCCAGCCGGTGGGCGAGGGCGACCAGGGTGAGCGAGGGGTTGGCCGCGGGAGAGGTCGGGAAGACCGAGAGGTCACAGACGTAGAGGTTGTCGTAGCCGCGGTACTGCAGGTCCGGGGTCACCACGCCGTCCGCCGCCGCCTCGCTCATCCGCAGGGTGCCCACCTCGTGGGCGACGCCGCCGAGCCCGGCGGGCCGCAGGGCCAGACCCTCGCCGAGGTCGTCCGCGCCGATCCGCTCCAGCACCTGCGTGGCGGTCCGCTGGGCGCGGTCCGTCGCGTCCTGGGCGATCCCGGCCTGCGCCATCCGGACGACGGGCCTGCCGTCGCCGTCGAGGGTCAGCCGGTTGTCCTCGACCAGCGGGGTGTTGAACAGCGCGACGACCTCGCCGAGGCCGACCCCACCCCGCAGCTCCAGGTGCCTGCGGAGGGCGTCGTCATCGACGAAGCGGTTCTGGTTGAAGTCGGACCCGATCTCGAGGACGAGGTTGTACTGCCCGCTCGCGCTGCCGGCGTCGAGCGGCCAGGACCACGTCTTGGCCGAGCCGCCGACGAACGGCGAGCCCGGCGGGAGCGCGAAGTGGGTGAAGGAGATGGGGTGGTCGGTGATCCCGACCCCGACCTTCTCCGCGGGATCGTCGAGCCCGGACCGCAGGACCAGGGTGGCGCTCTCGACCGTCCCCGCGGCCAGCACGACGAGGTCGGCCTCGACGGTGCCGTCGGTGCCGGTGAGGTGGTCGCGGAAGTGCACCCGGGTCACGGCGCCGCCCGCGGTCTCCAGCCGGGTGACCTCGTGGTGCAGGTTGACCCGCAGCCGCTGCGGGTCCGGGCCGACGACCTGCAGCGACTCGAGCAGCAGGTCCGCGGTCGAGAACAGCCCGGACGGGACCGACAGGCCCCGGGCACCGCGGTACTGCACCGCGACCGGCGCGTCCCGGTGGCGGTGGTCCGGGAGGGCCTGGTTCAACGCGTCGATCACCTCCTGCTGGCGTTCGGTCGCCGGGGCCGTGGCGTTCATCAGGTCCTCGGCCTGGACGTAGCGCCCCGCGGCGAGGTCGACGCGCACCGCCTCGGGCCAGGTCTCGAGCTCCCAGACCCCCAGCCTCGGGATCAACCCGCCCCAGAACACCGACCGGCCACCCAGGTTGTAGGCCTGCGCGCCGACGTAGGCCGAGCCGGGCGCGTTGCGGTACCCGACCGACTTGACCTGCTCGAACAGCTCCCACACGTGCTTGCTGAACGCCCCGACGCGGTGCTTGCGGGGGATGTTGCCCGCGTGCACCGGGAGCAGGTACGAGCCTGCCTCGAGCACCAGTACGTCCACCCCGAGATCGGCGAGCTCGTCGGCGAGCACCCCGCCGCCCATCCCGGATCCGATCACGACGACCTGCGGCCGGTGCCCCCGCGCGGCCGGGACGAGCGCGGCGGCCAGCCTGCCGGACTCGGTGACGATCCGCGGCACGGGGAAGTCGACGGCCGCCTCGTCGAAGGCGAGGGGACCGCCCGTGGGCCGGTTCGGGCCGTTCTCCCAGAGCTCCCCGTCGAGGACGAACTTGAAGTCCTGCGGGCCGTCGGGAAGGGCGAAGCGCCACCGCCCGTCCGCGTAGAGGCCCGGCACGTCCGCCCACCCGGTCGCCGAGCTGCGCACCGTGACCACGTGCGCCGATCCCGGCGCGAAGCGCACCGTCCCCAAGCTGACCTCGACCACGAGTCCCCTCCCGTCCGCACCGCCGCTACGGACTCGACGGGCGGGGGCCGGACGTTAGGGCCGACCCACCCCGATCACGGCCCGCTCGGGTCCGGGGTGAGCCCGTAGGCGTGCACGACGGCGCCGGTCGCGAAGACCCTGGTGTCGAGGAGCGCGACCGCGCCCGCGCTGGCCGCGCGGAACAACGGTTCCCCGCCTCCCTTCACGACCGGGGAGGTGCAGATCCGGTACTCGTCGAGCAGGCGGGCCGCGGCAAGGGCGTCGGTCAACCTGCCGGTGCCCCAGATCAGGATGTCGCCGCCGGGGGCCTGCTTCAGCCTGCCGACCTCGGCGACCAGGTCGGGGCCGGGGAGGACCACGGTCGGGTCCCAGGCCGCGGCGTCGACCGGCTGCGAGGCGACGACGTACTTGGTGATCGAGTTGACGTGGTCGGCGAACGCGCTGCCGCCCCTGGTGGGCCACGCCTGCGCCATGCCCTCGTAGGTGACGCGGCCGAGGAGCAGCGCGTCGGCGGCGAGCGTCGTGGTGAGCAGGTGGTCCTGCAGCTCCTCGTCGGAGTACCGGAGCGACCAGTTCTGCGGCTCGTCGATGTAGCCGTCGAGGGTGGCATGGGTAAAGGTGATGATCCTTCGCACGACCGGGA
>Ga0070671_100004891_pt1 | contig 10662 bp, 8 predicted proteins | sample KBSS73metaG_FD_65341 | JGI IMG/M metagenome (GOLD analysis project Ga0070671, IMG submission 65341) | Switchgrass rhizosphere microbial communities from Kellogg Biological Station, Michigan, USA - KBS S7-3 metaG | ecosystem: Host-associated > Plants > Roots > Rhizosphere > Soil ... | reverse complement strand
CACGAGCGCGAGCGTTGCTTCCGCAGCCCGATTGAGGCGCACGATGCCGACGCCGCGCACCTCGATCAGACCGGCGATGGTCGGCGGCGCGCCCACGACGATGGTGTCGCCCCGCCGCTCCAAAAGGCTCTGATCGTCCGATACCAGTTCCGCCCCGGCGTCAATCAGCCGCAGGGCCAGATCCGATTTGCCCGAACCCGAAGGGCCGCGCAGCAGCACCGCGCGGCCGCCGATCGCCACCGCCGTGGCGTGAACCAGTAACGTCGCGCTCACGCCCGGCTCACGCCGTCGCCGCCGGCAGGCGGATCGAGAAGCGCGCGCCGCACACCGCCCCCTCGGCATCGCGGCGGTTCTCAGCCCAGATGCGGCCGCGATGGGCTTCGACGATCTGTTTCGAGATCGACAGGCCGAGCCCGGAATGTGTGCCGAATTTCTCGCCGGCCGGCCGCTCGCTATAGAAGCGGTCGAAGATGGCGGTCAGTTTCTCCTCGGGAATTCCCGGACCTTCGTCCTCGATCGTGACCACCACGGCATGGCCGTCATGGAGAGCGTGGATGCGGATTGCGCCGCCGCGCGGACTGAAAGAGACGGCGTTGGCCAGCACATTGAGAAAGATCTGCGACAGGCGGCTCTCGGTACCGAGCACGATCAGCTTGCGGCCGGGATGCGGGCTGTCGAGCGTGAGCTTGGGCGTATTCTCGGTCGCCGTCGCCTCGTGCACATCCGCGAGGGCGCGCAGCATCGCGCCGATATCGGTCGGCGTCAGTTCGAGGCGGCTCAGCTCGGCGTCGAGGCGAGAGGCATCGGAAATGTCGGTGATCAACCGATCGAGCCGCTCGACATCGTCGAGGATGATCGCCATCAGCCGCCGCTGCTTGGTCGGGTCCTCGATGCGGGTCGCGGTTTCGACGGCGCTACGCAATGAAGAGAGCGGGTTCTTGATCTCGTGCGCGACATCCGCGGCAAAGCTCTCGATCGCGCTCATCCGCTGCCACAGCGTGTCTGTCATCTCGCGCAGTGAGCCCGAGAGGTCGCCGATCTCATCGCCGCGGCCGGTGAAGTCGGGGATCTCGACTCGCGCACCGCGGCCGCGCGCGCGTTCTGCCGCGGCCGCAAGACGGCGTATCGGCCGGGCGATCGTGCCGGCGAAATAGAAGGACAGCAGCACGGTAACCAGCAGCGCCACAACGAAGATGCGCAGCAATTCGAGCCGCACCCTGCGCAATTCCTCATCAATCTCGCCGCTGGTCGACGACAGCATCACCGCGCCGAGCACATGCTTGTAACGCTGTACCGGGACCGCGACGTTGATGACCAGTCCGCCATTTGCAGGGTCGGTGCGGATTTCCGAGGCCCCTTCGCCATGTAGGGCGCGCATCGCCTCGCTGTAGTGCTCGGCGGTGTCGCCGTCCCGCTCCAGCGGGTGCCGCCGCCGGTTCGGCAAAATATTGACGATCCAGTCATAGACGCGGTCGGCGGTCCGGCCGATCATTTTCTTATCATCAGGCGGCGGCAATTCGCTCACTTGCACCGCGTCGCCCGGTCCGCGCAAGACGCGGCTGTCGGCGACCAATTTGCCGTCGAGGTCGAACAGCCGGGCGCGGGTGCGGGTCGGCTCGACCAGCCGGCGCATCATTTGGCGCGACAGATCGGGCAACAGGATTTCGCCGTCATCTCCGGAATCGAGCACGGCGCCCTCGCCGAGCGCCGCCGCGAAGATCTTGCCCTGCGTGTGCAGTGACTCGACCTGCTGCCCGACCAGGCTCGCCTCGAATTTGCCGAGATAAAGAAAGCCCACCGCGAGAAGCAGCAGGGGGAGCACGTTGACGGCAATGATCCGCCGCGTCAGCGGCGACATCGCCCGCAGCCGGAAACCGCGCGCCAGCTGGCTCGGCGCGGGTGCCGCCGGGCGCACATCGCGGCCGGGCTGCAGCCGCGCCGCCGCGCGCTCCGCCGGTTCCTCCGGCGCAGCCGTCGGCGGCGTTATCTCGGGATAGGGCCTGGCCCCGCTCGGTGCCGCGGGAGCTGGTGCCTCAGTGGTCGCGGTATCGGTAGCCGACGCCATAGAGGGTTTCGATGTGCGCGAACTCGGAATCGACCGCCTTGAATTTCTTGCGCAACCGCTTGATGTGGCTGTCGATCGTGCGGTCGTCGACATAGATGTGCTCGCCGTACGCCGAATCCATCAGCTGGTCGCGGTTCTTGACGTGCCCGGGCCGCTGCGCCAGCGACTTGAGGATCAGGAATTCGGTGACCGTCAGCTCGACGACCTCGTCGCGCCAAATGCACAGGTGGCGGGCGGGGTCGAGCGTCAGGCGGCCGCGCACGATGACCGGCTCGCCCTGCCCGTTGTCGTGCTCGCGGGCGATCTCGCCACGTCGGATCAGGGCGCGGATGCGTTCGATCAACAGCCGCTGCGAGAACGGTTTCTTGATGTAGTCGTCGGCGCCCATGCGCAGTCCGAGCAGCTCGTCTACCTCGTCGTCCTTCGAAGTCAGAAAGATGATCGGGAGCGCCTCGCTTTGCTTTTTCAGCTGGCTCAGCAGCTCCATGCCGTCCATCCGCGGCATCTTGATGTCGAGCACCGCGAGATCGACCGGATGGGCCGAGAGCCCCTTCAGCGCCTCGGCGCCGTCATTGTAACAGCGCACCGCAAAGCCCTCGGCCTCCAGCGCCATCGACACGGAGGTCAGGATGTTGCGGTCGTCATCGACCAAGGCGATTGTATTGGCCACGGATGCATCCCCCAAAGTCCGTTGCGGCGGCAGCGGCCGCCGGCGCACGGTTTGGCGCCTAAATATGGCTGCTCGGCGGCAAACAGAAAGGGCATCACCATCTCTTTAACCGGCTTTACGGGTGAAAGCCCGCGTTTATCCCTGGCGAAGAGGGCGCCATGAGCGACAGCGATACCAATAACGGACAGGCCGCCGGGGCGCGGCGGCTGATCCGGCGCGCCGGCTTTGCGGCGCTCGCGACAAGCCTCGCGGGTGCGCCCTATGCCTCGCTGGTCGCGGTCGCCTGCGATCTCGACGCAAGCCCGCTGATGCTGCTGTCGGACCTCGCCCAGCACACCCAGAACCTGCTCGCCGTGCCGTCTGTTTCCTTGCTGTTCGACGGCACGCGCGATCTGCCCGACCCGCTCGCCGGGCCGCGGCTGAGCCTGCTCGGGCGCGCCGAGCGCTGCGACGATCCGCGGATGCTGGCCCGCTTTGGCGCACATCATCCCGCGAGCGCCGCCTATGCCGGGTTCGGCGATTTCCATCTTTACCGGGTCGCGATCGAGCGCGGGCATCTGGTCGCCGGTTTCGGCCGCATCTCGTGGATCGAGGGCGACGCGCTGCGACTCGCCGGCACCGAGCGCCTTGCCGAGGCCGAAGCGGATATCGTCGCGCACATGAACGGCGACCACGCTGATGCGGTGGCGCTCTATGCCGAGCGGCTGCTGGGGCGAGGGGGCGAGGGCTGGCGAATGGCCGGCATCGATCCGGAGGGCATCGATCTCGCCCGGCACGATGAGACGGCGCGGCTCGATTTCGCCGAGCCGGTCTGGACAGCGGCCGAGGCGCGCTCGGCTCTTGTCGGCCTTGTCGCGCAGGCCCGCGCATAAGTGCCGCGAAAATCGCCGCGGGGCGATCAGGACGTTTTGTCGCTCCACCCCGGTTTCGCCTCAGCTCGCCCGGCTTGCCCGTTGAATCCCGCCGGTTTATCGTGCAATTCAAAGCGCCGGACAGGCGCGGGGAGGTCCGCTGCGGCGGCGCGCCCGGCGGCATAAGGAGGAAACCTTGGATCAGGCCGATAACGCGGTTACGGCAGGAAAACCCCGCTTTGGCCTCGCCGAACAGGGAATGCACCATTTGGGTCCGGTGCACTGGAACCTGTCGATGCCGTTTCTTTACGAGCATGCGATCCGGCGCCGCGAGGGCGAGCTCGGCTATGGCGGCTCGTTTGTCGTCAATACCGGCCGTCACACCGGCCGCAGCCCGCGCGACAAGTATATCGTCGACGAGCCGAGCACCCACGACACGGTCGATTGGGGCAGTGTCAACCAGAAGATCACGCCGGCGCAGTTCGCCAGCCTGCACCAGCGAGTGCTGGCCTATCTGCAGGGCCGCGAGTTGTTCGTGCAGGACCTTTATTGCGGCGCCGACCCGGAATATCGGCTGCCGGTGCGGGTGGTCAGCCCGAGCGCCTGGCATAGCCTGTTCGCGCGCAACATGTTCATCCGGCCGCCCTTTGCCGAATTGGGCGATTTCCGGCCGTCGTTCACGATCCTGCACGCGCCGGAATTCCATTCGATCCCCGAGCTCGACGGCATCCGCTCCGAGACCTTCATCTACGTCAATTTCGACCAAGGCGTGGTGCTGATCGGCGGCACGCGTTACGCTGGCGAGATCAAGAAATCGGTATTCGGCTACCTCAATTTCGTCCTGCCGAGCCGGGACGTATTGCCGATGCATTGCTCCGCCAATCTCGGGCCGAAAGGCGACAGCGCGATCTTCTTCGGCCTGTCGGGTACCGGCAAGACGACCCTGTCGGCCGATCCGACCCGCACCCTGATCGGCGACGACGAGCATGGCTGGAGTCCGCGCGGCCTCTTTAATTTCGAGGGCGGCTGCTACGCCAAGGTGATCAAGCTGTCGCCGCGGGCCGAGCCCGAGATCTACGCGACGATCACCCGCTTTGGCACGGTGCTCGAAAACGTCGTGCTCGACCCGGTGACCCGGATGCCGGATGTCGATGACGACAGCCTGACCGAGAACACACGCGCGTGTTACCCGCTCGACTACATCCCGAACGCTTCGGAGAGCGGCCTTGCGCCGCACCCGCAGAACGTCGTCATGCTGACCTGCGACGCGTTCGGCGTGATGCCGCCGATCGCGCAGCTCGACGCCGAGCAGGCGATGTACCACTTCCTGTCCGGCTACACGGCGCGAGTGGCGGGGACCGAAGTGGGGCTCGGCAGCGAGCCGCAGGCGACCTTCTCGACCTGCTTCGGCGCGCCGTTCATGCCGCGCCGGCCGACGGAATACGCCAAGATGCTTGGCGAGCGCATCTCCCGCTACGGCGCGAAATGCTGGCTCGTCAACACCGGCTGGTCGGGCGGCGCCTACGGCACCGGCCAGCGCATGGCGATCGGCCATACGCGCGGCCTGCTCAAGGCCGTGCTCGACGGCCGCCTCGCCGAGGCGCCGATGCGCAAGGATCCCAATTTCGGCTTTCTCGTGCCGGAAAGCGCGCCGGAAATCCCGCCCGAGGTGCTCGATCCGCGCGCCACCTGGTCTAACAAGAAGGCGTATGACGACACCGCCCGGGGCCTGACCCGCGACTTCGAGCAGAATTTCGGCAAGTTCGAGCCGCATGTCGGCGACGAGGTAAAACGTGCCGCGATCCGCGCCGCCGCCTAGATCGGATATCCCGCCCCGCATGGGTATGATTGCGCGCCGGCCATAAGCCGGCGCGCTATCTCGTGCGGCACCGCCGACTTCGATCGAGATTGCTTAGTCGCTCACTCCTCGCAATGACCGTCTCGGGCGGTCGGGAACGGCAGGGTTGAGCGCCCTGTTTCCGGGGCATGCTGACGCTTGTCGAGGCGCGCCGCCGCATCGAGGAATTCCTGACGGGCCAGATGCTCGAAGCGCTGCGCACGGTCGAGTACGACCTGCCGAGCTTCGACACCGAACCGGTCGATGTCGAGATAGCCGATGCGGCGCGCGCGCGCGTCGAAATCCGGCATGTCCGCGGCGCCTCGGACGCGACCTATCTCGTCCAGGCGTTCGGCGACGAATTGCTGATGCAGTTGCAACTCAATGTGCATCGGCTCGTCGTGGTCTACCGGGTGCCGGCGCTCGACGCGCTGGACGCGACGACTTTGGCGGTGCAGTTGGAGCGCTGGCGGATCGGAGCGGAGCACGCCGGCTGGAAATTCGGCTGGCGCGACGCGCCACTGCCCGACGGCAGCGGCCGACGTTATGTCGAGACCTATTGTTACGCGTTCGGCGCCACCGATTTCCTCGAGAACCAGCCCGAGCAGCTCTACTGGCGTACCGATATCGTGCAGATGACGCGTTATTACATGCTCGAGGCGGCGCGCTGCGGCGTGCGCCTGTCGCCGCGCCGCGCCGGTTTTCCGGTGTAGCGGCGGCACGATGCCGCAGGCGGGCAGACGCGGCGCAACCCGCTATGCCGGGTTCCGTGTGCCGGTCGGCGGATTACGCTTCGCCGATCCGGCCTGCTAGACCTCGATCCGCTTAATGCCGCTGGAAGTAGACCCGGCGCAACTGGTCGCTGAAGCTGGCGCTCAGCTCCATCGCCTCGCGGAAATCATTTTTGCCGAGCACATAGACGTCGAGCGGCTCGGTCGCGACAACCGTGGCGTTGCGCGGCTCGCCGCTCATCAGCGCCAATTCGCCGAAGAAGTCGGCGGGGCCGAGCCTGGCGATCTCGTGCTCCTCGCGCATAACTTCGACCTGGCCTTCGGAAATCAGGTACATCTCCTCGCCGATCTCGCCCTCGCGGATCACCGCCTGGCCGGGCTCGTAATGCCGGCGGGTCACCCGTTCGGCGACATTGGTCAATTCGTTCGGGGTCAGCGCCTTGAACGGCTCGACCGCCTTGAGGAATTCGCAGATGCGCAGGGCGTCGCTGAGCACCACGTCGGAGACGATACGCCCGTCCACCATATGCACCAGCCGGTCGGCCAATTCGATGATGCGGTGGTCGTGCGTAACCATGACGACCGCGGTGCCGTAATCCTCAGTCATCTGCTTGAACAGGCTGACGACGGTGCGACTCGCCACGCTGTCGAGCGCGGCGGTCGGCTCGTCGGCGAACACGACCGGCGGCCGGTTCGCCAGGGCGCGGGCGATCGCGACCCGTTGCCGCTGGCCGCCCGACAGCGAATGGGGCTTGTAGTCGATGCGGTGGCCGAGCCCGAGACGGCGCAACATCTCCGAGCCGCGCTCGCGCATCTCGGCGGCGTTCAGATCGCCGAGTTGCAGCCCCATCTTGACGTTCTCGTAGGCGGTCAGCGAGTCGAACAGATTGTGCGCCTGGAAGATGAAGCCGATGTCGCGGCGTACCTTGACCAGCTCGCGGTTGGACACGCTCGAAAGATCGCGCCCGAGAATTTCGATCTGGCCCTCGTCGGCGGTGCGCAGCGCGCCGATCAAGGTCAGCAGTGTGGTCTTCCCCGAGCCGGATGGGCCGGTCATTACGATCAACTGCCCCGGGTATATGTCGAGGCCGATGTCGAACAGCACCTGGTTGCGCGAGTCGCCGTCGCCGTAGAAGAAGTTGAGGCCATCGACCCGCACGATTGGCGGGACCCAGGTGCGGCCGTTCGCCGTCGGCGCCGGCTCTTGAGCAACATGCGTATCGGGCATCAGAAGACCTCCGCGGGGTCGACAGTGGTCACGCGCCGCAAGGCGATGGCGGCAGAGGCCAGGCACATCGCGAGCGTGAGTCCGAAGCTCAGTAATGTCAGGCCGAGCGTCATATGCAGCGGCAACAGGGCAAGCCGACCGATCACCCAATACACCCCGAGGCAGAGCAGCCAGGCCGGAATATAGCCGGCGAGCGCCGACAGAACCGCCTGCGTGAACACGATTCGGGAAATGTACCCGGTGCTGTAGCCGATCCCTTTCAACGTCGCATATTGCGGCAGCTGGTCCGACAGGTCGGTGTAGATGATCTGATACGAGATCAGCATGCCGACGACAAAGCCGACGATCGTGCCGAGCCAGAAGATCGGCCCCGCCGATGACAGATCGGCCTGATAATGCCGCTCGAACTCGATCAGCTCCGGCTTGGTCATCACCGTCACGGTGGGCGGCAATGCCGCGCGAAGGGCGCGCTTGGTCTGGTCAATGTCCTGCCCGGGCCGCACCTTGATCACGCCGGTATCGACGGGCAACGCAGCAGCGGCCTCACGGTTGCCGGCCAGCAATTTGGCGAAGGTCTTGTCGCCCATCACGATCGTGCCGTCGCTCATGAAATCGGGCCCGAGCGAGAATGTGCCGACGATCTCTACCCGCTGGCCGTTGATTTCGCTTTCGGTAGCGTTCTTGTCCATGCCGAGGGAGGGCCGGGCGCTTCGGTCCACCAGCACCGAGTCGTCGCGCTTCAGCGCCTCGCGCTGCCCGTCGACGCCATCGATCGTCAATACCGGCCGGTCCGGGTCGAAAGCGAAGACCTGCACCAGATGCTGCTTGCCGTCTTCGGGACTCTTCCAGAAGAAACGCTGCCATTCGAGGTAGAAGGGCGCCGCGCTCGCGACGCCGGACACGTCCTTCGCGGTATCGAGCAGGTTGTGGGCGAACGGGTCGCTTGTGCCGAACCGGTATTTCGAGGCGTTCATGATGAACAATTCGCCGTCGAGGGCGCGGACGACCGCCAGCGACACTTCGAAAAACGCCCGCTCGAAGCCGAGCTGCACCAGCATCAAGAGCACCGCGAAGGCAATGCCGGCACTGGAGCGCAGCAGGCGGCGCTTGTTCGAGACGAGATTGCGCCACGCCAGCGGTACCAGCCGCGGCTGCGGCAGCATGCGCGAGGCGGGGGGTGAGGCTTCGGCTGCGGCCATGACCTGTCTCAGAATACGTCGGCGGGGTCGGCGCGGCGCAGCGCGGCGACCGACAGGAAGCTCGAAATCGCCGCCATGATCATCGTGATGCCGAGCACGCCAAAGAGCCGAATCGCGTTGAGGCCGATCGGCAGGAGGGTCTGTTCGCGGAACACCGAATAGAGCGCCAGCGCCGCCGCCAGCGCCGGAATGAACGCGACGATCACCACGATAAAGGACTCGATCAATACGACCAGCGTCAGGAACCCGTCGGTGTAGCCGACCGCCTTCAGTGTCGCGAATTCGGGCAGGTGTTTCGAGATCTGCGTCGCCAGCGTCTGGTACAGCACCATGATGCCGACGATGAAAGAGACTATCAGCCCCGAGCCGAAGATCAGCCCGACCGACGTGCGTGTCGTCCAGTAGGCCTCTTCATGCGAGGCGAGTTCATCCCGGGTGAAGACACGCAGATCGCTGGCTAGAGTGCGCCGCAACTCGGCTGCGACCTGGGCCGGATCACTGCCGGGATTGACGGTGATCAGGCCGAGATTGACCGCCTCGGGCCGCTGCATCGGGAAGATGCGGAAGAAATTCGCCTCGTTCGCAAGCATCACGCCGAGCCCGAGAAACCCGGTGCCGAGCAGGTAATCGCCGCCGATCGTGACGCGATGGCCGTTGAGGTCGACCGCCCGGCCGGCGGTCAGTGACCCCAGCAGGGAGCGGCTGGTGTTGTCCACCAGGATCGTGTCGGCGCGGTCGAGCGTCGCGGTCTGCCGTTCGATGTCGGAGACCGAGAACAGGCGGCCCTTGGGATCGATGCCGATCACGAACACGTCCGGTTTGACGCCGCCGTTCGGGTCCTGCCACTTGGCGCTGCCGAAATAGACCGGAGTCGCGGACGCGACGCCCTGCACCTTCGCCGCGTCGGCCAATTGCGCCCGGGGAAACACCCAGGATTGCGCCTGGAAGACGTATTTGTCCGATGTCAGCAGCAGGTCGAACCGCATGTGGTCGTAGATCAGCATGCCACCCTGCGGCACCGCGACGAAGAACCCCAGCTCGATGAAGACGAGCAGGATCGCGACGAAGATGCCGGCGGTTGCCAGCACCGTACGCAGTTTCTCATGCGTCAGGATGCGCCAGGCGAGATGGAACGCCACGGAGCCACTCCGGAGATTTCCCCCGCACCAGCATACAGGCTCGGCGCCGTTGGCGCGAGACGCCGTTGCCTGCGTGACCGAAGCCGGCCTGCTTGCTATCGTCGCAGCCGCCTCATCGCAATCGGTTGGAATCCTTAGGATGAATGATTTGAAGGTCGCCGGGCTCGAGGTGCTGCGCTGCGACGCGGGCTGGCGCAGCTATTTTTTCCTTAAATTGGCCACCGACAGCGGCATCGTCGGCTGGAGCGAGTTCGACGAGGGATTCGGCTCGCCGGGCATTACGGCGGTGATCGAGCGGCTGGCTGGCCGCGTCGTCGGCCAGGATGTGTTCGACCACGAGCGCATTTTCGCCGAGCTGTATTGCCTCACCCGCCCTGCCGCAGGCGGCGTCGTCGCCAAGGGGCTCGGTGCGATCGAGAATGCTCTCCTCGACGCCAAGGCCAAGGCGCTCGGTGTGCCCTGCTACGTGCTGCTCGGCGGCAAGATCCGCGACCGGGTGCGGGTCTACTGGTCGCATTGCGCGACCTGGCGGATCAACCATCCGACCTTCTACCAGCCGGCGATCACCGATCTCGACGGCGTCAGGAAGATTGGCGCCGAGGTGCGCGAGCGCGGCTTCACCGCGCTCAAGACCAACATCTTCCTGCACGACCGAAAGCCGCTGCACGGCTGGCGACCCGGGTTCGGCGTGCCCTTCTACCCCGAGCTCAATGTCGAGAAGAACGTATTGCGCAACCTCGTGACGCATCTCGAGGCGATGCGCGATGGGGCGGGGCCGGACATCGACCTGCTGCTCGACCTCAATTTCAACGCCAAGACCGAGGGGTATCTGAAGCTCCTGCGCGCCATCGCGCATATCGACATGTTCTGGGTCGAGATCGACAGCTATACGCCGGCCGCGCTCGGCTATGTGCGGCAGCACAGTCCCCACCCGATCAGCTC
>Ga0070671_100004890_pt1 | contig 10663 bp, 8 predicted proteins | sample KBSS73metaG_FD_65341 | JGI IMG/M metagenome (GOLD analysis project Ga0070671, IMG submission 65341) | Switchgrass rhizosphere microbial communities from Kellogg Biological Station, Michigan, USA - KBS S7-3 metaG | ecosystem: Host-associated > Plants > Roots > Rhizosphere > Soil ... | reverse complement strand
ATTCGCGCGCGCGACCCGATCCTGGTGCTGGTGCTCACCGGGGTGGTCATCGGCGCGCTGCTTGGCGCCGGCGTGGGGCTCGTGAAATACATCGCCGATCCATACAACCAGCTTCCGGCAATGACATTCTGGCTGCTCGGCAGCCTTGCAGCGATCAATGTTGCCGACCTCATCCCGCTGTTCGGGCCGGTGGCGCTCGGCACTCTGGTGCTGTTCGCGCTGCGCTGGCGCATGAATGTGATGTCGCTGCCCGACGAAGAGGCGCGGGCGCTCGGCGTGTCGACTGGCCCGCTGCGCATCGCCATTGTCGCGGCCGCGACCTTGGTGACATCGGCCAGTGTCGCCGCCGCGGGCGTCATCGGCTGGGTCGGCTTGGTGGTGCCGCACATCGCGCGGACACTGGTCGGTCCGGATTTCGCGCGGCTCGTTCCCGCCGCAGCACTGCTCGGCGGCGGATTTCTGCTCCTCATCGACACCCTGGCGCGCAACATGACCGCGATCGAGATCCCGCTCGGGGTCCTCACCGCCCTGATCGGCACGCCATTCTTCGTCTGGCTGCTGGCCAGCATGTCAAAGACGTGGTCTTGAGGCATGACCCTTTCGGGCCACGACCTGACCATCGGATACACGGACCACGTCGTCGGGCGTCACCTCGATCTGGCGCTGTCGGGCGGCGAGGTGCTCGCGCTCCTGGGTCCGAACGGCGGCGGTAAGACCACGCTCCTCAAGACGCTACTCGGGCTGCTCGCGCCGAGAGCCGGCGAGGTCAAGCTCGGCGGCCGCTCACTGACCGGGTATTCGGTCCGCGAACGCGCTCGCCTCGTCGCGTATGTGCCGCAATCTCACGTCTCGACATTCGCGTTTACGGTCGAGGCGGTGGCGCTGATGGGTCGAACTGCCCACGGCAACATCTTCAGTCGCCCGACCGCCGGCGACCGCGCCATCGCCCTCCGCATGCTCGAGCGGTTCGGCGTCGCCCATCTGCGCGAACGACCCTATACGATGATCTCCGGCGGCGAACGCCAATTGGTGCTTCTGGCGCGGGCGCTGGCGCAGGAGCCACAATTCGTCGTCCTCGACGAGCCGACCGCCAACCTCGATTTTGGCAACCAGGGCAAGGTGATGCGCGAAATCCGCCAGCTCGCCGCTTCGGGCCATGGCGTGCTCTTCACCACCCACGATCCCAATCATGCCATGCGGGCGGCCGACCGCGTGTATCTGCTGCGCGGCGGCGAGTGCATCGGCGAAGGCCCGACGAGCACGATTCTCGGCCGGCCGCAGCTCGAAGCGCTCTACGGCGGGCCGGTGGAAGAAATCTCTGATCGGAGCGACGGCCGTACCGCGTTCCTGCCGGGCTAGGCCATGCGACCCCCATTTCTCGTGCCCAATAGATTTCGCTAAGGAACAACTGCCGACCGCTGCGATTATGGGCTTGTAGCGCCTGCCGCTGATTGGCTAAACAGCGATATATATCGTCAAACATATCGGAGGTTCCGCCGTGTCCCTCATCCTGCCGTTTCATCAATTGTTTTCTCGGCGGCGGGCGGCCGCAGCCACAGCGCTTTTGCTTTGCGCAATTACGCTGATGATGGCGGCGGGGGCGCATGCCGCCAACGTCAACGTCGCCGTTGCCGCGAATTTTACCGAGCCAGCCAAGGAGATTGCGCGGCTCTTCGAAAGCAAGACCAAAAATCGCGCGACCTTGAGTTTCGGAGCGACCGGCCAGTTCTACACGCAGATCACCCAGGGGGCGCCCTTTCAGGTGTTCTTGTCTGCCGATGAGAAAACCCCGAAGAAGCTTACTGAAGGCGGCCTCGCCAGCGCCGACAGCCTGTTCACCTACGCGATCGGGAAACTCGTCCTCTTCAGCGCGAACAAAACCTTGGTGACGGGCGAACAGGCCTTGCGCGATGCGAAATTCAACAAGATCGCAATCGCCGACCCGGCAACCGCTCCCTACGGCGCCGCGGCGGTCGAAACTCTGAAGGCATTGGGGATCTATGACGCATTGTCCCCCAAGATCGTGCAAGGCGCCAACATCGCGCAAGCGTTTCAGTTCGTCGACACCGGCAATGCCGAACTCGGTTTCGTCGCGCTGTCGCAGGTTATCGCCCGTCAGGGCGGCTCGCGCTGGATGGTGCCGGCAAATCTCTACAGCGCGATCCGGCAGGACGCCGTGCTGCTGCGCAGCGGTGAAGGCAACGAAGCCGCCAAGGCCTTCCTCGCGTTCATGAAGGGCCCTGAGGCCGCCAAGGTGATGGAAAAATTTGGCTACGGAACGCCGTAGCGTTATATGATTCCACCCATGTCGGGGATTGAGGAGATCTGGTCACCGATACGGCTGACGTTGGCGCTGGCTTCGATCACGACCATTGTCCTCCTCGTGGTCGGCACGCCGATCGGGTGGTGGCTCGCGCGCTCCAAGGCGCCGTGGAAAGAGGCGGTTGCCGCGGTGATCGCGCTGCCCCTCGTGCTGCCGCCGACCGTCCTCGGATTTTACCTGCTGCTCGCCCTCGGCCCGCACGGACCCGGCGGCTTGATCGGCGGGCTGTTCGGACTGCGGACGCTCGCGTTCACGTTCCAGGCGCTCGTCATCGGCTCGGTGCTCTATTCCATGCCGTTCGTGGTGCAGCCGGTTCGCAATGCCTTCGAGGCGATCGGCAATCGTCCATTGGAAGTCGCGTCGACGTTGCGCGCGACGCCGTGGGACGCCTTCTGGACCGTCGCCGTGCCGCTGGCGCGGCCCGGCTTTATGACCGGCGCGGTCCTCGGCTTCGCTCATACGGTCGGCGAGTTCGGCGTCGTGCTCATGATCGGCGGCAACATTCCGGGGAAGACCAAAGTGCTCTCGGTCGCGATCTACGACTACGTCGAATCCTTGCAATGGACGCAGGCGCACATCCTCGCCGGCGGCATGCTGGTATTTTCCTTCGTGGTCATTCTCTCGATGATGCTTCTGGAGAAGCGCATTACGCGGCCGGGAACATGACGTCGGCCGGCGCGACGATCAGCGTCCGCTATACGGGGATGCTGGGCCGCTTCAAGCTCGATGTCGCTTTCGACGTGCCGATGCGCGGCATCACCGCCCTGTTCGGCCCGTCGGGATGCGGCAAGACAACGGTCTTGCGCTGCATGGCGGGCCTCAATCGCGTGCCCGGCCGCCTGGTGATCGGCGGCGAAGTCTGGCAGGACGATGCGGCAGGAAAATTCCTTGCCCCCAACGAACGCTCCATCGGCTACGTCTTTCAGGAAGCGAGCTTGTTTGCGCATCTCTCCGTGCGCGGCAATCTGCTGTACGGGTATCGACGCGCGCTGCGAAAGGGCGCTCGCGCCAACACCACTTTTGATGAAGTCGTCGAACTTCTCGGCATCGGCCCTCTGATCGATCGCGCGACCGGAGAACTTTCCGGCGGCGAGCGGCAGCGCATCGCTCTCGGCCGCGCACTTTTGGCGCAGCCGCAGCTCTTTCTGATGGATGAGCCGCTGTCCGCGCTCGACCGGATGACGAAGGAAGAGATACTGCCTTATCTGGAGAAGCTTCGCACCGCCTCGTCGATACCCGTGTTTTATGTCAGTCACGACATGTCGGAAGTCGAACGGCTTGCCGACCAAATGGTGCTTCTCAATTCGGGACGCGTGGCCGCGGTTGGACCGCTCAACGCGTTGATGACCGACCCGCGCCTGCCGATCGCGCGCAGCCCGCAGGCATCAACAATTCTGGAAGCGCGCGTCGGCCCCTATAGCGCCGAAGATGGATTGACGGTCCTCGACATCGGCGGCGAGAAACTCCTGGTGCCGAGGCGGATAACCAAGGAATCGGGGACGGACCGGGTCCGCATCGACGCCAGCGACGTCAGCCTCGCCGCCGATCGTCCCTCGTTGACGACCATTTTGAATATCGTGCCTGTCAGGGTGAAGGACATTCACCCGTTGGATGACGCGCAGGTCAATGTGTTGTGCGGCATCGGCCACCGCGATGGAGGGCCGGTGCTGCTGGTGCGCATTACCCGCCGGGCGCTGCGCGTTCTCGACTTTGCCCAGGGGCAGGACATCTACGCACAGGTCAAGGCGGTCTCGCTGATCGGATCGTCCACGGCGCCGCTGTGGGGAAGCCCCGTGGAAATGATTTGAGGAGGTGACAGCGCCGGCATGCCGCGCTTCGTCGGCCATGAAGCCGGCACCAGGCAGGCGCGCGCGGCTATTGGTGGCAGGTGCCGTCAAACGTGTGGCAATACTGGCCGGCGTGACAATAGTGAAAATGCCGCGACCCTTCCTGGCGACACTCGCAGGTCTTTTCCGTCACCAGGCCCTCGGCGCAATGGGGAAACCGCTTGAACTTGAAGGCCGCCGACGCTTGTCCGGCCAGCAGGCACATGCCGACACAACAGGAAATGAAGATCATTCTGTTCATGGATTTTACCTTCAGCTGCAGGAACGCAAACCGTCGACATAGGCGATGCTAGGTGATGACCCCTAGTACTCGCTCCCTTTAGCCGCTGCAATAGTCGCGAATAGCTCAATGGCACCGAGTCCGCGCACACAGCCTCGATGAAGAGTCTCTGGACACCTTCTCGTCGAACGGAAGACCTGATCGATGAAGAGGGCTGGTACACAGAGATTTTGCGTGGCGATATTTTTAATGACCATATGCTTGCATCCTGGTCGCAGGCACAGCGAGGTCGGGCGATGCGCAAATCCAAATCCATAGTCTTCGCGGCAGTTTTCCTTGCCGCCGGTCTGGCGGCAACCCAGGCCTCTGCCGGGATCTTCGGTAGGAAGATGTCGGAGGAAAAGGGCAAGGCCCTGTGTGGGACACAGTGGAACGGCTCCGGGTGCGTCGGCCATTGTCAGGGAAGCCGCTGTCAGAATATTTCCTGCAAGAACGGCAAGTGCGCTGTGACAAAGTATAAAATGCGCGGAGACCGTGTTCCCGTCGGCGGCACCTGGTGGTAGCAGCGGACGATCCGGCGGGTAGCTCTCTACTCCGTTACATCGGCACAACCGCCCATTGCCTGCCTGGCGCCCCATTGTTTCTTTGGGCGCTTATTGATTGGCACGAGTCATGACAATTGGCTGAGAGCTTGATCGAGTGGCCGTCCGCACCGGGTTTGCGTGCCAGACCGGGTTGCTAGCGCGGGTAGTGCGTGAACGGGCGCCGCTGCCGACTGCCTACTCCGGGTTGCGCAGCGTCTTAATGACCCCCGATGCAATTCCCCACCGCGAAGGTCGACGTCTACGCCGGCACCCTTAACCTCGTTTCGATTGCGCAAAGCGCATTGCCGCCAAGCGCCCGCGCGGGCTGGCAGCGTCTAGCGGAATGTGCTGCAATCCGCCCAAACGAAATGCCGGATCGGGTGGGAGCGGCAGCACGGGGCAGCCATGGGCCTGGTTAAATACGCGCTGAAATTTCGCGTTTCCTTCTACGTTCTTTCGATCGTGATCATGTTTCTGGGCGTCGGCGCCATCGTGTCGATGCCCAAGGACGTCTTCCCATCAGTCAACATCCCGGTGGTCACGATCATCTGGACCTATACCGGCCTGACGACGCCGGAGATGGAGAAGCGCGTCACCACCTACTCCGAATATTCGCTCTCGAACAACATCAACGGCATCAGAAATATCGAGAGCCAGACGATGTACGGCGTCAGCGTCATCAAGGTCTACTTCCAGCCGGATGTGAATCTCGATCTCGCGATTGCGCAATGCGTGGCGTCGGTCAACTGGATACGCGCCGTGATGCCGCCGGGCATCCAGCCGCCGACGGTCGTGCGCTACTACGCGTCTTCGGTGCCGGTGATCCAGCTGGCGCTGTCCTCGGACAAGTCGAGCGAACAGCAACTGTTCGATTACGGCCTCTATCGCGTGCGGCAGGTCCTCACCCAGCTGCCCGGCGCCACGTTGCCGATCCCGTTCGGCGGCAAGCAGCGCCAGATCATGGTCGATCTCGACCAGCAGGCCTTGCAGGCGCATGGGCTCACGCCGATGGACGTGACCACTGCGGTGGGCGCCGAAAACGTCGTCGTTCCGTCCGGCCTCGTCAAACTCGGAAGCACACAGTATCCAGTGCGGCTCAACTCGTCGCCCGACGCCATCGAGTCGCTCAGCCGCATCCCGGTCAAGATCGTCAACGGCGCCCCGGTGCTGCTGCGCGACGTCGCCTATGTGCGCGACGGGTTTGGCGTGCAGCAGAACATTGTGCGCGCCAACGGCCGGCGCGCGGTGCTCCAGACCATTCTCAAGAACGGCAACGCCTCGACCTTGTCGGTCGTCAACCTGGTGAAGTCGATGCTGCCGCAGATCCAGGCGGCGGCGCCGCCGGACATGAAGTTCACGCCGCTGTTCGATCAGTCGGTGTTCGTCTCCAACGCGATCTTCGATGTCGTGCGCGAGGGTTTGATCGCGGCGACGCTCACCGGGCTGATGATCCTGATGTTCCTCGGCTCCTGGCGCTCGACCCTGATCGTCTTGATCTCCATTCCGCTGGCGGTGCTGAGCTCGCTCGCCGTCCTCGGTGCGCTCGGCGAAACAATCAACCTGATGACCCTTGGCGGGCTCGCGCTCGCGGTCGGCGTGCTGGTCGATGACGCGACGGTCGCCATCGAGAACACCTACCGATTGTTCGATGAAGGCCGGCCATTCCGGCAGGCGGTGGTGGAAGGCGCGGCCGGTATCGCCAAGCCCACCCTGATCTCGACGCTCACGATCTGCACCGCCTTCATCTCGGTCGTGTTCCTGACCGACATGGCGCGGTATCTGTTCACGCCGCAGGCGCTTGCGGTCGTGTTCGCGATGATCGCCTCGTACATACTGTCGCGGACGCTGGTGCCGATCCTGATCGATGTGATCGTGCGTGGCGAACGCCATGGGCGGCCGAGTGCGCCGGTGTCGCTGGGTCTTTTCGGCCGCTTCCATGCGGCGTTCGAACGTCAGTTCGAGAGATTCCGCGCCTCCTATGTCGGTCTGCTCCACGTCATTTTGCGTCGGCGGTTTGTCACCGCGACGGTCGCGGGCGCGATGGTCGCCGGCGCGGTTGTGCTGACGTTCTTCGTCGGCGAAGACTATTTCCCGCAGATCAGCGCCGGGCAGATGCGGCTGCACGTGCGCGGCCCGACCGGGTTGCGTGTGGAAGAGACCGAGCGCCTGTTCCAGGCGGTCGAAGACGAGATCCGCCGCGTCATTCCGGTGCGCGAGCTCGACCTGATCCTCGACAACATCGGCATGCCGGCGATCAACTACAATCTTTCGTATGACGACGGCTCGACGGTCGCAATGAACGATGGGCAGATCCTGATCAACCTCAGCGAGGGACACGGGCCGACGGCTGAATACATGCGCAAGCTGCGCACGGTGCTCCGAGAAAAGTTTCCCTCCGCGACCTTCTATTTCCAGCCCGCGGACATCATCACCCAGATCTTGAATTTCGGCCTTCCGGCTCCGATCGACGTCCAGGTCGTCGGCAACGACGCCGACAACAATCGGCGGGTCGCCCTCGACCTCCTCACGCGGGTCAAGGGGGTGCGCGGCGCCGTCGACGTGCATCTGCACCAGATCGTCGACTCCCCGAGCTTCTTCGTCAACGTCGACCGGGTGCGCGCGTCGCAGATCGGGCTGACCGAGCAGCAGATCGCAAACGATCTCAACACCTCGCTGAGCTCGAGCTTCCAGGTATCGCCGAATTTCTGGGCCGATCCGAAAACCGGGGTCCCCTACCAGGTGGCGGTGCAGACGCCCGAGTACCGCTTGAGCAACATGAGCGATCTCGAGAACACCCCGCTCATGCTGTCCGGCCGCGACAGCTCGAAGCTCGAAACACTTTCGAATGTGGCGACGCTGTCGCGCGAGCCGATGCAGACGCTGATAACTCACAGCAACATTCAAAGAACCTTCGACATCTACGCCAACGTGCAGGACCGCGATCTCGGCATGGTCGAAGCCGACCTCAAGCGCATCGTGCCGGAATTCCAGAGCCGGCTTAAGCCCGGCAACCAGATCGTGTTGCGCGGCCAGATGAAGAGCAAGAACGACGCCTTCCTGCATCTCGGCCTTGGCCTCGTCGGAGCGCTCGTGTTTGTGTACCTGCTGATGGTCCTGAACTATCAGAACTGGGGCGATCCGTTCGTCGTGCTCGCCGCGCTGCCGCTTGCCTTCTGCGGCATCATCGGCAGCCTGTTCATCACCCAGACGACCCTTTCCATCCCCTCGCTGATGGGCGCCATCATGAGCATCGGGGTGGCCTCGGCGAACTCGATTCTGCTGGTCACGTTCGCGCGCGAGCACCGCGAGGAAACGGGCTGCTCGGCCGTGGAGGCGGCGATCATGGCCGGCCGGACCCGACTGCGCCCGGTGCTGATGACCGCCGGCGCGATGTTCGTCGGCATGCTGCCGATGTCGCTCGGGCTCGCCGAGGGCAGCGAAGCGAATGCCGCCCTCGCCAGGGCGGTCCTCGGCGGCATCGCCGTCGGCACCTGTTCAACCCTGCTGTTCGTTCCCTTCCTCTATGCCGTGCTGCGGCGAGGCGAGGTCCGGCCGCTGGAGGACTACGTATGAACATCAGAGAACCGCTGCCGACCGGGGACGAGAAAGTCGCCCCCTTGAGCGAGGCGCGGCCGCCGTCGCGACGCTTGTATTTCCTTGTCGCGATCGTGGTGCTGGGCGCGCTTGCCTGGGGCGCCTACGGACGCTGGCAGCAACGAGAGGCGGCCATCGAGACGCAGCAGCAGCTCGCCGAGTTCGTGCCCGAGCTGCGGGTCGCGGTGGCCATAGGACAGGACGGCCCGGCGCCGCTGACATTGCCAGGCACCGTGCTGCCGTTCGACCAGGCGCGGATTTTTGCCCGCGCCACCGGATACGTCGCCGAGCGGCACGTCGACATCGGCAGCCGGGTCCACGAGGGCGATCTGCTGCTGCGCATCGCGGCGCCTGATCTCGACCATCAGCTTTCGGAGGCTGAGGCCAGGCTGGTGCAGATGGAAGGCACGCTGGACCAGGCGCGTGCCGGAGCCGAACAGGCGCGCTCGGACGCGACCCTCGCCGACGTGACCAACAACCGAACCTTGCGGCTGGCGACGCAGGGATGGGAGAGCAAGCAGAACGCCGACAACACACGTCTTGGTCTGGCGTCGAAGCTCGCGGCCGTGAACAACGCCGAAGCCGGCGTCAAGGTGGCGGAGGCGAGCATCAGGGCGCAAGAGGCGACCGTGCGGCGGCTCAAGCAATTGACGCAGTTCGAGCGCGTTGCGGCTCCGTTCAACGGGGTGATCACCGCCCGCAACGTCGACAACGGCGATCTCGTCAAAGCGGACGACAACAGCGGCGGGACTCCCCTGTTCACCATTCAGCGCGACGACATCGTGCGGGTGCAGGTGAATGTGCCGCAAAGCGGAGCCGTTGGACTACAAGACGGACTCCTGGCCGAGGTGCATGTGCCGGAGCTGCCGGGCCGCACTTTCGAGGGCAAAGTGTCGCGCAATTCCGTGGCGCTCGACGCCGCCTCGCGGACCATGCTGGCCGAAGTCGATGTGCCCAATCCCGACGGGGCGTTGCGGCCCGGATTTTTTGTCGACGTGCAGTTCGGTATTCCACGCCAGGTTCCCACGGTGATGATCCCTGCTGAGGCACTGCTGTTCAACGCCGACGGTCTTCGCGTAGCGGCGGTGGACGATTCAGGCCACGTGCACCTACACAAGGTCAGTATCTATCGCGACTACGGGACCAAGATTGAATTGCGCGAGGGCCTCAAGGGCGGCGAGCGTGTCGCGCTGAGCCCGCCTGCGGACATCGCCGAGGGCCAAAAGGTCAAGGTGGCGGCGCAACCCGCGGACGCGAAGGGCGAGGCAAAAAAATAGCTCGACGGCTGTGCGCAAGACTATGATGCTCCCCGCGAGCAGATGGAGCGCGGCGGAAGCTCATGGAGAGCGTGACACCTGTCAGTGATTTGGGCGCGGACAAAGCGCCTCCTGACACGAGTCGCTGGGTGCAGCTGCTGCTCGGCGTCATCGCCATGATGGCGATCTCGAGCCCGCAATACGTTTGGACGCTGTTCACCGGGCCGCTCAACGCCAAGCTCGGCACCACGCTCGCCGAAATTCAGGTGACCTTCTCGCTGCTGATCGTGCTGCAGACTTTCTTCTCGCCGTTCCAGGCCTATCTGGTCGATCGCTTCGGACCGAAGCTCTTGATTTCGATCGGCGCCATCATGTCGGGCGGCAGCTGGGTGCTGGCGGCACAAGCGAGCAGCTTGACGGCGCTGTATGTCACTTATGGCGTCATTGGCGGGTTCGGCACCGGCATCATTTATGTCGGTATCATCGGCCTGATGGTGCGCTGGTTCCCGGATCGGCGCGGGCTCGCCACCGGGCTCGCCGCGGCCGGCTACGGCTTCGGCGCGTTCTTCACGAGCTTCCCGATCGACAGCATGATCAAGAGTTCTGGCTACGCCCACACACTTGTCGTCTGGGGCGTCATTCAGGGCGCTATCGGCGTTGCCGCCGCGCTCGGCCTGCGCGTGCCTCCCGAGGGCTACCGCCCGACCGGCTTCGACCCGGACATCGTGCGCACCGAACTGCAGTCGCGGCGCAGCTACTCGCCCAGGGAGATGCTGCAGAATCCGATCTTCTATCTGCTCTTCATCATGATGGCGATGATGTCGACGAGCGGGCTGATG
>Ga0070671_100004886_pt1 | contig 10668 bp, 8 predicted proteins | sample KBSS73metaG_FD_65341 | JGI IMG/M metagenome (GOLD analysis project Ga0070671, IMG submission 65341) | Switchgrass rhizosphere microbial communities from Kellogg Biological Station, Michigan, USA - KBS S7-3 metaG | ecosystem: Host-associated > Plants > Roots > Rhizosphere > Soil ... | reverse complement strand
CGGAAGGCATCCCGATCATGACCGGCTATTCGGCCGATCACATCGGCACCGACGTCGATCTCGTCGTCGTCGGCAACGCGATTTCGCGAGGCAATGCGGAGCTCGAGAGTGTTCTCGAGCGCAAAATCCGTTACTGCTCGTTGCCGGAAGCGATTCGCGATCATTTCCTGTGGGGAGCACGCTCGATTGTGGTTGCCGGCACACATGGCAAGACCACGACCACATCGCTCACCGGATGGCTGCTCACACGCGGCGGGCTCGACCCCACCGTGTTGGTTGGCGGCATCGCCCTCAACTTCGGCGATGCCGGTTCGAGTTACCGTGTCGGCGGCGGACGCGACTTCGTCATCGAGGGTGACGAGTACGACAGCGCATTTTTTGACAAAACCGCAAAGTTCCTGAAGTACCTGCCCGACGTGGCGGTTGTCAACAACGTCGAGTTCGATCACGCCGACATCTATGCCGATCTGGATGCGGTGTTGCTTGCCTTCAGGCGTCTCGTCAATCTGGTGCCGCGAAACGGACTGTTACTGATCGGCGCGGACAGCCCTCACGCCGCTGAACTGGCCAGGCACGCGGTCAGTCCCGTTGAGACGTTCGGCACATCGAGCGACACGACCTGGCAGGCGACGGATATTGAATCGGCAAATGGACTGACCCATTTCAAAGTCCGGCGGAACCGTGAGCCATTTGGCCGATTCGCCTCGCCGCTCCTCGGCGTTCACAACGTGCGGAATGCCGTCGCTGCGATTGCGGTCGGCAGTTATCTCGGGATTGCGCCAGGCGATCTCGAGGAAGGATTGCGGACGTTCAAAGGCATCAAGCGGCGCCTGGAAATCGTGGGGCACGCCGACGGCGTGACGGTGATAGACGACTTTGCCCATCATCCGACCGCGGTGCACGAAACGCTCTCAGCGCTCCGCAGTGGCTATCCGGATCGACGCATTTGGGCCGTTTTCGAGCCCCGGTCGGCCTCGTCGTGCCGCCGTATCTTCCAGGACGATTTCGCCCGGGCGTTCGGCGTGGCTGATGAAGTTGTGATTGCGGCCGTGTTCCGGTCGTCACTGCCGGAATCGGAGAGGCTGTCGGCCGAGCAGCTGGTGGAAGATCTGCGGGCGCGTCAACAACGCGCGCGTTACATCGCACCGGTCGACGACATCATCGCCACAATCGTCAAAGAACGTCGCGACGGCGACATCGTGGTGTTGATGTCGAATGGCGGATTTGGAGGCATTCATCGGAAGCTGCTGAAGGCGCTGGCGTGAACTCGGCAGGGGTTGGGGATTCGGGATTCGGGATTCGCGGGTTCGAGGTTCAGGTGCGTGACGCGGGCGACTCCGCGATTCTCCTCGAGCTCGAGCCAATTATCGATCCTGACGTCAATGCGCGAGCGATTGCGATTGCGATGGCGGTCAGAGATCAACGGTTGGCTGGCGTCCGAGATGTCGTACCCACATATCGTTCCGTCGCCGTTCACTTCGATCCGTTGACGTGTGACGTCGATTTCCTGCGCAGCGCAATGCGCGCTGCCGCAGTGGCGCCCCCGGTTGCTGCACCAGGGTCGCTCGTCGAAGTGCCTGTGTTCTACGGCGGCGAGGACGGCCCCGACCTCGAAGAGGTAGCGGCGTTTGCAAAGGTACCGGGGAAGACGGTCGTCGATCGACACAGCGGGCTCGAGTACCGCGTCTTCATGCTCGGATTCCTACCCGGTTTCGCGTACATGGGAATCGTCGACGAGTCCATCGCCGCACCGCGCAAAGCGACGCCGCGGACGCGTATTCGCTCGGGGAGTGTCGGTATCGCGGGGCGCCAAACAGGTGTTTACCCGCGTCAGTCTCCTGGCGGCTGGCAGCTAATCGGCCGTACTCCTCTGGACGTGTTCAATCCCGCTCGCGAGCCTGCGGCGCTGTTTCAGGCTGGGGATCGCGTGCGGTTTGTGCCAGTAGCCGGGATTCAGGATTCGGGATTCGGGGTTCGACGCCGCGATTCGACGGTTGGGAGCTCCGAATCCCGCGTCCCGAGCGTCGAATCCCGAACCCCGACTCCCGAATCCCGGTCGATCACCGTTCTGACACCGGGCCTCTTTACGACCGTTCAAGACGCTGGCCGATGGGGACATCAGGATCGCGGAGTGCCGGTGTCAGGGCCAATGGATCGAAACGCACAGCGTCTCGCCAATTTGCTCGTCGGAAATGCGTCCGATGCGGCGACACTGGAGGCAACGCTGCTTGGCCCCGAATTGCGGTTCGAGCAGCCGGCGTTTGTGGCGGTTACGGGCGCGGACCTCGACAGCTCCATCGATGGCAAGACGGCGGCACTCAACACCGCGCACCACGTGGGGGGCGGGAGTGTCTTGCGATTCGGCGAGCGTCGCTCCGGAACTCGGGCCTATATCGCCGTCGATGGCGGGATCGATTCGCCGCTAGTCCTTGGCAGCCGATCGACACACGCTGTCAGCGGCCTCGGGGGGATCCAGGGACGCCCGCTGAGGGCGGGCGATGACGTGCCTCTGCGGCCACCCAATCAGCTGTGGCGCAAACCTTCAAGTCACCTGTGGCGCGAACCTTTGAGGTTTGCGCTACACGGCGATCGCACCATTCTCGGTGCTCGTCTTCGCGCGATTCGTGGCCCCCAGGACTATTACTTCGACGAATCGACCTTCATGTGGCTCGAGCGGACCCGCTTCACTGTTTCGTCCCGTTCCGATCGAATGGGCTACCGGCTGACACCACCTGATTCCCACCGAACACCGAACCTCGAACCCCCAACCCCGATCGGCTCGATGATCTCCGACGCCACCTTCATCGGCGGCATCCAGATTCCTCCGTCACGTGAGCCGATCCTGCTGATGGCGGATCGCCAGACGACCGGAGGATATCCGCAGATTGCAACGGTGATCACCGCCGATCTGCCGATTGCGGGTCAGCTCGCACCTGGCGACGCAATCGAATTCGTCTTCTGTACACGCCACGAGGCCCTCGCCGCGTTGAGGGAACAGGATGAGTCGTTCGGCCATTGAGCGGCTGCAGGAGCACGTTCCGCTTGCCCCGTTCACGACGCTCGGCGTTGGCGGGCCAGCGCGCTGGTTTGCCTTCGCCACACACGTCGAGCACGTCATCGCGGCGAGCGGACGAGACGCCGAACCTATGTTCGTGCTTGGTGGCGGCAGCAATCTCGTCGTTGCAGACGAAGGGTTCAATGGTCTCGTGTTGCAGATCGCGCTCCAGGGGGTGACGACAACGCCACATGGCGAGGACGTCATCGTCACGGTTGGCGGCGGCGAATCGTGGGACGCATTTGTCGAACATGCGGTGCAGCAGAACCTTGGCGGCATCGAGTGCCTCTCGGGAATCCCCGGCACGGTCGGCGGCACGCCGATCCAGAATGTCGGCGCGTATGGGCAGGAGGTTGGCACGTCGATCGAATGGGTGTCGACGGTCGATCGGCTGACCAGATCGATTGTACGGATGACAGGCGAGGAATGCCGCTTCTCCTATCGTATGAGCCGATTCAAGCGTGAGGACGCGGGCCGCTTCGTCATCGTGGAGGTCGCGTTTCGCTTGAAGCGTGGCGTGCCGGCAACCGTCGCGTATCCGGATCTCGTGGATTACCTGGCGCAGCAGGACATTGCGTGTCGGACATTGCAGGACGTGCGCGAAGCGGTGTTACAAGTTCGGCGTCGGAAAGGAATGGTGCTGGACTCCGCCGACCCGGACACGCGAAGTGTGGGCTCCTTCTTCATGAATCCTGTCGTGGATCGCGCCACGTTCGAGCGGATTGCGCCGGCGCCGCATTATCTGATGGACAATGACGGCGTGAAGATCCCCGCCGCGTGGCTCATCCAACAGAGCGGCTTCGTGCGCGGGCACGCAGACGGAGCAGTTGGCTTGTCCACGAAACATCCGCTGGCCATCGTCAATCGCGGCGGCGCGTCGGCGCGCGATGTCCTGCGGCTCGCGCAACGGATCAAGCGAGGCGTCCGCGACCGCTTTGATATCAACCTGCGTCCCGAGCCGGTCTTCGTCGGCTTTGCTCCTGACGACGACGCTGTGGCGTTCCTCACGTCGTGAGGGCACAACGTGTGACGACGAACCACGAACCACCAACGACCAACGACTACTACTAACCACGAACGAGCAGTTGTCGATACACGCATGTCAACGTTGCTGATTGAAGGCGGCCATCGTCTGGGCGGCCGCGTATCGGTGGAGGGGAACAAGAACGCGGCGCTGCCGCTGCTCGCTGCCTGCCTGTTGACGGAGGAGGAGTGCGTCCTGACGAACGTGCCGCGTATCGGTGACGTCGAAGTCATGGCGCGGCTGCTCCTCGACCTGGGCGTGGGGGTGGAGGGGATTGGAACCACGACGCTCCGGATCCGCGCGAAACGGGTGAGGACGCATGCGCCGGATCGCGGGCTCGTGGGACGCCTGCGCGGATCGGTCCTGCTGCTCGGGCCGCTGCTGGCGCGGACGGGTCGCGCGCACATCGCGCCTCCGGGCGGCGACTTTCCGGCGCGCCGCACTATTTCCACGCATCTCGGCGCGCTGCAGGCGATGGGTGCGCGGATCGTGTCCGGGGACGATCATTTCCTGGAGGCGCCGGACGGCCTGAAGGCGGCGTCGATGTATCTCGACGAGGCGTCGGTCACGGGAACGGAGACCGCCCTTCTCGCGGCAGCGAGCGCACCCGGTGCGACGGAAATACGGCACGCGGCCACCGAACCGCACGTGGTGGAGCTCTGCGAGTTCCTGACGAAGATGGGCGCGGTCGTCAGCGGGATCGGCAGCGCGAAGCTGCGGATCGAGGGTGTATCGCGCCTCAGCGGCGCGCAGCATCGACTCGGTGGCGATTACATCGAGGCTGGGAGCTGGGCCGTCATTGCGGCCATCACCGGCGGCGAGATTGCCATCGACGGCGCCCGCGAGGAGGACATCGAGGTCGTCGCCTCGATCCTCAAGCGGATGAACGTTCAGTGCGGGATGCGTGACGGCACGTTCGAGGTGAAGCCGTCCAGGCCCAGGGCAGTCCGCCGCATCACGACGGGACTGTGGCCTGCCTTTCCGAGCGACTTGATCAGCCTCGTGACGGTGCTGGCGACACAGGCGGAGGGTCGCACGCTCGTACACGACTGGATGTACGAGCTGCGATTGTTTGCGTTGGAGCAGATGAGCGGCATGGGTGCCGATCTCTTTCTCGCCGACGCACACCGCATCATCGTCACGGGTCCGACGCAGCTACGCGGCGGGCGCATGCTCGATACGCGCGATCTCCGGTCGGGGATGTCGCTCATTGCGGCAGGTCTCGCCGCGGATGGGCAGACGCGCGTCGCGCCCCTCGAAACGGTCGAGCGCGGCTACAGCCATCTGGTCGACCGCCTCAAAGCACTGGGCGCGAAGATTGCGAAGGTGGAGTGAATCAGCGGGCCGCGCGCGGTGCGGCCGCGCGCGCCCTCGAGCTGAAATCGTGACGTGCTAGGCGGGGGTCTGCGCCGGGAAACTGCTGATGGCCTCTGCCTCGGTGTCGTAGGAGTCGAAGATGGTCAGCAGCTTCGCGATCGCGAGCAAATCCTGGAGTCGTTTCGTCAGGGCCACGAGCTTGATTTGTCCGCCGTTATTTTTCGCCGTCAGCGACGACGCAACGAGGGCGCCAAGGCCGGAGCTGTCCATATAAGAAACGCCCCCCATATTGAGGAGGATCTGCTTGCGGCCCTGGAAGACCAGGCTGTGAATCTTGTCCTTCAGCAGCGTGTCGCCGTCGCCAAGTACGAGCTTTCCACTGAGATCGAGAACTATTATCGAGCCAACGACGCGCTCCTGAATCGTCATGTCCTTCTCCTGGTCCGTTGAACGTGAATGGAACCTGCGGCGATGAAGCAGGCGGATTATAGCTGTTCGCTATAATTCGCGCATCCAGTGACAGCAGTCGTCGACGCGCGCCTCGAAGTCAACGACGCCCAGGGCCGGCGAATCGTGGTTCTCGACAAGCCGACTTTCACCATCGGGCGTCGTTCCGCCAACGATCTCCGGTTGACCGGCACCGACGTGTCCCGGGATCACGCCGAAATCCTGCGTAACGAAGGCCAGTACCTGATTCGCGATCGGGGGTCTCGGTGCGGCACGTACGTCAACGGCGCTCCGGTCACCGAGCGGCGGCTGGTGCACGGCGACAAGATTCAGGTCGGACGGACCGCCGGGGCCCAGCTCGTATTCCTCGTCCACGACGCCGCAACCGACACCGGTTCCCGCTCGGGAGCGTCCGGCATCGTCGGCGGGTTCCGTCAGATTGCGACGCTGCTCGAGGCGCTGCGCGGGTTGGGCAGCAGCCGCGTGCTGGATGAAGTCCTCACGCTCGTCATGGACGCAGCCATAGAAGTGACCGGCGCCGAGCGTGGGTTCGTCATGCTTGCCGGCGAGCGCGGCGAGCTGGAAATGAAGCTCGCGCGCATGCAGGGACGCCTCTCGCTGTCCGGTACTCGCTTCGACACCAGCCGGAAGATTCCCGAACAGGTCTTTGCGACCGGACGCGAGATGGTCGTTCGCGATCTGCGCGAAGGGGATCTCGCCGACGCGCACTTGGCAACCATCGCGCACGGCATTCGACAGGTACTCTGCGTTCCGCTGCTGTTGGTGCGCTACGTCGACCGGCCCGGCGCGCCCGTGGAGTCCAAGCCAATCGGAGTGCTGTATCTCGACAGCCGGGAGAAAGGGACGCTGCTGTCACAGGCGACGAGAACCGCTCTGGAAACGCTGGCCGCGGAAGCCGCCGTCGCAATCGAGAATGCGCGCCTGTACCGCGAGGCTGTCGAAAAGGGCCGCATCGAAGAAGAGCTCCGCATGGCGTCACAGATCCAGCAGGCGCTTCTGCCGCGGTCGAGAACGCGCGGCTCGTTCTACGACGCGAGCGGCAGGTCGATTGCCTGCCGTGCCATCGGCGGCGATTTCTTCGAATACATCGACCTGCCCGATGGCAGCTTCGGATTTGCGCTTGGCGACGTGTCCGGAAAAGGGCCGCCGGCGGCGCTGCTGACGGCGATGCTGCAGGGCATGTTCTGGACCCAGTCGTTCGCACCGGTCGAACCGGCGGCGATGATGACGCGCGTAAACCAGGCCCTGCTTGCCCGCGGGATCGAGAACCGCTTTGCGACGATCTTCTTTGCGATTCTGAACTCCGACGGCAGGCTGACGTACTGCAACGCGGGGCAGAATCCGCCGGTGCTGTTCAGCGCATCGGGCGTCCGGAAGCTCGAAACTGGCGGGATGATCGTCGGGCTGTTCCCGCACGCGAGCTACGAGCAGGAAGAAGTGCAGATGAATGCCGGCGACGTGCTCGTGGTCTACAGCGACGGCGTGTCAGAAGCGTTGAACACGTCGGGCGACGAATATGGCGAGCCGCGTGTCAAGGACACGGTCGAGCCGAACTGGCTCGAGCCGAGCGATGCGGTGCTGCAGTCGCTGTTCGATTCGGTCCGGAGCTTCGCGCAAGGGGCGCCGCAGAACGACGACGTCACCGCCTTGATCGTCCGTTACACGCCGACGCGGCTTCCGCAGGGTGGCGACGCGTAGGGGGCCTACGTTACGGTCGGCCCCTACTACGCAGGCTTCGCTTTCAACACGCCGATCTGCACGAGCATTCCGGTGAAGTCGTAAATCCGCCGCTCGTGTGTAATGAGGCCATCGTGCACGCGGCAGACGATCACCATCGGGAGAAGCGCGGGCTTGCCGGTGGGGGACATGCCCATGAATCCACCCGTGTCGGTTCCCGATACCGTGAGCACCTGGACGACGCGGTCGTTGTCAATAATCAGATCGTCCTGGATCATTTTCAAATCACCCAGCGTGCTGAAAAAGGCGCTCGCTACTGATTCAATCGCGGTGCGCCCCTGATGCGTGCCGCCGAGCGGGCTTTCGACGACCGCGTCGGGCGCGTACAGATCGGCGAGCGATTCGACATCGTGCTCGTTGGTGGCTTTCAGGCGACGGTTGAAGAGGTCGACAATCTGATCGCGCGTCATGGTTCGTCCTTTCAGGCGGGGCGTCTCCTGAGCGGGGATTCTTTTGACGCGCGAATTCTGCCACGAACCGGGCAGACCGTCATCGCAACCCGAACGACCCGAACGACGAACGGCTCAAACGATCCGAACGGCTCGAACGATCCGAACGCAATTTATCGCTGCGGCGGTGCGGGCGCGAGCGTGCCAGGAATCGGCGGTGCCGGCTGCGCCGGCGGCGGGGGATTTCCCGGCTGCGCGGGATTCTGGGCCGGCGGACCGGGCTGGACCGGCGGGGGAGGCGGTGGAATCGTGACCGGTGGCGTCTGAATCACCGGCAGATCGATCAACGGCGCATTCGCATCCGAGCTGACGCGGAAGGGCCGCAGGTCGTCTTCACTCAAGTCGAGGACGCGGAGGATGTGGGGCGTCAGCGTCAACACCACGTCCGTCTGGTTCGTCTCTTTCCGGTTGCGACCGAACAGCCGTCCGACGACCGGCACGTCGCTCAAGCCTGGAATCCCTTCCATGAGCGTCCGCTCGTCGTCGCGAATCAGGCCGGCCAGCAGATTCGTCTCGCCGTCACGCAGCCGTATGGACGTCGTGATTTCGCGGTTGCCGAACGTCGGCAGACCGCCGAAACCGGTGCCAAGCTGGCTCGTGACGACCACCTTCAGCGCCAGCGAGACGTCATCGTCATGGTGCGTACGGGGCGTAATGTCGATATTCACGCCAATGTTCTGATACTGGAACGACGTGATTGGCTGCTGGGCGACGCCGCCCGTCGCAATCGGCGCGAACGTCGTGACCGGAACCGGAATCTGTTCACCAAACCGTGCCTGCGCCGCCACGCCTTCCGAGGTCCGCAGCTGCGGATTCGCAAGCGTACGCGTGTTCGCGTCGCTCTTCATCAGCCGGTAGTACAGCGCGGGGAGGTTGGTCAGGATGATGTCGGACTTCGAGAGGTTGGTAAGGTCTTGAAGCGTCAGGTTCTGGCGATTGGCGTCGGCCGCCCCGTTGATGCCCGGGGAACCGGGGCTTGCGAGCTGCAAGCCGTACTCGAGCAGCTTGGTGCGATTCACTTCGAGCAGCTCGACGTCGATGACGACCTCGGGCCTCGCCTTGTCGATCGCCTGGATAATGCGACCTGCGGCAACAACCCGTTCGGGCGTGTCCTTGATCGTCAGGGCGTTGGTCGCGGTCAACGGCGCAATGCGCCGCGCATCGACGACGATGCGAAGCAGATCGATTGTCTCTTTGAGATCCGCGTTGCTGAGATAAAAGGTGCGGACGATTTCCTCTTCGTATTCGCGGCGTTTCGCGGCCGTATCGGGAATGATGGTCACGGTGCGCTGCGCGGTGACCTTGTAAAAGTTTCGCGTCGCGGAGGAGACGGCCGCCAGCGCCTGATCGAGCGTCACGTTGCTCAGGTCGATGGTGATGCGGTCGTCGCGGAACGTCGGATCGAAGACGATGTTTACGTTCGCAAAGCGGGCGATGACCGTATAGACGTCGCGCACGCTGGCATCACGAAACACGAGGGAGGCGGGAAGCCGGACGTCGGCAGGCAGTTCCAGTCCCGCCGGTCCGAACTTCTGCGATTGATCGATCAGCGTCTGCAGCTGCGTCTTTCCTTCACGCGAGACGTTCACCCTGTTGCGGAGCTGCGTCCGCAGGTTGCGCATGGCGGTGTCGATATCGCCGTTGCCCGGGTTCAACTCGGCGGACATCTCATACTCGACGAGCGCTTCATCGAGCTTGTCGGTCGCTTCGAGCCGGCGCGCGCGCGCGAGATGATCCTGTGACGCCCGCAGCTTCGCGCGCTGCAGCGCGAGCTGCGTCGTGCGATCGTTGGGGTGTTTCTTGAGCGCGAGGGTATATTCGGCGACCGCCCGGTCGTAGTTCTGTCCCTCTTCGGCGACGCGACCGGAGCGATAGGATCCGGTACTCGCGCATCCGCCGACGGCGATCGTCAGCGCCAGAACGACAAGGAATCGATTAGTTGTGCGAGCCATCAGTCACGACGTCAACGCCTTTAGGAATCTTGAACGCAAACTCCTTATCGGATATTCCCTGATTTTCCTTCAAGTTCGTAAAGGCGAGGGTCGATTCACCCCCCTCGTGGTCACGGGTGGTGAGAGCCCGGATTTGCAAGGAGGCGGGGTCGAGCGCCACGACGAGGTACTCGTAATCGGGCTGGTTGCGCCGCGGGGTCAGCTTCAGTGCCACGGATCCCGGAATGGTTGCCTGCGCGTAAGTTGCTGAAAAATCACGGGAGATGTCACCTTTGCCCGCCAGGAAGAGCGCGGGGGTCGTGGCCTGGTTATCGGGCGGGACGTTGCTGACGATCACCTGCCTGTCTTGCGGGATGTAGGAGTAGATCTTCACGCCGTCTGAGACGAACTCCTTCTTTTCGGGCGCTATATAGGTCCAGTGCATCCGGCTCGGTTTTTTCACACTGACTTTGCCGCGCTCCTCCGATTGCGTCTTCAGGACGCCTCCCCGATAGGTGTGGACGAAATCGGCGGAGAAGTCCTTGATGCCCTGATAGCGTTGCTGCAGGGAGCGGGCGAGCGCGTCGGCGGTCGGTTTCGATTGCGCCACGGCGGTGACCGACAGCGCGGCGCACATCGCCCCGACGGTTAATAGATGAGCCAGCCGAAACAACATCTTTCCTTAAC
>Ga0070671_100004885_pt1 | contig 10669 bp, 7 predicted proteins | sample KBSS73metaG_FD_65341 | JGI IMG/M metagenome (GOLD analysis project Ga0070671, IMG submission 65341) | Switchgrass rhizosphere microbial communities from Kellogg Biological Station, Michigan, USA - KBS S7-3 metaG | ecosystem: Host-associated > Plants > Roots > Rhizosphere > Soil ... | reverse complement strand
TCACTCTTCGGGGACGATAAAGGGACCATGTGGATCGGAACGCCCGACGGCTTGAATCAATTCAAAGATGGTCGCTTCACAACATTCACCGTCGCCGAGGGGTTATCCAGCGACCAGGTGCGATCGATCTACGTCGACCGTTCTGGAGTTGTGTGGGTTGGCACTCGAAATGGTTTGAACAAAATCAAAGAGGGACAGTTCAGTATTCTCACTACGAAAGATGGTCTGGCAGACGATTTTATTGGAGCCATTTTCGAGGATTCGAGCGGAATCCTGTGGGTTGGAACGCGCGCCGGTTTGAGTCAGCTTAAGAACGATCACTTTACAAATTTCACTTCGAAAGATGGACTGTCGAGCGATGTGATTACGTCGCTTCACGAGGATTCGGATCATAATCTTTGGATAGGGACCAACGGCGGCGGCATAAACCGTTTGCGTGATGGACGCTTCACTTCGTACACGACGCGCAATGGTCTACTCGACAACGTTATCTATCGCATACTCGAAGATGGTCAACATAACCTCTGGTTCAGCTCACCGAAAGGAATATTCGAGATCAGTTTGAGTCAGCTGAACGAGTTTGCGGAAGGCGCGGCAAAAAATCTGAGCGTTACTTCCTACGGAACGTCCGATGGAATGCTTTCGCGCGAATGCAGCGGTGGAGGTTATCCCGCAGGCTGGAAAGGGAATGACGGAAAGCTTTGGTTTTCGACAATCAAAGGTTTAGCGATGATCGATCCAGGCAACACCCAGTTCAACCGGCTACCGCCACCAGTTGCCATTGAACAAATTCGTGTGGACGATCAGGCTGTTCCCTTGGATAGTCGAATTCAACTCCCGCCCACGACGACTCGTCTCGAGTTCTTTTACACGGCCTTGAGTTTCGTAGCTCCTGACAAAGTAAGGTTCAGATACAAGCTTGAGGGATTTGATCCGGACTGGATCGATGCGGGTACGAAGCGCACTGCCTCCTACACAAACCTCCGTCCGGGCAACTACACGTTCCATGTACTCGCGGCGAACAATGACGGAGTGTGGAACCAGGAAGGTGCTGCGCTTCAGTTCTATCTTCGCCCACATTTTTACCAAACGTACTGGTTTTACGGAATTCTGATCCTGTTGCTTGCACTGATTGTTTGGCAACTTTACCAACTCAGAGTCCGCAGAATGCGAATACAGTTTGACGCCGTACTCGCTGAGCGTACTCGTATCGCCCGGGAAATTCATGACAACCTGGCCCAGGAAATGATGAGCATCTCAGTCCAGCTTGAAGTGGTTGCGCGCACAATGCCGCCCGAAGCGAACGTTGCGAAAGGTCATCTTGATCGGGTTCGTTTATTGGTGCGCCACGGCATTGCCGAAGCGCGCCGGTATGTTTGGGATTTGCGGTCGCAGGCGCTCGACAATTCCGATCTGCCTACTGCTTTGACCGAAACAGCGCGACGGCTGACCTCCGATTCGAGCATCGATGCGCAGGTTCAAGTTGGTGGAATTTTTAGACCATTGCCACGGCCAGTTGAAGACAACCTGTTGCGCATCGCACAGGAAGCGATTAACAATGCAGTGACGCATGCGCATCCAGATCACGTTGTGATTGATCTTAACTTCGATATCCATCGTGTAAAACTTAGCGTGAGAGATGACGGGCGCGGTTTTGACCCTGCGGTTGGTGAGAAGAACGGTCACTTCGGACTTGTAGGAATGCGTGAGCGAGCGCAAAGAATTGGCGGCACTCTCTGTATCGTGAGCTCGATCGAAACCGGAACGGAGGTGCTTGTCGAAGTGCCGATTGCAAGCTGAGAAATAAATGGACGATAAAAAGATCCGAATAGTTGTTATCGATGATCAGGCTGTAGTACGCCAGGGATTTGTGTCGTTGATCAATACCGTTGCTGACATGGAAGTTATCGCTGAGGGTAACAACGGCCAGCAAGCAGTTGAGTTATATCGTGAACATAAACCCGATGTGATGTTGATAGATTTGCGGATGCCGGTGTTGAGCGGCGTTGAGGCCATAGCTGCCATTCGTCGCGAGTTCCCGGGGGCTCGAATTATCGTCTTAACGACCTACGATGGTGACGAAGACATATATCGTTCGTTGCAAGCTGGTGCGCAGGGCTATCTGCTGAAAGACGTATTCTTTGAAGACCTGGAAGAAGCGATCAGAAAAGTTCATGCAGGCTCGCGTCGCATACCATCGGAAGTTGCTGAAAGACTTGCGGAGCGTATGAGTGGATCTAATTTGACGGGAAGAGAATTGGAAGTGCTACACCAGATTGTTGCGGGCCGCAGCAATAAAGAGATTGGCACTCACCTGTCTATCAGCGAAGCCACAGTGAAGAGTCACATCAACAATATTCTGAGTAAACTCGGAGTTTCCGATCGTACTCAGGCCGCCACTACTGCATTACAACGAGGGATTGTTCATTTGAAGTAGTGTTTGGCCTGGACCAGATCCGCCGTCAGCCGTTTTATATGCCTTGATAACGCACTCCAACTAAAGTTTGAGATCACCATCAATCGACAGTCTCGTGACGGAAAGTTTTCAGGGTGGTACTTTCTCCGCGTTGCAGACGAATTAGTGGTCCCGCGTTGGGGCAATTCAAGGGTTCCTACCTAAACTGTTGCAGACCAAGACACCCCCTTGAAAGCCTGAACAAACCAACACGGGACCCACCTCCTTTTAGGCATACTCTTTCGAATCTAGAAACCTTCGCTTACGTTTTGCGAAGCTGAGGTCATGGTTGCGATTCCCCTATCAAGTCGTTCGTTACGAAGACTATTTGCCGCTCCCGTGTTCCTGTTTTCTTTCACCAACAACTGGAGATGATTTAACCGATGTGGTCCCAGTGTCCCTTCCGCTTGCTCGCGAGGCTTGGCGTTACAAGGCTATTCCCAATGTTCGCTCTATCCTTTTTCGTGGGTTCGATCTTCACCTTAAGTGGTCAACAAGTAGCGACGTCGAACCTGACCGGCACCGTTAAGGATCCAGACGGAGCGCTCGTCGCCGGAGCGAAGGTGTCCGTGAAGAATAAAGACACCGGTGTTTCTCGTGAGGCGAGTAGCAATGATCAAGGGGTTTTTGTAATCACTAATCTTGCCGCGGGCCCGTATTCGGTAAAAGTTGAAGCCACCGGCTTTGCTGAGAAGAATGTGCCTAGCGTCGATCTCGAGATCGGCCAAACGACCACGCTCGATGTTCCAGTAGCATTGAGTGTTGAAGCAAGTGTCACTCTTGATGAGAGGTTCAACTATGAACTGGTGGACACTACGAACTCCGTAGTAGATGGAGTTATTCGTGACTTCGAAGTTCAGCATCTGCCGCTTAACGGCCGCAACTTTCTCGAACTTGCATTGCTCATTCCCGGCAACTCGCCCGCTCCAAATTTTGATCCCACAAAGACAAACACGGTGGTTATATCGTCGGCCGGTCAACTTGGTCGCGGCGGCAACGTCACTGTAGACGGAGCAGACAATAACGATGATGTGGTGGGTGGCGCGGTTCAGAATATCTCGCAGGACGCCGTGCAAGAGTTCCAAATTGCGACCAACAGGTTCTCGGCGCAACTTGGTCGTTCAGGATCGTCGGTTATCAACATAGTTACAAAATCCGGCACAAACATGTATTCGGGGTCCGGGTCGTTCTTCTTTCGCGATCATTCATTGCAGGGTTTGCCTGCCACTTTCGATCGCGGCTTGGGCCAAACTCCGCCATTCGATCGCGAGCAAGTTGCTTTAACTTTTGGTGGGCCAATTAAAAAAGATGTCGCCTGGTTTTTTGCGTCGATGGAGTACAGGAATCAGGATGGGGCAGCGCTAGTAGGTGCGCGAAACCTGGCAACGAGAACGATTAATCGCACTTTTGCCGCGGCGCCACTGAATGACTTGTTAAGTACTGAACGCGTCGATTGGCAGGCCACTTCTGCGGATCACCTGTTCTTTCGTTATTCATTGCAACGCGAGGATGACGTTTCGGCAAGTACTCTGGATCGCGCCATTGGTTCGGCTTCGCAGCGTCAAGCAGGTGTAAACAACACGCATTCTTTCCTTACGAACTACACTCGGGTCTTTACGCCCCGAGACGTTAACAGTTTCAACGGTAGCTACAGCACTTTTTTCAACGATATTGAGCCCGTTACACCTGGACCACAGCTTACATTCCCTAGTATTCAAGACGGTGCGTCATTCCGAGTTCCGCAGGGCACAAAACAGAAGCGTCTGCAGTTCAGCGATACGCTTTCGCTGGTGCGAGGTAACCACACGCTAAACGTCGGTGGCGAGTTTCAGCATGTCGCCGCTGATTTTGATTTGCGAGTTTTCCAATCGGGTCGCGTTGAGTTAATTGAGGACTTTCCAGACTTCGATCGCAATCACGACAATCGCGTCGATGATAATGATTTGCTCTTCGCGGTGACGCTCCGCAGCGCAAACCCAACTAAGCCGTTGTTAATTCCCGACGCCAATAGCAACTACATCGCCGCGTTCGTCCAGGATGATTGGCGCGTCAATCGCCAGCTTACTTTGAATCTTGGTCTGCGTTACGAGATTGATACGGATGTGAAAAATGTCAGTCGCGTTAACCAGCTAAATCCAATTGTTCTTCCTTTTCTTCACGGCACGCGTGGTAAAGACGCAAACAATTTTGCTCCACGTGTTGGTTTCAATTACGCAACTAAAGACGGAACCATGAGCGTTCACGGCGGGTACGGTATCTATTACGATCGCATCACTCTTGAGATTCAGTCGCTCGAACGCGGTCTTGACGGCCGTGCCCTTCCCATCGAAGTGCGTGCTGGCTCATTGCTCTTCATCGAGGGAAATCCGTTTGACCCGGTGACGGGACAGTTTCCTCCAGGTACTCCGACGTTAGCGAATCCGTTTACCGGTTTCGTTCTGCCTGGGGCTGGCGCCGCGGGAATCAATATCATCGACAACGCGATGCAAAACCCGATGGTCCAACAGATGAATATTGGGGTCGAACGTCAGTTTGGACGCGATTACGTGCTGAGGGCCGACTATCTCCATAACTTTGGAACGCACTTCATTATTGGTCGCACGATTGGAGCCGTTTTCAATCCAGTAGTTGGTGGAACAGATGCGATAACTAATCTGGAGTCGAGCGTTAGGACCAAGTACGACGGCTTCCTGTTGAGTCTTGAAAAACGATTCGCTCGCAATTATCAATTTCGCGCTTCATACACACTTTCCAAGGCGTTCAATTTTGCTAACGACGATCAGATTCCATTCTCGAATGGGCCGCTTAACCCGAGCAACTTAGCGTTGGAGTATGGACCAACGCCAAATGATCAACGGCATCGTTTTACATTTTCTGGCGTTTTTGATGCTCCCTACGGAATTACTTTGGCGCCGATTGTCACCTTAGCTTCGGGTGTTCCGATGGACATCCTGGTGCCCGGTGGAGCTCAAAGAATCCCGCAGCTCCAGCGCAATGCAGGCGGGCGGCTTTTCCACACTGGCAGTGAATTGAATTCATTTATCAAGACGATCAATGGTGCAGGTGGTTTTGCCGGACAACCATTGCCGCTGGTTAATGACAACGTGCGCTTTAACGATTCATTTAGCTCGTTTGATCTCCGTGTCTCCAAAGTGTTCAAGCTAGGCGAACAGGTTCGACTCGAGCCATTGGCCGAAGTCTTCAACTTATTCAATGTGACGAACGTGCTGGGTACTTCGAAGTCGAACTATTCTGGTTTCTCGAATGTGCTGGCCCGCGATAGCAACGATGCAAGCAGTCCCGCATTTCTTCGCTCCTCCAGCTTTGGCAGCCCGGTGACAACCGCCGGAGGCGTTTTTGGTTCAGGTGGTCCACGTGCATTTCAGTTTGGCGCGCGGGTAACTTTCTAAGACGGAGGGACTATGGCCTATATTGCTTTACCGGAGGGACTGCCCGGGATCACGGGTCCGATGGCCCAGTATCCAGAAACCGAACGACATCTCAGTGGCCTTGCGGAAGCGTTACTGCGTGGACCATCGTCAATTACGCCAGCCGAGCGCGAGTTGATAGCGGCTTACGTGTCTTCAGGCAACGAGTGTCACTTCTGCACTCAATCACACGCTGCAGCGGCACGGGAACTATACGGTGAGGAACGCACCGTCGTTGACTGTGTGCTTAATGATTTAACCTCGGCTCCGCTCAGTGAGAAAATGCGAGCCTTGCTTAACATTGCCGGCAAAGTCCGTGAGGATGGGAGGCTCGTCAACAGCGAAGACGTTGAGCGGGCGCGGAACGCCGGCGCAGATGACAAGGCAATTCACGACACGGTTTTAATCGCTGCGGCGTTCTGCATGTACAACCGCTACGTCGATGGACTCGGCACGTGGGCTCCAGCTGACCCGAACGCTTACAAAGCTTCGGGAATCAGATTGGCCACGAAGGGTTATGTGAACCGAGCAGAGTCGTAACGATCATCAAGCATTAGACTGTCATGGAGGGTCGGGCAAGCATTTCCAGTTCGAGGAGTGTGTATGAGTATCTTCCTTCGATCATTGGTTGTTGGCGAGTCGATCGCCGATCCTGGAGGTTTGACAATCGCTTATGCTGCGTTGCAGAAATTAATGGAAGGGCGACTAACATGCGACCGGAATACGCTCGCTTCATCGTAAACCAGGACCCGCATCCGCTGGCTAAGTTTCGTGCTAATGGCCCGCTGTCGAACATGCCGGAATTCGCAGAAGCATTTCAATGCAAGACTGGCTCGCCCATGGTCAGGACCAAGCGTTGCCAAATCTGGTAATCATCGGAGTAGACTCGCTATCGCACATGACACGCAAATTTCACCATCGGTTCATCCTCGCAACTGTTTTCGTTTTAACGTCGTCTGTATTTGCGTTCACTCTTGGACAAGCTCCGCAAACAAAGAGACCACTCCGTTTTAGAGTCGCTCTATCACCCACACTTTCGTCGAGCGCAGTATCGGGACGTCTTTTGGTGTTCATGACAAAGAGCACTGAACCAATGGATGTAATTGCGCCTTCGCTCTTTGAGTTGGATAAAGTTTGGGTTGCGGCGAAGGAGATTCACAATCTGACACCGGGAAAGTCGATTGAGTTTGACCCGGACACGCTTTCGTCGCCCGCCCCCTTCTCGACTGCTCCGAACGGCGATTACCAGGTGATGGCGGTTCTCGATGAGAACCATTCCTTTGCATATTCAGATATGGGACCGGGCGACCTCCGCAGCAGTGTGGTTGCTGCGCGAGGATTGCAACCGGCGGACTCGGACTCGATAGAGTTGGTGTTGAGCAAGCGTGTCGAAGATGAACATCCGATTGTTGACACTGACTCAATCAAGCTCGTTACTTTTCAGAGTCCGCTGTTATCGGCGTTCTGGGGCAGACCTATCATGATGCGTGCCGGCGTTGTGCTGCCGCCAAGTTATGCGACTGCGAAGAATCACTATCCAACTGTTTTCAGGATCCACGGCTTCGGAGGTTCACACCGAAACGCCTGGACAGCGGGAGCAATGTTGCAGAAGAAGATGGCCGACGGATCGCTGCCGGAAATGATTCATGTTTATCTCGATGGGACTTGTCCGTGGGGGCATCATGAGTTCGCTGACTCTGCCAACAATGGACCATGGGGCCAGGCACTAACGAAAGAGTTTATTCCTTATCTCGAAAGCAAATTTCGCATGGATGCCACTGCGAATGGACGTTTCCTGACCGGGCACTCTTCGGGTGGCTGGTCAACACTTTGGTTGCAGGTCACCTATCCGGACATGTTTGGCGGTACGTGGTCTACCTCGCCCGATCCAGTCGACTTTCGCAGTTTTAGCGGTATCGATCTCACAAAGCCCGGCGATAATTTCTACGAGGACAAAACAAAGAAGCCGCGAAACATTTTTCGATTCCAGGGCCACGATATTTTTAGTTGGAGCGACTATGTGCGCTATTCACGAGTGATTGGAGAATACGGCGGACAAGTGGAATCGTTCGAAGCGGTGTTCAGTCCCCGTGGCGACGATGGCCGGCCGATGTCACTGTTCGATCGAGAGACTGGAGCCATTGATCCTTTTGTGCAGAAGGCCTGGGAACGCTACGACATCGCGCGCCTACTTCGAACGAACTGGAAAACTCTGGGACCAAAGCTGCAAGGCAAGATTCATCTGGTTGTAGGTACCGCCGACAACTTCCATCTCGAACAGGCCGTGTATCTGTTGCGCGACACCTTGAAGGAATTAGGGAGTGATGCAACTTTCGAATTCGTAGAGGGTCGAGATCACATGGATCTTTATAAAGGCGATCTGGCCGATCGAATCGTTCAAGCTATGTACCAAGTTGCTCGACCCGCGTCTAAAAAGAAGGAGTCGGTCAACTGATTGGCAGCACAGGAACAGCTTAAACGTCAGATTGGTTTGCCGACTGCGATTGCCCTTATCGTTGGAGAGATCATTGCCGTCGGCATTTTTTTGACTCCGGCAGGTATGGCCAAATCGCTCGGATCACCGTTCTGGCTTTTGATCATTTGGGTATTGATGGCGGTCCTATCGTTGTGCGGCGCGCTTTGCTTTGGGGAGTTAGCGGTTCGGTTTCCGGAGGCGGGTGGAGGTTACGCTTACCTGCGTGAGATCTATGGACCAGGCTTGGCGTTTCTGTACGGATGGATGGCGCTCCTGGTCATGGATCCGGGACTGACCGCAGCAATTGCCACTGGCGCGGCCAGCTACGTCGGCTACGGCTTGCGTCTAACGCCGCGCGGAAACCAGATCGTCGCGATTGCCGCGATCATATTTTTGGCCCTTGCAAACATTCGCGGCGTAAAGTTGGGCGCCTGGTTTGTGCGTTGGCTAACCGTGCTGAAAGTCGGATTTCTCGGTGGCATGGTGCTGCTGGCTTTCGTTGGAACGGCGGGCAACTGGACCAACTTCGTGCCATTTGTAGCTCAGCGACCAGGATCCAAACCGCTGGCAGAAGCGTTGGCAGTTGGCGTTGTGGGTTCTTTTTTTTCCTTTGCAGGTTGGTGGGACGTGAGCAAGGTTGCGGGTGAAGTTCGGGATCCTGTTAGGACTATGCCTCGCGCGTTTATTTACGGTTTGCTTGTTGTGGCGACCGTTTACATCCTAACGAGTGCGGCATTTATTTATCTTGTGCCGATGCAGGACGTCACAAATGGTCAGGCATTCGCAGCCCAGGTTGGTGAAGTTTTATTCGGACGCACGGGCGCGCAAGTCTTTTCCTTTTTCGTTATTGTGGCGGTGCTTGGCAGTCTTGCCCCGATTATCATGTCAGCGCCACGCGTTTATTTTGCAATGGCACGCGATGGTCTGTTCTTTCCGGCGGCGGCTGTACTTCATCGTCGATTTAACACTCCCGCCAGGTGCATCGCACTTCAGGCCGTGCTGGCTTGTTTGCTCGTCTTGAGCGGAACCTTTGAACAGATCATTTCATATTTCTTTTTTGTGGTTTTGGTTTTCATCGGTTTGACAGTGTTTGGTTTGTTCTTATTGAGACGTCGCCAAACGGTTACGCCTGAATACACGACTCCCGGCTATCCGTTGACTCCCGTTGTTTTTCTAATGTTGTTGTTGGTGATGTTGTTTCTGCTTGCGATGGGCCAACCAAAACAATCGTTCCTCGGCGTTGGAGTCGTACTGCTGGGAGTTCCGGTGTATTACCTGCTTTTCAAAGGGCGCAAATTATCGTCACACTGACATCGCGCGAAGCTAGAATAGACGAGCAACCCACGAAGCTTAAGTTCTAAGCACAAAGTCGAAGGATTTACCTCATGACCTGGATAAAAACAGTATTACCATCAGAAGACGAACAAGTTCGAAAGGCGTCAGAGAGTCAACGTGATCTTTATCCCATCGAATATGCAACGCCAGTTCATCCGACGTTGGATGGCGAAAGCGCCGGCATCGTTTCGTCGCACAGTCTGATTCCCGATGCTTTGTTTCATGCTTTTGCTACGTACGGTTCGCTAATGTCGCCGGATCTGCCGTTGCAACGACACCAGCACGAAATGATCGCAACGATGGTGTCAGTGACCAATCGGTGTTTTTATTGAATCGAATCTCACGCAGAGTTTCTGCGTCGGGTCACACTAGATGAAGACATGGTCAAGGCGTTGCAAGACGACTATGCGAACGCACCGATCTCCGAACAGGACCGCACAATGCTCGACTACGTGGTCCAAGTCACGAAAGACGCTACGCGCATTTCACCAAAAGATCATGAACGCTTGCGCTCAGTAGGTTTCGATGACAAAGGGATACTCCAGATTACCTTGATTGCATCCTGGTTTAACTATATCAATCGTGTCGCGGATGCGCTTGGAGTTGGAAGAGAATAGGGAATTCGAATTCGGATTTTGTGATGGAAAGTTCGTAAATGTATTGGCGCGAAATTCCTCTACAATGGCAATCATGAAACCCACGCAAACTCGAACATTGTTAACGCTCTGTGTGTTTGCCTTGCTCGTCGGTGTCACGCATTCGGCGTCTGGTCAATCCAAAGCGGCTCAGCAACTTTACACAAAAAAAGAAATCAGAGCTGTGATGGAACGCGTTTTCGCCTGGCAGGTCGCCAACCCAGTCGAAATAAATCTCAAGAACAATAACCAGTGGGCGCGTTCTGCTTTCTACGCGGGCATCATGTCGGCATATCGAACGACTGGTGACAAGAGATATCTTGATCAAGCGCTTCGATGG
>Ga0070671_100004879_pt1 | contig 10674 bp, 6 predicted proteins | sample KBSS73metaG_FD_65341 | JGI IMG/M metagenome (GOLD analysis project Ga0070671, IMG submission 65341) | Switchgrass rhizosphere microbial communities from Kellogg Biological Station, Michigan, USA - KBS S7-3 metaG | ecosystem: Host-associated > Plants > Roots > Rhizosphere > Soil ... | reverse complement strand
GTTCAATCCGGACGCCTGCAGGATCGACGGCCGGTGAGCGCGCACGTGCTTCAGTACATCGCATTGCCGGCCGACGGCCTCCGACAATCCTCGGTGGCGATGCTGTACTACATCGCCTGGGTGTTGCCGTTCATCGTGCTGGTGCTGGTCGCGGTGAGTTGGCGGGGTCTCCCGATACCGGTTCGCTCAATTGCGGTGATGGCTGTTGCCGTGCAGTTGATCATGTGCTGGGAGATGCTTCGGGACCCGCTGCCGACACGTGTTCGCGACGTCGTGGCTCCGCTGGTTGTGCTCCTTGCGCTGACGCCGGCGCTCACGCATCTTCGTACCCCTCTCACACCGTCTGCGCGCTTGATGCGTCATGTCGCTCTCGCCGCCGTGTTCGTCATCGTCGGCGCTGCTGCTGCCGGCGCGGGCTCGTTCGGTCCGAATCTGCGCGAGACGGGCATCTCACGCGGATGGCAGGGCGTGGCGGCGCGTGCCATGGAAATTCACGACAGGTACGAGCCCCCTTACGAGCGGATTGGCGTCAAGCCGACGGGCATCCTCGAGTACGTGATAGCCTGCACGTCGCCGCAATCGCGATTTCTCGCGATCGGAAATGTTCAACAAGTGTTCTTTTATACACAGCGAGGATTCGCTGGCGGTTACGACGCGTTGTCAGGCTTTTACACGAGCAACCGTCATACCACGCAAATCCTCGATCGTCTTTCGCATGAGGACGTACCTTTAGTGATCCTGGACAGCCAGGTCGTCAGTTCCGTGATGCAGACGTATCCGCGCATTGCCACGTACGTCACGCAGCGATATCACGAGGTAGGCCGTTTTGATCTGACCGAGGGAAAGGCCTACATCGTCATGGCTGAAAACGCACGTGTCCCTGTCCGGTTCTTCGGGGCGGGCAATCTCCCCTGCTTCGTGTCGCAGGAACAAACACAACTGTCCCGCTTCCAATGAGCGCGAACGTATCGCTGACGCCACCGGCAGCCGCTGATCTGTCGACCATACCTGCGCAGATACCGAATCAGATCGGGCATCTGGACAGGATGGCTGACGGTGGGCAGACGTTCACGAAGATGAACCCGGCCACCGGCCGTCCGCTGTGCGATGTTGCGCGATCGACACGCGCCGACGTCGATCTGGCCGTCAGGAGCGCCAAGGCTGCGCAGCCTGCGTGGGCCGCAACGACCGTCGTTCGCCGCGGCGACGTGCTCAGGCAGATCGCGCTGTTGATGCGCGACCGGCGCGACGCGATTGCAGCGCTCGTCGCGGCCGAAACGGGCAAGTCCAGGAAGGATGCGCTTGGCGAAACGGACGCCGCCATCGAGATGGGCTTTTTCGTCGCCGGCGAAGGCCGCCGGTTCTATGGTCAGACGACGACCAGCGCGGTGCCGAACAAGTCAGCGATGGTCATGCGACAGCCTCTTGGCGTCGCCGGGCTCATCATCGCGGCGAACACGCCGATTGCCAATGTTGCCTGGAAAGCGTTTCCCGCGTTGCTCTGTGGCAACGCGGCCATCCTGAAGGCGGCGGAAGACACACCGCTCTCCGCCTGGGCGTTCGGGGTGCTGGCGCGCGAAGCGGGGGTGCCTGACGGCGTCTACACCACCTTGCACGGCTTTGGTGAGGAAGCCGGCGCGCCGCTGGTCGAACATCCGGACGTTGCGATTGTCAGCTTCACCGGTTCCTGCGAAGTTGGGAAGTGGATTGCGGAAACTGCCGGCCGGCGTCTCGCGAAAGTATGCCTCGAACTTGGCGGCAAGAACCCGTTGATCGTGTGTGACGATGCGGACCTGACGAACGCCGTTACGTGGACGCTCGGTTCAGCGTTCAGCAATGCCGGCCAGCGCTGCGCCGCGGGCAGCCGCATCATCGTGTTCGACGAAGTCTACGATCGCTTCAAGGCGATGGTGGTGGAGGCAACGAGGAAATTGAAAGTTGGGACCGGTGATACCGACGATTATGGTCCGGTGATCAACGAAGAGCAGATGCGCAACATGCTCGCGGCGGTGGCGCGTGCGAAGGATGTGGGCGCCGTCGTGCTCACGGGTGGCGCGCGGCTGACCGGACCGGCGTACGGGGACGGATATTTCGTTGCGCCGACGATCGTCGAACATGTCGGACCCAATGACGAGATCACGCGGAGCGAGCTGTTCGGGCCGATCACCTGCCTGTACCGCGTCAAGGATTTTGACGAAGCGATTGCGCTTGCGAACGACTCGCCGTTCGGTCTGACGGCTGCGATCCACACGCAGAACATCCACCGCGCGATGACGTTCATCGGACGCATACAGGCCGGAGTGGCGGTCGTCAACGGCGGCACCTACGGCAGCGAGCCGCACATGCCGTTTGGCGGCCTGCGTCAGTCAGGCAACGGCTGGCGCGAGGCCGGCACGCAGGCGCTGGATGTCTACTCGGACTTGAAGACGGTTTATATCAACCACAATCCGGAGCGCGTGTAGTCAGCCCGGTGAACTGCGTCGCACTTCTTCCCGCGCGTCAAGGCTCGAAGCGCGTTCCCGGCAAGAACATCCGTCTGCTGAACGGGCATCCCATGCTGGCCTACACCATTGCGCCAGCGCTGCAGAGCCGCGTGTTCGATACGGTGATTGTGTCTACCGACTCCGAGGAGACCGCAGCCATTGCGAGGCACTACGGGGCAGAAGTGCCGTTTTTGCGCCCGGTGGCGTTTGCCACCGATACGTCGCCCGATATCGAGTGGGTGGAGTTCACGCTGCGTGAACTCGCGCAGCGTGGACGGCAGTGGGACGCCTTTTCGCTCCTGCGTCCGACGAGTCCCTTCCGCACTCCCGACATGATTCGGCGCGCCTGGCAGCTGTTCGCCTCGCAGGCAGGCGCCGATTCATTGCGCGCGGTAGAGCTGTGCGCGCAACATCCCGGGAAGATGTGGGTGATCGAAGGAGACCGCATGCGGCCCCTGCTCGAGCAGCCGAAACCGCGGACGCAGCCGTGGCACAGCACGCCATATCAGGCGCTGCCGCGGGTCTACGTGCAGAACGCATCGCTCGAAATCGCGTGGACCCGTGTCGTACTGGAGAAACGGACGATCGCCGGCGACGTGCTGGTGCCGTTTATCACCGAAGCGTACGAAGGGTTCGATATCAACGATCCGCATGACTGGATGATTGCGGAGCGCCTGCTCGCCGACGGTGCGGTCACGTTGCCGCCCGTGCCGCAGCAACCGTTCAACGCAGCTATTACCAACACTGTCGCTACGAGTCGCTAAATGGGAGATCTCCAGACAGAACAGGGCGAAAGCTTAGAGCTTCGCTATGTGCCGGTCGCCGAATTCACCCGCGTGTTGAACGCCGGCGCCGATCCGGTGGCGAAGGTAGCGGCGTTCGCCGCGCTGGCGCGAATCAACACGCTGTACATGATTGCCGGCGCATGGTCGGGACACATCGGCACCAGCTTCAGCTCGCTCGAGATCATGAGCTGGCTGTTCCTCAACGAGCTGCGCGACCTCGAGAAGGGGGCCGACGCTTCCGACATTTTCTTTTCGTCGAAGGGGCATGATGCGCCGGCCCTGTATTCCGTCTTGATCGGCCTTGGCCTGCTGCCTGCGGACAAGCTTCACGAGCTTCGACGCATCGGCGGCCTGCCCGGACATCCGCACGTCGAGACGCCGTACATCCAGGCCAACACCGGTTCACTCGGAATGGGCATCTCCAAGGCCAAGGGGATGGCGCTCGCAAACCGCCTGACGCATCGCCGCCGTCGGATTTTCGTGCTGACGGGCGATGGCGAGCTGCAGGAAGGGCAGTTCTGGGAGTCGCTCGGCTCCGGCGCGAACATGGGACTCGGGGAGATCGTCGCGATCGTCGATCACAACAAAATTCAATCCGACACGTGGGTGCGAAACGTCAGCGATCTCGGCGATGTCGAGGCGAAACTCCGCGCGTTCGGCTGGCACGTCGCACGGTGCGACGGTCACGACGTCGCTGCCCTGCAGCACGTGTTCCGTTCGCTGGATCACGTCATCGATCGTCCGAAGGTGATCGTCGCTGACACGATGAAAGGACGCGGCGTCTCGTTCATGGAAGGACCGCACGCGCTGCAGAAGGATGACGACCTCTATCTGTTTCACTCGGGCGCGCCGCCGGAGCAGCAATACGTTGACGGCCTTCGTGAGCTGCTCGATAGCGCTGGGGATGCGTTCGCGGCGCTTGGCCTCGGCGAGCTGAGGATCGAAACCCGCATACGCAATCCGCGTCGCGAGCCGCGTGACACGCACAACCTCGTCGCGGCGTACGGAAAGGCATTGGTGGAGCAGGGCGATGCGCATCCGCATCTGATGGTGCTCGATGCCGATCTGATCAAGGACTGCGGTCTTCTCCCGTTTGCGGCAAAGCACCCGGATCGATTCGTCGAATGCGGGATCGCCGAGCAGGATATGGTGTCGATGGCCGGCGGAATGGCACGCCGCGGTGTGCTGCCGATTGCGCACTCGTTTGCCTGTTTTCTTTCGACGCGGCCAAACGAGCAGATCTACAACCAGTGCAGCGAGGGCTCGAAGGTCATTTACGTCGGCTCGCTGGCCGGCGTCCTGCCTGGCGGTCCGGGTCATTCCCATCAGTCAGTGCGCGATATCAGCGCGCTGAGCGCGGTTCCCAATCTTCTTCTGGCGGAACCGGCGGCGGAGCCAGAAGTGCACGCGTTGCTGGACTATCTCGTCAATCAATCAAGCCACAGCGCGTACTTGCGGCTCGTATCCGTCAAGTGGCCGCTGCCCTTTTCCTATCCGCCGAACATACGAGTGCAGCCTGGCCGGGGTTGGATCGTGCGTCCCGGAACGGATGCCGTCGTTTTCGGCTACGGCCCCTGGCTCCTGTCGAACGCATGGCACGCGGCGGAACAAATCGAGCACGGTGGCGGTGCGAGCATCCGCATCGTCAACCTGCCATGGCTCAACCGCGTCGACGCAGGGTGGCTGCAGCAGACCATCGGCGAGTGCAGCACGGTGATCACCCTCGACAATCACTATGTGCAGGGCGGCCAGGGCGAAATGCTGGCGGCCGCCATCGCGGAGCTGGGACTTCATCGACGTGTGCGGGTGTCGCGCATTGGCGTCGTTGAACTGCCGAAGTGCGGCACCAACGACGAGGTGCTTGCGTATCACCATCTCGATGTGCCGGGACTCGTCGAACAGTTCCGCGGCGCACTCGATCAGGCGGCCGGTCGCACGACGAGCGAAGGTCCCGTGACGCAAATCGCATGACGATTCTGTTCTGGGATATCGACGGCACGCTGCTCACCACGGGCAAAGCCGGCGTTCCTGCATGGGAGGCGGCGGTGCGCGAGACGACGGGGAAGGAATTTCAGCTCTCGTCGATTCGAGTGCCGGGCCTGACGGACTTTCAGATTGCGGCGCGCACGTTCGAACTGCTCGGGCTGCAGCCGTCCGGCGACCTGATCGAACGGATGGTGACCCGGTACGAGGACCTGCTTCCGTCGGCGCTGCCACTCAAGCAGGGGCGCGTACTGCCGAACGTGCGGGAGATTCTCGAGGCGTTGCGCCCGCGGAGCGACGTTCGCTCCTACCTGCTGACCGGCAACACCCGCCGCGGCGCTCGCGCGAAGCTGACGCACTACGATCTGTTCAAGTATTTTCCCGATGGCGCGTTTGCCGAAGATCAAGACGTTCGCGCGTCAATCGCGTCGCGCGCCCTCGAGCTGGCGCGTCGCAATGGGCCTGTGATCGAGGAGCAGCTTTTCGTCATTGGCGACACGCCTCACGACATCGAGGCAGCGGCGGCCATCCACGCGCGCACCATCGCCGTCGCGACCGGCGGCTACTCGGTCGAGGAGCTGTCTGCCCATCGCCCCTGGCGGGTGTTCGACCAGCTTCCGCCGGCGGGTGAGTTTCTGAAATTGATTGGAGTCGGCCGATCCGCCTCGGCGCCTGACGGCGCTCCGGCGACAGAGACGGCGACGGAGAGCGCGCGCGGTTGAAACACCTTATCCGGAAATTTCCGTCGATCTGGCGCGCCACTCGGATGGCCCGTCGCTGGTACCACGCCCGGCGTGACGCGTATCCCGATTGGAGCGCCGTGCTTGGCGCCGATGCCGCGCTGTGGAATTCGGCTCGCACGTCCGCGCAAGGCGGGTCGCGCGTGCTGATGGCGACCGCCATCGGTTCATACGCGCACGCGGTGACGCTCGAGAGCGCGCTGGCCGCCGCGTTGACGTTCCGCGGCGCCGAGGTGCACGCGCTGCTCTGCGATGGCACGATGAGCGCCTGCGCCGAATGCGAGGCGTCGATGTATCCGGATCTTCGGCGGTTCGTGCAGGACGGTCCCTCGCGCGACCTTTGCCGCGACTGCAGCTGGCCGGCGGAGAAGGTCTACAAGACCCTCGGCCTCACAGTTCACCGCATGAGCGATTGGCTGACGCCGGCCGACCGCGCCGAGGCCAGACGGCTCGCGTCGTCGCTGCCGCTCGATCAGATCGAGCAGTTCACGTACGACGGCCTGAACATCGGCGAGCACGCGCACGCCGGTGCGTTGCGTTTCTTTGCGACCGGCACCCTCCACGATGAGCCGCTGGCGGAGCCGATTCTCAGACGGTATGTGGAGGCCGCGCTGCTGACCGCCTTTGCGTCACGCAGCCTGATTCGTACCATCGGGTTCAGATCGGCGGTGTTCACGCACGGCATCTACGTGCCGTGGGGAATCGTGGGCGAGGTGGCGCGTCAGGAGCGGATCCACGTCTGCAACTGGAACGTCGCGTATCGGAAGCGGCGATTCATCTTCAGTCACGACGACACGTATCACCACACACTGCTCAGCGAACCGCGCGAGCACTGGGAACGCCTGGATCTGTCGCCCGCGCAGGAACACGAGCTGATGCAGTATCTGGGCAGTCGCCGCGAGGGCACGTTCGACTGGATCGTGTTCCATCGGCCGACGAGCCAGGATCCGGGAGCGATTGCAAAACAGATCGGACTCGACCCCTCGAAGCCGGTGATCGGACTGCTCACCAATGTGTCGTGGGACGCGCAGCTGCACTATCCGGCGAATGCGTTCCCGAACATGCTCGAGTGGCTCGCGCAAACCTGCGAGTATTTCGCCGGTCGACCGGACTTGCAGCTGCTGATTCGCGTTCATCCCGCGGAGATCAGCGGTTTCCCTCCGTCGCGACAGCCAATCCTCGCCGAGCTGCGCAGGCGTCTGCCGCGTCTCGCGCCGAACATTATCGTGGTGCCGCCCGAGAGCGGGCTGAGCACCTACGCGCTGATGTCGATGTGCAATTGCGCCATCATCTACGGCACGAAGATGGGTGTCGAGTTGACGAGCGTCGGGCTGCCCGTGATCGTCGCCGGCGAGGCGTGGATCCGCAACAAGGGGATCACGCTCGACGCCAGTTCACCGGAAGAGTACTTCCGGCTGTTGTCACAGCTGCCGCTGCAGGAGCGGCTGTCGACCTCGCAGCTGGCACGCGCGCGCCGTTACGCGTACCACTTTTTCTTCAACCGGATGATCCCGCTGCCGTTCATCGAGCCGAAAGCCGGCTATCCGATCTACCGCCTCAAGCTCGATCGCCTGCAGCAGTTGCTTCCGGGCGCCTCGTCCGGCCTCGACGTCATCTGCGAAGGAATTCTCTCGAAAGCCCCGTTCGTGCTGCGCGACAGGCACGTCCGGTTGAAGGCCGAAGCCGCTGAAGAGCGCCGCGGCGCCGAGGACCACCTCGCGCGCGCGCACCAGCCGGCATCCGGCGGGTAAGTTGATCTTCTTTCCACTCGCGCTGCTCATCTCGCTGCTGGCGTCGGTCGCCCTGTGCGCGGTCGTGCGCCGGGGTGCGCCTGCTGTCGGCGCGGTTGTCCCACCGCGTCCAGACCGATGGCACAGCGAGCCGACGGCGACCATGGGCGGCATCGCGATCGCGATCGCGACCGTGCTCGGGTTCGCGGCGATCGTGCCGCACGTGAGCGCCGGCGTGGACTCCGCCGAATGGTTGCCGATCCCGCTGGCCGGCATCGCCATGTTCGTCGTCGGCGTGCTCGACGATCGGCTGCAGCTCTCGCCATTGGCGAAGCTGGTGTCGTCGCTCATCATCGGCGCATTCCTCGTCTTCTCGCTGGCGCGGAGTCCCGACAATGCCCTGCCGCTCACGCACACGCTCGTGGCAACAATTTGGTTTGCCGGCGTCTGCCATGCGTTCAACCTGCTCGATAACATGGACGGGCTGGCGGCGGGCGTCGCCATGGTCGCTGCCGGGTTCCTCGCATGGTTGCTGGAGCCGGCGCTCGGTAACGCGATCGTCGTCCTGCTGATCGCCTTGTGCGGTGCACTGCTCGGGTTTCTGTACTGGAACCGTCCGCCGGCGCGCCTGTTCATGGGTGACTGCGGGAGCCTTTTTATCGGCGCCGTGATTGCGGGCGCGTCGCTCGTTCCGGTCCTGCAGGAACGAACACCGTTTCCGTGGACGTCGATTCTGGTGGTCGCTATTCTGGTCGTGCCGCTGTTTGACACCGGCTTCGTGCTGGTCCTCAGGCGGCTCGCAGGACGCAGCGCCACTCGCGGCGGCACCGATCACGTATCCCATCGTCTGGTGTCGCTTGGCTTTTCAGAGCGCAGCGCCGTACGCATCCTCTATCTCCTCGGCATCGTCGGCGGTTTGACCGCATGGGCGCTCGTGACCGGTGGCATCGAGCAGATGATTCCGGTTGTGGGGCTCTTCGCCGTGCTGGTGACGCTCGTTGGCATCTACCTGGCGCGCGTGCCTGCCTACAACGCCCAGGACTTCCAGGCGCTCGAACAGTCGGCCTTTGCGCCGCTGCTGAAGGACCTGACGTTCAAGTGGCACGCCGGCGAGGTGATGCTCGATCTGGTTCTCATCGCCGCCTGCTACTACTTCGCTTTTCGCCTGCGATTCGAGGGGCAAGACCTGAATCACTTCTTCCCATACTTCACGGCGTCTCTGCCGGTGGTGCTCGGCTGCAAGCTCGCGTCGCTGTACGGCTCGGGCCTCTATCAGCGGTCGTGGGATACATTCAGCCTGCGCGACATGGCGGTCGTGGTACGCGGCGTGTTCATGGGGTCGCTGCTGTCGGTGCTCGCGGCCGCCTACTTCTACCGGTTCGAAGGGTTCTCGCGCGTCGTCTTCATCATCGACGGACTGCTGCTGATGGTCGCGATCGTCGCGACCCGCGCATCCTTCCGGAGTATGAGTCTGGTCGCGGCCTCACGCAGCAAGCGCAGCCGACGCGTCCTGGTGTACGGCGCGGGCGCATTTGGAAAGCTGATCGTCAGGGAAATGCGTGCGAACCCGCATTGGCGGATGAACCCCGTGGCCTTTATCGACGACGACCCGATGAAAGCGCATCGTTGGATCATGGGTGTGCCGGTTCGCGGTACGCTCGATCAGCTCGAGGCGACGATGCGCAGATATCGGGTCGACGAAGTGATCCTGAGCAGTCCCGCCATCAACGGCAACATCGAATACACGATTCGTGATGTCTGCTCATCGCTTGAACGACCGGTCCGCCGGCTGCATATGAGTATTCAGTAATTCAAAATTCAAAATTCGAGAGTCAAACAGTCGTATGCCGTTGGTCGCGTCGGGACGTCGCAGCGAAATTCAGTGTAGGCAGCGGGAACACAGAGTTTGAATTGTGAATCTTGAATTTTGAATTTCGCTAAGCGTCTTCGAGTCGGGTTCGATGGCCGCGCCTTCAGTTCTCCGGCTGCCGGAATCCGCCGTTATGCAACCGAACTCGTTTCCGCCCTCGTCGACCTCGGTGAGCCGCTGGAGATCGTGGCCCTCGGTGGTGATGCGGGCGCCATCCCGTCGGCCGTCGCACGGACCGCCGCCTCCGCGCATCCGCCGAGCAATGCTGGCTGGACGCTGATCGGGTTGCCACGAACCGCCGCCCGCGCCGGCGTTCAGCTGATTCATGCTCCCTCATATACGGCTCCGTTCTGGGCCGGCGTTCCCGTCGTCCTGACGATTCACGACGTCAGCTACGAGCTCCATCCGGAGTGGTATCCATATCGCCGCGACAGGCTGCGACGGTACTTCTATCGACGCAGCGCCCAAGGGGCGGCGCGCATCCTGACCGATTCATTGTTTTCCGCCTCTGAAATCTCCCGCGCGTATGGCATTGCCTCGAAGCGCGTCGTCGTGATTCCGCTTGGCGTGCATCCGGCGTTCGGTGCAGGCGATTCGAATCTCCCGCTCGAATTGCCCGCGAACATCATGGAGCCGTATCTGCTGCATGTCGGCGATTTGCACGAACGCCGGAATCTCACCGTCGTCGTCGACGCGCTGCTCGCTGCGCGCCGTCACTTCGGCGCCGCGGCGGCGATCTCCCTCGTCCTCGCGGGTGTCGATCGCGGGATGGGTGCGGGACTGTGTGCGATGGCGGCAGAGGCCGGCGCGCCGGACGCCGTGGTCGCGCTCGGGCCGGTCGAAGAGGATCGGATACACGCGCTTTATCGCGGCGCCCTCGCTCTTGTGTACCCTTCTTTGTACGAGGGTTTTGGACTGCCGCTCGTCGAAGCGATGGCGAGTGGGACGCCCGTTCTCGCCTCGCATGAAGCGTCGATGCCAGAAGTGCTGGGCGGCGCCGGTGTGCTGCTGGATCCACGTGACGTCTCCGCGTGGCGTGACGCGATCATCCGGCTGGTGAACGACGAAGCGCTCCGTGACGAT
>Ga0070671_100004878_pt1 | contig 10675 bp, 18 predicted proteins | sample KBSS73metaG_FD_65341 | JGI IMG/M metagenome (GOLD analysis project Ga0070671, IMG submission 65341) | Switchgrass rhizosphere microbial communities from Kellogg Biological Station, Michigan, USA - KBS S7-3 metaG | ecosystem: Host-associated > Plants > Roots > Rhizosphere > Soil ... | reverse complement strand
AAACCATTTCCTCGACGCGGCTGCCGTCAACTCCCTCAAACTTGCCGGTCAAACCAAGTACCTTGCTGACCTCGTGCAGCTTCACCTTGGCTCCCGGTACGTATGAACCTAAGACATCGCAGAGGTCGAGTACGGCGTCGCCGTATCGATAGAAATATGGTCGCACCGGCAGGCTTACCGCCTGAAGCGCAGGCGAGTAATCCGCGACAGCCGCGAGAGTAAGGAGATCCCTACCAGAATGACATCGACCAGGAAAAGCGTCTGCATGACACAATTTGGCTGACTGTACTGGGTTCATTGCATCCGGCCAGCACTGCGTCGTCCAGGGCTTCTTCGGGGTGAAAGGGCGCCTCGTCTCCCTTTCAAAAGAGTGCATTGGTGGATTTTGAGCAAGACGCCGCTATCTCGTGTCGACATGCTCCAAAGCACACCAGCGAGCGTACGACAGCGGCAATACCGGCGCCGGTTGCGTGCTGGCATCGGTGTCGCGCGCGTCGCCTACGATAGGCATGTGGTCGAACTCCTTGTGCAAATGGGGCTGCTCGGTGAGCTTCAAACCGAAGATCGCAAGGCCATAGACGCCGCCCTCACACAGCTCATTGCCGACGCCGCCAAGCGTTATGCGTAGTCACTCAACGGGCGCGCTGCGCGCATAAGCTCGCGGCATGAAAAGCCGTCCGCTTCCCGTTCGCCTACGTCCCGATTACAGCTATCAGCCGCGCGCTGCGGACTACCTCATGCGCGCTGTGACTGCCGTGGCACACGAGGCCACGTTCAAGCAGTCGACTGCGGTTGAGTTTGCCCGCGAGGAGTGGGGTGACCACACCACGGAGGTCATCCTCCGCGCCGCTACTACGCAGGCTACGATCACAGATCCCGGCTGGGCCGGTTCGTTGGCGCGGGCAGCAACCGGCGATTTTATTGCCAGCCTCGCACCGATTTCCGCCGGAGCAAAACTGCTCGAGCAAGCGCCACGTGTTACGCTTGACGGCTACCGGCAACTCAACATCCCGCAGCGTGTCGGCGCCATTGCGCCGGATCAAGTTGGCTGGGTCGCGGAAGGCAAATCGATCCCAGTTCTGCAATTCGCTCTCGGTAGTAGACCCCTCGGTCCGGTTAAAAAGCTGGCAGGGATCGCCGTCGTTACGCGTGACATCGCGGAATCTAGCGCCGCCCAACAGGTGATAGCGCAAGTGCTGCGCGAGAACACTGCGATGAGCTTGGACGCCGCGCTGTTCAGCACTGCTTCGGCTAACACGTCACGTCCCGCTGGAATCCTCGCAGGGGTTGCCGCTCTGACCGCCGCAACCGGCGGCGGGGAAGCGGCCATGATGGCGGACTTGGCGGCATTGGCGGAAGCGATCTCCGGTGCCACGGCGAGCCTAGTCTTCGCTGCCAATCCGGCGCAGGCAAATGCCATCAGGCTGTTTCGCGGCACGACGTTTCCGCCCGAAGTCCAGGTCTGGTCGTCGATCGCCATTCCGGCCGGAACGGTCATTGCGCTGGATCCAGCAGCGTTCTGCTCCGGCTTCGGCTCGGTGCCGGACGAAATTTCCTCGACTGTGGCAATGTTGCAAATGAACACCGCGCCGCCTGACGATCCACTAGCTGGACCAACGACGCAGTCGCTGTGGCAGGTCGATTGTATCGCGACGATGCTGAAGCTCAGGTGTGCCTGGACTTGGCGCGTCGATAATGCGGTGGCATGGGTTCAGGGAGCATCCTGGTGAGACACACCGTTGAATGGGGACGGCGGGAGCCTGAGCCAGAGCCTAAGTCCGAGCCGGACAATCAGCTCGACACCGCGCCGGTTGATTGGGCTGCCGTCACGCAAGCGCTGATCAACGTCGCCATCACCGAGGAGCGGCGGTTCAATCAGGAAGCCCTGGCCGAGGAGCGACAGCTTACTCGCGGGGTGATGGCCGAAGTCCTCGCTGAAGTGAATGACGATCTCGAGCGCGCCGTGCGGTCGCTGACGGTCGAGCTCGCCGACCTCAAGGCGACGCTTGCCGAAGTGCGATTGGCCTTCGCGACCGATCGCACGCAGGCGCTCGAGTTGCCAAATCCGCTATCGAAACGTGCCCGTTTAAACTGACGCACCGCCTCGCCGAGCACACCACCAAACAATTTGAGCAAGCGCTCGCCCAAAAGCGGCATGACGCACGAGGACTTTCGTCTGAGATTGCTCTTGTTAGGCCGCTTGCCGTCGCCGCCGCGCAAAGCGGTGTAGCGCCGGACTTGAAATCTTGTTACGGTTTGCTCTGCTTTTGGCGCGCAAAAGCAAGAAATCGGCGTATTGTAACAAGTTCACGGCGGTAATGCCGCTTATATAAACCGCACCCCTTAGATTGTCCGTTGCGACGCATATGCAGTCGCGGGCCCGTGCGGGGGTCGGCGTCGTCCATGCCATTGGCAACCTCGTTGTCCACGGCAGACGCCTATCGTCAGTCCAAAAATCTGTAAGCAGGCTCGGTCTGGAGTGGAGCATCAATTCGCGCCTGACCTTCACTCGGCAGGAGGAAAAATGATGAACGGCGGCGCAACGGTACCTAAGACGCGATGGATGCATACTGATGAGGTCAAGCGAGCCGCGCTGATTCTCGGCATCATCGAAGACTATAGTCGAGCCTCGGTCTTCAAAGTTAATCTTATTCTGAAGCGGAGATTGGCCGACGAGCGCATCGTGAAGGAGAAGCACGGCGAGCGGCAGACCTCGCCAGCCTTTTATGCTGCGTTGTTGGATTGCGAGGACTAAGCACCATAATCAAACTCGCCGTCGCCGCAGCGCTCGCCGTCACTACACCGGCTCTCGCCGGATCGACCGAGCAGCGCGACGCGCCGACGACGCGGTTCTACGATGCGCGCGGCAAGTCCACCGGCAGCGCATCCACTTACGGCAACACCACCAAATTTTATGACGAGCGCGGCAACCTCATCGGCAGCATGCAGAGGATGCAACGTGGGCCACGTTCATGAAAAGGGGTAGTAGAGTCGTCGGCACCGCTGCATTGGCGAGCGTCGCCACACGCTGCACACGCTAACCACCAAAAGGTTAAGACGACCCCGAAGGCCACCGGCTCATTTGACGAAATCATCGCGCGCGAAATTGCCGACGAAGCAAAACTGTTGGCGAATGCTGAACGCCGAAAGAAGCCAAGCGCAAGGAAGGCTGCCGTTGTAATCGTCGCCATATCCGCATCTTTGCTGATCGTGAAGTACTTTCCGCATTGGGTAGCGACGGCTGATCAACAAGTGCAAAATCACATCGGTCATGACAATTATGATCGCGCGAAGATCGCTGCCGTTGCCGATGATCTGAAAGCCAAAGGCAGAGTGATACAATACGAGTTCAGCTTGCGCGAACTGAACGTGCAAATCGCCGCGCCGCATTATGATGCCCAAGAACTTGCGCATCTGCGCGAGATTTACATGTCGCCGGAACTCTTCGAGGCACGCGGCGTAGCTATCAAATTGTGCGTTGAGTCGGGGCGCCTCTACGGCGTTTGGCAAGTCAATGTCACGTTCAACGGTGAGTTGCGCGCACAATGCACGGCTCCCAATGACATCGTGAATCTGGATTTGCGATAAAAACCACAACAGGAGAACTGAAAATGACCACGAAGACTGCCCACCCGTTCGATGAAATTATTGCGCGCACGATGCGGGAGGCTGCTTTAGTAAGCGCTGAAACAAATCAAAGAAAGCGGTTGATCAAATTTGTCAGTCGCATCGTCATAACGGCAGGCGTCCTAATGATGGGGGCGATTTTTCTGGTTGGCGGGACGGTTGTCTATCTGTACGTAACGATGGAGCAAAAGGTGTACACCGATGGATCGCCCTCCGATAATCATGATCGCACGGAGCTTTCCACGGCTGGTGAATATTACAAAGCGTTCGGATTCATCAGCAGCTATCGGATCGGGGGCCATTCATTCGACCTTGAGGTGGCTCCAGGTTTTCAGAATACGGACTTGGGAAGGGCTATCAGAGTGTGCGATAATCTAGCGGGCAAACTCCACGGCACATGGACGGTCCACACGCTGGGCCACCAGTGCGTCGTCTCCGGCGATCAAGCCGCTGCGCGATAACCAATCAGCACACCAAAAACAGAAGAAGTGAAAATGACCACCGTTGTCTACGATCCCAGAAAGGTGTGCGCAGCAATAGGAGTGGCGCTTCTGATACTCATCGGGCTGGCGTGCGCCCCGGCTTTTTCTGAGCAATAACGGGACGGGTTTCCACAGGGCCAGGCCGCGCGGGCCCCCCAATTTTCCATTTGGGGAGGATCGTCACGGGGAAATGCTTGGGGCGGGGGGCGGAGGGTCAAGAAATTGCACCATCCCAAGCTCGGCGGCAGCCGCGCCCTCGGAATTTTCGTTTAGTGATCTTTTTTGGCAAAATGTTTTTGGGAAATTTTTTCCTCGGAGAACGCCCATGAGCACCGTCGTCGATCTCACCTCGACCGGGCCGCGACCTCCCCGACAACTCGGCGAATATGGCCGTGAATTATGGACGGCAGTAATGGCGGAATACGACATTGCCGACCGAGGTGGCATCGAGATTTTGGCGCAGGCTGCTGCCGCTCTCGACCTTGCCGAGACGCTGGCGGCTGAGATCGCTCGCGATGGCGCGGTCGTGCGTAGTCGCAATGGGACCGTGAAGGCGCATCCCGCCGTGGCGGCTGAGCTTGGGGCGCGCGCTCTCGTCGTCCGCTGCATCGAAAAGCTCGGATTGAACCTCGAGCCGATCAGGCCGACGATGGGACCGCCGCCGGGACGGCACGGAAAGAAACATGTCCGGGACTAAGCGCAGATATCGCCGCCCAGCGCGACGCGGACAACTCGACTCCGACGCCGAGATGGAGCTTTGGCTCGGTCCGCCCGGCCCTGGCCGCGAGCGTGTCTTCGCTGACGCGGTAGCGGCGCGTGCGGCATGGTTCAAGCATCGGGACCATCTTCGTGTCCCGAATTCGGCCGGTCGACGCGCTTGGGCATGGTGGTGTTTTGAGGGGCACGGGCTAGCCTATCCGGGCTATGATCGCGAACGCTCGACCCTGTGGGCTGCCGGGCTGCTCCTCGACGATAACGAACGCGGCGCTCTAGAGGCAGAGTGGCGTGCCGCATTCGATCTTGCCCAGCGGCTTCCCGCAGGCGAGCGCAACGCGGTTTTCGCATGGGCGGACATCCCCAAGGAATTGGTGCGACGTTGGAGCAGCCCGCGCCGGAAGCCCGCTGATGCGTTTGAGGACGCGCCGATAGGGGTAGCGCCCAACTACCCGGAAGACGCACAGGCGAGGCCAGCGGGCGGCAAAGAAACGCCCCCTAGCGAGTAAGCCGAGGGCGCAGGTTGTTGGCGACATCGAACAGCGACAGGCATCCCCGCGTGCCGCGCGCGAGAGGGCAAGGGGCACTCGCACGAAATCTATCGCACAGCGCCGGGGACCAGCCCACCATCATCTATGGCCGCCGCACTGGCGCGGAGCAGGAGTCCGATGCTGGCAGCGACGGTCGCCTTGGTGGGCGAGGCGTCAAGCCAGCCAAGGCGGAGCAGGAAGGCGACGCCTTCGCCATCGAGACCATCGATCTCTACCAGCAAGACGATCCGACCGGCACGCTGCCGCTGACGGTGTCGCTGATCGTGAAGGCGTACGAACGCATCGGAAGGATGTAGCCGCTCTCCTCGTAGTGTTCGCGCACATGATCTTCAATCGCACGAACGGCATCCTCGTTGAGGATATCGATATCGAGCGTCGGCATGTGCCGACACAACGCTCCGGTGTTGATCGCGTCTGGCCAGATTTTGGTCCACAGGTCGATCTGCTCGGTGGTGACGTCGCCCAACTCCTGCCAACGCTGCAGCCCTTTCCTTGCATTGTTCTTACCGTAGATCGGCGGCTCCTTGCCGTAGAGCGGAATGGGCGAATATCCGGCGTTGCGCAGCTGATGCCGAACAGCTTGAGCGTCGGTCATGGCCAGTTCTCGTAGATGTGGTCGAGCCAAGCGAGCTGTTTTTCGGTCGGGGTGCCGCGCCACCGCGCCAACGACAAGACGAACGCGCGCTCGTGGCTGTCGAGACAGTGCTGATGCGCCGTGCAGGCGGCGAGCTTGTCACGCCAGCCGAGCTTCGGCGGCGATGCCAGCGCTACGGTCAGTAGGATGTCCGACCAAGTGAGACCGTGACAGCGGATCAACTCGTGGGCTTTCAGCCCGGGCCGCCGCGCGCTCGCCGTCGTGCACACTGCCGAGCATGCCCAGCAGCTTGACCAAGCGCTCAAGCGTGTCGGGGGCAAGCCGATCCATTGCCTTCGGTTGATGCATCGCCGAGCGCTGTCGCGTCGTACTCTTTGAGCACCGTGTCGGTGTAGCCCGGCTCGACGAACTTGGCGGCGATGATGGGCGGTGGCGGCTTGCCGGTGCGGCTGTCATACGCCGCCACCGACAATGCGAGACCGCGACCAAGGTTAAGCTTGCCGTCCTCACAGTGCGTGGTCATGCGTGTGACGACGCCATCGTTGAACAGGGCAACAAAAGTCGGCGACGTCGTCGGTTTGATCTTCTGTTTGTCTGTCATTTCGGTCTGTTCCGTTTCCTTTGGTTTCGCGGTTTGGGGTGGACCAACGGCACGGCCGAAGCCGCGCCAGGAACGATCCTGACGGCGTTGCGGGCGGGTTACTGGCGTGGAGGGGGAATTTGCGCGCGGAGTTGCGCAGAAATTTCAGGCGGGGCAAGGGAGGCGCGCGTTCCGGTCTTAACCCCCCCGGCCCTGGCGTCGCAAGTCAACGGCGCGCCGGGCCGTCTCTTTTGTCGGCTTACGGTCACCTCATGGGCTGCGGGCCCCCGACGGCGCGGCGGCGCGCCAACGGCGTTCCTTTAGCGGGCCGCTCGGCGATTAGCCTGGCAACGTAGTCATTGAGCGACTGCACCACGAGCAGTGTGCGGCGCTCATTCTTCACCGCTTTGATTTTGCCGCAGGCGATAGCGTCGATGATGAAGCGATCGCTGACTCCGAGAACCGCACAGCCAGCCTTGATGCTACACAACAGCGGCTCTAGCGGCGCGATGTCGGCCTTTTCGATAACACGCATTTAGGTGTTTCTCCTTTTGCGTTCGGTTAGTTCGATGACGTTGTCATCCTCTTTGACTTTGGCTGGCAATGGGGCGGCGTTCAGATAGCCGTCCCACTCTGCCATCATTGGTCGCCGTTGATCGAGTAGATCGTTACGATCGTAGGCTTGTTTGGTTTTACCAATTTTTTTGTGGTGCAGTTGCTTTTCGGACCAATCGTCCGGTTTGCCCGTAGCGTCGCACCAACCTTTGAATGTCGAACGGAAGCCGTGATTGACAAAGTCCTGCTCAAATCCGGGCTGCAGTTGTCTCACCACTCGCATCAAGGTTTGTGAGCCGACGCGACGATCGCTTTGCACCCAGCGTTTGTGATGGCTCGGAAAGATCGGCGCCTGTGGTGACGGGTCAACGCGCATGTCCTGCATAAGCTGGAAGATCGCTAGCATCGAGCGGGTGATCGGCATTCGATGCGGCTGGTCCGGCTCTTTGCGCTTTGTATGTTCCCACGGCACCGTCCAGGTCATAGTTGTGAAGTCGAGTTCTTGCCATTCGGCGGCGATGATTTCGCTGATGCGTGCGGCAGTCAGCATCGCCAGTTCGATCATGAGGCAGTTGACCGGCTGGCCATTGGGGGCGATGCCGCGCGGCCATGAGCGGTGATAGCGGTGCTGGCGCAGGCATTGCTGTAGAAATGTCGGCGCGCTTTGATAAGTCAGCGCCGGATGGTGCTTGACCGTGTGGACGTCTTTTGGGGCTTGCAGCACATGTTCCAGTGCCCCGCGCCATGCCATCGGGCTGTTACCGATGTAGTAGCCACGTTCGCGGGCATAGTCGTACATCTTGTCGAGTAGCATGCGCAGATCTCGAGCGCTCGGATACTGTTCGTTCCAGAATTGCTCGAATCCGCAGTCGTCCAAGATGACGTTCCGCGTCACCCTCTGGATCGGCAGCGCGCCGACTTTGATCATTTTCGTTTCGCCGGTAGTGATAAGTTTGTGTTCTTTGTTCAACACATTGGTGCGCAACAGTTGCCGCATGCGCTGCTGATAGCCCGGCGAACGCTTGCTGATCTTCTTCTCGATATATTCGTCGCCGACCTGCTCGAAGGTGCGCAGACGATCCTTGGTGCTCTGCTCCTCGCACAGCATGTTGAGGCGCTCAACCTTCGGGTCCTTGCCCTCATCAAGCAGCCTCCGGTAATGCTGCGCCTTTTGCCGGGCCTCTTGGAGCGGCACAACGCGTGCCGAGCCAAGCCCCATGGTCCTGGGCTTATAGAGGCCGGGGCGTAGCGTTTCGGTCCAGCGGAATAGCCACGACGCGACGACATTACTGTCCGGTTTGGCACCGTGGCGAATTTGAAGCTGCAAATTGCCGCCGTCGGAATAGTCGCCGATTTCGCGCTTGCGGATTCTGCTGTTTACTTCGCTCTGCTTCAGATTACCGATGAAGACTGTTGCGGGCGCTCGTCGCGTCGTCGCTTGACGGCGAATGGTTTCAAGTTCGGCGGCGGCGCGCGTCAATTGTGCTTCGGTGGAAATGCGCAGCTTGGCGAGTTCGGCTTCAAGCTCGCGAATGCGTTGGTTGGCATCTTTGTTGCGCAAAGTCCCTCTCCTACGGCATGCCTACTACATGGGACCGTTCCATGTCGTTCATCTTGGTTCAGTTGTAGGCTTGGGATATAAAAATTCTTGAGATATTTCAAGCCTGTTCACCTTAGGCAGCTGGGATGTGCTCGTCGAGCTCGAATGATCAAGTGATGATATCACGTTGTTTATGCTATATTTTTTTTCGTATGGCGGCGCTAACGACATGTACACAGCATGGCTGATTTGACGAAAATGTCGGGAAAGCGCAGATTTGTGCGACCTAGGGGCAATGCCCTACAGGGTTGAGGTCGCGTTATTATGGGACGTCGCGGCAGCAATACGTTCAGGCGCAACGACCTGATCCGGGCGGTTCGCGGTGCCAAGGATAGCGGTGTGGATGTGAGCGGCGTCGACGTGATCGTCGCCCCGGATGGCTCCGTCACCTTCCGCGTCCTCGGCCCCAAGGCGGCGACGGAGACGTCGACGGAAGTCATGAGCGCGAAAGAGTGGGACCGCGAGATAGAAAAGCTGAAAGCGAAGAAGGATCGATGACCAAGCTACGTCTGAGGTACGTCCAAGCTTTCCGCAGCGTCGGCGACGTCTACTACTACTTCCGGCGTCGTGGACAAACGCGCGTTCGTCTGCCCGGCCTTCCCGGCTCGCACGAGTTCATGGCGGCCTATCAGGAAGCACTGGCCGCCGCGCCGGTCGAGATCGGCCGCTCCCGCAGCAAGCCCGGTAGCGTTGCCGCCGCCGTCGCCGTCTACCTGTCCTCGCCGATATTCACCAGCCCGCATCATCTCGCCCCCGGATCGCAAGCCATGCGCCGCGCCATCCTGCAGCGCTTCCGTGACCGCTACGGCGAGATGTCGATTGCGACGATGCCGCCGAAATTCCTCTTGGCGATGCTGGCCGCAATGCAGCCGCACGCCGCGCGCAATTGGTTCAAGACGCTGCGCGCCTTCTGTCAATTCTGCGTCGAGCAAGGCATCATCAAAACCGACCCGACCATCGGCATGAAATTGCCGCGCGTGAAAGACTCCGGCGGGCATCACACGTGGACCATCGAAGAGGTCGAAGCGTTTGAGCGCAAGCATCCGGTGGCTCTAAGGCGAGGCTGGCACTGGCGCTCGGCGTCTACACTATGCAGCGGCGCAGCGATGTCGTGCTCATGGGGCCGCAGCATATCGGTACTGGCGAGATCATCAGGGTCGGAGCGTATGTCATCGACCGGTGGCTGAGCATGCGTCAGCAGAAGACCAAGAACCCGATCGGTCTTCCTCTCTTCCCGCAACTGAAGCGCATGCTCGATGCTACACCGACCGGGCATCTGTCCTTTTTGGTGACCAAGACCGGGCGGCCCTATTCGGGCAACGACTTCTCGGACCAGTTCCGCGTCTGGTGCGACGAGGCCAGACTGCCGCAGCGCTGTACCTTCCACGGGCTGCGCAAGTATGGGGCGGTGTGGTTCGCCATGCGTGGCTGCAGTGCCCCTGAGATCGCAGCTTGGGGCGGCTGGAAATCGTTGCGCGAGGTCGAGCGCTATATCCGCGCCGCTAATCAGAGAAAGCTTGCCGGTAGTGCGCTCGCTAGGATGCTGACCGACACGGACGAACAGATCGGGTCCGAAAGTGTCAAACCCGATAGAGCGGAAGTGTCAAAGTAGTTGAAGTTGCTGCTGAAAAAACGGCGACATCGAACCAGACAGGTTCGACGGGTGTGATCTCAGCCGGTCCGCTCCTTTCCAACGGACGAGAGAAGGAAAGGGACGGGCGGCACCCCTGGCCGATGACGCAATGATGGTGATTTTTGCCCCTGCCGGCAAGGGCCGGCCGCGCCGAGCGGGCCGGTCTATACCGGGGCCGGCTACCTCACCAAACTCTTCGCCAGCACGTCGAACTTAATCAACCGCTCGAGCAGCGGCTCCATGTCCTTGAGCGGCACCATGTTCGGGCCGTCCGAAGGCGCGCGGTCGGGGTCCTGGTGGGTCTCGATGAAGACGCCGGCGACCCCGACCGCGACCGC